>Ga0255047_10001577_pt1 | contig 16318 bp, 16 predicted proteins | sample JV7_2_1_MG_FD_183640 | JGI IMG/M metagenome (GOLD analysis project Ga0255047, IMG submission 183640) | Seawater microbial communities from Jervis Inlet, British Columbia, Canada - JV7_2_1 | ecosystem: Environmental > Aquatic > Marine > Inlet | place: Canada: British Columbia | collected 2016-10-06
AGTGTGGACAGAAGCGGCCCACCGGTGCACCCAACCCCAGCCGCGAGCGACCAAATATGGCCTCTGACCTGGGGTTTTGTTGGTGGGCGATGGGGGACTTGAACCCTCGACCTCTGCCGTGTGAAGACGGCGAGGCTTGTCTGCCTCGTACAAACAGAGGCGACCCGGTCCAGCCCGATCCCTCTAATCCGGCCCAGTCCGTGCAGTAGATGGGATGCGGGATGGGATGGCCCGTGTGCTCACGACCCCTACTCGTCGGGCCCGCGCCCCAACTCGTCACGAAGAGACTCGAGATAGGGCAACGCCCTTTCGTCCTTGAGTCTCCCCGCAGCGCGTTTCGAGTCGATGACAGCATCGAGCGACGCGACCCGGATCGAGAGCCCGTCTGCGATCACTACATCAGTCGCATCGGCATCCCATTCCGCAAACCCTCGACGCGGGCCGGTGGGTTCGAACGCAATATCCAGATCACCGTGAGCGGTAGTGAGGTTGACCATCAGCGGCATTGCTGCCAGAAACCCTGCATCGAGCGGCGCATCAACCGGACCAGCAGCTGTCCGCAACCGGGCACCGAGCTCGGCCAGCGCTCCGGCAAGACGTTCGAGGTTGGCGTCATCACGATCCGGGACCACATCGACATCCGCAGTAGGCAAAGGCGAGCCGTGGACCACCGCGGCGAATCCACCGACGACCACATAGCGAACTCCGTGGTCGTTCAACACCCGACAGATGACGCGGGGGTCGAAGGTCACCGATAACTCTCGGCCGACTCCGTGATCTCAGTCCACACGCGCACATCATGGATCATGCGCTCGACCCGCTCAGCTGGCGTCAGCCGGAGACGTTCGCGAAGGCCAGCGCGGTCCACCCCGCGGGAATCCTCAAGCGCTTCAGCAGCCATGACCGAAGAGTACCAGCACACGTTTCGACCGACGATGAGCCGCTCGGTCGTAGTGGACAAGGGGGTGGGCGATGGGGGACTCGAACCCTCGACCTCTGCCGTGTGAAGAAAAAACTCATCACGGTGGCTCCCGTCTTGGACTTCACCGGATCAGCGGCCTGACCTGGGGTTTTGTCCGGAGTCTACTCTTGGTGGAGCCGCAGTGATACCCGTTCGTGACCGCCCCCATCCGTCCGTTTGTGGACAGCGCGTGGACAGACCGACCTTCTAAGACGCTGAAACCACACTCAACCCGAATCGCTCGGACCTCGCCAGGCTCAATCGTCGGGCTGCTCTCGGCTGAGGCCCCTGACAAGGTGGCTGTCTGCGGCAGCGAGGGTGACACCGGGGTCGCGCGAGGGAGGCCGCCTCAAGAGGCGGCTTCCCTGCACGTCAAACGCCGACGACGCTACGAGATCCAGGCCGACCACACGTCGCCGTGGGCCGCGATCCAATCAGCAGCAACGTCGCTGGGATCGTCGCCGTCGATCTCAGCAGCCGGAAGCATCTCGAGCTGGTCAGCGTTGGTGATCGCGAAGTTCTCCAAGAACGCGAAGACCGCCGGATCCTTTTCCTCGAGCGCCGACGAAGCGGCCTTGAATATCGTTTCCTGCGGATAGTCGCAGGTCACGTCGGCATCGGGGGTGCCGCTCGTCGCACCACACTCGGCCGTGAACTCCGGCAGCGCCACGTTTACAAGGTCGTACTTGCCGACCGCGGCCGTTGGCGTCCACCAGTACATGATGATTCCTTCGCTGGCCGAAGCCTTGGAATCGAGCTCAGCAACGGTCGCTGGCTCCGAACCGCTGTAGATCACATCGAACGGCAGGTCGAGGTTTTCGATGAGCAACGCGTCGTATTGCGAGTAGGACGGATCGGTAGCGAGGAAGCGACCGCGATCGCCGGTCTCCGCAGTTCCGAAGTAGTCAGCCGCGACATCACTGCTGAGCCCTTCCCACGTTGCCATCTCAGGATGCTCGTCGATCACGTATTGAGGGACGAACCATCCGATTTTGCCGATCGCACCGAGTTCGCCGATATTGACGATCGTCTCGTCATCGAAATATGCCTGCTTGATGTCGGTGATGCTCGACGGCCAGATCTCCAGCACGACATCGAGAGTGCCGTCGGCCAGACCCGGGAACATCGCCGTTTCGTCGATGTTGATGATCTCGGTCGGATTGCCGAGCTCACTTTCGATGAGCTGGGCCGCCACTTCGGCGTTCAACCGGGAGGCGGTCCACGGGTTGACGATCAGCGTGATCGTCGGCTTGGCGCCACCCGAATCGTCGGCGTCGGCGTCAGCGTCAGCGTCGGCGCCGGCGTCGGCGTCGGCGTCGGCGTCGGCGGAGTCGTCGTCTCCACACGCGGCGCCTACTAGTGCGACAGCAAACAACAGGGCGAGAATTCGCTTCATCCTTGGTCTCCAATCTCAGGCGACCCGACAACCGCAGCCATTGCGAAGCCAGCATCGCTGACACGGACGTTAGTACATTGGCACGCGTGACAGTCGCTCGAGGTACTGACGAGGGTTCCACCACCACTCGGCTGGCGGCGAAGGATGTTACGAAGGTGTTCGGCCCTAAACCTCGGCGAGCCCTGGAGCTGGCCCGTGAGGGAATCGGACGAGACGAGATTCTCCGCGCAACCGGCAACACCGTGGCCGTTCTCGATGTTTCCTTCGATGTGGCGCCGGGCGAGACGTTTGTCGTTATGGGTCTGTCGGGGTCGGGGAAGTCGACGCTCGTGCGTTGCATCGCCCGGCTCACCGATGTCACCGAAGGGCGCGTGTTCGTTGATGGCAACGAGCTCACGGCCATGACCGACGGCGAGCTTCGGGAGGTGCGCCGCAAACAGATGTCGATGGTGTTTCAGCACTTCGGCCTCTTCCCGCACCGACGCGTCATCGACAACGTGGCGTACGGCCTCGAGATTCAGGGCGTGCCGCGAGACGAACGGCGCGAGAAAGCAAGAGAGATTCTGGAGGTCGTGGGCCTGAGCGGCTGGGGCGATCACTACCCGCAGCAACTCTCCGGTGGCATGCAACAACGCGTCGGCCTCGGACGGGCGCTCGCCGTCGAACCTCAGGTGTTGTTTTTCGACGAGCCTTTCTCGGCTCTCGATCCGCTGATTCGCCGTGACATGCAGGACGAACTCCTGCGCCTCCAGTCCGAACTGCACCGCACCATCATGTTCGTCACCCACGAGTTCGACTAGGCCATCAAGCTGGGAGACCGAATCGCAATCATGAAGGACGGCGAGTTCGATCAGGTCGGAACGGCCCTTGAACTCCTGGCCAATCCAGCCACGGACTATGTGCGCGAGTTCACCGAGGACGTCTCTCGTACCAAGGTCCTCCGGGCCTGCAACGTGATGAAGCCCGACTCCGGCGAGACCTTCGAAGTCACGGTCGGCGTCGGTCAATCCGTCGACCAGATCCTGTCGGTGCTTCTCGCGACGACCGAACCGATCGGCGTGGTGGACGCTGCGGGGTCGCTCGCCGGAGTGATCGATCGAGCGGCGGTGACCTCGATTCTGGAGGTCGGATCGTGACGGCAGCTGCCACGACCGCATCGTCGACTACGAACGACACGTGGATCCGCCGCTACTGGCATTGGGCCTTTCTGGCCTTCGGTGTCGTCACACTGCAGGTGGCATTCTCATGGGTCGACGAGTTCCCGGCCTTGCTCGACGACACGTTCTCGGACCGACTCGACCAGTTCGGGCGCTGGCAGCAGTCCTCTCGTCAAACCCATTGGTTGTTCACCGGCTTCTTCACCCCACTCAGCGACGGTATCGGTTGGACGCTCGACACCGTCGAGTCGTTTCTGCTCTGGCTCCCCTGGTACGTCCTGCCGGTTGCCGTGTTTCTGGTTGTCGCCCGATCGCAAAGTCGGCGAACAGCAATCGTGGCTGCGCTCGCCATGACCTACCCCGGATTGGTCGGTCTCTGGGACGTAACTATCGACACCCTGGCGTTGATGACGATCGCCGTGCTGCTGTCGGTGATGATCGGCGTGCCCCTCGGGATCTGGGGAGCGCTTCGACCACGCGCCGAGCGGACGATGCGCCCTGTGCTCGACGCCATGCAAACCGTCCCCGCTCCCGTGTATTTCCTCCCGATGCTGATGATGTTCGGCATCGGCAGGGTTCCCGCCACCTTCGCGACAGTGGTCTATGCGATGCCGCCGGTGGTGCGCCTTACGACGCTCGGCATCCGCGAAGTGCCGCCTCAGGCGGTCGAGGCGTCGGAGATGTTCGGAGCGACGCCCCGCCAGACAATGACCAAGGTCCAACTTCCGATGGCGTTGCCGACCATCATGACCGGTGTCACCCAGACCATCATGATGGCGCTCGGCATCATCGTGCTCGCGGCCTTGCTCGGGGCCGGCGGACTCGGGCAGGAGATCATGGAGACGCTCACCCTGCGTCGAACCGGCCGGGGCTTCGCCAGCGGGCTGGCCATCGTGGCCATCGCCGCGGTGTTGGTCCGCATTGGTAGTGCGGTCGCGGACACCGACAGGTCGCGTCTTCCGACGCGGAAAACCAACATCCTCGCCCTGAGCGGGCTCGCGGCTCTCACAGTCATCGGCACGATCTCCGGTGTCACCGAATTCCCAGAGGTATGGGATGTGAAGGTCTTCGACCCGATCGACGATGTCGTCGTCTGGATGCGAGACAACCTCCGTTGGCTCACAAAGGGCTTCAACGACCTCGTTGTCGGGGAGTTCTACGTACCGATGAAGGACCTGCTGATCGAGACCGCCGCCTGGCCGGTGTTGATGTTCGTCGGCGGCTGGATCGGCTGGCGGATCGGCGGTCGCGGACTCGCCGTCTTCAACCTGTCGATGATGACAAGCATCGGGCTCATCGGGATGTGGGCGCTCTCGGTCGACACACTCATCCAGGTCGTGGCCGCCGTGCTGATCTCGGTGGTGATCGCGGTTCCAATCGGAATCTGGACCGGCACGAGCCGAAGGGCCGAGGCGATCCTCGGGCCGGTACTCGACGCCCTCCAGACCGTGCCATCACTCGTCTACATCATTCCCGCAGTCATCTTCTTCAGTGTGGGCATCGTCCCCGGCATCATCGCCTCGGTGCTCTACGCCATTGTGCCGGGCATCAGAATCACCTCACTCGGGATCCGCGAGGTCCCTGAGGAGGCCATAGAAGCCTCGCAGATGTTCGGGGCCACTCCCCGACAGACGCTGTTCGGCGTCCGCATCCCACTGGCGGCACCCACGATCATGGCCGGCATCAACCAGGTGATCATGATGGTGCTGGCGATGGTGATCATCTCCGGGCTTGTGGGCGGAGGGGCGCTGGGGTTCGCGACGGTCAGCGCAGTAAAGCGGAGTGATCTTGGAATCGGTCTGGAAGTCGGATTCGCCATCGTCGCGATCGCGATGATCCTCGACCGCACCACGCGTGCCATTGCCGAGCGGCTACAACCTCCCGAGGCAGTGCACTAGACAGCATGACTTGGTCACGTCAGGGTGACCTGGCTTGGACTCGCACCGGATGGAGAACCCGCATATGACCGACGACAACACAACCCAGACCGCAGTCGCTGCGGTTCGACCCGGGCGACTGGCCGGCAAGTGCGCCGTCATCACCGGCGGGGCCGCCGGAATGGGCCGCGCGACTGCCCTGGCCTTCGCCAACGAGGGAGCCACCGTCGCCATTCTCGATATCCAGAAGGAAGCGGGCGAAGAAGTCGTTGGGCTGATCAGGCAGGGTGGGGGCACCGCGGAGTTCATCGAAGTCGATGTGTCAGATGCCGGGCAGGTGGACGCGGCATTCGACAGGGTCGCCGCGACGGTCGGGCCCTACAACGTGCTGTTCAATCACGCCGGCACAATCACCGTCAAGCCGCTCCACGAATCGACGGAGGCAGACTTCGATCGTTTGATGGACATCAACGTGAAGTCCGCGTTTCTCGTGTGTCGTCGAGCAGTGAGGGAGATGAGTGAACGAGGCGGCGGTTCGATCGTCATCACCGCGTCGATCGCCTCGGAGCTCGGCTACTCCTTCGAGTCGATCTATTGCATGACGAAGGGTGCGGTCCTGCAGCTGGCGCGCAGTATCTCGGTCGAATACCGAGATCAGGGGATTCGCTGCAACGCGGTGTGCCCTGGTTTCGTGAAGACCGCGCACGGCCTTCGCGAGATCGACGAACTGGATACTGCCGGTCAGGCCTGGGAGGAAGGCGCTCTCGCGGAAGCGCAGGGCCGGATCTGCGAGCCGGAAGAGGTCGCGGCCGCGGTCGTCTTCCTGGCCTCGGACGAGGCCAGCTTCATCTCCGGAAACGCTCTGTATGTCGACAACGGCTGGTACGCGAAGGGCTAGATCGGCGATTTCGCGTGCACCGTCGCGATCACGCCCAGGGGTCGACAACCATCGAGACGAGGCGCTCACCCCATGCCGGCCCTGTGGGGCTCGGAAACTCTGTCGTGGCTGGTCAGGCGGCGTTTTCGTATTCATTGATGAGTCCGTCGCACCGGGTCGTTCTGAGTGCAATGACGCTGGCTGGCATCGATGGAGGCGGCTCGTGCGAAGCTTCGGGGGGCCGTTGTTCGAGGGAGCGGTGAGGTCGGTGGCCGTTGTAGTGCGCTACATAGTCGATGACGAGGCGTTCGAGCTGTCGCTGGTTCCAGATGATGGTGCGGTCGAGGAGTTCTCGTCAGATCGAGCCGATCCACCGTTCAGCGAACGTGTTAGCGACCGGCGTTCGCACCGGGGTGCGGAGGATCTTGAGGCCTTCGGAGCGGAAGATCTCGTCGAAGGTGTCGATGAATTGGCTGCCTCGATCGCGGACCAGCGCGCGAGCACCGGTGAGCTGGTCGGCCTGGTTCAGGAAGAGGTTGCGGACGGCTTGGGTAGTCCACGCGCCGGTCGGGTTCGCTGTGAGACCGGCGAAGATCACTTGCCTGGTCTCGATCTGGATGAAGAACAGGACGTAGTAGCGGCGCAAGAACGCGGTGTCGACGGTGAAGAAGTCACAGGCGACGGCTGCCTGGGAGCGAAGGAACTCGGTCCAGGTCACCTCGGAGCGTCTCGGCGCGGGGTCGATGTCGTTGTCTTTGAGGATCTGCCACACCGTTGTCTGTGCGATCTGGTGGCCGAGGCCGACGAGCTCGCCGTGGATGCGCCGGTATCCCCACGTCGGGTTCTCGGTGGCAAGACGCACGATAAGTCGGCGCAGCTCCGCTGCGGTCGGTGGTCTGCCCAAACGTTTGCGGGGCGGCTGGGTCCAGTGTCTGGCGATTCGCTTTCGGTGCCAGCGCAGCAACGTCTCGGGCGTCACGATCCAGCCTTCCCGCACTCGACGAGGTAGCGCCGCGGCGATCACACCAAGCACCGTTCGGTCCTCGTCGTTGAGCTGAGGCCGGCCGCTCTGGCGTTGGAGCACAGTGAGTTGGTGGCGAAGCACGATGATCTCGAGCTCTTTCGAGCGTCCAGATCGGACGGCGAGGCGGGCAAGTACAGCGATGAGACGGTAGAGGAGGCGAAACACGAGAGACCAGGATGGGAGCATCGGCCCTGATCAGCACCCACGCGCGAGTTTCCGAGCCCCACAGGCCGGAAACTCGGCCGCGGTCGCTGACCAGCGCCTATGCGCCTTTGGCCCAGGACCACGAAATCGGCGACAGCGACCCAGAGGTGGCCCTATATGCCAGACCTGGGTGTTCAGGATCGGGTCGCGAAACCCCTGATCAACGCCCTGGGCCGAATATTTGGCACCCACAGGGCGAGTTTAACCCAAAGTACACGCGCACCTTGGAGTGCAGACTTGATCGCCGCCTGACGCGAAACGCCTGGTCACGGACTTACGACCGAGTATTGGGCACCCACAGCCTCGACAGCTACCGCAGGCAGCTCGTCGACGAATCAACCCTGCTGTATGACTCTGACCTGCTGAAGCTGCCAGTGACTCTCACCATCATCAAGGGCGGTGTCTTCGGCGGGAAACTCAAAGCTGCGGTCGACGGTCTCAACGGAGCAGCCTGCCCGATCCAACTGCTCTGAGACGCATGGGCCACAACTCCGGATGTGTGAGTTTGGGAGCCGCCGTCCCATAGAAGCCGTTATGGCTGCACCCGTTCGATATTGTCGGATGAGGGCGGGTTGCACGCTTGGGAGGCGTTCGTGATTATCGGGTGCCCGACTTGGGCCGTTCTGTTGTGGTTCGGTCACGCCGAACCATGGCTTATCGAGCGCCCGATTAGCAGTGCCCCCGAGCGGCACATCGGGGATGGTCATCGTCCGGCGTCGGTCCTAGGTTGGGGTTCTGGCGTGGGCCGCTGAGACGGGGGTGTGGGCATGCACAAGATTCTGGTGAGCGGGTGTCTCAATGGCCGCCCGATCCGGTACAACGAGACGAACGTGTCGGTGGAGTCCGAGATCTGGGACCGCTGGGACTCAGAGGGGCGGCTTGTGGCGTTCTGCCCAGAGCTGGCAGCGGGCATGCCGATACCGCGCGCGCCTGCGGAGATCGTTGGTCCAACCGCGTCAGTGGTCTTGGAGGGCCGAGGCCGGGTCGAAGAGGACAACGGCACCGACGTAACCGACGAGTTCGTGAACGGCGCCAGACTGGCTGCGCAGCGGGCCACGGCCGAGGGCTGTGTCATGGCGGTGTTGACCGATGGGAGCCCGTCATGTGGCACGACCTACACCTATGACGGAACCTTCACCGGCGGCACCGTGGAAGGTATGGGCGTCACGGCCCAACTTCTCCATGAACAGGGCCTCCGAGTCTTCCCCGAAAATCAGCTCGACGAGGCCGATCGCTACCTCCGCTCGCTCGACGAGTAGATCAGGGGTTGGCGAGCGCGATGAATGAGAGATCTCGGTAACGCTCGTCCCAGTCGAGCCCGTAGCCGTAGATGAACTCGTCGCCGATCTCGAGGCCGTGATAGTCCGGCTCCGCGTCTGGTGATCGCCGACTGGTTTTGCTCACCAACGCGACCGTGGCGACACGGCGCGGCCCCTGAGCGGCGACCAATGCAGACAGTTCCTTGAGGGTGCGGCCGGTGTCGATGATGTCATCGACGATCAACACGTCGCGGCCGCCCACGTCGAGGTCGAGGTCGCCCCGCAGGCTCAGCGATTCTCCGGGAGTGAACCCGTCGACATACGACGAGGCCGTGAGATAGGCAAGCTCGGTCTCGGTTTTCATGGCCCGCACCAAGTCGGCCGCGAAAACCGCCGCGCCCTTCAAGACCACGATCACCACGACACCGTCATCGCCGTGGTCGCGGTCGATACGCGCCGCCAGTTCATTCACCTTCTCCGCAATGGTGTCGGAACATCGACCACTACGGATGAAAGTCAAGTGGTTCTAGGGACAGCGCGGCTGCGTTGGGAGACGAACTCGCGGTAGGCCCTTTCGGCGTTGATGGCCCCTTGCTGCTCTCGGACACGCTGCTCTGTTGAAGCGTAGACGCGTCCACCGCTGCGCTTTCCGCGAACGCTGGGTGCGCCGGCGGTGAGTTCTACCCTACGGCGCTTCTCCGCAGTCAGCGAAGGCCTGCCATAGGCGTACTCCTCGTCCTTCGTGAGCATGTGCCAGAACAGCACCGCGAGCTTTCTCGCTACCGCGACGGTCGCCACGTTGGCGCCGCGCCGAGCCCGGATGCGCTCAGCAAAGGCGTGCATCGGGCCAGGGGCTCGAGCAACCACCCAGGCCGACTCGACCAGAGCAGAGCGTGCTCCAGCACACCCCTGTTTGGAGATGGAACCATGGCGAGCAGGAGCGATCCCGGACTGGTGGACCTTGGGATCCAGGCCCAGGTAGCTCACGAGCTGGCTCGGACTATCAAAACGGCCGATGTCTCCAACAGCAGCCATAAACGCCGACGCGGTCGTGAGGTTGACCCCCGGCACGGTGAGCAGCAGATGGACCGCGCGATCCTCCAGAGCCGCGCTCGCGATGGCCTGGTCAAGACGCTCGAGCTCTTCACCCAAGAACTGGAGCTGGCGAAGACACGACGACACCGTCTCCCGCTCGTCATCGACCAGATCGACACCTCCAAGCCACCGCAGGCCTTTCACCCCAAACAAGTCCGATGCCGGCGGCCGCTCAACCAGGTTCCGGTGCAGCACAGCATGGATCTGATTCTTCAGACCTGTCCGCTCACGCACGAGCTGCGCACGCCGACTCATCCGCCGGCGCGCCAAACGCGTCTGCTCCGAACCCAGCCACACCTCAGGGAAGAACCCCGTACCAAGAAGCTGAGCAAGAGTGCGGGCGTCGAGCTGGTCGGTCTTTGCTCGAGCCGTCCCGATCAGATTCGTGACGGCCGCGTTGGCCACCGCAACCCGGGCCACATGAGGCTCAATGATCCGGGCGATCGCCAAAGCGTTCCCGGTCGCCTCAAGACCGACCTGATCAGTCGGCCGCAACGATGCCGCGAATGCTGCCAGCTCTGCTCGACGAGCCGGGACCCGCGGATGCTTGGTCACCTCGCCGTCTTCGAAGATCGCCACCTCACAGAAGTCGCGATGGACATCAAGACCTATCGAACGCATTGCCTTCTCCCTTCATCAGTGAGGGAGAAGGCGGGCGAACGACAACTACGGATACGTGCTCGCAGCACAACCGGGCCAGTCGCAGGGGCGGCCAGCTACAACAACGGGCTCGAAGCCCATAGTGAAAGTCTCGGCCTGCCCAACCATTGTTCTCCCAGGAAGCCCCGGACCCGGTGACTACGAACGTAACCGCCCGAGCACCGAGGCGCCCGCCGCCATTCTCATGGCCCTACAACGAACACCGACCTCACCGTTCCCTCGAACAACGGCCCCCCGAAGCTGCGCACGAGCCGTCTCCATCGATGCCAGCCAGCGTCATTGCACTCAGAACGACCCGGTGCGACGGACTCATAAATGAATACGAAAACGCCGCCTGACCAGCCACGACAGAGTTTCCGAGCCCCACACGCTTCCGGCGCAATCCCAGGCCTGAGCGATCTTGGCGCCATGCAGCCTCCCCAGCGACGATCTCCTCGACCATGGGCCGGCAACGTTTCGCATCGAGATCCGACAGCCCAACTCTGACGCCAGGCCGGCCAACTATCGGCGACGGATACACCGACGCGTCCGGCCGCTCCGTTCGCGATTGCCACAGCACGAGCCATTTGGTCTCCAGTATGCATCTCTCACTTCCTCGGGTGCTTCATCGCTCAGCGCCGCGGCACGCCGAATCGCCCAGTCGGCGCTTCGCCGAAGTCATCCTGACGCCGAGCTCACTATCGCTGACCCAAGTCGCTGTCCGGCCCCACACGGGCCGGTGCGGGCGCGATCCGGTCTCCGCTCCCAGCCCGTGGATCCCGACGGATGTTAGACACGTTCACCTGAACGGCGCCGGGAACACTCAACGGGTGCGTGTTCACGCTCCGTACCTCGCCACCCACCGACCTCAGAGGACATCAGGCAGATGCTCTCGAGGACTTCCTCCACTCCAACCCCGCACCCTCAGTCGAAGATGCAGGCTATCTTGACAACTATCCCACGATTCTGGGACGTGTCGAGAGCGACACCGCACACGAGCTGATCCACCGAGGCTGGTGGCTCGCTGTAATGGTCCTCATCGCCTACGGCCCCAACCTCAGTGCCAACACTCCCATCTACGTGCCGCCACTCGCTTGACCCCCACGAGCAAACAGACGATCTCGGCCGTTGTCGCTGCTGTCGGCGCCGTGACCGACATCGCCGCGCTCGCCATAACCGTCTTCCAGCGCTACCTATCCGGCGTCGAATCACGGTAGAGATAAGCGCCGCACGGCTCGGCCCTACGTCACGCATCGTTGGCGGCACGACCTGGGACTCCGCCGATCCCAAAACCCTCGCCGCGCCCCCTCTGTCGGCGGTGGCGGTGCACGCCATCAATCACGGGCGCATGCCCACGATGATCGAACAAAGGGGCGTTGATGTCGGCGCCGAAATGACTTTCGGAGTTCTGGGCATCCCTGTCTGAACCCCGATCTCCCTTGTCGTATCGACGCTGGTGAGCGCGTCACCTCCGTCGCAGATCTCGAGTTCGTCATCGCCAGCAGCCCCTCCCCTCGGAAACTCTTAACGGCAAGCGCGGTGCCATATCTGGCAAGATAACCCTCGGCGACGGCCGTTCGGTCACGTCGAAGAGCAGCCTAACAACCGCGTAGAAACCTTGTCAGCGAGCGACGCCACGCGACCGTCGCACCCCCATCTGGGCCGCATTCCACACAACCACTCGCGCCGGCCAAAAATCCAGACACCTTGACACATAGGAGCTTCTGCAGGGTCCCGGCTGACCTGCGCGGGATAGGTGGACGGGTGGGCTAGGTAGGCGTCAGTGTCGTCGCGGTTTCGAGACGATCTGGCACTAGGTGTCCCAATCGCCGGATCCGGCGGGCCACAGGTAGGTGTGCGTCTCTTCGGTGACCCTCCTGATCCGCCCTTTGTGCGGGTGGGCCCAAGGGACGGCCCCGGATTTGTAGGGGTCCGGTTGTCGCTTTCTGCAGGCGGACAGCGCCTTCTATTGGTGATGAGTGAGATTTCTCGAACCTTGATGCCACTCTCACAGCGGCGACCTGTTCCTCGGACCGGTGTGAGGTCAGCCAGCGGCGGGGGCCTTGATGCGTCGTCGTGAGTTGTGTCTGGTGTACACGGTCTCGGAGGCGGCCGAGCTGTTGGGGATCGGGCGTTCTACTGCTTATGAGTTGGTGGCTCGCGGCGAGTTGCCGACGGTACGCATCGGGCGACGTCTGGTCGTTACGAGACCGGCCCTGATTGAGCTGGTCGGTGTCGAACCGCCCCCGCCCTACGAACTCGACACACTGCCAGATCACCTGGCCGATCAGCCAGCACCGAGACCCCGCGGCAGCTCCCGGCCAGCACAGCCTCACCTGCCGTTCGGCGACTGACGCTCCACGATGCCTGCACGATGGACTGCACCCCACATCAGCCCAAGATCGACAGACGGGTGCACGCCCTCAGGTTCTCGTGTCCCGTATGGGTTGTCATGACTGCACGGGTGACAACGCTGAAAGGCGCAGACGCCGGCGCGTACTACGTCGAAGCCCTACCCAACTACTACCTGGACTCGGGCGAACCGGCCGGCAGGTGGCACGGCCTGGGTGCGGAACGGTTGGGACTGGTCGGTGAAGTCGACGACGCGGCGTTTCTGGCGTTGATGGCCGGGTTCGATCCCCGCCATAGGGCTCAAGTGCCGTTGGGTATGCCTTTCAATGACCGGTCGGTGCGCGGCTTCGACGTCACAGCATCAGCGCCGAAGTCGGTGTCGGTACTGTTCGCCGTCGGCGACGCTGACACTCGCCGTCACGTCCTGGCAGCGCATGACACCGCGGTGGAGGCAATGTTGGGGTGGGTTGAGGATCATGCCCACACGAGGTTCCGTATCAACGGCGAGGTCGCGGTGGTCGACGCCGAAGGAATCATCGCGGCAACGTTTCGCCAGCACACGTCGCGGGCGTCGGATCCCCAGCTGCACACCCACGCGGTGATCTCCAACAGGGTGATCTCGCCGGATGGCCGCTGGCTGGCGTTGGACGCGCGGACGTTGAAGTTGGATCAGCGGACCTTGTCGGCGATCTATCACGCCACCCTGCGCTCAGAGCTCACCGGCCGACTCGGAGTTGCTTGGCGCGACGTCAACAACGGGATCGCAGAGATGGCCCACATCGACGATCAGGTGTTGGCAGACTTTTCGTCACGCACCGGTGACATCCAGCGGCGGCTCGACACGAAACTGGATCGGTTCATCGACACCTTCGAACGCGATCCGTCGCCCAGGGAGCGGTGGCGTCTCGAACGCGAAGCCGTGCTCGAGTCCCGCCCGGCCAAGAGCCACAGCCTCGACGCAGAAACACTCCACCAAGGCTGGGCCGACCAGCTCGTGACGCTCGGCCACGAACCGGCGCTGGTGGTCGGCGACGCGATCGGCCATGTCGAACCGCGACAACTTGATCAGGCGACTGTCAATGCGTTGATGACCGACGCCATCGGCGTGCTGTCTGACAAGCAGTCATCGTGGCGACCTGCCGAGTTGACCCGTGAACTCGCCGCCCTGATTCCGACCAACATCCACCAGCCCGCTGATGGTTTGGTTGGTTTGTTGGATCAGATGACCCGGGCAACCATCGAGCAGCATTGTGTTGATATCTCCCGACCGATACCCGACGGTGTCATGCTGCGTCGTGATGGCCGGCCGGTCACCGAGTCAGTCGCTGACCGGGCTCTCACCACCCAGCACATCCTCGACCAAGAACATCGCCTGTTGGAATGGGCTGACCGTCGCCTCCCCCACGAGAGCGTCGAGCCAACCGCGGCGGTCCAACAATCGGTGATGGAACGGTCAGAGGTGGAGTTGACCGGCCCCCAGACCGAAACCGCAGCCGCGGTTGCGGGCGAAGCACCGCTGGTGTTGATCGTCGGTCCCGCCGGAACAGGCAAGACGACCGCCCTCAAACCCGCCGTGCAACTACTCCACGCGCACCAACGGCCTGTGTTCGGAGTCGCACCATCAGCCACCGCTGCTGAAGTACTCGGAGCTGAGACCGGTGTCGCGGCGGACACGATCGACAAACTCATCATCGAACACCAACTCCGCCGCCCGCCCGACGATCTCTACGACCTACCCACCGAAGCAACGATCATCGTCGACGAGGCAGGCATGTTGGCCACCGACAAACTCGCCGCCCTCGCAGACCTCGCAGACATCAAGCGATGGCGGGTTGTGCTGGTCGGAGATCCGTTGCAGTTCTCAGCAGTCGGCCGAGGCGGAATGTTCGAACACCTCATCAACACCCACGGCGCGATCGAGCTTGATCAGGTTCACCGCTTCAGCAACGACTGGGAAGCCCAAGCATCACTCCGGCTACGCCGAGGAGACCCGTCGGTTGCAGAGGTGTACGAAGCCCACGGCCGGCTTCACGGCGGCACCGCCACCCGCATGCAACGCGAAGCCCTCGATGCCTGGTGGACCGCACGGGGAGCCGGTCAACCAGTCGTGCTGCTAACCCCGACGAATGAGACGGTTCGGGTTCTCAACGAAGCCGCACAGCGCCGTCGTCTACACGCTCGCCAGCTGCGCTACCCCCACCGGGTAGTCGAAGCCGGCGGCTACCAACTCCACACCGGTGACGAGATCGCGACCCGCGCCAACAACCGGCAGCTACGCACCGACCGCGGTCACATGATCCGCAACCGCGACCAATGGACTATCACCGAAATCCACCCCGGCCAAGAACTCACCATCACCGGCAAAACCGGAACCGTCCGCCTACCCCGCCACTACATCCAGAACTCGGTCGAGCTCGGCTACGCCGCAACCGGGCACGCCGCCCAAGCCCGAACAGTCGACCACTCCATCCTGTACCTCGACGCACCAACGAACAGCCGCGGCATCTACACCCCCATGACCCGAGGCCGCCACGACAACACCGCCTACATCGTCGCCACCCCAGAACAAACCGCTAGTGAGGTCTTCGCCGACAACATCACCCGCACCACCATCGACCGGCCCGCCCACGCCCGACACGCCGAACTCAACCACACCCCACCAGAACTGGTCCCCGCCACGGCTCCGAACCCACCCGCTCCGGTCCTCGTCGAGGATATTCCCGCCCCTGTGGAGCTAGTACCCGCAGCCAGACTGAAGATCATGTTCAACCGCTACCTCCAGCTCGAACACCAGATCCGCACCATCAGCCGCCAAACCAGCAGGCACCGCCAGAACCTGTCATCCAACGCCGACGAACTCGACAAGTCCCTCCAACGCAACGCCGACGCCCGCCACCTGATCGAACAACACACCCACACCCTTGCGGAGCACGACAAGCCCTTCCACCGACGAGGACACCAAACCGAGATCGCCCACGCCAAACAACGACTCCGGCTCGAGACGACCCGTCTCGAAATGAACGAAGAACGACTCACCAAACTAGAGACCGAACAACACGCCCTTCACGCCGACACACCCACGATCGAACACGCCGTCGCCGAACGCAGCCGCCTCGTTGACCAACACCAACACCTCCAGGCCGTCCTTAGCGAGGACCGAAAGATCCGTGGACGAGCCCTCTCCCACAACCCCTCCGAGGCGATCATCAACACGATCGGCGAACCACCCACCGACCCAACCGAGCTAGCGCTCTGGGAACAAGCCGCCGGCGCAATCCATCAACACCGCACCGCCCACCACATCACCGACCCCCAACGCACCCTCGGAGCCACACCCGACCCCTGGACCAGCAACACCTACACCCACACCCGCGACCACGCACGCCAAACCCTCCATGACCTACACGCCGGCCTCGGCATCGACCAAGAGCCCCACCCCGACACCGGAATCAGCATCGACCTCTGAGTCGACCGCCA
>Ga0255047_10001579_pt1 | contig 16289 bp, 15 predicted proteins | sample JV7_2_1_MG_FD_183640 | JGI IMG/M metagenome (GOLD analysis project Ga0255047, IMG submission 183640) | Seawater microbial communities from Jervis Inlet, British Columbia, Canada - JV7_2_1 | ecosystem: Environmental > Aquatic > Marine > Inlet | place: Canada: British Columbia | collected 2016-10-06
CGGCGGCTAAATGTGAGCTAGCCTCCCGCAAAACTCACGCAAAGACTTTGGTGAGAATCTTGGACACAACGCAAGTTGTTGAAAAGAATGGTGGCCAGGGGCGGAATCGAACCACCGACACGCGGATTTTCAGTGGATTACGATTCAATAACTTACTGATTTTTCTGGATCCGGTGGGATTCGGATGGATTAGGCAAAATCATTCTAGATCAACAAGTTAGCAAAGGTTGACGTGGGCACCGAGTTTTCGGCTGTGATCTGCACGTGCACCGAAAAACGGGCCTTAGAAAATCCTGCGCCAAAATCCGGGAACCTAGCCATTGGGTTTCAATTTGCGCGATTTCGTGAGACCAGACGCCTAATCTGCACTGGCCCTGCAATTCTCATTCGTCACTCATGACCTGAAAATAGAGGGCCATGCACTACCGAAAGAAAAAGACCCCAGAGCTGAAAACTAGAATCAATTCTCTCGAGACACCCTCCGGTCACCCGACTCTTTACACTTCGCGGCTTGACCGTGATCAGCCGAAGACTTTGGATCACGCGGCGACACTAAGCTCAGGTGTTCTGACTCTTTACAAAAGACGCCTTTCGTCAAGAGTATTTTTCTAGACAGCTCCATTTCCAAGGCGACCGACGCCAAGGAGCGCACCTGGTTCGAAGCCAGGCTCGCGAAACCATATTTACCTATACAAAACAATCGCTTACGGATCTTTCCCGTCCCATAGAATCTCCCACATATATACATAAGCAGTTTTTTTCACTGCGACAAGCCAAGTCCTATGGAACAGTATTTCCAATGGCGCCTTCAATATGCGTCCATTACTTCAGCGACAAAGAATATGCCTCACGTCGTCAACCAAATGTATTGCAACTCTTCGCGCAATGTATTGGAGTCGGTATTGCCTCGCCGTAGCCAACAGTTGATCGCGTTTCCGGCTTCGGTTTGTCGTCGGTTCCATCCGCGGTAGCGAGGCCGGATCCGCGCGCGTTCAACGGCAGGAAGAAGATCGCGGTAAAAAGGGTCTGTTTCAGAAAGAGCGAGCCACGCGGCTCGACATGCAGGTTGCCCTTCATTCTCGGCCCAGATTTCTACCTGTGCGGCCTGTGACCCAACAAATCTCGTATATCGAAGCGCGGCATCTAGGTGCTCGCAGTAGGCCGAAACAGCGAGTCCAGTTCCGCCAAGCACCGCTCCGAATGATGCTAGATCATTGAGAGACGGTACAGGTCTGAAGTTCACGGTGCCCCTGCAAGCGCTCGCATACGCGAAGGTCAATGGCGTGTAGTCGCAGAGACCACTGTGTAGCGCCTCGAATGCCTGCAGCGGATTCCAATCGAGAGACTCAGGCAGACAGCACTCCGTTAGACTCTTTAGCTCGCGGACAACACGCTCAAATGCGTCCGGGCTTGGCCAAGACCCGTCGATATCGTCCGACAGCGGCGATTTGTATTGAGCGAGCAAGGTCAACAAAGCCATGAGCGAATGCACACCTGCCAACGGCATGGCAATTCTTGCAGATTTTGCCAGTGCGAATACTTCAGGGTAGGAATGTGGTGGTTTATCGATAGCCCTGTCGCTATAGGCAGAAACCATACACGCTGCATCCACTGGCACGGCCCAGACCTCACCATTCAAGGTGTAGCTCGCGAGGCTTAGTCCGAGGAACGTGTCCTCTATATTGCCGACTGGGTGCAAAGCGTTTTCTGAAACAGCTTCACCCACGTGTGGATGGTCAATATTTAGAATGTCGTATTGGCGCGCAAGTTCAACTACCGATCTGCTTTCGAAACCCTCAAGCGGTTGGATATCCCATTGCACTTTCACGTTGCCTGGAAAAGCGTTGTCGATTTCGCTCAGAGGGCCGTAGCCTCTAGGGTCGTCCCACGTAATTCCTCGCAACGCCACGCAGTTCTTGCTGGTATTGGTGAGCACCAGACAAACTCAGTTAGTCGACGTGTTCGCGTAGAACGCGCTCAAGAACGGCCCCTGCCCCCACGGCACCATCGCATCGCGCGGCATGAATCGATACTGTTTCAAATTCAAACTTGGATATGTTTCGTACGATACGCCCAAGACTGTTCCGTCAGGTCCGACATCCTTCTTGAGAGCGGCCAGCGCTTTGTCAATTATCGCCTGATAGCTCGAGTCCAACCAACCATGACGGAGGCCCCGACCGAATCCATCCGCTACAAAAGCGGCTACGGAGGTCTCGAGGTAACTGTCTTCATCCAGGATTACCGTATGCCAATGGCCCGAACTATCTTGCGTCGAAGCCAGCGCTTCGCATTGCCGGCGAAATACTTTGAGTACGTCAGCTTGAATCGGATCATCGTCAGGCAAATATTTCATCGTTAGCGCCATGCCCAACAACGCCCACCCCTGCCCTCGGCCCCAACAAACGCCGTTGGTCTGCTGCGTCTCTTTTACCCAGAAGTGATGGAACAACGATGTCTCTTCTTGAAAAAGCAACTCGATTTGAGAACGGATTGTGTCGGCAGCAAGCTGTCGATACTGAGAGTCACCTGTGATCTTGAAAAGGTAGGCAAAGAACGGTGCGTCGAAATGCATAGTATCGACAAACACGCATGGTCCACCTTTTTTGTGGTTGAAGGTCGCCCCAATGGCTTCCGCTTCTCGCAATTGTTCTGCGGACATCTCTGGTGCTTTGTCTAAATCCGCATCCTCGTATCGAATATACGCACCGTTTTCTGTTTGCGAAAAACTGGCAAGGTATTCTGCATGCGAAACCGCTTTCTGAAGTAACGCGTCGTCTCCGGTTGCCTCGTAGACACGTAGAAGAGCGACGCCAGCTGCAGTGTGCTCCCATTCGTTCTTCGGCGAGCCCTTTGCAACCCATGCCTTAACCATGCCGTAGACGAAAGACTGATACTTGGCATCTTGAAGCAACTCCGCGGCATCTAATAATCCTTCAAGCCCGCTGCTATCACCCCAAAACCAAACTTTCCAGTCGTGGGACAAGAGCCTGTCCGCTACCCGCCGGGCCAAATCTCTTGTTTCATTGTCCATTAGTTTTCTCTATCCAGTTCATGTTCGCCTGCACGACTCAACCCTTATAACTCACGAGAAGATCTCGGTTCAGTTCGACACCGAACCCAGGCAAATCCGGGTCTAGCGACACGTGCCCATTGACCGGGAGAGGCTCATTCTCCAATACGCTGAATATCGGGCGCACCTCGGTACCGTCGCCAACACTGATAAATTCAGCATAGGGAGAGTTCGTATTGGACATCACGAAATGGTAATTATAGACACCGGCGCAATGCGGTATCACCGGGATATTTTGCGGTTTGGCCATTGCAGCGATTCGACGCACTGCCGTTAAGCCACCGCACCAGGCAATCTCAGGCTGAATGATATCCGTCGCTTTGTTTGCAAGAATTTCGGCGAAAGCCTTGTAGTGAAATTCCAGATTTCCTGTCCCGAGTTGAATTGGCGCCAACTTATCTCGCAAGAACTTGTTTCCGTCAGTTGCCCAGCCGTTTGGTAGCGGGTCCTCAAACCATTTGACGCCGAAATCACGCACGCGCTCAGCAACTCTTAATGTGAACTCGATATCCCAGGAAAGATAGCTGTCTACCATTAGCTCCATGTTGTCGCCAACGTCTCTGCGCAATCGCCCGACGAGGTCCTCCATCTTCAGAATACCCTCAAGCCCTGATTCGACACCCCAAGGGGCGGCAATCTTTAGCCCGAAGAAGCCACGATCTCGCCAGTGCTCAGCACAATCGGGATGAGTTGTTACGTAGCAGGGAATCGAGTCCTTTGTTTGGCCGCCCAGTAGTTTGTAGACGGGAACATTCAGGGCCTTACCGGCCAGATCCCACAGCGCCAGATCAACGCCCGACATAGCCATCCCAACAACGCCGCCGAGGCCGTACGGCATCGTCGAGCGCTCCATCTGGTCCCAGATCAGTTCGATATTGAGAGGATCCTGACCGATCAGGAAGCGACGGAAATGCTGGTCAATAACGGCGCATGAAAATGGCCCACCGCCATAGTTCGCCGCGAATCCAGATACTCCCTCATCCGTAAGAATCTCAATGACGTAGGGGTCCTGGCCAGGGCCCATCCAAGAGGTTCGAGTTTTGCTGTATTTTGGGTGAACCGACATTGGACAGGATATAAGAGTGTTTGCCGTCCACCCCCCGCCCCAGTACTGCGACTCGCCCTCAGCGGCACCGCGTTCCCCGCTCTCACCGGCGCTTACGCCATAAAGCTTGATGCCTGTGATCTTCATCGACTCCCACCCTTTGGTTGCATTTCATCAAGTACACGGTCGTTGATATCGGCGAGTGAATTGCAGCCCGTCAACGCCATAGCAACGTGCATCTCTTTTCGGATTAGTTCCAATACGTGCTCCACACCGGTCTGACCATTCGCAGCGAGCGCGTAGACCCAGCTCCGACCGATCAATACACCCTTGGCCCCGAGCGCGAGCATACGAACGACATCAAGGCCTGAATTAATACCGCCATCAACAAGTACATCTAATTGACCGGCTACCGCGTCTACAACCCTTGGAAGGGCCTTTGCAGAAGACGTAACGCCATCCAGCTGCCGGCCTCCGTGGTTTGAGACGATCACGCCATCAAGCTGCAAACTCGCCGCTTGCCGAGCATCGTCAGGATCCAAAATTCCCTTAAGTACTATCGGCCCATCCCAATTATCGCGGACGAATTCGATGTCCTCCCAGGAAACGGAGGGATCGAAGTTCTTCGTCATCCAGGCCATGAAGTCCTCAAGTCCACTGTTCTTGTTTAGCACAGGCGCAACATTGCCCAGATGATGCGGTCTTCCGCACAGGCCGACATCCCACGCCCATCTCGGCCGAAGCATCGCTTGAGACACTCTTTTGACGTTTCCGGAAAACCAACTTTCGCCGGCAAGCCCGGAGCGAAAGTCCCGGTAGCGCGAACCTGGAACTGGCATATCAACCGTGAAGATTAGCGCCGAACATTGAGCTTCGCGAGCCCGTGCAAGCATGTCTCGCATGAACGCTCGATCCCGAATCATGTACAGCTGAAACCAAAAGGGCATCGCGGCTACCATGGCCACTTCTTCAATCGGGCAAACTCCGACCGTCGACAGAGAAAACGGCACGCCCGCAGCCTCTGCAGCGCGCACTGCCTGTGCCTCTCCGCGCCGCGCATACATACCAGCCAGACCGATCGGCGCCAGTGCGACCGGCATTTCGTATTTGCAACCAAATAGATCGACACTTGTGTCGATATCCGACACGTCCCGTAAGATTCGCTGCCTCAGTGCGAGCGCTGCGAGGTCGGCGCTATTGCGGTTCTTAGTGACCTCGGCGTACGAGCCGCCATCGAGATATTCGAACAGAAAATGGGGAACCCGTTTCCTCGCGAGCGATCGATAGTCCGATACGGACGCCGCCTTCAAAACCCATTCCCTACGAACTATCGCCCTGGTGCGCAATGACGTTCTGCCTTTGACGCCCAAGGAGTTCGATTTCGAGTTCGATCACATCGTCCATTTTCATATAGACCGGCGGATTTTGACCAAGACCCACGCCCGGTGGTGTGCCGGTACTAATGATATCCCCCGGCTCAAGTGTCATGAATTGGCTAATGTAGCTGACAAGAAAAGGAACGCCAAAAATCATGGTTGAAGTGGACCCGTTCTGGAAACGGCGACCATTAACATCGAGTGTCATCGAAAGGTTGTGCGGATCTGCGATTTCATCGCTCGTGACCAGCCAGGGCCCGAGTGGAGCGAATGAGTCACAGCTCTTCCCTTTTACCCACTGCCCGCCACGCTCGAGTTGGAACGCACGCTCAGAGACATCATTCACAACACAATATCCCGCTACGTGCTCCATAGCAGCTGATTCCGAGACATAGCTTGCTCGCTCTCCGATGACAACACCGAGTTCAACTTCCCAGTCCACTTTGCTAGAACCAACGGGAAGTACAACATTGTCATTTGGACCGACGATTGATGTAGTCGCTTTGAAAAAGAGTATTGGTTCCTCAGGTATCTCCATACCGGATTCGGCGGCATGGTCAGAGTAGTTCAGTCCAACGCAAATGATCTTGCCGACGCTGGCAATCGGCGAGCCCAAACGGACTCCCTCATTTACAATCGGAAGCGAATCGATGTTCAACGTACTAAGAGATCGCAGGCCCGCCGCGCCAAGTACATCACCGGACACATCGTCTATCACATCAGACAGGTCTCGTAGACGATCCGAACTATCAAGTATGCCCGGCTTCTCAGAACCGACCGAACCATATCGCAAGAGCTTCATCGAACTACTCCTAGTATGTGCATCGGCCGCCCGACGTATCGAAAACAGCACCGGTAGTGAATGAACATTCCTCGGTACACATCCATGCAATCATGTTTGCGTTTTCTTCCACGGTTCCCATACGTCCGATCGGTATCTTGGAAACCATGTAGTCAATTTGCTTCTGTGATAGTTGCTTCAGGATCTCGGTATTGACCGTCGCCGGTGTGACCGTGTTGACGCGAATATTGGTATCCGCTAGTTCTTTTCCGAGGGATTTGGTCAGGCCGATAACACCGGCTTTCGCGGCACTGTAGGCACACACCATGGGATTGCCCTCTTTGCCGGCAACGGAGGCGACGTTTACGATTCGACCCCAATTCTTTTTAATCATGTATGGCAAGACAGCCTGGCAACAGAAAAATGTTCCGGTTAGGTCGATGTCGATGACCTGCCGCCACTTGTCTTCGGCGTAGTCAACCAAAGGCATATTTGGCCCGGAAATTCCCGCACTGTTGACAAGAATGTCGATCGAGCCAAATGTATCATTGGCCGCTGTCGCACACTCCTTTACAGACTTCAGGTCCGTAATATCCACAGTCCGAGTATCAACTGCGCCTCGCCCTTCAAGTCTAAGTCGCGCGTCGTCGAGTGCGTGAGAATTATTATCCCAAAGTGACACAGACGCTCCAGAGTCAAGAAGGCGCTCTGCAGTAGTAAATCCAATGCCACTACCGCCGCCGGTAACGATCGCGACCCTTCCCTCTAATCCAAAACTCTTAATAGCCATTATTCCCTAATTACTCCAAGTCATTTTTAACGCTCGCGGAAAGACCGACCGATCTCACCCGAAAATTTGTCTTTCTAGATCAAACAATTCGTCCAAGTGTCGATTCAGTATCTTGTTCGAGATGGGCGATAGACGTGCTTCTATTCGCGCCTTCGCATCAGACAATAGGCCTTGCCTGAATAGAGCTTGTTTGGTGCACAAAATAAATTGGCCGAGTGTCTGCATCTCGAAAACAAACATCGGGAGAATTGTTCTGAAGAGCTCTCGGGCCGATGTCTTGTCGTCGCTCAACTCATACTGATTCCAAATCTCGACCAGCAACCGGGTCGCCTCGCATCCTGGAATGATCCCGGCTCCGCCGGCCTCGAGCACGTCAATGAAATTGATTCCGGCTTGTCCGCCAAACACTTTAATGTCGGAGCCGTCGAAGACCTGCCGCAATTCGACAATCGCGTCGCAAGCCGGAAGAGCCTCGGTCTTAATGTAGTTAACGTTGTCAATTTCTGAGGCTATACGTTGGAAGACCGTTGCGCCGATTTCTGTCCCCAGATATTGCGGCGCGTCTTGAATCATCACGTCAACACCTGACGCAGCAGCAGCAACTGACTCAAAAAACTCGAAGAGGGTATCTATTGAATTGATGCCCGCTGATGGCGGCGCAACCATGATTGCCGCAGCGCCTTTTTCCACTGCGTGCTGAGCTAGGAAGACTGAATCGGAGACTTCGTCGCTGGCAACTCCAACGATTACCGGCGTCTGGCCGTTGACCGCTGATAGTGCACGTTCTGTTACGGAACGCCTTTCATCCAATGACAACATGCTGGCTTCGCCACCGAGGCCCAGCAACGACAAGCCATGCGCACCGCAGGCGATCTGCGCATCGACAAGTTTGTGTATGTCCTGCCACGCAATGCCACCATTCTTTTCGAACGGTGTCGGCATCATTGGAAATACGCCCTCTAGCATATTCCAGACTTTTCTACGGGAAATGGTCGAATCAGGTTTGTGCTATCACGATCCAGATCTATTCCGAAACCCGGCTCCTCGCCAAGCTTTATTACGCCCTTCTCTGGCAAGGGCTCTTTCTTGAAGAGACCTGCGAACTGCGGTATGGCCACATCGCCTTTTGGGCTCAGCATCAAAAATTCAGCATACGGCGTGTTTGGGAAAGCGACTTGATGATGATAGGCATATGGGCCGCTGCCGTGCGGAATCACATGGCGGTCATGCGCGGCAGCAAGGGCTGTTATCCGCCGAGCCTCCGTCAATCCGCCGCACCACATCATGTCCGGTTGCAGGACATCAACGCCGCATTCGAGCAACTGTTTGAAACCGTATCGTGTGTATTCGTGTTCGCCGGTAGCGATGATCGTATTTGGCAACCGTCTTTTCAGTTCGCGGTAACCCTCATAGTCATCAGGTATCAGGGGCTCCTCAATCCAGCGAATATTGAGATGCTGCAATGCGGCGGCGAGCTGAATCGTATAGTCCACGGACAACGACATATAGCAGTCGATCATAAGATCGAAATCGTCACCTACCTCGCTTCGAACTCTTTCGAGCAGCGCAACATTTTTTGCGAGGCCTTCTTTGCCGTCGCCGGGCCCGTGCGGCAGTGGAATCTTGACGCCGCGAAACCCCTGATCCTGGACAGCTTTGGCTGCCGGCGAAGTTGCGTAAACCGGCAGCTCATCGCGAATCTTCCCACCAAGCAATTTGTGGACAGGTTGGTTCGTCGCTATTCCAATCGCATCCCAGATCGCCAAATCAACACCACTGATTGCGTGGATAGTCAGCCCTTTGCGACCGTATGGCATAGATGCTCGCCACATTTGATCCCAGATGCGTTCGACATTCTGGCAATCCTGTCCAATCGCAAACCGTTTGAGATGGTGTTCAACCAGCCAACAACCAGGTGGACCGGCCGTCGTTAAACCAACGCCAGTCGCCCCACAACTTAACTCGACCTCAATAACCATCGAGCCTAAGACTCCAATTCCCCAACTGGTTCTTGAGGCCGCGTACTCCGGATATATCGACATCGGATTCGACACTTGCGTGTCCGTGATCCAGTGCCCTGCAGGCTGATTCGTGTAGTCCGGCTGAGTCGAAGATTTCTCAACGACATACGCCCTGATGTCTTTTATCGTGGAATTGCTCAAGACAATGCCGTAACCGGCTCGACACTGCCGCTTGCGGCACTTCGATACATCGCGTCCAGGAATGCGATAGACCTGAGCCCGACAATAGCTGGCGCCATATCCTCGTCTTGTATGCCATGGCAAGTATCAACCAGGTGGCGAACGGGAGATGCACCATCATAGTCACCAGCACCGGCCGGTAGATCGAGGGCATGCTCCTCACCAGACATTGTTTCTACAACGACTCGCTCTCTGCCCGATTCGAGGTCCATCAAGAAATTTCCCTTGCTACCAAATACTTTGATGTCGACTTGAAACCTAGGGTTCGCAGAAGGCATGTTTGAAGAGCCTGAGACTGTGCCAGAGGCTCCATTTCCTAAATGCATGCAGACGGCGTTGTAGTAGTCAACGCCTGCCTCTGACTGTGACGTAAAAGCGAAAACGTCAGCAGGGTCTTCGTCAACTAGCTTGAAGAACAAGCCAAGGAGATGGGTGAGTTGGCCCCAACCGTATCCGCCCGCTCGGCTAGGATCAGCCCAAGTTGAATTTTGGGGTTGCACCAGATCATCTTTTGCGAGGATCAGACCCTTTCCCGAAAAGAGATCCGAGGTTGGGCTGGCCAGTTGCAGAGCAACATGCTGAACCTCGCCAATGTGGCCCTTTCGAATCAGCTCCAGCGCGTCGCGAGCGATAGGCATGTAGTTCCACCCGTGAGACAAAGAAACCGTCAGGTCCTTTTCTTCACCCAACAGAAGCAGATTCTTCGCTTCGGAAACGTCTGTTGTAAATGGCTTTTCGACTAGAACGTGACAACCCGCTTCCAGCGCCGCAACCGCATGCTGGTAGTGAAACTGGTGAGGCGAGCTGACTATGACGCCATCGAGGTCAACGCTATTGAGCATATCCTCATGATCGTCGAACGCATCGATCGCGCCAAACTCGGACTGGATCTTTGAAATAGCGGACGCATCCGGAGAACAGATTGCAACTAACTCAGCGCCGTCAATAGCCATCAATGACGGGATATGATTGACGGCGGCCCACCAACCTGCACCGATAATTCCGATTCGAGCGGGTTTAGTCGTGCGCGCCTCAGTACCGTTCTGACTAGGCATTATTGATCTCCAGCACTGTGAGAGCCCATATCAACTCTGTAATAGTTGCGTGCATTTTCCGCAGCTACAGCTTGCCTTTCAGAGCTCGAGTAACCGGTCAGCAATGCCTTATAGGCTGAAATTAGATCATCGTAGGTACTAAAGAGACTATCGAGTGGCCAATTTGATGCCAGCATGCAACGACTTACTCCGAAGCAATCCAAAGCATGATCAAACCACGGCTTTATAGTCTCCGTCGTCCAGTCAGGGTCATACATTCCCAGTCCTGATATTTTGCAGACGACGTTTGACGGTTCTGCCAGGCGGCTCATCCCACGCTTCCAGTTATCGTAGTATTCCGGCGTCCGCTCGATTGGAAAGCCCGCGTGATTCAGGACAAATTGAATATCGGGGAAGTCAATCGCCAGCTTCGCAGCAGCATCCATGCTCTCCCAATGAACGTCCAGGTCAAATACGAGCCCGCGATCGCCGATTGACTTCAGGCCGTGGCGAAAGTTGCTGTCTTGAAACATGTTTTCGTCAACGCGCAGCATTCTAACCCCGCAGAACCGAGAAAACTCTGCGTGTCGGTCCAGATCATTTTCGAGCGTACTTGAAAGAAGGTCTGCTGCACCGATGATCGACATCGGAAAATCGGCGTTGTCCGCTGATTCTTGTAACCACTTCGTTTCATCCACCGGGTCGGGATGATCAAGTGCTGCTTGTATATGCACCGCAGCCACGACGTTGCTTTGCTTGACCTCGGCTACATATTCTTCGATCAAGTAGTCGCGACAAATTGGCTTGTATGGAACCGCCAATAAATCGTCAATGTAGCCGTCAGTCAACCAGCCATACCGAAGTTTGGCAAGATCCCAAAGGTGAATGTGGGCGTCAATAATTCTCAGGTCGTCAGTACTCATGGCAGCTCTTCTTTTGGTTTTCCTTCGTCCAAACTCCAGACTATCGATCCTTGAACTGGAAAACTCGTTTCCTGGTCTATTTCGGCGCTCATTATGGGCGCCATGAACTCACCCCATTTCTTCATGACCGGCGATGAATTCAGCAACTCTATGGATCGGCTGAATTCATCGCACTCCAGGTAGCCAACCAACATCGTGTGCCTGCGAAAGATCGAGTAGTTTCGTATGCCGGCATTGAGAATTTCGGCCGTCAATTCCGGCCAGATCTCATCGTGCCTACGCTTGTACTCTTCTTCTGAACCAGGATTGACCTGCATGAAGAAACAGTGCTTGCTCATGTTCTTCTCAGCTCCAGCAATGCCGTTGATAGATTCGAAATGGACTGGTTTCGAGTGCGAGCTCTGCGCTAGAACTTCTTCACGATCTCAATGCCATACGTTAGCGGCTCATGAAACCCACAACGCATGCCTCCGATGATGTCCCAAAGCTCGGTGCAATACTCTTCGTCCGTTAGGTTCTTGCCCCACAAAGCGACATCCAGCCCCATTGACTCGAAGTGAGCACCTACCCTCGCGTTCAATAATTCGTATCCCTCGGGTTTCTCGAAGTCATTATTCGAACTAAAGGAGAACCAATCGTCCTTGTAGGTCCAACCGAGCCGAGCATCTACAGTTCCGAATGAGGTTTCGAAGTTCAGCGCAGCGTCAACATAGCCGGTACTATCCGGTGTATTCTGCAAGATGTTCCCCCCTAGTACGTCCACATCATCCTTGAACTTTGCGTCCGTCGCGCCGTATCCCGCACTCAACACGAACCAGTCCACGGGGCTGTACGTCAATTCCACTTCGACACCCGAAATATCGGCGCTTGCGGAGCCTTTATTTCTGACGGGTGGGAGTCCTGGGCCGGCAGGTGGTGTCAGGATTTCAATCTGCAGATCTTCATAGTCCATTGAAAACGCGGCTATGGAATACAGGAAGCTGCCATCGAAAAGTAGGCCCTTTATTCCAACTTCAAAAGAGTCGACTGATTCCGGGCCGAAGCCGAAATCGCCGATTCGATCTGGTGTCTTGAAGATAACAAGATCAAATGCTCCCGACTTGAATCCGCGGGTGTACTTACCGTAGACGTTTGAGTTGTCAGATATCGCATAGGTGAGAGTCACGGTCGGCTCCCAACCAGAGTCGCTGAGGCTATCCGTGAAGTAGGGGATCGGTTCCGTGATGCCGTTGACGGGGAATCCCTCTTCAATGTAGTTCATCTCCTTTTGCTCATCACTGAACCGAATACCGGCATTGAGCGCTAGTTTCGGCGTGAAGTACCAATTCGCATTCGCGAACACCGCAACCTGTGTTGTAGCAACGCCACCATTCGTATCGTTCTGCTCTGGAATCAGTCCCGAGTCCTCTCCAAAGAAGTATCCCATTGACTCGTCAGAGTCAGCGGAGAGAAGGTACATACCCAGCATGTAGTCGAAATTTACGTTTTCCCCGTCGGCCGCTTCACTTGCGATTCGGAACTCTTGGGTAAATTGATTGATGCTCTTTGAGTGACTGAACGTCTGGTCATCGAGAGGCGTGTGGTCGGTATCCTCGATCATCGCGGTTTCGCCGTGGCGAAATGCGGTTATCGATGTGAGGCTAAGCGCGTCAAGCTCTTTGCTGATTGTCACCGATCCGCCATAAATCTCTGTTACGTCAGAATCGTCGTAAGAGTGGTTTATCGTCAATAGACCAGGCGGGATATAGCCAGGAACCGAATAGTCAATGCCTCCCGGCGTATCGGCGATAATTTCATGATAGGCCATTGTTCGATCGGACTTTTGATAGTCCAGACTCAGATCGACGGTCAGATTGTCATCACCAACAAACCGAAGTGTCCCACGACCGCCGAAGTTGTCTGCATCATTCACCGCGCCGCCGGTACCGACGTTTTCTACATAACCATCTCGTGTACGACTAAAGATGGCGACTCGCCCAAGGACACTATCGCCGGCGATCGGCCCGGACACGCCCGCCTTAATGTTCGCCAGACTGTAGTTGCCGGCCTCAACGCTGGCGAAACCCTCGAACGTTTCCGTTGGCTTCTTCGTTACGATATTGAATGCACCGGCGATTGTGTTCTTGCCGTAGATCGTGCCTTGTGGGCCGCGAATAATCTCCACGCGCTCCACATCGATAAGCTCTTGATTAAACGTATAGGATGCGGAGCCCTGGTCAACACCATCGATAAACATGCCGATAGGTAGCGAATAGCCGCTCGTCACTGTCGGCGACGTTATTCCTCGCATTGAGATTTGCACATTGCCGTTGTCTGGACCAGTCTTAATGAAATTCGGTATTGAGTGTTGAAGGTCACCGACTTCACGGAAATTGCTCTGCTCAATTCGTTGCTCCGAAAACAGAGACACTGATCCAGGCACGTCAGTAATGTTCTCATCCCTCTTTCTCGCACTGACGACGATCTCTTCCAGTGCTCTAGAGCCACCTGTATCTGTCTCTTGCGCGAACGAAACCGATTCGTAGGTACTGGAACCGAACCCGACTGCTGATGCAAGTATATATACTGCTAGTTTGTTCACAATTGACCCCCATGGCACTGAAATTCTCGTAATTTGCCCGCCAAACCTGTGTCGCGTTCTGACGGTCAAAACCAAACATTGTTGGACAATGTTGGATGCCGATAATACGTAATTACGCATTATTGTCAACTTATTATTAATTATTTGCCTTTGTATTCGTATATACGTACCTTTGTCTCTATTGAAGTAAGTAGCTAACGGGTGGCGAAAAGAATGCAAAACGAACTTGGACCGTTCTTCGGGATCTTCCTGCATGCAGTTGGTGGCCTGGCCGCCGCAAGCTTCTACATTCCGTATACAAAGGTACAGCGATGGGCATGGGAGGTCTTCTGGATCGTCGGAGGTTTCTTCAGTTGGATCGTTGCACCATGGGCCTTCGCACTGGTCACTGTACCGTCAACAGTTGCAATCCTGCAGGAGACTCCGCCAGAAGCGCTTTTCTATACATTCCTGTTCGGCGTACTGTGGGGAATAGGTGGATTAACTTTCGGAATGACAATGCGCTATCTCGGTATCGCACTCGGTTATTCTTTGGTCCTTGGACTAACTGCAGTCATTGGCACTCTAGGACCGCCGATAGTCGCTGGACAGTTCGGCGCGATTATCGGCTCCTTATCGGGCCAGGTGCTGCTAGTCGGAGTATCGGTCTGCTTGATTGGGGTTGCGTTAAACGGGCGAGCTGGATTTCGCAAGGAATCTGAGCTGCCTGCCGGCATCCAGGACACGTCGACCGGAACATTCAGTGTCCGAAAAGGGATCGTCATTGCACTATTTTGCGGGATCATGAGTTCTGCAATGGCAGCAGCTTTCGTTGCCGGAAAACCAATAGCCGAAGTCGCGATCGCCTATGGGGTGCCGACGTACTGGCAAAATGCGCCAGTACTAATAGTTGTCCTACTCGGCGGTTTCGCCACAAACGTTGTCTGGTGTACCGGCCTCATGATCAAGAATCGATCTTGGGCAGACGTTCTTGGCAAAGTTACTCCGAATGGAGAATCTCAACCGGACTCGTCAACGCGGCGACAGATCATTAATGTTTTGTTCTGTTCCTTGGCTGGCCTGTTGTGGTACCTGCAAATGTTTCTGTATGGAATTGGGACGACGTTCATGGGAGCTTATGAGTTCTCCAGCTGGAGCCTACATATGGCAAGCATCATAATTTTCAGTACACTTTGGGGGATTGCGCTAAAAGAATGGACCGGAGTCAGTAGAAAAACGATTACTCTGGTTGCGGCAGGGCTTTTCGCATTGGTACTTAGTATCACGCTTATTGGATGGGGGAACGCTTTGTCTGTCGGTAGCAGCTAGCCACATTCGACGCGATGCAAACAGAGGCACGAGGAAGAGATGGGAATTGCAGTCACACGTACGATCAGGATTTTTGAGTTACTTTCTCAAGAGCCCGACGGCCTGACATTGAGCGAGATCGCGGAGCGGATTGACGCATCGAAGAGTTCGCTCGCACCCATGCTGAAGGACTTGCATCAGGCAAAATATTTGCGACGAAGCGAGCGAAAGAAGTACTTGATAGGACCCAAATTCACGCTTATTTCCAGATCGAGGCTTCGGCCGGAGAGCAGTCACGAAGTGGGGAGCATCCGCTTGTTCGGTGTGTTGATCGAGGAAGCCCGCTTGATGTTTCGCGCACATGGTGTTGTCGCGTTTAACTGGGACGAAGAGGCCAAGTTGCTTAGCCCGACCTATTCCTATTCGAAAATCATGCACGATAGCGTCAAGCTCCGCACCGGAGAGGGGCTCGCTGGCCAAATCTGGAAACTGAATAAGCCGATACTGGTTAAGGATTACGCACGTTGGGAGCATGCCCTGCCGGGGTTCAGGTCATCTGAGTGGAGGTGTCATCACATGGGCGCAGTTATTCGACGAGACTCGAAACGTCTGGGTGTCATCGTAGTAAGGGCCCATGACGAGTCACTTGTGTTCGACGAAAATGATTTGAAAAATCTTGTGGCACTGACCGACGATATTGCTGACGCGTGAAGGGAATTGGTGCCAGATCGGAAGGATTGACTCAGATCGGCTAGTGCCAATCTTCACCCCTTCGGGGCGGCTGCGCCGTCTAAGACGCTTGCGGGTTTTGTCGAATCAGAGGTTCTCATCTAAGTCCGGGCGCCTGGTTCGAAGCCAGGGATTTGATTGCCAATTTTTCATTTACTTACAATAAGTTATGAGCTTCGACTGTCCCATACGATAATCGGATGTAGCTGACAACACGTTGATTTCATTGATTCTCCAACTCGCCTTTGGGACAACTGGCCCGCTCTGTGTCGACGTAACTTCCTACCAACCTAATGCCGTCGCCTAGGAATAGTCAGCGCTCTTAGCGATTATCATCATCTACTGCAGAGTCAGTCAGTGCTTCGGCAGCCCGAGCTTCGTCTCCGATAATGCCGTATCTCACCGACTCACGCCAACGCGCCAGTTCGTTCGACATGCTCTCTACGATGTCTGGATGTCGGCTAGCAAGATC
>Ga0255047_10001581_pt1 | contig 16285 bp, 16 predicted proteins | sample JV7_2_1_MG_FD_183640 | JGI IMG/M metagenome (GOLD analysis project Ga0255047, IMG submission 183640) | Seawater microbial communities from Jervis Inlet, British Columbia, Canada - JV7_2_1 | ecosystem: Environmental > Aquatic > Marine > Inlet | place: Canada: British Columbia | collected 2016-10-06
GGCGTAAAAGGCATCGGCGGAAAGGTCAATCCGGCAGTGATGAATACCTGTCAAGCTATCGAAATCTTCCGTATCCGTCACCCCGGCCACGCTTTGAGTAGTGCTGTTAGCACTATAAACCGAGACAGTGCCATCGGTGGCCCGCGTGATTGAGGCTCCGTCGGCGTCGTTGCTATCCCACATGAAATCAAGCGTTGCGTCTTCGGTATAATCTCCTAAATATGGTGCCATTACACAAGTCCTCCGCCAACTTTTGATTTCAGTCGGCCAGCGTTAACCAGCGGCCCGGCGTGGCCCGTTTCGGCTAACAGTTCGGCGGCGATGCCGCCCCAGTCTGATGATGTTGACCAGGTTGCCGAGGCGGTGGTTTCGAAAGCATCGTCTCTGTATTGAGTAATCAAGTCTCTGGCCGCGCCACTACCGTGCATATCATCAGCCTCCGTCCAGTTAGTTCTGGGACTTGCTACCTCATCAGTGACGTGCAAAAAGCCGCTGATCGGTCGGTTTGCGCTGGCCCCGGCTGCGGCCAGGGTGATCGAGCCGGAGGTGGCGGTGCCGGTGTCGGTCACGTTTTGTACGAAGGCAGACGCCACGCCGCCGGATAGATCAACGCCGGTTGCCTGATAAAAGCTGACGATGCAATGTGCCTGAGTATTGCCGTCAAAATCAACAGTCGTAACGCCGGTCGCAGAACCGGAGGCGTCGGCCCCGAACAGCGAGAGACCGTCATCGCCGTTAAGGTCGAGGGTGGTGCCGATTTGCACCCAACTCAACGAGTTGCCAGAGATAGTCGGCGTATCAACATTTGCAACCCGCCGCCCAACCACGAACACGATAATTAAGCCGCTACCCGGCGGCGTCCAGGATGTATTAGCAAACGACGTATCGCCGGTGGCCTCATTAATGTCCGGATTGTTTGCGTTGTTGCTGCCCAGCCCCGAACTGGCTCCCAGATTTGCAAATGCTATCGCCATGACTACCTGCCCGCCCTGAAGTTCAACGTCTCCAGCGCCCCGGCAACGCGGGCGGTGAAGCTCTCGGCGTCCATGTCGTCGTGGATATGGACTTCGCCGATGTGGACGGCTGACGAGTTGGAGATGTTGGGCACGGCTCCGGCTCCGGCTCCGGCAGCCCCGATCCCTGCCATTGCGGGCGAGGCCATGCCGGGCAAGATCATGCCGCCGCCGATGGCTGGGACGGTCGGGGCAATCAGGCTGTCGGCTAGGTTGACCATAGCTGCCTGGGCCAGGCCGATGTTGTCGGTGATGCCCTTTGCCAGGCCGCCTACGATATTTTTGCCAGCTTCGATCATGGGCTTTGAGGGTGAGCCGATGCCGAGGGCGTTTTTAATGGCGTTGATTAGACCTTGAAATATTTCCGAGAAGGGAGTTCCTTTAACCCATTTTTCAAAAGCGTCCTCTATTCCATCTTTAATGCCTTGAACGATGTTGCCGCCTATTTCCAGCAATTTCTTGATGGCGGTTGCGGCCTTGGTCGCCCAATTCTCCACCAGGTTGGCGACCCATTCGCCTATTTTAGCGCCCAGCTTTGTCGGTAACGTGCCGATCTCTGGAAACCCTTCGATGATATTTGTGACCAGTTGGCTGCCGATGCTTTTTAATTTCGCGATGGCAGTTGCCGCTTTGGTCGCCCAGCCGCTTACCAGGTTTCCCACCCACTCCCCTATTTTAACTCCCAGGTCATCGGCCAATTTGGTCGAGTCCGTCCAGGCGGCTACGATGGCCTCGATAATTTTCGTGCCAATACCAACCAGCTTGGCCCAAGTAGTTGGGTCGGTCACTGCGCTGACCAACGTTCCCAGGGCGGTCTTTAACGCTGTGACTACCCCTGCAAATCCGGATGTGATTGTAGTTCCAATTGACGTTACCCAACTGCTGAATTGCGCCAAAGAAGTAGTAACGAATGTGGTAATTTCTTTCGCTGCATCGGCGAGACCTTTAGTGATTTTAGCGGGTAGGTCTGTGGCCCACTTGGTGATGGTGGTAATTATGTCTGTAGCCCATTTGGTAAAACTAGCCGCCGTGTCAGCGACCCATTTGACAATAACTTTCGCCGCATCAGCGAGACCCTTAGTGATTTTAGCGGGTAGGTCTGTGGCCCACTTGGTGATGGTGGCTATTACGTCAGCGGCCCATTTGGTAAAACTAGCCGCCGTGTCAGCGACCCATTTGACAATAACTTTCGCCGCATCAGCGAGACCTTTAGTGATTTTAGCGGGTAGGTCTGTGGCCCACTTGGTGATGGTGGTAATTATGTCTGTAGCCCATTTGGTAAAACTAGCCGCCGTATCAGCGACCCATTTGATAACAACTTTCGCCGCATCAGCGAGACCCTTAGTGACAATAGAAATCAGGTCTTTAGCCCACCTGTCAAGCGCAGCGATAGTATCTCTGACCCACTCCAGAAACGCCTTGAGAATATTCTTGAGCCAGGCTTCCCAGGCCGCGGTAAAAATCTTAATGAACTGCCGCAGAATAGTTTTTATGTTCTCCCAAACCTCGGCCGCCGTTTTTTGAATCGTCTGCCAGGCACCTTTCCAGTCGCCTTTGATGAGCTTTAAGAAAACGGTGATAATGCCATGAATAACCTTCATTACTGTGTCGATTTGCTTCTTTACGATTTTAACAAAGGCTTTGACGATTTTAACGATGGCCTTACCGTGCTTGTCCCAGAATTTGCGAATACCTTCAAGTGCCTTCTTGAGAACGGCGGCCAAGCCCCGCACAATCTTTATCACAAAAGACGCAACGCCCTTGATGACCTTGCCCCAGTCAATAGCCGGACCTTTTCCGTCTCCAAAGGCGGCCCCCAAGTCCTTAAAAATCGCCCCAATCTCGGTGAAGATTTCGCCAAACAGTGAGCCAATTTCAGCCAGCACCGGCTCGATGACGCCCCAGGCGGCGGTGAAGGTGGTTCGTATGCCGGCCCAGTCAGACTCCCAGGCGTTGCGCAGGGTGGCGACGATGGCGATGACGGCGGCCACGGCCAACACAACCGGGGCGATGGTAGCCGCCAGGGAGACCAGGGCCGGGATGACGGTGGCGGCGATGACGCCGCCGACTACGATTAAGATGTCTTTCCAGGAAACGAACTCGGTCACGAAATCAACGATTTGGGCCACGATGGGGCTGACGACATCAAAGAACGCCCGGAAGCCGTCGCCAACTGAACGGATGACGGCCTCCATCTGATCGACTTGCTCGGAGGTCAGCCCGAAGGCAAAGCCGATCTCCCTAACCGCGTCCAGGGTATCAAACATTTCTGCACCGACCCCGGTGAATACGGCCAGGAGTTCGCCCAGGCCAGACATGAAATTCCCGGCTACTGACTGGACAATCGCAAAAGCGGCCGGTATCTTTTCGCCCAGCCATTCGGCGAACAGGGCCAGGGCCGGGATAATTTTCTCGTCAATAAAGGCCGTCACCTGGGGCATGATGTCTTGGGCAACCTTGAGTAATGCGCCGCCTATCGGCTCCAGGGCCGTTAGTGCCTGACGCTTGACACCTTCAAACAGTGAGCCGAAGTTAGCATATTGCTGGTTGAGGGCGTCAGTGGCCCCGCTCATGTCGGATAGTTTTGAGGTGGTCAGGTCGATGGCGAGGGCGGCATCAGTGCCCATATCTTCGAATTGAGTGCCCATTATTCTTGCGCCGAGGGCGGTCACGTCCTGGGTCTTCGAGGTTTCTTTCAGTGCGTCCTGAACCATCGTCCAGGCGTCCGCAACGTCAACATTCCCGGAGACGATACTCTGAACGAACTCATCGCCAGAAATTCCTACCTCTTCCAGCGCCGCCGCCACGTCCTCGCTGCCGTCCGTTATTTTTAGCCGGAATTCCTTGAACAGATCGGCCGCCTTGTCCGTGCCTAACATGCCTTGCTGAAGTCCGCTATCGAGCAGGCTAAAAAACTGCTCGGCATCGGCTCCGCCGGATGCAAACTGAGTTGAGTATTCGGTGATGGAGTCAACCAGGTCGCCGGAGGCATTCAATCCTTTTTGCATCCCGGCCGCCACGAAATCCATTGCTTCCGTGCTGGTCAAGCCGAAGTTTTCCATGAGCGCGTCCACGGCCTGGATAGATTCGTTTACATCCAGATCGAAAGCATCGCGCAGGGCCAGCGCCCCCTCGGTCACGGCTTGCAATTCGGCGTCCGGCAGACGCCCCAACTGCGTGACTACCTCATTTACAGACTGGCCGATGTCTTCAAACGATTCGCCGAAGTTGTTGGCGAAAACGCCTTTCATGACACCCTCAAACTCCTCGGCCGCTTCCTTCGGTATACCGAGGCTGGCGGCCAACATATTTGATGCCTGGTCTATATCGGAGGACATGTTGAACAGTTCCCGGCCAGCAGCAACCGCCGCCACGCCAACCCCGGCGATGGCCCCGGCAGCCAGGGCCAGGCCGCCGGTAGCGATAGACGCCGCCGTAGAGCCGAGGCCGGCCATGGCCGTTTTGACTTTCCCGGCCCCGGTGGTATCGCCTTCAACTTTTACGACAATCCTGACCTGTTCGTCAGCCATTTATTTGTTGGCCCTTAGCGCTTTGTTTACGGCTGCTTGCCCGCCATTTGTTTGGCTCCGGTCATTGTGCTTGCGAACATCGTTCTCGATGCCGCTATACTTCATGTGTCGCAGTACTACCCGCAACGATTCCCGCCGCAACTGAGATGGCCGGCAATGGTAAATGTCCCGACACAAAACAAAAGAGGTATAGGCTATTGGCGGTTTTAGCTTGCCGCCGCCTTTGGTCATCAAGAAGCCCCATAGCCGCTCTGTTTCAGTTGGCGGCGGCCTCAGTTTTTTTCCGCAACCTGGTCCCCGGTCACATGTTTCATGTAACCAAAGATAGCCTTGAAAACGGTGCCGGTGTGCTTGATGGGCACAGCACGAGGGCCGCCGACAACGTATTCGCGCCAGAAGCCCAAAAGCAGAGAGGCCGCTTCAGATTTGGCCCCCTCGTCTTTTTGGGCTTCAAGGTCTTGAATGCGCTCCATGTCTTCCAGCAAGCCCCAGGTCATGTTTTGCAATTTAATAACAAAGGGCTTGCTGCCGTTGAGCGCCGGAAACGAGGCGGTCACGCCGTCGTCGGTTTCTTCGGTAAATACGGCTTCGACTTCGGTTGCTTTGGGGGCTTTCTCGTCTGTCATTGTTCCTCCTAACTGGTGATTGTGGCAACGCTGAACGCACCGTCGTTTGACAGCGCGGCACTCCAGGCGATGGGGGTCGCGTCGTTCGCGCTCAAAGGAAGGTTTAAGTTTTCAATAATCATCTCGCCAGTGTAGCGGTCAGAGCCGACCGCGCTATCTGGGACGTCGATCTGTATGGAGCGGGAAGTACCGGAAGAGTTGAAAAACCAGTCTTTCATAATGTTCATCGACTCGGCATCTATGCGCGAAAAGAGGCCGCTCAGCGAAACACTGACCGACTTTTTGCAGCCCTTCTTGATACTCCATTCTCCTTCGAACGTTTGAGCCTCCCCGACTTGCCTGGTCATTGCGAGACTGGCCTCGTTCGTACTTCCCTCGATCTGAACCAAATTGCCCAAATTGTTATCAATTGCAAGAGTGACATCGCATGCGCTAAAAGCATCAACTGTTTGTGCCATGATTAGTACCTCCTAATTCTTGGCCCAAGAATGTTATTTGCATCATTTTCCTTTGCGCCCGGCGGCCGGTTGGCTTTGCCAGGCTAAAAGTTGCCGCCGCCATTTTTTGACGGTGACTGGTTTGACCTTCATTAGCTTGCTTATCTTTTCATCGGTAGCCCCCAAAAACTCTTCTATCGTCCGAATACCCCCGGCGGCCAAACGGCTCCCCCGTGTTTTCCAGCCTGCAAGTGTTTCGAGCGGCGGTGAGGCGACGATCCGCACGGCCCCGATGTTGACCAGCGTTTGCTGGTCGGCTTCGCCCAGCCACTCCAAGCGGGTCTTGCTGCCCGCGAAAACAACTTCTTTATTGTTTTTAGATAAGTCCCTTTCGGCGTAATAAGTGGTCATCAGAACACCCTCAACTTGATAATGAATCTGCCCCCAACGTAGCGAGAGCCGCCGTCCTCAAAAACGATGCGCCGGGCTGACCATGACTCGAGGGCCTTGATACCATCCAGTCCAAAATAGGGCGCAGTGTCCTGCGCTTCGAGTACAACCTGAATGGCGTCAATTAGCGGATACAGGGCGGCCATGTCCTCGGCCATGTGGGAGCGTTGGCGGGCGTAGAGATCGCCAAAAAAGGTCAGGGATGTTTGACGTACCCTACCCGCAAAGCTGGTCATGGATGTGCCGGAGGCGGGGTCGGTATTGGTGTCTTCCCAGTACACTTGCAGTAGCGGAGTATCGTTTATACCCTCGCTCAGTTCGTCAAAATCCTGAGTGAAGGTTAGGCCAGTTGCCGTCGCCAGGGTCGACTCGATTGCCGAGTTCATTTGCGCCAGAGTTATCGCCATTAGACAAACATCTCCGCCGTTATGTTCTTGCCCAGGCGCGTGGCCTCAGCGTCGATAAAGGCCCGGCTATCGTCCAGGCCGCGCCGGAACATCTCTGCGCCGCCGTAGTCAAAGCGTTTGATCGTGCCCCGCTCAGAAATGGCGCGAGCCACCAAAAAGACCGGGATGCCCTTATGGTCGGCCCATCGCTTGAGCGACGACCCCTGTCCCCACGGCGGCCAGTGCGCCCGCGCCCCGCCTTCAACCGAGGCGGTGATAACGCCGGGCAGGTCGCCGGTGTCAATGATGGCCGCCCGGTCACCGCCCAGCGTCTCTTTGTGGCCCTCGACTGCTGCTTTCAGGTTGCCGGTTGCGCCGACCGGGGTATGGTTTTGAACTGCCGGAACCACATGGTCAATGATCCGATCAAGTGATCTGTCGGTTTCGCGCTCGGTCGTGCTGACGATGTTGGTTAAGCCGCGTATTATTCTGTCAAGGCCGAAAACGGTGACTGTCATTTTTATACCTGCAAATGCAAAACGCCCGGCCAAGGCGGACGTTTGTCCATCCTTGCCGGGCGGTGAATCCCTTGCGGGAAAGGTGACCCAAATTATATGTAAACAAAAAACGGCGACGTGAGGGATTACCTCAGTCGCCGTGTGTCTTCTCGCTTTAAGGCGCGGTGTGTCGGTGGTCCTCGCGCCGTCGGTTTAGTTCCTGGCGTTGGTTATTTCGTTATTTATTAGTTCCTGGTCATCCTTCCAGGTCATTCCGGCTTCTCCACCTTGCCGACCTCTTCAACCGTCCAGTCGGCTCTACGCTCGGCTTCTCTCTCGCCAAGTGTTAGTATAATTCTATATCGTCCTGGCGATAAAGTCAAAAGTCGGCGGCCTAGTTTGACCATCCAGCCGGGCCAATTATCCACTAGAACCTCCGTCCAATCGACGGCTTCTTGAGCATCGAGCCGTCCAGCATCAGCCTCACGTCCGGATCCTGGAGTACCTGTACGTCCCGCCGGAAACTGAGCCGTCCAGCGGCCGCGCCTCCGGAATCGGCAGCCCAGGCCGATTGACCGCGCTTATACCACATGGCGGTCTGGGCTATACAAGCCTGTTTGATGACCGGCGGCACTGTAGTCGAGTAGCCCCAATTGGCCGTAATCCGCACCGTAGGCACAGCGCGACCAATTGAAGCCGGGCGGAACCCGCGCCCGCCCGTATATTGCCCGCTGGTGAAGGTGTCATAATCACCAACGGCAGACACGATCAAAAACTGGTACGGGGTGCGGTTGAAGTCTGGAAACGTCGGGTCGCCGGTGGCGGCTATCCAGTCGGCGGCAGCCCAGGCCGTGTAAGTTGTATCTGAGGCCGAATCTTTGACCTCAACCAGCGTGATTGCCGTACACTCGTCCATCCAATGCACCACGCCCCCGTCACCGGCATAGGTGCGGGCGGAGGCGGTTATATCTGACACGAAACCGTCCGGGCGATTGCAATACTTGTCAATGGAATCGGAGACGGCATCTAAGATCAGGGCCAGTTCAACGTCATCGGTCAGGCCGGATTTTTGAACCTGCTGCCGCAGTTCGTCAACCGTAGCATAGGCAGCCGACGATTCGCCCCGCCGGGCGGCCGCCTTGGTGCCTTCGCCCGGCACAGCGCCAAAGTAGGCCGTTTTGTACCAGGTGGCGGAGGTGCCGGCCAGGTCGGTGTGCAAGTATGATTCGGTACCGGCGACCAGGGTGACGGTACCGTCCAAGGTGGTGAAGGTGCCGGTCTCTGAGGTGTCGGTATAGACCCTAATAACGGTATAGCCGGCGGCCACGATCTCGGTGATATTTTCAACCAAAACTCTCAAAACATTCATATTATAATTCCTCGATTGCGACTATCTTCGGCGTCAGCGTCTCGGCCGCCCTCGGCTCGGGCACCAGCGCCTCCACTGCGACGAGTTGCGGAATCAGGGTTTCGACTGCTCGAATGTCGCCGCCAAGACTGAATACGATCTGACTGGGCGTCTTGGCTGTAAAGGCTCGTGCCGGGCCGGGCAGGGCCATCACACTCATTTGTGTCGTCTGTGATCCGCTAAGAGCCATGTTATGTAATCACTCCTACGTCTCCGGCGCTGGGCGCTTCAGTGGTGGCGGTGTAGGTCAGTAAGCCGCCCGTGCCACTATAGGCGGTTATATCAGTCGCCTGTTCTGCTAGTACTCCGGTTGCCCAAACGATGACCCGGTCTTGGTAATGATCGGTGGTTGCCTCGGTCAAGTTAGTTGTACATTGTGTTGTACTTAGCGTCCCGGCCTCAACCGTAAAGATGACAATTGTTTCGGCTGACGCTTCCAGCTTGTCAGCGGCATCGGTCGAGCCGGAAATAGCCACGGCATCGGATGACATTCTGCCGGAGACGAGGGCGGCTGGTATTCTGCTCTGAATGTCTTGAGTATCTGTCTCGATGTCTTCGGCGGTGGTCTGGTCGGCCCTGGCATCCAGGATCAGATCGAGCCGGCCCCCGTCCGTCCAGTCGGTTTGAAGTTCGTTTGTATCGGCCAGAGCAGCATCTACGTCAGCCGGCAAGTTAGCCGCGTCAAGCTCCGCCAGCCTAGCTTCGGTCGCTATTGAGTGCATGGCCCACTGTTCGTTATTTAACTGAACAGTGGTTGTGCCCGCGTCAGTGATGGCCCCGGAACTGTTGTTGGCAAAGCGGTTATCGGTGATAACGGCATCGGTAGACGACGCGCCTATGTTGACACCCCAGCCGGATGAGCCTTCGATGGTGTTACCCTGAATCGTGGTGTTGTTTGTAGTCCCCTGCTCGACCAGGATAGTATCACCGGCGGCATCTCTGAAGAGATTTTTCCGAACAACATTATTATTAGATGATCCAGCCGTACCTATAATATGGATAGCCTGGCCGGCTCCACTTTGCCCGGTGTCGGTGAAGGTGTTATCAACAATCTGGCAATTGTCGCCGCGTAAAATATTAATGCCGTCACCCCGTGTGGCGTTGACCCAAACGTTTCGCACGACTACAAAATCGGCATCGGTTATTTGAATACCGTTACCGCTGCCCGTGTTGGCTGTATTTAGTTGGAAGCCGCTTAGGGACACTCCGTCAGCGGTTATGCTGATCGTGTCGCCATTACCAGAGCGCGTCCAGATGAAATCACGGCCCGGCCCGCGAATGAACAGGTAACGGTTGCTCAGTGTCACATCTTCGGTCATCGTCGTCGGGCTGCCCGCGTCTCCGGCGACCAGGATAATCACATCGTGGTTGGAGTCTGTAGTCAGGTTGTCATGACAGTCCTGGACGCTATCGAGTGGGTCGCTACGTCCGCCCCGGTTGCCGTTGGCGAAGGTATCGCCGTTGATCGGATCGACATAATACAGATTACCTTGCCAGGTGTGGAAGCCGAATCTGCTCTCTGACAGTGCGCCGTTGCGGTCAACCTGGGCCTGGGTTGCGGGCGGGTCTTTGGCCTTGAAACCGAAGCTGATGCCGCCGGTGTCGGCGTCCACCGTGGCCTCAATATAGATGCTATATGTCAGCCCGTCCTCAAAGCCGTTGGCGGCGGTGCAGGCGATCAATTCGGAATAAAACCCGGTCGTGTTAGCATTGTCCAGTATCGCCATGCTACCGTTTAGGATGGCCGCCCCCGTCTCATCCTCATACACCCGATAAGTCGGCGCACCATCGGCATCGGTCAAGATGCCGGTATCGGGATCATGGGTTGTGACAGTAAAAACCAGATCGTCACCAATTACACACTCAGCGGGGCAACCCATTATCCACCTCCATTTCGTTTTGTCTGAACTCGCCGCAAAAGTCGTTAATATCAACCAGGGGCCAGCCGCCGTAATACCTGTCGTTGGCGGCATAGATAACGGGTTTGTGCTTGCGACAATAGCCGTAATTGCCTGGTACTTCAGATAGTGAGGTATGCACCTTGTCAAACCAGCGACATTGTTGACATTGCTTCACCCGTCACCTCCTGTAAGAACTCATTAAAGCGGCCTCTAGTCCTGCCCCAGCCCGGCACCTCATCAGCCTCCGTCCAGCCCTCGCAGTGCTTCTGATTGCGAAACTCCTCTTTGCTCCAGCGGCTGGCGGTCAGGTTGCGACCGTGGCGGATGTCAATATTTGGATGCTCCGACATCCAGGTGTCCGACGTGTAATTGTCTACTCGCTCTTTGCGTTTGTGGGTGCCCGGCTCAAAGCCCATGCGCCGACTGAAGCCGTGGCGCTCGACCATCTTGACCCGTTTGCGGTAGTGTTCCAGCAGCAAGGGCCGGTAGGCACAGAGGCCACTGGTCTGGTTGGCGTAGTAAAAGAGCGCCCGGCCCGTCGCCGCGTCCACTTTCCAGGTGTTCTGATTGTAGTAAAACACGTCTTCCTTCTCCGGCTCGAAATCGAAATGGCTGGGATGGTAGAGAACGTCATGCTCGACCAGGAAAATTACATCGGCCGTGCTGGTCTCAAGCCCGGCCAAAATCTGCTTAAACATCGTCAGAGCGCCACGCTCATAATCAAGCGTGATATTTTCCCCAAGCTCAACGGGTCGCAACGACACAGAGACAATCTGACGATCTGCGGCGGCCCGCTTAATCTGCCTACGGGCCGCGTCTGTGATCGTTTCGTCGGCGTGATTGTCGGTGTAGTACACCAGCCCCTGACTGAGAGGCCAGCCCGGAATCGGGCGGAACTTGTCAACCAGCCACGGCAACGGATGCACCGCACCAGGCCAGTTATCGCCCTCCCAGAGCCACTTAGAATATGCCCGCGCTTTTTTCGCGCCCGGATTCGGGTAAGGAAAACTGAAGCCGTTCTGGGTGCGGAACATATGAGCGAACCAGGTCTTTTTATTGACCATCAGCGCCCCCCCTGAAAGCCAGGCTTTACAAGCGATTTCGGTTCCCATCTGGCCCCATGAACCGTGGCCCTCATCTAAGCCGCCAAGCTTCCAATAGAGAGATTTTCGCATTAACCAGCAGGCACCCAAGCACGACATAGTTGGAGCCAGGTCGCCCCGCGCCTCTAGTCGTTTCTTGTAGGCTTTCCAGTAGCCGAAGCGAAGATCGGAATCGAAGCGCATGAATGAATTGCGGGTGTGGGCGCGAGGTTTCCAAACTTCGATCATATCAAAGCCATCGGCGACCTCGCATTTCTGACAGCGTTCCGGTTGCGGGCCTTGATAGGTTCGGTTTCCGCACTCGCTACACCGCCAATCAAAGGCGTGCAGATTTCGCATCTGAGGTACGACAATCCAGTCCGGCTCACAATCAGCCATCAGTTTCACGTCGAAGCCCTGAGCGAATGAGCAATGAGCGTCGGCCTTCATAATGAATTTGCCCGCCGCCATCCGCGCCGCTTCGTTGGTCGCCGCCCGCTGGCCGATAGATTTGCTGTGATAGATGAGATGGATGCGGGGGTGATCGGATATCGGCGGATCGGGCCAAGCGCCATCACAAACGGCGATGATCTCGGTATCGCCTTCGATATGTTCTAAAATATCTTCAATTGTGCGGGCCAGAAACATCTCATTTCTAGCCGGGATTAGAATAGACAAATCCATTTTGCTAGATTATCTCCAGGGTGGATGCTTGCCCTTGATCGCATATCCGCATATCGTATTTGGACGTAAAAACAAAGTATGTAATATTCTCGATAACATCCTCTAAAGAGTAGTCGGAGAGAAATGGGCTACCTTCTGCCCTGCGAGCGCCATCCCTAAACCGCACTTCTCTTAAAATCCTGATAATTCCAAGCCATACTTTACCGTGCGAATCTATGATCTTGGCCTTTTGACCTTCTTTTATTTCCGCTCCGTTTTTGTCAACAAACCCTATGGCCCGGCCGAGGGGAGGGCGAATAATTGTTTTGATGCTCACTTTGATGTTACCTATTAGTCGGTCGATATTGTCGTTCATTATCACTACCTCCATTTATACAACCCACATCCATGATCTGTGCGTGTCTCTAATTTCGCCTTCAATCATATTTTTCCGACCCAGGACGAACCAGGGCCGCACCTTGTAAGCGTCGGTATAGGCATTGACCGCCTGCACCACGTGAAGCTCGAAATTGTTCTTTGTCTTGCGGTAGTCGTGACCGCTGATGATGCCGCCCGGTCTTATCTTCGGCAGCCAGGTCATAATGTCGTCGATGACGTAAGGCAGGGAATGGTTGGCGTCGATATAGACGAAATCAAGTGAACCTGTCAGACGATCTTTGGCGGCCTCTGCTCCGAATTTGCGCACTAGTTTGCAATTGTAGGGGCCCATGCGCTCTACGGCGGCGGCGTAAAAACTATCGAATTTATTCTGATCGACGTGATCCCGATAGCCCTCATAGTGAAGCCAGCTATCGACTGCGTAAAGAAGTACATCCGGGTTAGCCTTGCACAGCACCTCGGAATACAGCCCCCGCTCAACCCCTAGTTCGACCCCGACCCGGAAACCAAGTTCCGCGAACAATTCGGCCAAGCCGTCACGGCCGATGTTGGGTATCTCAATCGGGAACCGACGGGTGTCGGCTCTCAGATTGAATTTAGTTAAGATGTAATCGAGTGTATCCATTCGCCACCTTTCCATAATGATTGCCAGTCGGCGGGCCAGGTCGGAACCGGCCAAAAGCGCTCTATAAGCCAATCCATATCATGCACCCGCTCAGGCCAGCGGTTGTTCATCCAAAAATCCGTTGAGTAGACATTGCCGGTTATGCATTCTCGCTTGCTCAGATAATAACCGCGTCCGTAACGCTTGCCTTTGTGGAGATGCGCGTACCAAGTCTTTTTATTGGTCACGATTTTGCCGCCACCCAACCAGACCTTAAGGCCCAACTCCTGCGGCTCTTGAATGAAGGTGCCGTATCCTTCCTCGCTCATGCCACCGATGCGGTCCCAGTAGTAATCACGGCGCATAAACCAACACGACCCCTGAAAACTCAAGTTTTCGTCAATCTCGGTACCGAGCCGACTTCTGGCCCGATCTCTCCAAACTGCACCGTGAATCCCCTTCTCCGGCGGGTCAGGATAAGAGAGATATTCATAGTCAACCGGCGATTTGCCGGTGTTGGCGATGGCCCACTCCTCCGCGTCCAGGCTGACCCGGCGCGGAATAACCAACCAGTCCGGCTCACAATCGGCCTTAAGAGCCTCGTCAAAGCCTTCGGCGAACATACAATGCGCGTCCAACTTGAGCAGGTATTTGCCCGTCGCCACGGCAGCGGCGGCGTTGAGACCGGCCCTCATGCCCATCGCTTGGCCCCGGTGAATTAGGGTCAGATTGTCCCGGTCGGCAAGCGGCGGATCGGGCCAGTAACCGTCAAGGGTCACAACCACCTCTATATCTCCGGCGGCCTTATTGAAAAGATCGCCAACCGTTTTTGCTAAGAATTGCTCATTACGAGCCGGGATGATAACTGAAACTTTAGCCATTTAAGACCTGCCTCCCGAATAAGAGAGAATGAATTCCGTTTGCTGAAAGTATCGGCACGGCAGCGCCAGCCGGGGCCGGCGATGGGCTAACTGAGGCGCTGGGGCTAATTGATGCCGACGGGGACTGGCTAGGACTTTCGCTGCTCGAAGGTGAAATTGACGCCGACGGTGAGGTCGATGGGCTTTCACTGGCCGATGGTGAAACACTAGCCGATGGCGAGACCGACGGCGAGACCGAGGCGGATGGGCTAACTGACGCGCTAGGTGAGACACTGGGGCTGACCGACGCGCTAGGCGACACGGACGCCGAAGGCGAAACAGATGGAGAAACGCTGGCCGAAGGGCTGACACTCGGTGAAACTGAGGCCGACGGACTGATAGACGCCGAGGGTGAAACAGACGGCGACACGGACGCCGAAGGCGAAACAGATGGAGAAACCGACGGACTGACCGAGGTCGATGGGCTAACCGAAGGACTGACACTGGCCGATGGACTTTCGCTTGCTGACGGCGACACGGAAGGGCTAACCGAGGGGCTTTCACTTGCACTTGGAGAGACGCTCGGACTAACAGATGCGGACGGGCTGACGCTGGCCGAGGGAGACACGCTGGGACTGACCGAAGGCGAGACACTGGCCGAGGGACTGACGCTGGGGCTTTCGCTGGCACTCGGCGAGACTGACGCAGACGGGCTAACCGAAGGCGAGACACTGGCCGAGGGCGAAACTGAAGGGCTAACACTGGCCGAGGGAGACACCGAAGGGGACACCGATGTAGACGGGCTAACCGATGCACTGGGCGAGACGCTGGGACTGACCGATGCACTGGGCGATACTGAGGCCGACGGACTGACAGACGCTGAGGGGGACACTGAAGGCGAAACACTGGCGGAAGGTGAGACTGAAGGCGAGACTGAAGCAGACGGGCTGACCGATGCTGATGGACTAACAGACGGCGAAGCAGAAGCAGAGGGCGAGACACTGGCGCTCGGTGAAACCGACGGGCTGACACTGCTCGATGGGCTACCCGCCGCCAGGTCTGCCGCCGACCAGTCATCCAGGCTACCTATTGTACCGGAGGCATCGTTGGCAAACGACCCCCACCAAATACCGACGCCGCCGGCACCCCAGGAGGCGTCGGATGTAGAGAGCGTTGGCGAGCCTCCACCGTCAACATATAGATCGAGGTCTGAACCGTTGACATTCAAGCGCACCTCATGCACACTTGCACCCGGAGACCCGCCGGAGGCCAGGATATTCTCGGTTGTGTTTCCGGCGTTCTCTAGCTCGATAATATAATAAGAGTCACTACCAAATAGGCCGCCAAAGTAACCGTCGGCGTTGGCCGTACCGGTGCCACTCTCGGGAATTCGGCCAGCTACACCTACGCCGATAGATGACGACGTTGACTGTACATCGGCGGTGATGTCGTAATCGTCAGAATCCATGGCCGTGCCGTCCCATCGGGACAGAGGGTAATTGTTGGGCGGCCCGCCAATGTCGGTTTCGTATTGCACCTCGTTATCATCGACCACAAAGGCGTCATCATCTTCCCAAACCACGACCCAATCGGCGCTGTCGCCCAGAGCCTCATCACCTCTGTTGAAATCATCGGATACGGATGCCATTATTCTCTAGCCTCCGACCAGGCCAGCATACGCGGCATTGCCACCCGCCAGCCATAGCGTTGCACCAGCCGGCGGAGTATCTGCCGGACGGTTGTAGAACTCGTTATGTCACTCCGGTCGATATTATTTGCGTCCATCCAGTTTATGATTCGTCCTCTTTGTGCGGCCGGGATGTCGCCTACGGTCAGGTCTAGGTCGATATTTGGGAAATCGTCTCCGAGGCGCTGGGCAATTTCCAGTTGTCGGATGGTTTGAATCAACACCGCCCGTAGCGTTGTTGCACCAGTGATCCAGTCCGTTGGTACTCCCTGGCCTTCCAGCACCGTACCTATGGCCGTCCTGGACACAGAGCGCACCTGGGAGACGGTAGCCGACAGGGGCAGGTAATCGCCGCCGGCGTCAATGAAGGGAATGAGGCTGATGGTCGGGTCGGATTGGATAACCGTATGAGTTGCCAGGAGCGCATCAACGGCCGTTATGCACCAATCGAGACCCGGCGCTTTAACCGTGACCTGGTAGGCCGCCAACTCAGTTGAGCGAATATGCACCAGACAACGAGAGGCAGCCTGGTTTCCCGGTCGCTCCTCGATGATGATTTCTTGGTAGGGTGCAAGGTAATAACGAACCGTCATTCTCGCTCCTTGTAAAATCCGGCGATACCCACGCCTCGGTCATCGACGACTAACACATCCGGCTCCCGCCCCAGTCGCGCAGCAAAACCATTAACCGCCTCGTAAACCGGCTGGCAGGGCCGGGCCGAACCTTCGGCCGCGTAGTCGTG
>Ga0255047_10001583_pt1 | contig 16283 bp, 18 predicted proteins | sample JV7_2_1_MG_FD_183640 | JGI IMG/M metagenome (GOLD analysis project Ga0255047, IMG submission 183640) | Seawater microbial communities from Jervis Inlet, British Columbia, Canada - JV7_2_1 | ecosystem: Environmental > Aquatic > Marine > Inlet | place: Canada: British Columbia | collected 2016-10-06
CAGGCTGTTCAGGGCAGGATGGGCATTATTTAGTAAGCCATCTTAAAGACCTTGGATACGAAGTCTACGGAGGTTATAGACGATCTTCTAACATGGATCTCCCCAACTGTGAGAGAGTTCCATTTGAACTAACTGAATACGAGAGCATTAAAAGGGCTGTAGACAAGGTAAAGCCGGATGAAATTTATAACCTCGGAGCACAATCCCATGTTGGAGAATCATTCGGGTGCCCTATCTATACGACTGATGTTAACCAGCTTGGAGTTCTCAGGCTCCTTGAGGTGGTACGAGGTACTAAAATTCGTCTTTATCAGGCTTCTACATCCGAGATGTTCGGGGGCGGAAGAGGGCTTAATGAAGAAAGTGATTTCGCGCCCAGAAGTCCTTATGCAATTGCTAAACTCGCAGCCCACCATAGTTGTGGACTTTACCGACGAGCCTACGGAGTACGAGTATCCTGCGGAATCCTCTTCAACCATGAAAGTCCACTAAGGGGGAAGGAGTTCGTTACCAGGAAAATAACCTGGAACACCGCACGAAAGACTAAGTTCACTCTAGCGAATGTAGACTCAGTAAGAGACTGGGGTCATGCGGAGGATTTTGTTAGAGCGATGCAGATGATGTTACAGAAAGAGCCTGATGACTTCGTAATAGCAACCGGGAAGAGTCACACTATACAAGACTTCATAAATGAAGTTAAAGGACTCGGCTTCTCGCCTCATTATGAAGTTGTCACGGCTCAATCTCGCCCCTGGGATGTAACAGAATTAGAGGGTGATCCCTCTAAGGCGATTGACAAATTAGGATGGCTCCCTAAGTACAACTTCAAGACTTTAGTCAAGGATATGATGTTTGCAGATGCTATGGCCCGATAGGGATAGAATTTGCAGGACTTGTGCCCATGACCTTAACGGAATGGTCAAAGCTGTCTCAAGATGCAGGAAATTCCACACCGTTATTCAAGCAGGAGGGAATGTAGGAGTCTGGCCGAGTGCTTTAGAGCTGTTTTTCAAGGATGTCTACACTTTTGAGCCTTCTCCCGAGAATTTCAGCTTCTTAGAGAAGAATTATCAGGGGAAACACGCTTACAACGCCGCTTTATACGATAAAGAAGGCTTTGTAGGGATAAAAGAGAACGCCAAGAACTGCGGGGACGATAGAACCTGTCCCGGAGATGAAATACCCGCGATAACGATAGATTCTTTAGGAATTTATCCCAATCTCATCTACCTTGACATTCAGGGAGATGAATCCAGAGCATTACTAGGCGGAGAGGAGACGATTAAGAAGTCGTGGCCTGTAATTGCTATTGAGATCTCTACACAACACCTAGATGAGAACTTCATTCATCCCGGAGAGCTTTTAGAGTCCTGGGGATATGAATTGAAAGACAGATATCAAAAGGACTACATATTTGAATCTATCCACGCTCCGAGAAAGAAAACTAAGTTTTAATGCGCCCCTATACGCCCCAGCCTAGACAGAAGATATTTCATGCAGCAGGGGCACAGGAGATCTTATATGGAGGTCAGGCAGGGGGAGGGAAGTCATATTGTCTGAGATGGGACGCCATTGATTACTGCCTTAACCTACCGGGCTTCTTCGCGGGTTTGTTCAGGGAGACGCTTCCCATGCTGGAGGAGAATCACATTTCCTTCATCCGTGAGGAGCTACAGATCCTATCCAGCTTCTACGGGCAGAAGATAGGGTCTTACAACGAGACGAGAAAGAAGGTGGAGTTCATCAACGGCTCTACCATGAGATTCAAGCATCTCGAATACGATAAAGACGTAAACGACATTCAGGGCTGGGAGCTGAACGGTGCTTACGTCGATGAGGGCGCACAGATGTCCCCTTATCGTTTGGGCTATATCAAGTCTCGCATTCGATTAGGTCAAAAGATGGAACGCTGGCAGGCGATGGCTAAAGAGGAGCCAAAGATGCAGCCGTACCTCGAAAGAGTTCCGAGATACTGTATTGGTTCAAATCCTGGGGGTCCGTCTCACCATTGGTTAAAGGAGAACTTCATTGATCCCGCGCCACCTGAGACCCAATTTGAGATTAAGACTAAGCGCGGCACGAAGAAGACGCGAATCTTTATTCCTGCGTCGATGCGCGACAACAGATACCTCGATGAGAACTACGAAGATCAATTCGATGAATTACCCGAATGGCAACAAAGACAACTTCGAGATGGAGACTGGGATGTGGTCCCGGGTGCGTTCTTCGACTGCTGGTCTCCTGATAATACGATAAAGCCTTTTAAGATCCCCGACCACTGGACAAGAATACAGGCGTGTGACTGGGGCTTTGCTACACCCTTCTGGATAGGTGAGTTTGTTGTGTCTGACGGCACCCCTGTAGAGGACAGGGAGGGGAATGAAATCACCTATCCAGAGGAGTGTTTAATACTAGTCTGGGAGTGGTACGGACAGGAGTCCCATAACAAGGGACTGAGAATGGACGCTGCTCTCGTAGCACAAGAGATACAAGGAAGGGGTCAACCAGAGATAGCGGTAGCTGATGAGTCCATGTGGAACCATCACGACTCCGGCCCCTCTCCTGCTGAGAAGTTTGCCTCAAACGGGGTCTACTTCGGCAGAGCCGACAGAGACAGGATTCTTGGTTGGCAGGAAATGTATTCTCGAATTAGAAATAACATGCTTCTGTGCTTTGACACTTGTAGAGCAGCGATAAGAACTATCCCCTCTGTTCAGACAGATGATAAGAAACCAGAAGACGTAGACAAGAAGGGTGAGGACCATCCTTGCGATGGAATTAGATATGCGTGTATGGCTAGACCTTACAAAACAGTTAAGAAAGAGAAACCCCCTCCGTGGTGGACTCAAGAGCAAACATTCACATTTGACCAGATAATGAAGTCAAGAGAGAAAGGTAGCGCCTGGAGGCCGGAAATTATCTAATGGCCGAGGAAGGATTAGAGCGAGCTTTGTTTTCACAGGCATTCCCCGGCGCTGCAACGCTATTTGAACATAGCGATATGAACGTCAGGGAGGGTAAGACGCTCAAGAGACCCAATGGGCAAGTATCAAGCGTGTTTTCTATAACAGTGTCAGAACCACAACTTAATCTTGGTAGACCAACACTTATTCCGACGATTTATGACGGCAAAGAGGTCAGCCAACAAGAAGCTATTCGGAGGGCGATTAAGAGCAAAAAGACCTTCCCAAAATTCCAGACATTTGAACAGGCGGATGGTATTGCTGGAGAAATATCTAAAATCATGGGTGCAGGCGGATAATGGAAGTCAAAGAGTTCTGGCGACAACATGACGTAGCTAGAAAAGAGCAAGAGAAGTGGGAGAAACGCGCAGAGAAGGTAGTTAAGCGTTTCCGACTGGATGACCAGCCGGTAGACTCTAACACCAATGGCGGCACTCCCCCATCCTTCAACATCCTCTGGGCTAACACCGCTGTACAACAGCCAGCCCTGTTCTCTCAAACTCCTAAGCCTGATATCAGACGAAGATACAGGGACGATGATCCTGTTGCCAAACAGGGCGCTAAAGTCCTAGAAAGAGCCTCTGAGTTCGTCATGGACGATGGGGACTTCTTCTCCTTCGGCAATCAGACAGTAATGGACTACCTCCTTCCTGGAAGGAGTGTGGCTAAGGTTCGCTATGTCCCTCTGTTCGCTACGACTAGAAAAGCAGTAGAGCTAGACAGAAGGATCGTTCTCTCTCCTTTAGGAGAAGAGGTTGGTGAAAGGTTCTTTAGAGAAGACGATGAGGTAGACCCCTCAGAGGTAAGAATACAAGAAGGAACAGCCTTTCTTGATGAAGAGATTGAAGAGGTAGTAGACGAACACGTAGTCATTGAAAGATGGCCCTGGAAGAACTTCGTTCACCAGAAGGCTAGGCACTGGGGAGATGTCCAGTGGGTTGATTACATTTCCTACTTAGACAAGCGACAGCTAAAGAAGCAGTTCGGGAGTAAGGCCAAAGACGTAAGACTGACTGTAGATGCCTCTGGGAACGATGGAGCTAAGGACTCAGGGTTTAAGCCGACTCATGCGGAAGTACATGAGGTATGGTTCATCTCCTCTCGTAAGGTCAAGGTGGGGGTGAAGGACGGAGACAAGTGGCTTAAAGAAGGGGGTGATCCACTAAGACTTAACGACTTCTTCCCAACCCCAAGACCTCTGTTAGCGATAAACACTAACGACTCTCTGACCCCGATACCCCTATTCACTCTCTATCAGCACCAAGCGAACGAGCTTGATTTAATCACTCGCAGAATAGCTATTCTAATGCGAGCGTTAAAGATGGCCGGTCTATACGCTGGTCAAGAGAAGGACATATTAAAGAAGCTCTTTGAGGCTGACGAGAACCAGATGATCCCCGTTGCAGACTGGGGTTCAATTCAAAGTTCTGGGGGGATTTCAGGTCTAGTTGATTGGTTGCCTATCGAACAGGTGGGGAAAGTCCTGACGGCTCTATTCAGAGAGCGGGAAGCCATCATCCAGCAGATATTTGAACTGACTGGCATAGCAGACATTCAGAGGGGTTCTAGTGACCCCCGAGAGACTAAGGGCGCACAGACCTTAAAGGCTCAGTTCGCCTCAAGGAGATCCCTAACTCCCAAGCAAGAAGTTGAAAGGTACTTTAGAGACTGTATCAGAATCTCTGCTGAAATTATGGCAGAGCACTTTGATGCAGAGACACTACAGCGGATGACGGGATTGGAAGTACCTGAAGAGGTATCCAAGCTGCTCAAGGACGAGCTTTCCCGTCAGTACCGCATAGACATCGAGACAGACTCCACAGTAGCCCCTGACGACGCTGCTGAGCAGGCGAACATGGCTAAGGCACTAGAAGCCATTACTGGTTATGTGAGCACGATGTCACCCCTCATCGCCTCTGGTCAGATGCCAGCACAAGCGGCTTCTAAACTGCTCAAGGTGTACTTGAGGAAATTTAGATGGGGTAGGGAGATGGAAGAGGTCATGGAGGAACTGGAAAGGAATCCTCCGCCTCCCCAGCCTGATCCCGAAGCCGAGAAGATGAAGGCTGAGATGCAGATGAAGCAAGAGGAGATGAAGGCCGATCTCCAGAAGATGCAAGCTGAGTTCCAGATGAAACAGCAGGAAGCTGGTCTGGACATGCAGATCAAACAGCAGGAGTTCCAGATCAAGCAGTTGGAGTCCCAACAGGATCTAAGACAGGATCAACAGGAACACCTACAGGAATTGAGACAAGACAGGGAAACGCATCTCGTAGAGTTAGAGCAACTCCGCGAGAAGGCGAGAGTTCAGATTGAGACTACAAAGCAGTTAGCAGATGCAAAAGCAAAAGCCACTAACAGTGGGCCGTCTACTGACGAGTCTTGATCTTATAAGCATAGAGTTCCCCTGTAAGAAAGCCAGTAATTCAGAGAAGCGGAGATGGGTTAAGAACCGCTCCGTTGAAATAAACTCGTTTACTAATTGGGAATGGGATGAAGAGTGCAGCCCAGTAATGAGCCTTGTACTTCATCCTAAAAGTAAGAAACGCACAACACTCGTTTGGGAATACTAATGGCTACATATTTGTGGAGAGACGAAAAGTGGGTTCCCAAAGAGGAAGTCATGCGGGCCGAAAGAACGGGTCGTTACGGATTCAGGGGGCATGTCATTCTTGACGACATTGAACCCTACCGAGCCATAACAGGAGACATGGAAGGGAAGATGATTACTTCTCGATCCAAGCACAGGGCGTTCCTACAAAGGAACAAGTTAATAGAGGTTGGGAACGAGAAGGACTACTTCACTAAAAACGATGGTAAGAGTCCCGACAATCCTAACTTAATGAGCGAAAGACAACACGAGGAGCAAATATGTCAGAGCATAGTGAAGAACCTACAGAGGTAGAACAAGAACAAACATGGACTGATGCTCTAACAGCAACAGCACAAGATTTATCCAACCCCGACGAAGAGACTGTATCGACGGATACAACCCCTCCCGCCGAGGAAGGAGACGTAACCTCAGACGAGACGCAAGTCGAACTTGAGGCCGAGCAGATTCAAGAGACTGAAGAAGTCGCCCTTGAACCGCTTGAGAAATGGACGGACGAACAGAAAGAAATGTTCAACGGTCTGGAGACGACAGCCCAGCAATTCCTATTAGATCGGCATAAGGATGTCGAGTCTCATTTGACGAAGGAGACTCAGAGCCTATCCGAGACGAGGAAGCGGTACGAGCGGCTGGACGAGGTATTGAAACCGTATGATGAACTCTTAAAGCCGAGAGGCGTAGAGTTAGCACCGCATCTGCACAACGCAATGCAGTACTACCTTGCCTATCAGCAAGACCCCTTATCAACGGTTAAGAACCTCATCCAATCTGCGGGTTTAGATCAGTCCCAGGTCTTTGAGGATGATTCCTTAGTAGATCCATCCATCAGGGCGTTGCGGGAAGATAATGCCAAGATTCGGCAGCAACTCGCAACATTTCAAAGCCAACCCAGTAACGACACTCAGGCCGCTCAAACGGAATTGACTAGCTTCAAGACCGCGACTAACGAGGACGGCACATCTAAGTACCCCCACTTTGAACAGGTGCGGGCGCTCATGGCCCCATTGGTAAGCCAAGGGAAGACTATGGATGAGGCCTACAAGGAAACCTTGTGGACCCTTCCAGAGCACCGTAAGGCACAAATGGCAGCAGAGACGAAAAAGGCAACAGACGAACTCTCTAAGCAACGGCAGAAGAAAGCCACTAAAGCGAAGAAAGCAGCGGATGTCCTTCCCTCATCTGATGTAGATAAGGGTACTGAGAAAACTGAGTTTAGGGGCTGGAATGACGCTTTGAAAAATACTTTATCCAATTTGGAGTAATTAATGGCAAGTCCTAATCTATCGGAACTCGTCACGACTACTCTACGAGATCGTCAAGGTCAGTTAGCGGATAACGTATCCAAATCAAATGCCCTTCTCAGTCGGTTGAATGAGCGAGGCAATATTGATTTAGTAGACGGCGGACGTACGATTGTACGCGAGCTGGAATATGCTGAGAACGCTACGTTCCAGTACTACAGTGGATACGAAAATCTCAACATCTCACCTAGCGATGTGTTTTCGGCTGCGGAATATGAATGGAAACAAGCAGCAGTTAACGTCTCGTGGTCTGGTCTAGAGAACCGAATCCAAAACGCGGGTGACGCAGCGAGTATTCGCTTAGTTGCTTCGCGTATTAGAAATGCTGAAAAAACGATGTCCAACCAGATTTCGGTTGGTATCTACTCCGATGGCACAGGTACAGGCGGAAAGCAAATCACTGGCTTACAGAGTCAGGTTGCTGATACGCCCACATCCGGTGTGGTCGGCGGCATTAATCGTGCAAACTTCACGTTCTGGCAGAACCAGACCGTAGCTGTCACCGATGGTTCATCGGCGGTAGAGCTTAATGCTGACATGCGAACCCTATGGATTGCATGTTCTCGGGGTACTGACCAGACTGATCTAGTCGTTCTAGGCGGCACGTTGTATAGCACATTCTGGGGTGATCTCCAGGGTATCCAGCGCGTCACGCAATCGACTACGGCAGTTAAGGGCTTTTCGGCTCTTGAGTATCGTGGTGTTCCGGTTGTCCTAGACGGCGGTCAAGCCACGGGAAGTGCACTTGATCATGGTGGTGGCATCAACGCTGGTAGAGGCTATTTCCTCAATACTGACTATATTTTCTGGTCGGTACATTCACAGACCAATATGGTTCCGATGGATGAGAGGATGAGCGTCAATCAGGATGCTACTGTAATCCCACTGCTTTGGGCGGGCAATCTCACGATGAGTAATGCTTCGCTTCAAGGCGTCTTAACCTAGGAGGTCATAAAATGCCTGGTTCATCTGATACAGCAATTGGCGTCCTTGGTGTGGCAACAACTCGTGCTGATACGACAGCGCAACACGATCCTGGGCTTGAGGTTAAAACGCTTGATGGTAAGGCTATTTACGCCCGCGCCATTGCAGCTAACCCCGCAGGTTCGCTTTGTGTTCTAGCGCCGTCTTCGGCAACTGCGTCTGTCTCGGTAGTCGCTACGCTCGTCTCTACGGCGAACGTGAACTCCGCACCTGGAGTTTTGGCTATCAATCAGGTTTCTGTAGCAGCCTCCTCGTGGGGCTGGTATTACACAGAAGCCATTAGGCGGGCTAATGTAAGAGTCGCGACAGGATGTGAGCCGTTGGTTCCGCTATATACCACTGGTACAGGTGGTGTAGTGGACGATGCGGTGGTGTCTACTGGTCGAATCGAGGGCCTTCGGGTCATGGAATCGGCTGCGTCAGCATCAGCACCCCCAGCGGTGTTCCACAACATGACGCGCATCACGCAAGACATTGCGTAACTAAACCCTTTGGGTTGATGGAGAGGCCACCTTCGGGTGGCCTTTTCTTTTGGAGGAGCAAATGACGAAAGACAAAAAGCTACAGCCGTTGCGTATTAACGCTCGCTGTGTAGCAGACTTTGAAACGATAAGGGGCAATGTCACTTATTGTTGTGGGTTAGGATTGAGGTACTTCGTTCCTACTGAACAGAAGAACGACTATGAAGCCGTTTTAGTAGGTTCAGCGCCCTCCGTAAAGACTCAGATTAGTAGTCTTAAGCGGAAGAGGGGGAAGCCTCAGTACAAGTTCTTCGGTATTAAGGGGGGGCACGACTTCCTCTTAAAGAACAATATCGAACCTGACTTCGGTTTGGCGGTTGATCCTTTAGAGAAGATTCACAAAGAGAACTTCCTAAAGGACGCGCAGAACTGCACTTACTTTATAGCGTCACAGTGTCATCCGACTTTGTTTGACTCTCTTATCGAAAGAGATAAACAAATCGTCATTTGGCATCTGTTGACTGAGAATTTAGATCAGTGGGGCAGAGATCCTAAGTCTCCCATTTATCGTCACTTTATGATCCATGGCGGATCTACTTCTGGCCTTAGGGCTATCGTTCTAGCTTTAGCGATGGGCTTTAGGAAATTACATCTCTACGGATATGACTCCTGTCTTACCGGAACTTTAAGGAAGATCAACGGAGAGACATACGAGCAGAAGAAAGCGGACGGTACAGATAAAGCCATTACATTGAATGTCGGCGGGAAAGAGTTCAAGGCTGATCCCGCAATGGCATCACAAGCTAATGAGTTCCAAGAGCTTCTAAGAACTCTCTGGAATGAGCAAGATCCGTGGTCTATAAGGGGCTATGGAGATGGGCTAATACAGCACATCATTAAGACGAGGTACAGGGAGGGCACACCTGAATGCTTCATATAGCCGTAACGACCTACCCCCCTTGGGGCTGGGACGTTTACGCGAGGCATTGCATAGAAAGTTGGGTTAAGTTTTGGCCGGGTTCGATCCTGGCGTATTACGAGGGTAATGCTCCTCCCACCCTTGCTGGGGTCGAATCGCGGCCTCTTGATAGTATCGTTGAACGTCAAAGATTTCTCAATAGGAATATCCCCGAGGGAAGGGGATTCCTGCACGACGCTAAACGGTTCTGTCATAAGGTCTACGCCCAATTAGATGCTATATCCAACTACGAGAAATTCTGGTGGGTGGACTCTGATTTAGAGATGAAGCAGGAAATTCCTGAAGACATCTTAGATCAGATTATAGATGAGTCCTTTGTCTCGTTTCTCGGGAGAGATTCTTACACAGAGACGGGGCTAATAGCCTTCAACCAAACGTACCCAGAGTTTAGGAACTTCAAGAGAAGGTACAGGGAATGTTATGACGAGGGGAAACTTCTTTCCTTCAATTACTGGACTGATTGTCACGCATTTGACTATGCAAGGCAGGGAGGGGGGCATGACTTAACCCCTGAGGGAAGAGGCTTTGAGAATGTTCTAAGAAACTCTCCGTTAGGAGATTACATGGAGCATCACAAGGGTAAGTTGAAACTGGAACTGGAGGAGCAATGAGACTAGAACAGGTGGTAAACCACATCTATTCATTCAAGCCGGATGTGGTACTAGAGATTGGCACTTGGAATGCAGGCATGGCTAAGACCATGCTTAATTCGGGGGCCAAGAAATACATTGGGTTCGATATATTCGAAGAGGGTTCTGAGGAACTTGACGATATAGAGAACAACGCTAAAAAGCGGGTTACTGAGGAATCAGTACTTGAGACTCTTAAGGATTTCGATACAGAGATTATTAAGGGCAACTCAAGGGAAACTCTTAGAGAGTACGTCAAAGACAAAGAGAGATTTGTAGACGTAGCACTCATAGACGGAGGCCACTCAAAGGCCACTATTAAATCCGATCTAATGAACCTACTGAACATTATGAAAGACAGTGGGGTTATCTTTTTAGATGACTACTACTACAACTGCCCGACACCCAACATCGGCGCTCAGTGCGTTATGGCTGAGCTAAACATCCCTTACACAGTTCTACCAAAGGTAGATAAGTCTCGTGACGGCTCCTTAATCAAGGTAGCCAGGATAGACATGCAGGACGTACCCCGTCCTAGCGAATGGAAGATGGATGGCGAGGAAACGTGGAGGTTTGTAGCATGATCCCGGTCTTCGTTGGTTATGATCCCAGAGAGGCGGCGGTATTTCACGTATTGGTTGAGTCACTGATGGACACAGCATCAGTTCCCCTATCAATCATCCCCTTACACACTCCGATGCTGGATGACTTTGATGGTCAGCAGGACGGGACAAACGCCTTTATCTATTCGAGGTTCTTAGTCCCCGATTTGATGAACCACAAAGGATGGGCAATCTTTATTGACTCAGACATGATGTTCAGAGATGACATCAAGAAGTTGTGGGATCTAAGGGATGACTCTAAGGCGGTAATGGTCGTTCAGCACGACTATGAAACCAAGGCTCGCACGAAGTTCTTAGGGACTCCCATAGAGTCGAAAAACGAAACATACCCCAGAAAGAATTGGTCTTCTGTAGTTCTATGGAACTGCGGTCATCCTCTAAACAGGATCATCACAAGGAAGTTCTGTTCTGAGGCTGGGGGTAGGGTACTTCACAGATTTAGCTGGTTAGACGACAACCAGATTGGCGAGATTCCGAAAGAATGGAATCACCTAGTTGGGGAGTATTCGATAAACCCGAATGCTAAGAATGTTCATTACACCTTGGGATCTCCTGGCTTTAAGAGATACTCAGACAGCGAGCATAGTGATTTATGGCACGACTACTTACTAAGGTCGATTGAAATGATTGGAAGAGATCCACAAGAAATGGTGAGGAGATGTAAACATGGGTTTTGATTACGCAGCGTACCAGAATGAGTTACGCCCCGGAGCTGATATGGACAAGGCATTGCTTGTGTCTTTCCATTATGAGTCAGAAGAGGTAGAGGGTGAGTGGCAGAATGTTGCCTATATCAGCATCTTCCTTGGAAAGAATGACACAGTAGAGCGCCCGGTTAACGAAGAGGACAAGGAAAGGTTTGCCGACAGGTGGAAGAAATTCCTAGCAGGCGAAGACACTCCCCCAGAGGGGATGCCTGTTAATAAGGTTCCTTTCGCTAATCCCTCTAACATAAGGGCTTGCAAGGGCGAGAAGATTTACACTGTTGAGCAGTTATGCGAAACACCCGATGCCCGACTCCAAAGAGCGCACCTTATAGAGTTCAAGTATATGTGCCGTGACATGATGGAGGCTCGAAACGATGGTACTTACGTCCAAGAGATGAGAAAGACCATTGAGAGACAGGGTGAGATTATTGCTTCTCTTCAGGAGAAGATAGAGGCGAAACCCAAGAAGAAACCTGGGAGGCCCAAGAAGGTAGATAATGGCGACGATTCTTGAGTTAACGAACAACGTACTTCCTGAGATTGGATTACCAAAACTAACATCGTTAGTTGGTAACAACAATCAGACTGCCTTAAGGACTCTGGCCCTTGCTAATCGTGAGGGCAGAGCCTTGTCTAAACTTCCGTGGAGAGCGTTAGCCAAAAGGAACGTCATCACTACGGCGTCTTCCGCTGAAGCGTATGCCTTACCTAATGACTTCTCTTACTTCGTAGACAGAACCTTTTGGAATGACTCAAACGATGAGTTCATGGAAGGCCCGCTGTCTGACGAGAGATGGCAGGCTGATGTCTCTGGATTGCTTACGGTAACGGTTAATGATCGGTTTCAAATAAGAGCAGACGGGAACGAAAACAGACTCCACATAAGACCCGTTCCCACATCTGCCGAGAACATCACTTTCTTTTACATGTCTAATGGCTGGTGTCGATCTAACGGAGGCAATAGACAGACAGAGTGGAAGGCGGATACGGATGTATTCTTACTAGATGAATACGTTTTTGAATTGGGAATTAAGTGGAGAATCCTCCAAGCTCAGCGTAGAGACTTCCAGTTTGAGATCAATGAATACGACCGTGAGAGAAACAAGGCAGTAGCCAGAGATGGCGGGATGAAGACACACAGGATCTTAGGTCCGGTTGAGCAGGACTTCCCGCCTAGTGGGAATATCCCGGAAACTGGCTTTGGCAGTTAAGACTCCCAAAGTCCCCGCACCCATAGGCGGGTGGAATTCGAGAGATCCCCTAGCCTTAATGAATCCGGCAGATGCGGTCTCGATGACCAATTTAATACCGGATGTTGACGGTGTTTCTGTAAGACCGGGATACACACTAAGCCACACTCTTTTGAGTACGGCGCATCCTACTAAGTCTCTAGTCTCATGGCAGACACAGTACGGCGACAGGCTATACGCTGGATCGGCTAACAGCGCGACAGATCATCGCTTATACGACATCTCCACAGCCACGGTTACAGCGTTAAAGACGGGTTACGTCTCTAGCAACTGGAGGGGTGCTGCTATGGGGGGTGTTCTTGCTTTAGTAAATGGCGGAGACCAGCCCCAGAGAATTAGATTCACCCCGGGGAATACGCAGGTAGACGACCTTCCCATAAGCGCAAACAACCCCGAGAGATTCAAGAGAATCCACATCTTCAAGTCTCGGAGCTACTTCGCCACCGGAGAGGAACCTGCTTTCTGGTATTCGGCTGTTAATGCTCTGGGAGGCACGTTAACTCGCTTCGCCATTGACAGGGTGGCTGATACCTCTGGTAACGTCATAGAAGTTAATTCATGGACGAGAGACGGTGGTTCAGGACCGGATGACTTCTTCGTTATCTTTCTCGAATCAGGCGAGGTCATTGTTTATCAGGGATCGAATCCTGGTGATGCTTCTGACTGGGCGTTAGTTGGTAGATACAATCTAGGTAAAGTCTTAACCGCTACTCAGTTCGGCGGGAAGCTTCACGTGGTCACTGATGAGGACTACAACGTATTACCTGACGACCTCTTAACTGAGGGGGTAAGAAGCCCGTCTAAGCTCTCTGGTGCAGCGAGAGACGCTGTTGCGAGAGATGCTACGGATAACTGGCAGATCCTATTTGATCCTCGTTGGGGTTGGAGGATCATAAACGTACCCGCTGGATCTAAGAGAGAGCAGCACGTTCTCAGCCTAAGGAGCGGGGGTGCTGCGAGATTCAACATCCAAGCACACTCATGGGCTAAACACCGGGGAGAACTGTACTTCGGGGGAGAGGATGGGAAAGTCTACAAGATCCGTGAGGGAGATGATAACGGGACTGCAATAGAGTTCTCGTGTCAGCAGGCCTATACGGACATGAAAGATCCCCGTAACAAGACCGTTCTTAATTACAGACCAGTCTGGTCAGTGAGCGGGTCATTCACGTTTAGTTCTGGTTTTGCCTACGACTACGATGATAAGCAATTCATCCAGTCTCATACCGAAGCAGAGCCGGGTCCAGCTTGGGATACTTCTCCTTGGGATACAACCTCATGGGGAACTGGACAGGGATCGAAACTAGACTGGAGAGATGGCGCTGGAGAGGGCCAACTGATTTCCTTGTTCGTTAACGGAACGACTACTAAGAAAGCAGTGTGGCACCACACCGATTACAGAGTAGACATAGGGAGCGATGTCTTATGATCCAATATCCCAAGGATATACAAGAAACAGAATTACTCCGAGCGTGGATACAGAAGAGAGTTCCCAACCTAGATATAGGCAACGATTCCGTATGTCTAGGGGTATGGAGGGATAAGAAACTAGCCGCAGTAGCGGCCTTTTACAATTACAGAAAAGTGGACATTGAATTGGCTTTCGCCTCAGACAACCCCCGGTGGGCTACTAGGCAGACAATCCAATGGATTCTTGCGTTCCCATTTTTACAGCTTAATACGCAGAGAGTCACAAGTATGGTTCTCAAGTCCAATAAGAGATGCAGGAAGTTGTTACTGGGAGCGGGATTTATGGAGGAGGGCAAACACCCCCATTCTGGGCCTCGTTTAGAAACGATGTTCAGCTATGGGATGATAAAGATGAAATACATGGAACGATATGGGTCAGACATAAGACCAGCAAAGGCCGGTGTTGATGTTGGTGATTGTCCGTCTAGCAACTCCATATATGATCCCAATCTCTCTGTGGGTCAAGCTTGAGTATTCCAGAAGCACCTTGATTTGTTTTACGTTATCTGTGGTTAATTTGCTTATATGGTTAGCTCTGCCTTTTCGCTCCTTGTCACGCATATTTTCTGCGTGGGTGCCAATGAATAGGTGGTCCGGGTTTACACAAGATGGGTTATCGCACGTATGGAGAACATGCTTCCCTTCTGGGATTTCCCCGAAATGGATTTCGTATGAAACCCTGTGTGCTAGTACCTTGGGGGCTGTTCCGCCTTTGCGTATCATCCCGTACCCTTTGTTATTTTTATTTCCAATCCAAAGCCAGCACCCCTCTCCGGGCGCAGCAACTTTAGACCAGAATCTCTTGTCTAGGCTTTGGTGTATTCCCATATTAAGAGGATAGTCCAATCGGCAAGAAAAGTCAACCAGCACCGCCGCCTGCGCCTGATCCCGGCGAGATCATCCAAGCACAGGCCGATGTAAACCGCATAGATCAGTTTCTCCCCGGAGGGACCAGCCTTACTTTTGGTGGGCCTAACAGAAGGGAGGCAACGTTAGAATTAGGCCCAGAACTTCAAGGACTGTTTGATTCTCAGCTTGGGCTTGATACTAGCCTGCTCAACCTGGGCCAGCAGGCACTAGGACCGGGCGGGATATCCAGTCTCATTGGAGACCCCTTATCGACTCAGGGATTACCCGGCATATCTAATGACTTCGGTGCGTTAAGAGACGAGCAGGAGCAGGCTTTCTTTGACAGAAGCTCTGGCTTGCTAGATGAGCAGTTTGGTAGGCAAGAGGAGAGGTTGAGACAGACCCTAGCTAACCAAGGCTTACAGTCTGGAGGTGCAGCGTTTAATGACGAGTTTGGTCAGTTCAATCAAAGACGGAATGAGTCCTTTAGAAATCTAGCAAATGAATCTGTTCTCTTCGGTGGACAAGAAGCTACAAGGGAATTAGCGAATCAGTCTGGTTTGAGGAACCAACTATTCGGAGAAGCTGGGGCGGTTAGATCGAATCAGTTCAATGAGCTTGCATCTCTACTGGGATTACAGCAGGTTCAACAGCCGGGATTGAACAACTTCTTTGGCCCTGGGCAGGTGAATGCGCTAGATTCCTTCGGCCTACAGCAGGGCGCACGACAGAACAACTTCAATACTCAGTCTCAGGCTGCATCAGCAGCTAAGGGCGCTACGGCTGATCTTATCGGTAATGCTATTGGCGGGTCTGTTGCTGCTTCAGATGCGGCACTTAAAGAAGACATTCAGAAGATTGGTAGGTATGGCGAACACAATCTCTATACATGGAGATGGAACGATAAGGCAGAGGAGATTGGATTAGAGGGTCATGGTATGGGCGTTATAGCACAAGAGGTTCCTGAAGCTACTATAAGGGTAGGTGATTACCTCTACGTTGATTACGGGAGGCTATAGTGGCGTTCCAACCCGGCGCGCGCGGCCCCGGAAACATTCCCGGAAGAGCGAAACAGATGTTGTCGCAGATTCTTGGACAGGGCAACTCTAATCTTATCCCGTCTCCTACGAGATCCGCATTAGTCCAGCAGTTACTTGCGGAATCTCAACAGTCAGGTGGATCTAAGTCTCCCATTGAATCCCTTAATATAGCCTCTAAACCAATCCTCGCTGCTATTCTTGGTAGACGAGAGGAGCGGGGCAGACAGAACCAACAGAGAACAACTGAGGGCAGACGGACGGCATTAGCGGGACAACTATCACGAGCGGGCAGAGAGGGCACAGAAGGAGAGGCAGCCAGAATGGCTGCACTGGTTACCTCTGGTGGCCTTCCAGATGATCCCACGGCACAACAGACATTACTTCAGGGCGTTCAGAGGGCGTTTCCAGAACAAGCA
>Ga0255047_10001585_pt1 | contig 16268 bp, 18 predicted proteins | sample JV7_2_1_MG_FD_183640 | JGI IMG/M metagenome (GOLD analysis project Ga0255047, IMG submission 183640) | Seawater microbial communities from Jervis Inlet, British Columbia, Canada - JV7_2_1 | ecosystem: Environmental > Aquatic > Marine > Inlet | place: Canada: British Columbia | collected 2016-10-06
GAGAAGAAGCTCTCGCTCCTTATGTCGGGGCTGAAATAGTCAGTAACAATAGAGGTCTGGACAAGTACAACCATGACCTTCTGGTTCAAACTCAGCATGTAATAGAAGACACCCAGAGAATAGAGGTCAAGACAAAACGTCGCACGGTTACGCCAAGACCAAACTACGATGTCTCTGTTGCGGAAACAAGCTCTCACCAAAGACCTGATATTTATGCCTTTATCAGTCTAGAGTTTGACAGGGTGACGAAGGCTCACCCAAAACAATACTATGGTCTGAAAAAGATCTGGCTTTGTGGATTCATGCCAGCAGAAGAGTTCTGGGAAAGGGCGGATCTCTGGGAAAAAGGAAAAATTGATAAGACCAACAACTTCAAAACACACGTTAACATGTATAATTTAGCTGTAAGAGATTTATACACAAATATATCCGAGGCCTTAGTATGAAATACGTACCGTTACATGTCCATAGCGAATATTCACTTTTAGATGGCCTGTCCCAAACAAAGCATATTGCAAAAAGACTAGAAGAGATAGGGGTAGACGCCTGCGCACTGACAGATCACGGAACTGTAAGCGGAGCAATCGACTTTCATAAAACTATATCAAAAGGATTCAAACCTATTCTAGGGTGTGAGTTCTATATCAGTAATAGAGACGCCACAATAAAAGAACCTGACAATTCAAAATTGTCTCATCAGGTTGTCTTGGCAAAAGATTTGGAGGGCTGGAAGAACCTACTTTCGATGGTTTCCATATCGAACAAGGTAGGCCACTTCTACCATAAGCCTAGGGTAGGCACCGACTATTTCATGGAGCTTGCATCAAAAGCTAATGGCTCTCTAGTTTCCTTTAGCGGGCACTTGGGTTCTAGACTGGCAACTGCCGTAGTAGACAATCCCAACTGGCAGAGTGATGGTATACGAGAAGCAGAGAGGCTGCAAGAAGCATTTGGAAAAGGAAACTTCTATATAGAAATCCAACTTATTGATTCTCTTATAAATCAAAAGGCTAAAGAGGTTGCAGAAAAACTAAGAGAAATTTCTAAGCTAACCAAAATCCCCTGCGTAGCTACTCCGGACGCTCACTACTGTCGTCGTGAAGATGCCCACGACCAAAGGGTTCTGTTATGCACAGCCTTGCGAAAAAGTATTGGTCAGGTACAATCAGAATTAAAACAAGGGAAGTCTAAGTTTTTAGGGACTTTCTTTAATTCTAACAACTATCATATCCCCAGCTATGAAGACATGAGGGAGTTCCATACAGAAGAGGAGCTTGAACACACTATAGATATCGCTAATATGTGCACCAACTATGATATTCTAGGACCTCCCAATCCTCCCGTATTTGATTGTCCAGACGGGATGTCTCCAAATAGTTATTTAAGGGAACTGTGTAGGGTAGGCTGGTCAGACAAGATGGATCATGTTGCAAAGGGCTCTTTGTTTAGTGATTATGGAGATAGGGTTAATAAAGAAATTAAGATCTTTACAGAGACTAACCTATCAAGCTACTTCTTAATTGTTAGAGATATTATACAATATGCTGAGTCTAGAGGGTATCTCACAGGCCCCGGAAGAGGAAGCGCTGCAGGATGTATGGTTTCTTACTTAATGGATATAACAAAGATTGACCCAATGCGTCATGATTTAATTTTTGAAAGATTTTATAATGCTGGTCGTAATGCCGGAGGGAGAGTGTCAATGCCAGATATTGATATTGATGTCCCTAAGCAATCTAGAAACGATATCATAGATTATATTAAGAAAAAATATGGAGAAGACAATGTTGCTCAGATCGTAACCTTTCAAACCCTCAAGGGTAGAGCTGCTTTAAAGAGAGTGATGGCAGCAAGAGGAAACATTGGTTTCAGTGAGCAGAACGCTATCACATCACATATCTTAGATGAGGCAAGGATTTCTGACGAACTTCAAGATATGAAAGACGAGCTAGGAACTGCTTCTGTGATTACTTGGGCTCTTGAGAATAGAGAAGACAAGCTAAAAGAATGGTGTTACGTCGATGACGATGGAAATCTCCAAGGTAAATTTGCGAAGATATTCGAGCAAGCTATCCGACTTGAAGACACAAAGATCATCCAGTCTAAGCACGCAGCAGGGGTTGTTGTATCCCCGCAGCCCATCTACGACGTTTGTCCAATGGTTATTGACAAAGAAGGAAAGGGTCAGCTTGCTGGCTTTGAAGGGCCTTCGTGTGAAGATGCAGGACTACTTAAGCTAGATGTTTTGGGTATCAAAATGCTAGATAAGATTATGGAAATGCCGGGAATTATCAAAGATACATACAAAGTACCGGTATAATATAGTATCACGGGGTTTCGCTCACACCTCATCCAGTAAGTTTAACCCTTCTTATCTGCGAAGTGAACGAAGTGACAAAAGGGTTATTTTTTATTATAAACGAGGAAAAAGATGATTAACAGAAGATGGATTATTGTATTTGACTTGGAGACAGACGGCGTAGACCCGCATAGCTGCAACCCTGTGGAGCTGGCGGCTGTTCCTGTTGACCCAAGGACACTAGAGATAAAAGAAGATCAGGCTTTTAGGGTTACTATCAAGCCCGACGGCATTGATGATGAAGAATACTTCACCAAAGCTCGACAAGACACCATAGCTTGGCACGCAAAAACAAGAGGCGTAGAGTCTGAAGATATCATCAAGGACTGGAAGAACGGTCAGACAGAAAAGGTGGCTTGGAAAAACTTCATGTCGTATTGTGCTAAGTATGAGGTAGACAAGAGGCCGGGACAATGGTATACGGAACCAATTCCTTCTGGCTATAATATCATCGGCTTCGATATGCCTATCCTAAAGAGACTTTCTGAAAAGTATAAAACTAAGATGCCTTTATCTACAGTCACGAAGATTGATATGATGGATATTTTATTCACTTGGTTTGAGAACTTAGATGAACCCAACAGTATGAAGCTAGATACCTTTCGAGATTTCTTTGGCCTTGAAGCAAGCGGTCAAGCTCACGAAGCATTATCTGATACTATTGATGAAGCAAAGCTAATGGTTAAGTTCTTAAAGTTTCAGAGAAAACAATCCAGTGTAAGTAAATTTAAAGGTGCCTTTAGAGAATGATTGCTTTGGAATGCGGATGCCAGCTAGAACAAGATGAAGAAGGAAGAGTCATCTTCAATACTGATATCACTAAAATGAATCTAGAATGCCCAAAGGTATGGGATCTCCTGTGTGAAGGAAACACTAAGGGTGTTTTTCAGTTAGAATCTCAACTAGGAAGATCTCTTTCGAAACAGGCTAAGCCAAGGAATATAGAAGAGCTATCGGACTTAATCGCAATCATGCGTCCGGGCTGTTTAGAAGCTGTCGTTAAGGGCAAGACCCTCACGATGCACTATATAGACAGAAAACATAAGGTAGACGCTGTCGAGTACTTCCATGAGTCACTTGAGCCTATTCTCAAGAATACTTATGGTATCTTAGTTTTCCAAGAACAGGCCATTCTTATCACTCAGGAAATCGCTGGGTTTAATCTTCAAGAGGCAGATATTCTACGTAAAGCTATTGGTAAAAAGAAAGCTAGCGCCATGGCAGAGGTTAAAAAATCATTCATAGAAAAGTCTGAGGCTAATGGTATTGTAACTAGAGAAGAGGCAGAAGAGATATTTAGTTGGATTGAAAAATCACAAAGGTATTCTTTTAATAAGTCCCACTCTGTAAGCTATGCATATAATTCATACATGACAGCTTATGCCAAAGCTCATTTCCCACACGAATTCTTTACTTCATATTTGAAGCATGCAGTAGGAAAACCAGACACATTTATTGAAGTTCAAGAGCTTGTTAATAATGCTAAAATAATGGGTATAAACACAATGCCCCCTAGTATCGTTCATATGAATGAAGAGTTTGAACTTATAGAGAAGCACCCGAGATACGGGCTTACAAATGTAAAGGGTGTCGGATCTTCTGTCTTTCGTAAAATGATTAACCATATGGATTCAGAAAGCATTGATCCTAAGGAGTGTGATTGGCCGTGCTTCCTTCTGCTTGTTTCTCCAAAGGTAAATAAAAGAGCGTTTGAAAGCCTTATACTGGCTGGGGCATTTGATTGTTTTAAAATATCTAGGTCTAAAATGCAGCACCACTATGGAATTGTAAAGGAATTTAGCAAGAGAGAAATATCTTGGCTGATAGATTATAAAACAAACAATCCCGATAAAATAACTGAGGACTGTATACAGGCCATGATAGACGCCTCACAAGATAAAGATAAGAATAGGCCAATATTCAGAAAGGCACGAATGCCTATTGTTGTGGACTTACTAAGAGCATATAGCGATCCGGGATACAAGTTGTTTGACTCTGCCTCTTGGTTAGCCAAACAAGAACAAGAACTACTAGGAATCGCACTTACTTGTAATAAAGTAGATGAGTACAATACAGATAAGGCCAACTGCACCTGTAAGGAATTTATTGACGGATTTGAAAGTCAATACGGGGCAGTTATTGCTGTGCAGGTAGATTCTGTTCGGGAATGGGTTATAAAAAAGGGTCGCGCCAAAGGAAAGGCAATGGGCTTCATAGTAGCAGGAGATACCAGTTGCTTACTGGATAACATAACTGCGTTTTCTGAGGAGTGGGAAAAATACAAAGGTCTTCTTTATGAGGGTAATACTGTGCTCTTGAGAGGAACCCGCGACAAAAATAGAGGAAGTTTTTTAGTAAAAAGAGTTGAACAACTAACAAGTTAGTTTGAAAAGGACGCTATAATATAATAATGGATGATTTAATAGAAAGACATATGGGATTGGTGGTTTCGGTTGTGAACTCATTTCACCCAAAAAGTACTGCGGAAAAGGACGACTATATCCAAGCTGGAAGGATAGGGCTGTGGAAGGCGATTGAAAAGCACGATCCACGAAAGTCTGCCTTGTCTACCTATGCTTGGAACCCTATAAGATGGGAAATTATCAAGGAGATAAAGTCTGTAAAAGCTGACAGGTATTGTTCCATGACGGAAGATAAGAATCCAGCATATACCACTCCAGAAACACTATGGGAACATTGTCCAGACAGCTTATCTATGGAGGAATCTGAACTTATGGGACTTAGGAAAATGGGATATACTCTTCAGGAGATTGCCGACATTCTAGGAAAAGGTAGGTCATACGTCAAAAGAGTCGTCTATAAGGCCGTTCACAAGATAAGAGAGTGCAATGAATAAAAAAAGAGTTCTGTTTCTTTCTGAGTCCCACCACCTAGCTTCTGGGTTTGGGACATATGCCAAACAGGTTCTTCCTAGGCTTGCTGCAACCAATAAATATCATTTGGCTGAGTTTGCGTCCTATGGAGATCCAAGCCGTATCGAGACTGTTCCTTGGGACTACTATAGTAATAGCCCAGTGACAGATGAAGAAACTAAGATTTTCAATAGTCAGCCCAGCAATGCGTTTGGTATATGGAGATTCAACAGAGTCATCTTAGACTTTAAACCAGACATAGTGCTGACCTATAGAGATCCTTGGATGGACGAATGGATAAAGGAGTCGCCTCTAAGAGAATACTTTCACTGGGTATGGATGCCTACTGTAGACTCTTATCCTCAAAAAAGAAAATGGCTCGAAACTTTCAAGTCTTGCGATGCGATATTGACATACTCTGAATTTGGAGAAAAGGTTCTGGACCAACAGTCTGCAAACACAATAAATACGATTGGCTGTGCCTCTCCGGGAATTGATCCAGATTTTTACAAACCAGTTAAAGACAAGAGAAAACACAAAGGGTCGTATGGTCTTCAAGAAGACTCTTTTATTGTCGGAACTGTAATGAGGAACCAGACTAGAAAACTATTTATTGAATTGATGAAGGCGTTCAGGATATTTCTAGACAATGCCCCAAAAGAACTGGCAGACAAAACGTTTTTATACCTACATACAAGCTATCCCGAAAAAGGGGGGTGGGACATAGAAGAAGGTATTCTCGATAACAACCTGTCTAGCAATGTGCTGTGCACATATATATGTCGATCATGCTCTCATTGGAGCCCTTCTAAATACAAAGGAGCCCTTAAGAAGTGCCAAAAATGCGGTCAGAGAGCTGCTTTCATGCCTAATGTCGGACATGGCGTAAATATCGAAGAGCTTATAAAGATATACAACCTGTTTGACTTATATGTACAGTACGCTATTTGCGAAGGGTTTGGAATGCCCCAAGTAGAGGCCTCATGTTGTGGAGTGCCTGTAGCAGCAGTAAACTATAGTGCTATGGAAGATGTTGTCAAACATACTAACGGTTACCCAATTAAAGTTCAAAAAATGTTCAGAGAACTCAACACTAATGCAGAGAGGGCATATCCCAGTAATGAACATCTGGCAGAGATAATTGAAACACACTTTTCTAAAGATGAAGACTTTAGGAAGCAAAAATCTAAAGAGGTTAGAGAGGGCACTATAAACAGGTATGATTGGGACCAAACTGCCAAGGTGTGGGAAGACTATATAGATTCGTATGTCCCGGTTAACAGACAAGGAGACTGGGATTCTCCTCCTCGGCAATCTCAAATACCCCAAAAAGTTCCTGAAGGAATGTCATATGAACAATTTGTTAGTTGGTGCTTCGGTGTCTTGCTTGGTAGTCCTGAGAGAATAAACTCATACGATGCTCAGAAATATCTTGCCCACCTTGACTTTGGATGTATCCTAGACGGATCATACGGTCCTCAGCTAGAGACCTTTAATATAGATATAATGTTTAATATATTCAAATCCCGGGCAGAAGAAAGGAATGCTATGGAACTATTGAGAACGGGCAATCTAGAAATTAAGCCTATGGACTTCTTGAAGAAAGGGGGATCTTATGATTAAGTCAGTCACGATATCCCCGTATAAGAAAAACTCCGAGATAGGGCAAAAGGCTAGATTTTTAATAAGAGACCTTTCTTCCTGTGAGTCTATATTCAATACTAACTGTGAGATATATGGGCAAGACCAGCCCTATGATTCTTTTGAAGAGTCTTCAATAGACAATCCTGATTGCTGTATTCAGTATGTAGAATTTCCAGACTTTATAAGAACGCAGTACAAGGACATAGGAATATTTGAGCCCTCCTTTAGGGGTCTAGACCAACAAGAAAATTACCTAAGGCTTCTAGATACTATAGTCGTCCGCAGCGACGCTCAGAAAGAAATCATGCCCCACTCCGTAAGGGATAGGGTCGAGGTAGCTAGACCAAATATCGGAGCAGTACCGCCTCCTTCTCCTCTAAAAAAGTTACGGGGAGAGTTTAGTTTCTACATCTCGGCTCTAGAAGAATACAGTAATCTTGATATTGTCCTATCTCACTATATGAAGACATTTACAATCAATGACAATGTTATATTAAATATCTTTAGCTCCTCCCCCCAAGAGATGGGGAGCTATATAGAAAATATTAGAAACAGACTTTCTATATATGACAAGGTGTCTTTATATCCAGCAATATCTATATATAAGGACCCTTCCATTCATCAACGGTCGGACTGCTTCATAGATGTTAGCATGACCTATGACATATCGATTCAAACAATGATTGCTGCAGCAAACTCGAATCCTATAATTTCCTGTAATCATGATGGGACGATGCAATGGCTTCATAAAGACTGTTGTTATCTAGTCAAGTCCCATGAGGGGTGTAGGGACTCGCATCTGATAGGTAATATTCCAGACGGGCCATCCCTTGCGGAAGCGATGGGCGAGGCTTACGAAAATAGGAAAGACTTTAAAAATAAACAAACCGCAATGCTAGATGAAGGCCATAAGAGCTTTTATTATAAGCCTAAAGAAAATTTGGGGAAAACAATATGCTCCCAGTACTAGACAAGATAAAAAGAAGAACTCGTCGGGAGGTTTTGAATATCCTACTTATTCAGAACGGTCATGATCATTACTGTAAGCACTTTGCTCATTTGGATAATGTGAATATCTATATATATAATGGCTCCAGTTGGTCAATCCCCCAAGAGCTCACTCCAGCAAACTTCCTGCTCATACAAGACACCGGAGTTCCTTTTGTTGGATGTTTTGACAAAATTATCTGTATTGGAAGAGCTAGAGAAGCCCAAGTGTCCCTAGCGATTCAGAAAAAGTTCGGGCTAGAACTAATATTGATTAACAATAGTAGCGAAGAGACCTACTGTCCTATGCCCTTTACGTTCCAAATAAAAGAGAAGGTCCAGATGTCACCAAACGCCCAAGTGTCTATGTCAAAGTATTTAGGGCAGGACAAAGGAACGACCATTCTTCCTATAGGGGAACATACAGATATTTCTAAAAAGGAGGATAGTGTTGTAATATTCAATCATGCTCCAGCCCAAGTTGTACAAAATATTATTTCTGCATATCAGGGCAGTCAGTTCCTTGAATTTAGTCCTGACACGCTCTCAGGTTCTAAAGTTTTTCTGGATACCATAGTAGGATTAACGCCCCATCTTATTGAGGCTATGTCATATGGGTGTATACCAATCGTTCCATACTGCAGAGAGGTTGAAAAACTGCTGGAAGGAAAGGGATATATCTATAAAGACTATAAAGATATAAGTCCTCTTATCCATAAAGCTCTAGCTAGTAACACGTCCCAGCACGAAATAAGAAAGATAGCTGACAGTTGTTTTACCGATAAACAAGATTTTATTAATAAATGGAATCACATATTAGGAAGAAGTATATAAAATGAGATTATTTGTATTTTGTGACAATAACCGACCTGTTATACCGGGCATTATGAATGACGTTGAAGTGTGTGAGAGTCCAGATATATCACAAAAAGTTGATTATTTCTACTCGCAAGTGGAGGCGTTTGGATTCTTAGAAACATGCGACTCAGATCTGGGGCTAGAAGAACTAATGAATAAGGTCTGTAAAAATGGTAGACTTAAGGTTCAAGGTATAGACATATACCAAACAGTATACAGTCTTTCTAAGGGTGAAATAGGTTGCGAGGAGTTTTCTAGTTCTGCTGTTCTTAATAAAAAAAGAGCTATAAGCCTGCACTCCTTAGTTGATAAAATCAACAGTAGAGATGATTTTGAGCTTGAGTATGCTGGTCTTTCCGGATTAAACTATATTTTAGAGGCAAAAAGAAAATGATAAATCAAGTGCATACAAACTGCAAAGACTGTGCTTTTGCTGTATATTCGGGTAAAACGCAAACAGAATGTTCTGCTGGTATATTAGAAAGGTATAAAAAAGAGGGGGCGGAAATTATAGAAGTCTATGATGATAGTGGAAAAGAGTTTTTTGTTATCGACAATAGGCTATGCTCATACCACAGAGAGAAGGAGTGGGCGAAGAAATATTCTAAGTCAGAGCTTTTAAATATAGTAAAATCCCAAACAAAAAGCCCTTATCATGTTATGATTTTATACAGAGAAGGCTCCTCTAAAGAAGATCTTGGCACCACCTTAAAAAGCTTAGCGGAGCAATTTAACCCTCCTAATATTGTGTCAATTATTAGTATGGAAAAGACAGAATCTATATATGAGCTAAATATGCAGCTAGAGAGCATTATTAAAAAGTATGACGATAAATTTGATTGGAGAATACAAAACATTCTTTACTCTGAAACTACAGATAGGCAGGCTATTGACTTGGCTGTCGATGGGACATACTTTAAATACACCTTTCCTTATTACCTAGTGTTTGAATCTGGCTTTGAAGTACCAAAAGACTTTACCGAAGAGCTACATAATTCTATTATGTTTGAAGGAAAAAAGATGGTTTTTTGCCACCCTATTGAAGGAAGCATGAATGGAATGCTTGTCAACAGGCTCTTACACAGAAAGCACACTGGGAATGCGTTTAACATTCATATAGAGGACAAATTGTCTGCGTTTGAAGAGGGGATAAAAAGCCATATATTTAAAATAGAGGAAATATGCCCAAGCATCAAACAAAAGTAGTAGCAATATACAGCCTTGTTCTTAATAATATAAAAAAGCCCAATCAGACATACGAGAATCTAGAAGTTTGGATAAATATAGACAGAAGACCGTCCTTTTTCCAAGAAATATACTCTAAAGAGACTGATATTTTTGGAATAGTTAATGTGGGTGTTGAATTCGCGGACGATAAAGCCGTAGAGATTATAGTGGATTTATTTGACCAGCACGATAGTTTAAAATATATAATATCAAAAGAAGAGATCCGTGGAAACAGGGCTATATTCTGTAAAAAAAAATTAGTAGATAAAGACGGCACCGGTTTTGAGGTTGACATCTATAAAGAAAAAGATCTAATATCAATTGAAGGTTTATTTAAGATAGTTGAACACGGGGGGCTACATCTATATGGCTAACCACAAGATAAAATCTAAAAAGGACACCGGCATTACTGTTATTATCCCCTCAGCTGGAGAAGGGAGAAGAATGAAGAGCTATGGGCCGAAGTCTCTAATAGACCTAACAATAGGCAATGTCCTTCAAAGACAAATAAGACTAATAAACAAGGTGTTAGACAATGTAAATTTTATTATAGTTGCCGGATTTGATTGTGACAGACTAATGGATTCTTGCCCCGATTACTTCACCAAGATTGAAAATGAAAACTATGCCACTACCAATGTTTCTAGAAGTATAGCTATGGCCCTTAGAGCTGTTGAAACAGAAAGAGTATTGATTATATATGGAGATCTTGTTTTTAATGAAAAAGCGCTATCAATAATGGACTACTCTAAGTCTTGCACCTCTGCCAGTAATGATGAGTCTCGTCAGCATGAAGTGGGATGTATAGTTGATTCTAATGGGGACATAGCAAACATGATGTATGATCTAGAGACAAAATGGAACCAAATAATATACCTAGACGGTGCGGAGTTGGGCTTATTTAAGAAAATATGTCAGGAAAGAAAGAATAGGAAACTGTTCGGCTTTGAAATACTGAACCAAGTGATTGATTCTGGGGGTAAAATAAAGTGCGTTATAAACAACTCAATTGAAGTAATTGACATAGACACATCAAAAGATTTAATAAGAGCTAATAATATAAAATGATTGTTATAGAAAACAAAAACACTACAGCAGAAACAATAGGGAATACTCTGCTTGAATCGAATATTGAAGCTATTGGATGGGATAGCGCGCTGGTTCCTTTATACAAAATGCTAGAAGACAAAAATCCAAATCTACTAATATATGGAAAAGAAGCCAATATGAACGGAGTCGATCATATTAAGCAAAGGTTTCCCCAGCTTACGCTAGCCTATCTAGGAGATGATCCTGTGGGCGAAGTTGTGGCTGATTTGATTATAGGGAAATCCTATAGTAATAAGTTTATGGCTCTTCCTACAAGTATATATGATATAACTAAATTACCGTCAGGTACGAGAAGAGGGAGCATGTTATGTGAAATGGCTTGCTTTACAGATTCTATGGACCAAAATACAGCAGGCCCTATTTCTGATATCATAATGAATCTCCTCGAAAGAAAAGTAAGGTTTTTCGGAAACGTAAAACTAGATTCTCACCAGTACCTAGGAGTTGTTAATGAACAAGAAAGGGCAGATATCATAAGCTCTGCAGGTATTTATATTGATCTGTCTGCGGACTACTGGCACAAGTCAGTGATGCTAGGAACAGTGCCCATTGTTCTGTCTGATGCTAAAATTCCCGGGATAAACACGTTTACGAACACAGAAACATTGTCACAGGCAATAGAGGATGTCTCGCTAAATAATTATGATCTTTCTCTAGCCAAAAAAGAGATTCTTAAAAATACGGGCTTTGATTTTTGTGCCGACATATTCTCTGCTCTTGGGGCAGAGGAGGCAAAAGCCTCAGTATTACAGTCAAAGGAGAAATTTGTATGATAGGCTTAGTATGTAGTAATCTTAATAGTATTAAAGTTAAAGAGTTTTATGATAATGATATTACCATATTCTCAAATTCACAATCAATTACTAATGATCCAAACTTATCTTTATTTTCAAAGTATATGTCATATCACTTCGAAGGTATTCTTATAACTACCAATTTACAAGATGCTCTCTCTATAATTGACAACAATATATGTAAAAAAAAGATTTTTTGGGTAGGTGCTATTGACTGGCACAAATACAGCCCTCTCCTGTATGGAGATATTTTAAAAGTATTTCACAATAAGGATATAAAAATTCTAGCAAAGAACAAGGAAATATTCAGCACCCTAAGTTCCTTCATAAGGAAGCCGGATGGGATTATGGAATCTGTTGACATAGAAAAAATATTGGAGATTTAGTATGAACTATAATAAACTAAGCGACAAAGAAAAGAAAACGTTATTGAAAAAGAAATATGCAAACGAAAGGCTTAGTTTTGCTGAAATAGCGAAACAAGTTGGGACATACGCCAACAGGGTCAGAAGAGACGCTTCTAAGCTAGGGATTAGAATAAGAAGTCGCAGCGAAGCGGCTAAGGTAGCGCTAGACTCAGGAAGGGCAGAGCATCCGACAAAAGGTAAGGTACACACAGAAGAAACAAAAATAAAGATTAGTGAGAGTCAGGGGAAGGTCTGGGACTCCCTTACTGATAAAGACCGGATTTTGAGATCCAGTATAGGAAAAGAATCATGGGAAAAAAAGACAGAGAGCGAGAAGAGAGACACTCTTGAAAAGGGAAGTCAGGCTATCCGAGAGGCGTCTAGAATAGGCTCCAAGCTTGAAAGGTATCTATTGGTCGAATTGACTAAAATAGGATATGAGGTCCAGTTCCATAAGGAACATTTACTAAAAAACCAAAGACTTGAAATAGACCTATACGTTAACGATACTGCTACTGCTATAGAGGTAGACGGCCCGTCCCATTTTGAGCCAGTGTGGGGAGAGGAAAATTTAGAAAGAAATAAACGGTCAGATCGTCAAAAAACGGGTCTAATTATATCAGAGGGAATGGTATTGATTAGAATCAAACAGGACAAAAGGAGTTCCCAGAGGTACTTTAGGAAGGTACTTCAAGAAGTTGTTGAAGCATTAAGGAAGATAAGTAATAAATTTCCAAAGGAAGACCAGAGGTATATTGAAATATGAGTAAGGTTAAAAAGAAGTCCGACAAGACAGACTTTGAAGAAATGTTAGATGTTATGGAAGAAGAGGTTGCTGAGGAAGAAGTAGAGGTGGCGTATTCTCCTTCCGATCCTGAGTGGAGCGAGCATGTGTTAGATCAAATGCATGACAGCGAGCTGAAGCAGGGGAACCCAACGGTGGATGGCCTTAGGCGTGTCACCGAAAGGGTCTATGGAGAAATTGTTTCATCTACAAGTGAGATATTTAACTATGATACTTCAAGAGGGGTTTGCACAATCAAGCACACTTTGTCGATCCAAAAATATTCAACAGGCACTATAATAGTTGTAGATGGTTGTGTCGATGTTAAATTTCAGAACATTCCACACCCCTTCAACCAACACCTTGTTTCTACAGCAGACACAAGAGCTGAAGGTAAGGCCTTACGCCGAGCACTTAAACTAAGGGTAGTAACTGCTGAGGAAGTCCAACAAACATCCGATGACGACGTATTAGCTGCTGAGGAAAATATTACCGATCAGCAAATCTTGGCGCTTAACCAGATGTGTAAAAGGTTGGATATTAATTTGATTGAGGGTGTGAAGAGTGTTTCTCCTAATGCTGACTCAATCAGAGATTCGAGTAACCTCCAAGGCCGGATGCTGTTAAGTACCCTTTCTGAATATCAGAGAAACGCAGCTTCAATCCCCGATAATCTTAAGGGTTACGATTCTGAATGGAAAGAAACATTTGATAATGGAGGTAAGAAATAATGAAAGCTAGTGTAAGAGCAACGCCAGACTTGTCTTTTCAAGTTGAGGCAGAAACCGAAGATGAACTCTTTAAGCAAATTGCGAGAGTTCAAGAAGTATTTCAACATGAGTCGTGTGGAAAATGCAACTCACCCAACGTGAAGTTCGTTTGCCGCCATGATAGTTCGGAAAATGATTGGCTCGAAGTGGTCTGTAAAGATTGTCGTGCGAAGGTTATCTTTGGACGAACCAAGAAGGGTGGTCAAATCTATCCAAAAATTAGATGGGATCAGCTTTCTGAAAAGCAAAAAGAACAAAGGATTAACGAACAAGCCTATGCTGACAAGAATAGAGGGTTTTTGCCACAGAGAGGGTGGTTCGTATATAAGCCTCCTGTGCCCAGATAGGGCCTGAGGCAGTTTCTTTTAAAACTAAGGGGGGTTTCATACCCCCTTTTTTATTTCATCCCTCTTCTTCCTCTTTATACTTATTAAAGTGAGGGAAAAGATTGTTTAAAAACTTCTTTCTTGCTCCGCATCCACACCCTCCAGAATCAACGTTAAAAATTCTTTCTATTCTTTCTGATGTAACCCCTAGCTTATTGAGAACATTTTCTATAGTGTCTCCAAGACCACCTCTAGCTTCTGCTGCATGATGGACATATTGGTCTACTCCTTCTTCTCGAAATTTATTAATGACTTTATCTGCGAGCTGTTCGTCAGAAAGGTCATCTGGATTATTACTCATCAGCCTCCTCCTTCTTATAGCTAAAAATTTTATTAAACCACTGCTTTCTTTTTCCACAACCGCACCCCTTTGCTCCAGCAATCTTTTCTATCTTCTCTTGCGTGATGCCGAACTTAGAGAGAACCTTTTCTATGGTATCTCCAAGCCCTCTGGAGCTTTCGTTTTCATCTAGGTTTATACCAGAATCTTCCATTTCTTTAATGGCTGCGTCCGCGAGTTTATCTAAATCATTTTTTTTAACTAGCAAGCTAGTGTATTCTTTTTTAACTTTATAGTCATGCACCCCTCTTTTCATCGCATTCTCTAAAAACCTCTTCCTGTAAGGCTGGTTAGTCTTGCACAAATGGTGCAAATGTTCAGTCATGTCTTTCTGCAGTAGTGGGCAATGTCCCGCCCCTTCGCACTGACACTCATATCCATCTCTTGACATTTCTTTATAATTATAATTTTCCATAAGTATTTCCTTTATGTTATGGTCACTGTGATAGTTACATGGTTATCACCAGCAGTACCCGGAGGATCATCTTCCATTTTGTCCCCAGCGAGAAGGCAGTCGCAATTCCAGTATAGTCCTGATGCTACATACTCTAAAAAAAACGGCTGGCATGACCCGTCAATAAGGGTAAATGGTACGTTTATTCTTTTGGGGCCTCCTACGCCCGGCTCGTCTCCGGGAACCAAGGGTTCTGGGGGAAACATCGACGCATACTGATCGGGGCAAAAACAATACTTTATGCCTTCATGCGCGGGAACATCCATATAGTCGTTTAAAGGGACGAACGCCATCGTAAACTGATAGTTGCATACGTGGCAGTCATGAGTTCCCCTAGTCTCACCCATTGAACCGGGTACATCGCAACAGCATAAACTCAGATCAACCCTTTGTCCAGAACATGTCGTCGCTTCTCCGGGCAGATTTTTTGGATCACATAGTTGTAGCCCTGTTGCCCCATACTTTTCACCTTCGAGAGGCCAATTGCTCTGAGGCTCCGACTCGCCCGGTTCAATCCATGTGCTATAGCAAAAAGTACCACCGGGTGAGCCATATTGAGTGTGACAACTGCCAGTATCGTATGGTATTGTTAAGTCTTTTGAGAAGTTACCACTTGGAGAAGTCACGCTAATAGCAACATTTTTACTACCTCCCCCAGTCTGACATGGGCAACAAGTATAGGGAAAACAAAAGCCTACAGGGGTCTGGGAACCATCAAGATCAAGGGCTTCGCTGCAGGTACCCTTGCATGCGTCTACCCCAGAACATTTAAAGAACCAAACCCCCTGACCTAGTGCTCCGGGAGCTTGATTGGGATCTACTTCGGTTGGCGGACCTACCGTAATACCCGAACAACATTGGTTTGGATGGGGATATTCTTCGTTTTCTCCATTATCAGATATGCATATTTTGATTGCGTCAAGACCTGATCCGGCCCGACAATAATCATTATCCCATGTATACCACGGTTCTTGACACGTTCCGGAGGACAATATAGTAAACTCATATTCTCTTACTGTTGTGTTCCGACAGCGGCCATCGTCAGTAGCTATTGGCTGACATACTTGCACTATCCTTGTTCCATCTCCCGTGATACACTCTGGGTAATTTATTATTGGGTATTGATTACACACGGTCCCCGGCCAGCTACCAGTCCAAAGGTGTCCATCGTGAAGGCAGTTTGGGTCGTAGTGGTCGGTGTAGACTATCGCATCACAATATTCTATATCAAATAATCTATCCCCAAATATCGGCTCGCAAGAACAACAATCATCT
>Ga0255047_10001586_pt1 | contig 16250 bp, 27 predicted proteins | sample JV7_2_1_MG_FD_183640 | JGI IMG/M metagenome (GOLD analysis project Ga0255047, IMG submission 183640) | Seawater microbial communities from Jervis Inlet, British Columbia, Canada - JV7_2_1 | ecosystem: Environmental > Aquatic > Marine > Inlet | place: Canada: British Columbia | collected 2016-10-06
ATTCCAGCGCAAATAGGATATAAGATTTATCACACCCCTGTCCTTGATTTATTATTTAATTGTCTTGTCATTTGTCTTTTCTTTCATATATCTTAATCCCCCTCCTGTATTCAACACCCTCATTTGCTGACTTCTTTGCATGGCAACTATTACATAGTGTTTGTAAATTAGAAAAATCAACCATTGCACCTCCTGTTATTATTGGCTTTATGTGATCCACACAATCACCACCCTTGATTGTTTTATTTCTCTCGCATTGTTCACATAATGGATGTTGCTTGATATAGAATTTTCTTGTCATCTTCCATTGCTTAGAGTTATAAAATTTTGAATTATTAAATTGTCTGGACTGGCCCACCTCTTTCTTTGGCATCCAGGATAATCTTTTTGATTTAGGTAGGTATGGCATTATAAAAGTTTTATTGCTTGATTAATAATATCATCCCCCTCATTCTCTTGTTGTGCTTTCATTAACTCAGTAAATACTTTAAGTAAATATGTTTTATCTTTTCCTGTTGATATACAATATCCAACCATATTAATCATCATTATGTTATTAATGTGCTCTTCATTATCATCATGGCCATGAATACTTGCAATGACTTTTAAATCTCTTATGGCTTTAAATAGAGCCAGTGATGTTGCAGCCGTTATAAATATTTTACTTTCCATTTAGTTCTGTTATTAAAAAATAATATTCTGGATCAACTTCTAAAATGTATTCAATGTTCTTATGATAATCAAGTAAAGTAATCTTGTCCCTACTCTCCCAAATTTCATGGCAACCCTTACGCTCTCCAGCTGAGACGCAATGATATGTTATATTTCTTTTATCACATATTAAGTCCCTTCTGCGACTTCTTGGGATGAGATGGCTATTGCTTAACCCAACATCTGATCGGCCACAACCTGTGCAATAATGTCCACGCTCATTCATTATTTCTTTATACACTTTTGAGAGTTGTTTATTAATTGCTTTTTGTTTAACGCTAATCTTTTTCATTATTTGATTAATGATTTAATCTTTTGCCTAATTACATTCCTTTGTGAAATCAACTTTGATATTTCATCCTCATCCTCTCTTGTTCTTTTTCTTTTTAATCCTTTATCAATCTTATTGATTGAATTAAGATAGTTTGTTTTTATTTTATTTTTACCATTTCTTTTACTCATCTCACGCACATTTTGTTTGCTCTTTATTTAAATACTTATCAATACAATCAATGATTTCATCCAATCCCTTGCAAATTACTGCATAGTAACCTCTCTCATTCAAATCTTTCATCCATTCCTTTTGAACTGTTGTCGCTCTTCCTTTATCTGTTTTAATTTCAATGAACAATCCAAACCATCCACCCCTTGCTTCTGTAATCTGTAAATCAGGAAATCCTCTTGAATAACCTGTTTTCTTTGCTTTTACCGCTTGTCTTATTCCTGTATAGATTCCACCCAATGATGCACAATATTTAATGGATGGATATTGCAATTGAATATACTTAATAACTGCCGCTTGTAATCTTTCCTCACTCATTGCTTGGCAAATTAATATTCAATGTATCATTGCTCCAAAAGTAAATATCATTCATGAATCTTGAAAATTCTTTTGATGTCAGTGTTGTTGTGCTTTTTACCAATACCTCTTCTGATCCATTATCATCAATTGTATTTCTTTTAAGGAACTTATATTTTATAAGCTCATGCATTTCCTGTTTACTATATCCTATTTCTTTACTCATAATGTCAATCCATTTCCAATATAAACTGTTTTGCTCTCTTGATCTATTTGCGCTTCTTTCTCTTATTCTTATCTCAACATCTTTACCTTCCAACTTATCCAACACATCAACAAATGACTGTCTATTGCTGATGTTCAATTTTCCCTTCAATACCTTTCCAAAATGCTTCATGGATTATTATAAATATTACAATTAACAAAAACACAATAATGAATGGACAAAATATTGTAGTTAATATTAATTTGATTATTTCTTTAATTATCATGCCCATCTTTTAAAATCTTTAATAATTGTGCGCTTGTATATATTCTATCCTTATCTTTAAACTCATTGAATAAACAGGTGAAATTATCATTTTCCCAAGTCCACAATGATTGAACTTTTTTTTTAATATGCTCATTCAAAACCCACTTGATTGTTTTGTATGTTCTTTTTATTTCGTTCATTTTATTTTGTTGAGCCAATTAGTATTTCTATTCGGCTCATTGTGTCTTTTAAATTGATGAATAAACAATACAAATTATATGCATTTATATATCTATTGTTTTAGTTCTTTAATTATTAAATCTCTTAATTGTTTTCTGATAATGGAATTAAATATCCATCTATTTAATATTTGATCTATTTCGCTCATGTCTGTTATTTTATATGTCCTTTTCTTTATGTTCATCAAATCTATTTATCCGCATTCTATTTTTGACTAATTTATCAATTGTGTGGGATGTAACATTATTTCTTACTTGAATTTCTTTTTGAACAAGCCCAATTGTAATATCATTCCAAATGTTGCTTATTATTCTATCTGTTAGATTCTTATATTTAATAACCCTCCTTTGTTTCCTCTTATTCATCCGTACAATCACACTCATCATTTAATTCATTACAATGCTCACATTTATCACAACATTGGCAAACAACCTCTCCATTTTCCATTTCCATAACATCCTGGCAAGATTTACAACACTCTAAAAAATCAACATCTTTGAAATGTTGAAAATAATCATTTGCAATATGCTCATCCATTATTTATTATTTTGTGCAAATTAAAAAAATATTGCAGTTAAATTTATTGTGGCTAAATTATTAATTAACAATTGTTTGTTAATAGTTTTTTTTATATTCCATTAGCATTAATGGTTGTTGTTTCATTATTTGTTTTACATGAGGTTGAATAACATGTAAATTCCCCAACTCAAAATGATGCCAACCATCCCAAATTTCTGCTTTCATCTTATTTAACCACTTGCACCATGTTGCTGGACATATAACAAACAACTCTGAATCCCTCACTCCATTTTCAAATGCCAAAACAACCGCATCAAATGGAATGGATGAATAACGCATTTTTAAATCTTTTGCTAATTTCTGAGCCAACATAACTTTATTCTCAGGATCATTATCCTTTTGTCCTAAATCAGCTAAACATTGAGTAATTATTCCAACGCATTTTAATTCCAAATCATTTTTGTTTATTTCGCTAATTTCCATTCTGCATATTTTTTAATATTTGCATTGCACTTGCATGGCTTGACAATCTTGTTGCAACTTTGGATTGTGTTTTTTCGTTTCTGCTTTCCCAATTTCTAACACATGCTTTCCATGATTTCATTTTGTTCCGCCCAACTTTCCAACCATTACTTTCATAATAATCATAAAATCTTTGCGGATCAATTAAATTTCCTCTTTCAATAACATATATTTTAATATCATCAATTAAAGGTTTTTTAAAACGCACATTCTTTTTATTATTATTTGTATTATTAGTTATTGTATTATTATCTTTATCATTTATTAAATACCCCCCTACGCATTTATTAACTACTCTGTTTAATTTATTAACTACCCCCTTTAATTTATTAACCACCATAATTGTTCTACTTTTAATTTCTTTTCCCTCTCTTTTTAAAGTGATGACAATTAATCCTTTTTCATTTAATCCATTTATGATCTGACTGCACCGCCCTTTTGTTATTCCAAAGAAATCAGCAAAGTATTTATTGGATGCCCAGCAACCTTTTTCATTATCTAATGAATCAATTTCAACCAAAAACAATTTCTCAATTAATTTTAATTCTTTATTTAACCAAACTTCTTTTGGAATCCAAATTCCTTTGAAATCTCTCTCCATTACTCAAATAGTGTTGTTTGTCCTGTCCCCCCAAACATTATTGTTTGTTGCTCTAATGCGTTTAAAACATCAACCTGTGCTTTTATTCTTTGCTTTAGGCTTATAATATAATCTTGCATTTCATAAATATTTTTAGCCACAAAATAACCATTTGATGTTGAACATAGGCCAGGAAGTAAATTGTTAGTTCTGATGTAATTTATCATCTTCCGTAATCTTGGGCCAGTTGTATTTATTGCCTTGCATATTTTTGTGCCTGTTATGGCCATATCCTTGCCCTGCTTGTTGGTTAATCCTTTTATGATTGGTTGTATCATATCCAACTCATCTTGGCTTAAATCGGCCGTAATCGTCTCAAATCCTTTTATCACAATTAATTGTTTTTTACAAAGGTACCATTTTTCATTTTCCCTTTTCTTTTTTTGATAACATTGTAAGCTATATCAATACAGTTTTCAATTGTTATTTCATTGTCATTAAAATGTTCTGCACCTAATTCAGCTAAATTTGTTAAAACAACAACACAATCGCCTATGGCATCAATAAATTCATCTTTATCATTCTTCAGAGAAGCCCTACTCAATTCACCTGCCTCTTCAAATAGTTTCAATGTCTGTGTTTTAATATCCCCATCTCTATAAATACCTTTCTTTTGTGCCCATTCTCTAATTTTATTAAATTTATTCATTTTATTTATTTTTAGTTAATAATTCTTTTGTATAAATATGTGCTGATGTTGCATTAAAATAAAAACTTCCTAATTTTAAATCCAATTTTTTGGCTACTTTATACATTAGATTTGTCATTAAATATACGTCATATGGTAAAACATTATAAATATTATTGGATCTATATTGTACATACATTTGAAGTTTTTTATTTCTTATTAAAAATTGACATGAATTACAACATGGATATTCATGTTCGGTTTCTAAATCCCATACTAACTTATCCTCTGGAATTAAAATATGTATCATTGCTCTACGAGTGTTAGGTTTATTCTTTAATAAATTAATAACATGGTCTAACTGTAATTTAATTTTGGGACCGTAAGCAGTACTGAAATTATTAGGAACAGAGTTTTTGTCTGTAAACTTTTTAGTCCATGGATATTTTTTGATAAAGTTACCATTCTTATAATCTTCTAAATATGGGTCATATGATAACATAAAATCTAAAAACTCTTTTGCATATATATAATCATATTTTTTGCTTGCAACTTTATTTAGAGGATCTAAAAATACTTTATTATTTAGTGGTTCTGTTAATTCAAATGACAAACCTATTATTTCTATTTGTTCTCCTATTCTACTTGTACACTTATAGTCATAATTATTAATAATATAATTACAAATTTCATGTTGTAAATAATTGAAATTATTATCTTTAAAGTTTTTCATATATATAAATGTGATGGTAATTAATATTTGTTATTTTTTTTAATTTTAAACTATATTTTGCTAATAATAAACTTAATTCATCTTTTGTAACTAAATCACCATTTGTTGTCAATTTATTTAAACGCCAACCCATAAAGGGATCCAAGTTTTCATTTATAATTAGTTTTCCTTTTTTCTTTAAACATTCTAAAGAGGATTCAATTAAATATTTTTTTCCTTTTAATCCTTTGCAATGTAATATTTCACTCAATAAAACAATATCATATTTTCCAATAAATTTTTCTTTATACCAATTTGGATTTTTTTCAAAATCTATTCCTAAATATTTATCAATCATTGTAATGTTACCATTAGGATTTGCTTTAATAAATGCATCAGAATAACATCCATTTCCCGATCCATAATCTAATAAAGAATAATTTGTATTTTCTATATTAATATATTTCCAAAAATCTTTTAGATACTTATTAAAATATTCATCCAAACCTTTGCGTAATAAATTATAATTTGGTTCAAAATCAGTTTTAATTATATGCAAATGATAATTTAATATACTTTTTAAATCTTTAAAATCTCTAACATTTATATCGTACTCTTTTAAAATATTTAAAATATTTTTATTTTTATTTCCATTTAATACCTCTAATATAGCAGGTACCAAATAAACACTATTTACAATTTTGTTTTTATCCATTCTTATAATCATTTAAACTTGCAATATAAGCTATTACATCTAATAAATTATCTTCCTTATGCGTATAACTCTCTCTACTTAATTTAATTGCGATCATAATATTATAACTATCCTCTATTGTTATTTTTTTATTAGACAATATTGATGCTAATTTAGCAGTTTTTTCCATACAATCTATAAATGGTCCGTATTCAATTTCTTTCTTTGATCTATTGTATAAAATATCATGAGCTTTATTTAATATGCTATATTTCATCTTTTTATTTTTTTAAATTAATTATTTCTCTTTTTAATATTTCCAACTCTTGTTTCTTTTTTTCAAATTCCTCTCCATATAAACTAAACGCACTCATTTCGTCCATGAATTGTCCAAACCTCTTATTTATATCATTATCATTTTCAAGATCTTTATTAAATCTTTGGCAATGATAAATGCTCGTTGTATGGTCTAAGTTCTTAATATACAATTTCATTTTATTGTGGCTTATTTCAGCAAAATTATATAAATAATAAATCAACATTCTTTTTGCTTTTATTGTTTCTGATTTTCGGCAATCATTTGCCAACACCCTTTTTGCATTTGCATTTGATAAATTAGCTGACAATCTTGCAGCTTCTTTTACTATTTTTTTCATGTTTTATCCTTTTAATAATTCATCAATATATTCCTCAACCTCCTCACCACCAGCTGCATAAAATACATGCTTTAAATATATTAATTTATCCTTTATTTTAGATTTTGAATATTCATCAATAACACAAATTAATTGTAATGCCAATTCCTCTTGATCAATCTTATCTATTACATCATAATTCAATTCTTTAATGCTTTCAAAAATTTCTGATATTAACTCGTCCTTTAATGTTTTTAATTTCATAATTTTATTGTTTCAATTGTTGGTTTTGTTGTTCTTTTATCACATAAAATTGGACATTTGCGACAAATTGAATAGTTTTTAATTGGTTTTGGCTCAAAACTCTTCAAATCCTTTCTGAATTTATTTAGCAATTTTCTATATTCATTCATGGCATGATTAGTGTAGTCAATCAATATAAATTTACACCATCCACTCTTTCCAAAAACTAAATAAAAGAATGGAACAAAAACTCCATGTGTTAAGTAATACATTTCAGAATAGTGCAATGCTTGTTTGAAGTCCTTATGCTGAAGATCAGCCCAAGCAAAAGGATTCCACTTGCAACTTTCATCCTCTCTAACTCCAGTGTATTTCAAATCCATAATGGCCAGCTCTCCTTTATACTTAACCAATGCATCAGGATGGCCCACTAAATCCCCAACCTCCCAATGTGGCTGCACATCTATTAATTCAATGTCCAAATCTTTCATTGTTTGTTTTGCATCTTCCGAAAGTTTAAGCAAATCAGTTTCTCTTTTTAAGGTGTTGCCAGTTTTTCCTTTTGGAATTTCATAAATTTCGCCACCCCTACTTAATCCAATCACATTTTGCTCAAATACTAAGCCATCAAGCATTGCAGTTGTTGGTTGTGATCTATATCCATTTACATACATTTCCTCCCATTTTATTCTGCAAACTTCTGGATTGTAAAAATCCTTTAATGCTGACTGGCTTATCTTGAAATCATTCATGATTTGAAACCGCTTAATGATTCAGTTGGTTGGTGTTCAATCTCATCCTCACCTTTAACATTTGACGGCATAACATCAGAATTGATAAATTTCATTGTTTTAATTACGCATCTTGCCAATGCTCTTTTTTCTGCAATTTCAGCCTTGAAAGTGTTTCTGCAATTTTCTTTTGTTGCACTCCCAAAAGTTTCAATAATTGGAGTAAACTCGCCCATTTGAGCATCAAAACCCATGCTCACGGCTTTAAATACAACATTATCAATCTCACAACGAATAACCTCATATCCAATTTTAATGTCATTTTGATTCTGTATTTTTTCAATTCCACTTAATGTGATTATTGCAAAACCCCTGTCATCAGAATACACATCTTTTGGATTTAGATTGTGTTGTTTGTAGAATTTTTTTAATTCACTTTTTTCCATTTTATTATTTTAAATGATTCATAAACTTGTGCATTGCATTTCTCCATGCATCCTCATCACACCTCTCATTATCAACAGACAAACAAACATCCAAAATTGTTTGATTATATTCCATGTCTTGAATATTTAACTTATCGGCTATTATTTTTCCATCAACATTTCTCACTCTATAAAAACGCATGTTTTCCCATTGTGTGTAAACAGGTAAATCATCCGCATTTAGAGTTTTAATGATTGTATGTCTGTAATTTAAATCACTCATAATGTAATGAAATCAATTACTGTTAAGACTCCTAAAAGAATGTATAAAACCCCACACATTCCCATTATTGCAATAAACATTGCCATTAAATTTTTCATTTTTTTACATACCTATATTAGTTGCAAAGGATTTTATGCTATAAAAAAAGGCAGATAATATCTACCTATATTGTTTTAACAAATTATTCCTTGACTTCTTTCGTAAAGATTTAACAGTTCCTCTAATGCCCATTCATTTTCTCTACCATTTACTTTTAAATTATCAAAAGGCTTTATTAATGAATACTGCCCAAAAAGATATGTTTCACCTCCTTGCCCATCATTATGTATTTCCACACCCTCATGATTTGTTTTTGCTTGATACCCTAATCCTCTATTAGTTTTAAAGTATCTGATGCTGCTAACTTGTAATCCCATTTTTCTTGTTTGTTTGGTTAATAATGGTACGAAGATAGTAATTTTTAACAACTGTGCAAAGAAATACAACAAAAGTTTTATTTACTCCTGATAATAAAAGAAAATAGCACCCAAAAAAGGTGCTAAATTCTAACTAAACAAGTAATATGTGGCTCTACGACATGGCAAACTTATATAATTATTTTATATATTGTGTGGTTTTTCTTAGTTTTATCCAAACTTTTGGTATTATATGCAAATAACTCTTTATTTATATCATATCCCTCAAATCCAATTGTTTCTTGCAAATCAATTCTGATGTCATGCCGCCCATCTTCTTTAATAATATAAATATTTTGTGCCGCTCTTGAACTAAGATTCAAAGAGTTTTCACTATAAGCATTTGCACCAACTAATGACGAGCTTCTTGCCATGAGATCAGTTATCATTGTCTCATGAAGATGTCCGCAAATCATAAAATCAATCTTTATTCCTTTACGGCTATATTTTGAAATCACTTTTGAAATTCTGTTGCTATCCATTTTCCCTAATTGATGCCCATGTATTAATAAAACATTTTCCCCACCAATTTCAACAATTAACTCCAACGCATTTCCTCTGATAAAATTAATCTCTGGCAATAATAATCTCAGCATTTCAAAAATTGTAAAATCATAATTATCACTCGCAACAATATCAACCCACCCAAGCTCTTCATTCACTCTTGATTCATTTCCAGTAACACATGCAACAGATATATTTGTAACCTTGCTTAAATCAACTATAAAATGTTGTAATAGGTGAACTCCTAAGAATGTCGCTTTTGCTCTGTTTGTTGCCATGCTTAGTTTCTCATCCAATCTTCTATCAGAGTTTATTAAATCACCTGTAATGGCTATCAGTACATTGTTTACATTGTGGAGTGATATGTACTTTTTAATATAATGAGCAAATTTATGAAGCCTTTTGGCAGCAACTTCAAAATCATATTTATTATGATCTAAGTCCACAAGCTCATTAAAATGAGTGTCTGCAATTTGAACAACCATTGCGGCACCTTTGTCTTTTGGATTTTTGGGATGTGATATTTTGAGTTTGTTTGCCTTTAATACTTTAATCAATTCCTCATTGTAAGCATTTAAAGAATTTTCAAGCCGTGCATTTTCTCTAAATGATTTGTTTGCAATCCTATTTAAATCTTGTGCTTTTTGTTTTTGTTTTGAAAGTCTTATATTATATTCTACAATTTCCTTGTCGGCTAATTGGTACTTTATAATATGTTTGATGGTTTTTCTGAAATGATCTTTTGTTATTGTTAAGTTATGCCTATCAATAATTATTTCAGAAATTTGTGTGTAGCCATGTCCAATTTCCCAAAGATCATAAATTTCATCCTTGTAAATCAAATACTTGTTATCCACTCTTTTTTTATTTCTTTATTTTCTCATAGGAACGGCCACCAAAATAAGCACCAATAACAGTAATCAAAACCATCTGAAGCAAATCAGTCCATTTTGGCTCTACATTAAACAAGATAAAACCAGAATCAATAAAAATCATAATGACTGTTGATGCAACTAAGAAAATTAATGTTAATGGGCGTACATTTTTAGAGAGCCAACTATCACTTTTCATATCAGCCTCCCATCTTGATGTTACTTCTTGTTGAATCTTTGACTCAAAATCAAAAATCATTTCCTCCAATTTTTGTTTTAATATCAATTTCTCTTCTGTTGTTGTTGTTAGATCATCAATCACCCCACCAACATCTTTGATTAATGTTGATGCTCCAGAACTAAAAATTTTACTCCAAATGCTCATTGTGTTTTTAAATTAGTAACCCCAAATTGTTGGGGATGTTTTATTTTTATCAGAATCCACATGCAAAAAGTGTGCATCAAAATTAATTCCAAATCTTTCAAAATCGGCACCCACCAATGCGCCCATTATAATTGCCAAATCCTTTCCACTTCCAAATGCAATATCAACTGCAATTCCTTTAATATGTGAACTTGTTGGATTTTTAATTGACAACTGATGTTGTTCACATCTATATCCACTGGTTATTTTAAATGGAATATTTGCGGTTTTTCTCGCCCTTACAAGCATTTGTAAAAACTCAACATCCATTTCATTGGATTCACATCCACATTTGCACTCAAATTCTTTTAATTTAAAATGCTTCATTCTTGCCATGGTAATGGTAATGTTTCCTCAATTGGATTTTTCTGCAATGCAATGTTTTCTGCAAGATTTAAATCAATTTCAGCTGGTGTTGGCTCAGTCATTTCATTTAACCACCCCTCAACTTCCGCTTGAGTTAAATTTGGGTATAAAATAAAATCATTTGGATCAGGAGAATCCAAGCCCATTGCTCCGTAGTTTTCTGCAAAATAATAATCTGATTCACCTTCAGTTCCTTCTGTTGCATTTCGTCTCCAATGGATAACATTTACTACATTATCTAAATCAACCCCCTCAACTGTTTCTTTTATAGCACAATTCATTTGTGATATAACCCAACTATATTTTATTGCCATTTTATTTTCTTTTTTTATAATAATTTATTTTCTGTATTGAATATGTCAAAGTTGCAATCAAAATAAGAATCCGTAAACCATCATCTAAATTTGTTAAACTTATTCCAACCGCACTCATGTTTACGGCTGCAAATTCTATTGTATCCTTCATTTCACTTTTCATTATGATAATTGTTTTATGATTATTGATGATGCATTTAATAATGATATTGCAGTAGTTGATGCATCTGTTGATTCTTCTTTCCAAAATACAACTCTCCAATATTGCTGAACTAATGTTATTTTACTTTCTACAATTGTTTGATTTGTTGTGCTTCCTTGTCTTACGCTTCCACTTCCTCTGTTGTAAATGTAGGAATGAGTTGTATCAACATCAACCCAAACCATCACCTCTTCAACAATTGTTCCTGTTTGAAGTTTTACACCAGTTAAAAGCCTGTTGTTTACTATATTTGTATTTGTTCCTAAATTCCATTGCAGTTCAAATTGACCTTGAGTTGTTGAATAAAAACAATACTCACTCCCTTCACTTCCACCTGCACCGCCTGATCCAACTGCAATTATTGTATTTGTTGAGGATGCAATTATTGAAGTGTCATATTTTATTACAACTGCCGAACCCTCACCATCTGTTGCTGAAGTTGTTGATGTTCCTGAACACTTAAATTGCTCATAATTTGTAACCCCTCCTGAGTTTAAATCAACATATCCTTTTGATGCTGCATCTGTTGATGCTACTGGTGTAGCTGGAATTGTTACTTGGTCGGAAAATTTACCAGTTCCTACTACTTCAAGTTTTGTTGTTGGTGAAGTTGTCCCAATACCAACATTGCCATCACCATCAATAGTAAGTAAAGCGTCAGTATCAAGGTCTGAAGAATCTGCAATTTTAAACTTATTAGAATCGCTATTGTCTATACCCATAACCCATCTTTTACTTCCCGTAAGTAAAAATTGAGCTATAGCATCTCCAGCTCCATCGTTTTCAATAGTTAATCCTATTCCAGTTCCAGCGCCAGATGAATTTTCATAAACATGCAAAATTGATGCTGGTGCAGTTGTCCCAATCCCAACATTTCCACCATCTTTTAAAATCAATCCATTTCCAGATGTATCACGCAATTCTACATCTCTGCTGTTTTGTGCTTGTATGTTTATGCGATTATTTGCTGTGTTTATATTACCAACATTTGCTGAATTTCTTTCTAATGTTATTCCATAACCAGTATTAGAATCATCTCCAATTTTTAAATAACCCTCAAAAATTTCTAATTTTGCACTTGGTGCAGTTGTCCCAATACCAACATTTCCGGTATCACCTTTAATAACCATACTTGAAGTTGTGCTTCTGGTTATAAAATTGAAGCCATAATATCCGTGTAATTCAAACCTTGCTTCTGCACCAGATGCATTATATTTCATATTTGCATGAACAGAATAATTATCATCAAAAGACAACATTTTACCACCCTTTATCAAAACTCCACCAGATGAAATTATATCAGCATCAGTATCTGGCGATATCCCTAAAGTAACTACCCCAATGTGCAATTTAGCTTCTAGTGCAGTTGTCCCAATACCGACGTTACCGTCATCCTTCAAGTACATGGTGCTAACCATAGAGCCCGTGCTCTTATTACTAAAACTTAAATTAGAACCATCAGCATCAGCTGCGATCTGCCATTTATCAACAGAATTACCATTGTTTGGATGAAGCGACAAAATAGCTGCGGTACTACTATTTGCGGTTAATCTTATGTTCCCACCAGAAACATGAAGCTTATCATCTGGCGAAGTCGTTCCGATACCAACATTTCCAGCTGATGTGATACGCATTCTTTCAGTATATGATGAGCCATTTATAAATTTTAAATTCCCACCAGCCGAAGTTCCAATGTTTAAATCATTGCTTCCATCAAGTTCAATGGCAGTTCTTTCTGTTCCACCAGTATCTTTAAATCTTATTTCATCATTGTTTTGAAGTAAAATTTTACCATTTATTTCCAATTTTTGTCCTGGTGAAGTTGTCCCAATACCAACATTTCCAGAACTTCCATCAATACGCATAATTTCAACATCAGTTCCAGTTCCAGATTCAGCCTTAAAAATAATATCTTCATTAGCCGCTGTGTTTCTTATAATTAAATCACCAGTATAGTTTGTGATTTCACCATAACTTCCAGTATGTATAAGTGCTAAATCTCCACTATTACCTAAATAAATTCTGTCATTATCTCTAACTTTAATATTACCATAAACTTCTAATTTTTCTCCTGGACTTGTTGTGCCAATACCCACATTTCCAGCATCTGTGATTCGCATAACTTCAACTGCATCAGTGTTGTTGGTTTGTGAAGTTCCAAAGGATAAACTACCTTTTCTTCCATAAGTTTCCTCACTCATGCTTTTTATGTATGCAGTAATATGAGGCCCATCAGCATCTGTTGAATAAAAAGTTATAGTTCCAATTGGATCACCAGCAACAGATGTGGTTTCATCTCTTGTCAATCTTAAAGTTGCACCACCAATTCCACTTCCACTTTCACTATTGCTTATTTCCAACTGAGCATCAGGACTTGTTGTTCCAATACCAACATTTGTTGTATCGTAATCAAAATAAGCGATTGAATTTCCTGACAATTGTTGTATATTAACCCCATACCCTGACCTTGCTGCAAGGTTTAAATCCGAAGAGCCACTTCTTGAATATATTAAATCTACTACAACATTTCCACTTGAATATATATTTCCATTAACATCAAGTAGTGCAAGTGGTATTGATGTCCCTATACCAACATTTCCAGTTTGTGCAAGGATTCTCATTTTTTCAGATGATGTTCCATAAGCGGTGTTAAAAATCAAATCAACTTGGTTTATTCCACCTGAATTTGTTTTCCCAATAACCGCTCCGTAAGCATCTGGATATGATGTTGATGCAATTTTTAACATACCCAAAACTGTATTGGTAGTATTTGCACCCTCTAACATAATATCATTTGTGGTTGTGTTTCCATTGTCCGTTACCTCTTGCAGTGTATCACTTGCTCCAACCGAACTGTCAACATATGCTTTCACTGATTCAGATGTTGGAAGTGTTGTTGCTGAAGCACCAGTCATTGTATCTGAATCCAGAAATCCATCAATTCCAATTCCACCCTTTGTCAATGTAGTTGCATCAACATCAAATCCAGCAACAGTTCCTTCTGATTTTCTTTGATATTGCTCAATTAAATTTACTTCATTATGCGTTAATAATGCACCAATTGGAATGATGTCATCACCAAAATCATAACTGACAATTGTCAGATATTCATCACCACTACTTTGTGTGGCATTTATTTCCAACGCATACATTCTATTGAATTTATCAATCAATAAAACCTTGTCCCCTGTTTTTAGTAACTCAATATCAATTGCAACAATTTCAATTCTTGTTAATGTTCCTGTAATATCATCAGATGTTCGTGTAATAAATGCATTTGTTGCCGCTGCATTTGATCCTGTATTTGGATTTCCAATCATAAAACCCATTGTTCCATTATCATCAGAAACTGGGCCATTTGGCCCCCATGTATTTGTTGTTGTAATTGTGGTTGTTTCAGTCCTGTCTTTAATAACCCAACCCTCATAATCCCACTCATCAGTTGTTAATTGAAATGCACCCCTTCTAAAAACATATGTGTTGTCCGCTCCTGGAACTGATTCCCTTAAAATACCAATTGGATTCACATAATTTGGAACAGTTAATGTTCCATCATCAGAATCTTTTCCAACTTTGCTTGTCATTAATCTTGCATTGATAATCTGAATGTTTGTGGCTTGTCCACTCATAAATTCAGTCAGCATAAGATTTGTGAAATTTACAACCCCCAATAATGTACCCTCACCCCATTCACCACTAAAATCAGTTTGCACCCAAGCCGCCCCATCCCAAACTGTTAAATTGCCAGGATCAGTTGCGGATTGTGAGTCACCCCATCTCAGTTCTCCAAAATCAAAATTATCACTATCAGTGTAAGATGTCTCAATGATGACATTTTGTCCACTTATATTAACACCAGCGGATGAGTTTAATAATAATAATTGTCCGTCAAATGGACTTGATGAGGATGCGTTTAGGCTTCCAACCCCCCCCACAATTAATAAATTAGGTAGATTTGTCCATGTAATTCCTAAACTTGTTGGTGTACTATACCAAGTTACTGGAGTTTGTCCAAGTGGAGCGGCCCAAAAAGAATAAATGCTTGAATTTCCCCACTGAGAATCATCCATTTGAATTTCAAAATCCCAAGCTCCAGTAAATAATGGATCAGTTGGTAGTATTTCTGAAAATCCCAAAACAACTTGTGGGTTACTTCCAGATATTGTTCCTTTCCATTTTGGCCCATAAAATGTTGGTGATGTTGCTGGTTGTGTTGCGTTCCATGAATATGTGTTGTTTTGAAATTTTAACCATCTTGTTGTTGTTCCGTTTGTGGCTTTTACTTGAAAAAACATCCGCACAGAAATATCACCAGTTCCAGTTTGTGAAACATTTAAAGGAATTGCAAGAAATATGTTTGTAGCTGAAGCCGCATCAATTATTGTTTGTTGTAATTGTGGAGAGATTAATACTGTTCCATTATATGTTGGGAATCCATTATAGTAATTTGTCCCACCGCCTGTAATGTAACCAGCGGATGTTGATTTTAATCTTGGATAAAATTGGTATTTTGTCCCAACAAGTTTCTGAATACCACCTTGAATATTTTGCCCAAATAAAAGTAAATATCTGGCTTTATATTTATTCCCAAGATATGCTTGATTTGAACTTGCCCCTCCTGAGATAGTGTAAATTCTTGTATTAACATTTATTGGATTTAAATTTGTTCCAGTTTCCAGTGTGTTATATTCTGGAATTTGAACAATAAAAAATGAGTGATTCCAATAAGTAATTCTACAATGCCACACCTTCATTATTTCTTTTAAAACATCATAGCAATTTAGCACTGAATAATTTCCATTATCATCAATAGAATGAGTCCAACTTATTTTCCCTTGTGTTAATCTTAGAGGATCATC
>Ga0255047_10001588_pt1 | contig 16229 bp, 15 predicted proteins | sample JV7_2_1_MG_FD_183640 | JGI IMG/M metagenome (GOLD analysis project Ga0255047, IMG submission 183640) | Seawater microbial communities from Jervis Inlet, British Columbia, Canada - JV7_2_1 | ecosystem: Environmental > Aquatic > Marine > Inlet | place: Canada: British Columbia | collected 2016-10-06
CGAAGTCTCTGCGAATCCTCATCGGGTACCTTGATGAGACTCACCTGCTCCTTGCTGAGATCACTCAATTCCGACAGCCGGAAGGTCTCACCCCCTATACTCATCTGAATGCCAAGAATGGGTCGGAAACGAATCGCGCGCTCCTTCATGATGAAGTCATTGATCTCCTTCAGTCTCTCCTGCTTAATCGACTTGAACCCTCCGGGCTGCCTCGCCTCATTAGAGACAGCTTCAATGAACTCCTTCTCGTGCAGCTGCCTCTCTGCAAGTCTCTCATTCTTGCGTCGCTGACCCGTAGCTGGAGCTTGCTGAGCAGCGAAAGCCTTTATCCACGGAGCCACCTGTGCCGTAGTGATTGATGGCCCGCCAGTAGACGCGATCTGCCGAATCTCTGAGGTGTACCTCTTCTGGTCAGCTTCAGTCAGGAACTGCTGATCCACCCAATTCGTTTCGGACCAAGCTTGAACCTTGTCCAGATCCAGAACTTCTGCGTAGATGACATCGTGAATTTCATCTACCGTGTCAGGGTCACTCACAAGAATCCTCTTACCAGCACGAGCTTGAGCAACTCTCCGCTCAAGCGCTATCGACAGATCGGGGTCCTCCTGTATCTTCGACAAAGCCTGATCGATCAAGAGATTCTCTTCAGTAGTGAGACGATGGTCTCGAAGAGGGCTGATCAGCTCCCCAACGATATCTGCCTGCTCTCGATTGCGCTGACGACGAACGTCATTCTCCAATGACCTCTTCTTCGTGACCTCGTGATCGATCATGCTCTCGACAGACTTACGTCGTTCAGACGGCAGCTTCTTCGCTAGCTCCAACGCTTTCTGAAGATCCCCTCTGCTGCGGTCCATGAGAGAGTCGAAGTCCTCATACGCCTGCTCGGTATCTGCCACGCCCTCGATGCTCTTCAGCAGACGATCGTGAGTCTCTTGGATCATCCCCTCATCGCTACCGATGACCAGAATCGACTCAGCTTCCTTGATCCTGTTCGCAGCTTCGAGGGACTTGAACAGCTTGAAGAAGTAGTCAGTGGTGACCTTCGCTCCGTAGGTCTCAGCCGAAGCCTCATCCATGTCCTGTGTTGCTGCCACCGCACGCTCTCTCACAGAATCCAGCCCGGCCAGGACAGCTCGACTGTTCGTGATCCCGTCCGTGTCGACGAGCATAGCGTGCACTCTGTTGGATTCGTTCTCTACGTCATCGAGCCGCGCTGCGTCCCGCCGCTTCTTGAACTCGCCGGCTTCTCTTCGAGTGGCTGAGCCAATGACGCTCGCGCCCTCGCGCTGCATCTGCTCCTTTAACAGGCGGCTCTCCAGACCTCGAAGCTTTTGGCTAGTGTAAGCTTTCTCATACGCATCCTTGACGCGACCCGTCATACCCTCCGCAGCTACACCGGTCTTCGAAAGCTCGTCAGCTACCGTCTGATCCAGCCCGCTCTGCTTGGCCGTGTTGAACGCTTCGGTGGCTCTCGTCTTCGCATTGTCTACCGCTATCTCCTCGATCGTGTTCCCCACGCTCTGAAGACCGGCGACAACGGGAGCGGGGTTGAAGCCAGCAGCCGCAACTCGATCGAAGCCAGGGTCAGTGATCTCCTGACCACGACCTCCAGGCTGCGCTCGGACGCTACGTTGAAGTGACTTGATTGTCGCCATGTCTATCCTCAGGCATTCAGAAAACTGATGTTGGCAAGTCTCTTAAAGGGTCAGGATCGAAGAGACTGCCACTACTATCCGATTTGAACCTGTGCCAAGTCGAAGCCACGGAGCTACCCCCCTGCAGTATGGCACCCCCGATCGCAGCCCCCGGGCTACGTGTGACCGTTGCCAGGCTTCCTGCTGCTCGACGATTGAAAGCTTGAGCTGTGAAGCCGGCTGACTCACTCAAGCCCGTAGCAGACGCTTGCCGAGCATCCAGCTCGCCCGCGATCCTCGTCTCATCGATCAGCGCTCCAGCCGTCCCCGTAGTGGGGTCCAGCCCGCGGGCAGCAGCTATCGCTCTCTGTCGTCTGCTGTGCCTACCTGCTCTCGTTCGTATGCGGGAGGACTCAGCCTCAGCTCGATTGCGCGCGTCGAGCGACTTAGCCTCTGAGAGCTGAGCATTACGCTCAGCAATCTCAGCTCTCTGCTTGCCAACGGCTGTCTGAGTATGGGCCTGCCCCACAGACCCAGCGATGCTGGTAGCTACTGATCCGATGGTGATGGCAGCAGTCGCGGCAGCTGAAGCAGTGGTAGCAGCCGTTGCTGAGATCCCAGGGATAGCAGCAAACAATGCCGGTATACACATATCATCTACTCCAACTGAAAGGAAGGAAAGGAAGGTCGTAGGGCCCGAAGCTCACGGGGTTTCCAAACTCGAACCCGAGCACATCCAGCCACTCGATCGCCACTGTGTTGTCCGCGTCCACGACGTTCATGAGATGGGAGTATTTCGATCGAATGTGTCGTAGAACTCGTTTGGATTCCCGGTGAAGTGTAGCTGGCATCCTGTCCACCTCGCTGGTCGCGAGCATCCAGGGCACCCCGCTCTCACGACCACGGTTCACTACTCCAACCACTGCCAGAGGATTCTGATCGTCGTCCCGATACAGCTTCCGAAACTCGGAATGGTGCCAGCTGTTGATGAGCACCTGCACCGCGGGCAGTCTCGAAGACTTCATCACCTCAGCAGCATCCTGCGACCGAAGGTGAAGCGCAAGGTATGTCAGCTCCTTAGTCACCAAGCAAAGCCTCCGGTATGAGCGAGAGCAAGTACACCGGGCCGGCACCAGATCCAGAGAGTATGATCTGACCAGAGTCTTCATCGTAGGAAGAAGGAAGAGTAGTCTTGATCACACCATCTTGAAAGGTATCTACCCAGTACAATACATCTACATTGTCCCCTGCCTTGGGCCAGTCAGCCCATTGAATCGAGTCGGTATCGCCGTCAGCGACATCTGGTCTCTGGCTGTTGATGAAGTTCCCTATCACCTTGGTGGTTCTCTTCGTAGCACCTCGTACGATTCCTTCAGCCGCATCGATCCGCAGCATCCTCAGCTCCCAGGGACTGACCAAACCCACTGACGCGCGCCCTACTGGAATGAAAAAACCTGTAATAGCTCCTGAGCTTTTGTTCACTGTCTTCGTCTGCTCTATGCCAGTGGACCCCCACACCGTAACAGACTCTCCAATCAGGTGAAACAATCCTGTTAGAGAAGTCACGGTAGGCATCATTGTTGCAGCAGGGCTTATTTGGAAGCTGTCTATGGGGTTGTACTTGTCTGAATTCCCCCACTGCACCGGGTCGAGATTGTATCGGTTCCCACTGACGAGAGCGCCGAGCCGATACAATCCATCGGGCAAACCCATTGTTATAGCGCCGTACAGATAGAAGTAGTCAGTCGCGCTGAAGTTGTGCCCCGCGGCCAGCGTGATATCCCAGGTCCCGTCGCCATTATCTTGAACAAGCCTGAGATAGTCATTAGGCGTCCAAGCAGGATCATACACCGAAGAGCAGTCGAGACTGTTCGCCGTTTCCCAGTTGTCAGACGTGTTGATGCTGGGCTCAAGCCTCTCCAAGTAAGTATTCACTCTCTCATCAATGACTCGATCAATCAGGAGATAGAGAAAATCAGTGTCGTCTTCTTCTCGTATCGAAGCGATCGATTTTACTATACCGCCGAAGTCGTGATGAGACCAAGCCCACATGCCCTGCTCTTGAACGTAGGTCATCGAGGCCAGAGTCCCGTCTTCGAGCAGCGCCCAGAGTATGCCGAGAGGCTCCTCGACGTAGGTCATAGCAATGATAGGATTGGTCTTGAACAAGTGCCTGGCAAGAATTGACACTTCATCAGAAACGAACATGTCACTCTGCAGCTGGTACTTCATCTCGCGAACCTTGTGCCCCCCATACTGAACGAACAAGATCGCATTGCCCACCACCACGGGTCTTACGTGAGATGAACCCCAAGTCGAGTGTTCCTTCGGTGCAAGCGTATCTGGCAGCAATGGCTGCCCTGGAGTGTTCGCGATCCACTCACCCCCATCCGTGAGAATGATCAGTTCTTTGACCGACAGCAGATGCTGAATAGATTGTCCGGTGCGACCAATGATGGGAAACGAAAGAGCGCCATCTGCCTCAACGAAGTGGCCTATATTGAAGTCAAAAGGCGCAGAAGACTTTGAAGCGTGAACAATCCTAGGATCATTTTCTGTCCCACCCATAATTAAACGCTGCTCGTGAAATTCAGCAGCCTTTGCGTACTCATCAAGTCTGTCAAGGATGGCACGATGAGCCGGAGGAGACTTAATATAATCTACGCTCTGCTGAGCATAATCGGTATACACATAAGATTGGTTTCGTACCGTTATGTTATTATCCGCTCGCGCCAACACTGCTGAAATTTCGGCAAGGAGGCCCCACAGCTCTGAGTCTCTCGTGTCTACTGTTATCTGTGTGGGGTCCGTAGGACTCCCACGACGATACAATCTCCAAGACGCCACGTCCCGATAGAAAATCTCTGGGTCTAAACCACTTGAAACAAGTGTGATGTACACAGACCCGGAGATCCCTGGAGTAGTAGATAAAGGTGATGCAACAGTAAATGGATAAGTCTCACGCGGAAGGCCATCCCCCAGTCCAAGAGATATAATGAGCCCGCTAACTTCTTCAGCAGCTATGTCAGACATATTCCCATCGACAGTGAACTCGATAAAGACATCATTGAAATCAAACTCATTCGGGGTAGTAACACCATAGAAAGCAGGATCCCCCACAGTTATAGTGCCACTCGAAGCATCGCTCCACGTTAAGCTAACTTCTTCAAGAGTATCTCCAACAGCCGACCCCTGTGGTCTTACCATAGTCTCCAAGCTAATAGAAATAAAACTCGGAGCCCCTAGCTCACCCAAAGTCCTACCTGACACATCTCCATTAGCCCAACCCGAATAGAGAGGAAGACTCTCACTACCATCATACCCGACACGAGTAAGCGCATATTGAAGCTCAAAACCACCCACTGAAGCCGATGTGGTTATATCGAGATCCACTAGATTCGGTCGAAGCTGGTTTGACTCGAATGCCACATCAGTCAGCGTCCACTCGTCATGATCAGCTCCACGCGTCAGCTTCTTCGTTGGATAACTCGGATGCGTGAGCACGATCGTATCACCGGTCTGCGAGTACCTGATGAAAGGAAGATCAGCGACGGCGTATGGATGCACAATGCTGTAAGCCTTGGTGATCGAGCCACCAGCACCCGTTGATCGCCCTGAAATACTCGCATCTTGGATCCTGAAAGTATCTAGAGGACCACCGATATAGATGACATCAAACTCTCGCCCATTTAGCTCAGTCATCGCCGAACCGTTAATAATACGAAGATCACCTACCGAGAACCCGTGAAGCCCTGCGATCGTAATATCAATATCAGTGTCGCCACCCGGTGCGACCACATTCGTAATTACATTAGGGCTATAACTGGAATCGAGTATCAACGCAGCATCGAGGTAGAAACGCATGAAGCCATCGTAGAATGAGATGAGATAGCTCTGCGTATCGCTGTACCTGAACGGGATGATCCACTCCGCACCATCGCTAGCCAAGATGGGATGAGTGAAGTCGATGAAACCTGAGCCCGGGCGACGGCGAATGCCACCGAACGGCTGCGGGATCATGTTCAATGAAGACTCTACGCTCTTCCTGAACACCTCCAGGTCAGAGCGTACTGCGACCTCCTTCCCAATCTCACCCCCGGTGAAGTTGAGCTTGGAGAACGGTACTGAACCTTCGCTCCTAGCCATCTAGCTCCTCGCGTTGATGTAGTGAGCCTTCAGTGGAGTATCCTGCCCGGCCTCCTGAGCATCGATCGTCATGGCGTTGTAGAACGCCGCCTGAGCCCGCTCGGCGAGCCCCACGGAGATCTGCCCCGGCTTGCCTTCGAGAGGTATGGCCACTCGTGCGGCGAGCATGAGAGCCCAAGCGTCATCGAGCCAGGGAGCGTCGCCCGGCGTGATCAGACGAGTGTATTCCAGATAAGGGTCAAGCTCATCGCAGAACAGCACGGGCTGGTGAGTCGCAGTCGCGATCACGCCACCCGAATCATAGAAGTGGACCCCGCGCTTGAAGGGGACCTCGATGCGCGCGTTGCGACCGAGGCCATGGATCCTACGCGCCACGATCATCGTAGCTGGGATCGCGTAGGCATAGTTCCATTCATCAGGATAGAAAGCCGATGTGGTAGCAGTCTCCGGCCAGGGCACATCACTGCCGTCCACGGCAGGAGCGACCTGTACCAGCTGCTCGGTCTTCTTCAGCGGGTTCCAGTTGTACGCAGCAGAGAGCTGGTTCGTGACCTCGGGACTGATGAGGTCGAGCAGCCGACGCTCTTCTGATCCTGAAGCAGCCAAGCCAACCGACCCAACGTACGAGAGAGCCAGCTGGAAGATCTCCAGCTCTGTAGTAGCCATGTGTTACTCCCATAGGGCGGCGAGCTTTCGCCCGCCGCCCTCAGGTTCTGGATCAGAGATCCCCGAGACCGTCGTCGTCCTCAGAAGGACCCGTGTCAGGAGTAGCAGCAGCCTTCGCTTCGTTCACTTCACGAAACGCTCGCTGCTCCGGTGTCTCCCCGCTGTGGTCCCTATTGCCCTGCCAGGCCCGCTTATCCTTCGGGTCTGTCGGGTCGTTCTCGGGTTCGCTGGCCAGCTCCATGTGAGGCGGCACCTTCCACCCCATGACTTCGAAATAGTCATCAGGGAGATCAATCGTATCTCCCTGCTTCCAGAGCTGCCCCAGCAGAACACACTTCGATCGGAATCGGTATTTCATCAGCCTGTTACCACCCCTCCCACGTTGGTCTGCCGATCACCGTGCCGCTGGATTGACGCGAACACCTTGCCCGCAGAGAAAGCGCCCACGGTACTCGTGATGTAGAGACCCACCGTCCGCTGCAGCGCTTCCGGCCGAAGAGTGAACTTCCGCCCTGCGGTGTAGGTGGCCACGAGTCCAGAGGGACTCGTCGCCACTACTGTGAGAGGTGTATCAGCGTTGTCCGAACGAAGCTCGAAATTGACTGCAGTGGGCCCGGCGAACGTCTCGGTGATGAGGATCTCCACCACCATGGGCTCACCAGGCATTGCATCCGCAGTACCGCCGGGCGATGGCGTAACACCACCGGCATCGCCAAGATCGAGAATGACCCCGCACAGATCGGTACCAGGACCATCAGCTGCAGCCCCCACATCGTACGGGATGAAGGGCTTGCTTGTACCAGCAAGCGTTAGTTCCTTGTCAATGAGCATGATTGCTCTCCTTTCTATCAGGTTACGCCCGTGATGGGGGACTCGGGGACGATCGAGTCCGATCGATGGACAGGAATGCCGAGGAAATCAACGACGGGCTTTCCGGCGAAGTCCTCAGGCCCAAGCATTACCTGCCTGGTGGTTACCGGCGTGGCGTTGTTGCTGGTGTTCAGTGCCAGCTTGTGCATCCACGACTGCATGGTCTTGCTCGCGTACAGGATGGTGTTCCCGTTGTTGAAGTCCTCGATCTGGTAGTACGCATCGATCAGCTTGTCGAAGAAGTCATGCGCGGTTGTGACCCCCGACAGAAGCAGCGAGGGCATGATGTTGCACACCCTGACGCAGTAGCGCCAGTCCCTCAGCACGAACCCAATGTCCCACTTGTAGTGGGTTCGGTAGCCTTGGAACTGACCAGAAGCTCCATCATTGATCGTCTGCTCACCGTGGTCCGTAACGGTCAGACCGGCCTTCCCGCCCTTCGGAAAGGAGAGGAACGCAGTCTGCGGTCCCCAAGTGATGAACCACATGGACTCCGACGTGGTGTCAGCATCTGCTGTCAGCTCCACGGGGATGATGTTCTCGGCGTTCGGTGCCCCGTAGTCGTTGTACCGAGGGGTGATCCCAAGGAACTTCTCCGGGTTCACATCGGTGTTGCCGTTGAGCATGGTGTCTTCCATCGTGATCATCATCGATGAACGGAACGGGTTCTCTTCCGAGAACCTGAAAGCTCCGGGGTCTGCCGCGAGATCGACAATCGACTTGTCAGTCTCTGCGTAGATCTCCAGCATCCCGTAGCCGTCGTCGACCTGCGCCGTGCGCGACTTGCTGCGCCCGACACCATAATTCAGCCGACGCCACTCAGCCTCGGGCAGTCCTGTACGAACCGTGGTTCTGTGATGAGTGGGCCCATTGCCCTCGATCGATACAGCATCCGCTACGATGCTGCTCTGTTGGCTGAGCAGCTCCACGATCATTGCCGTGTTGCCGTCAGGATCCGTTCGCTTCGCCTGATCAAGCAGGGTCAGCATGTCACCAGAAATGGCCATCGTGCTACCTCACTTCATGCCGACTTCTTCGACATGTCGCCATACAACTGATTCCCGCGCGAGGAGTCCGAGGTGTGAACGATCTCCGACTTCGGCTTCGAGCCCTTGCCCTTGCCTTCTTCGAAGGTGTCGTTCGCAGCCGGGATGAGATCGATGATGTAGGAGAAGCCCCTGAAGAACGCAGGCTTGACCTGCGCCAACTTGATGGCTTCAACGAAATCCCTCATACCCTCGATATCGTCCCCATAGGCTCGGTTGATTACCTCACCTATAGCTGCAACGTTCTTCTCGTAGTTCTCGCCGCCGAACTCCTTGTCCGACATGCAGGCCTCAATGTTGTCGTTGTATTCCTGAACCTCTGCGTTCACGAGGTTCCGCAGCTGTTCTTGCTGCCATCCCACTGCGAAGTCGGCGACCTCCTGCAGCCCATCCTGGCTGAGACCGAATCGGTCTCCTACTGCCTTGAGCCGTTCGGCACCTGCATCGTCCAGCACGAAGCCATCAGGCATGGTTGCATCCGCGAAGCCTTCTTCGGGAACCCCTCGCAAGGGGTCCTCCTTTGAGCTGTCGTCGGACTTGTCATCCCCTTCTGCTTCCTTCTTCTCCGACTTGTCGTCGGTAGAATCCTTGGTCTTTTCTTCAGAGCCCTTGTCCTCTGACTTGTCCTCGGTCTTGTCTTCCGAGCCCTTGTCTTCAGTCTTGGTCGTGTCCTCGGCACCCGCTGCCTTCGTCGCAGCGTCACCTATGGTTCCACCGGGACTGTCGCCCTCGCCCTCTTCCGCCATGAATACCCTATGCGTCATCTTGCAACCCTTCCTCTTCCTTGCTCAGTAGCTTGCGCTCTTCCAAGTACAGCAAGAACGCTTGCGGATTGATTTCCGCGATGTCATTCAGAATTGAAGACCCCAGTGCCTTCACTGCTGCGTTGGCCGCGGTCGCATGAGTGTCATACCCACCGTGCGGGCTCCACATCCTCGCATCACCGAGCGGCTCCATCTTGTCCAGCAGCTCCCACAGATACCGACGCAACACAGCATCTTCGAGGATGGCCCGGAGCGAGTCCAACCGACGCGCCTCTCGATAGCCCTTCTGGACCTCACGCTTCTTGATCGCTGCCGGCTTGTCTGTCTGCTGGTGGCTCATTGCGGTGCCTGCGCCCCCACGGCTTCGAGCGAACGCCCGAGCAGGTTGTCGCTATCGATCGGTGCCTGAGATGCTGTCTTCGCGATGTCCGCTGCCTGCTGCATCTGAGCACCACGCTGAGCAGCCTGCTGCTCGAGCTCCTTCTCCTTGAGGATCTTCTCGACATCCTCATCCGAGCGAATGGTCGAGGGCGGCACGCCAGACAGAGACGCGTACTCATCCATGGCCTGCTGGGTGTCGAGCTTGACAGCCGCGTTGATGTCCTGCGTGGCCTCACCAAGACGAGCAGTGAAGTCGACCATGCGATCGATTGCTATAGTGCCAATCATGCGCTGAGCCTGAGCCAGTGAGCTGATGTACTCGACCTTCATCTCGGTGTCGACGAGAGACTCAGGCGGCTCGGGCAGGATGCCAGCACGGAACGCGTACCCGAACACAGCATCGTTGGTTGGGTTGAGCAGCTCCGTTCGCTGCCGTTCAAATACCTGCCCGAGGGTCTGAAGCTTCTCCGAGGAGCGCTCCTCGACCTCCCTCGCTGTCACCTGAGGATGATCAGACTGACTCATGAGCAGGAATAGATCGGAGTACAGATCTTTGCGTACCCTGTCTTCGAGCTGCTGCATGCTCTGCCGCATCTCACCGATACGAGGATCGATCTGGTACACGGGGGCCAGCGCCGGCTGGCCTGGTGTGCCTGGTGACCCGAAGTTGACAGCCCCCGGCAGAGTGCTGAGTGGCTCGCCCTTCATGCCAGGAAGACCCCAAGTCGGAGGCTGCCCGACCAGCTCGGTCTGCAGAGCGATGTCTTCCTCCAGCTTCTGTATGCTCTTGATGGTCGGCAGTGCATCCATTGAGGGCGAGCGGCCATAGGGATCCTCTGCAGTCACATCCCACCTGGGTGCTACCACGGGTTGCTCGTGGTAGCCGTTCGTACGGAGGAACCGCTCGCCCTCATCATTGTCCTGCGGATCCCAATACGCACTGGCCCAATCATGATCGGGGCGACAGTTGCGAAGGTCGATACGGGAGTCCTTGCGAAAGATCATGTGCCGCACGACACGAGTCAGCTCATCGTGTCCACCCTGCTCATACGAGTGAACAATCTTGTCGCTCACTCGCTCGGGACCCTCAACGCCAAAGGTCTCGACCATCTGTGCGTAGGTCATCTCGAACTCGCGAGCGAGTGAGTGGAAGCGACCCTTGCCATCGACCGTGATCATGTACTGGCCAGCGGTCAGCGTCTTACAGTTGATGACGTTGTCGAAGTCGGGCTCGATGATCATGCAGCCAGTGCCGAACAGCGCCTGCTCCTCATAGACCGACTGGATGGAGTTGTAGAAGTTCGACTTCTCGTAGATCTCATACATGATGGTCTCCACCACTTGGAGCCATCTCTTCACTTCCCAGTCGTCTTCGAGCGAGGGGATCGGAGGTACGAGTCTGAACCAACGTCTGCTCGGGGATGTCGTTCCCGTGAACATGTTGGCAGTCAGGGTGCGGTGAGCGATCGTCCCCACCTCGTTGTTGATCTTCGAGTTCTTCTTGCTGCCGTCGTTGCGATCAGACGTGAGCCAGCGACCTAGCCTGGGAAGGATGTACTGGCTCAGCTCACGCCAGTGATCGATCCACGGATCTCGATCCTTCTTCATGTTGTCGAACTGCATGTCGAGCCGCTTCATAGGAGAGCGGACGAACATCCTGCCCATACGCATCTTCATGCTCATACGACGCTGCTCCCTATCGTCTTCCTCTTGTTCGGATTGGGATCAGTGACGCCCTTAGGTGTACTGAACGTCGCAGCGCTGAAGCTGCTCCTCGATCTCGGGTCATCCCGTACGCGACGACGGGCAAACAGCTCCTTGGCATCGAACCTCGCCACGGGAGCGATGAAAGGCTTGGGTGCCTCGGGGATGGGCGGTATGTCAGGCGAGCACACGTTGTCGCTCCTTCCACCTATCCCGATACACGGGATTGGAGAACGTCGGGGTACGATCAGCTGAATGCGCTCGTGGGTTCACGGGAGAGTGGAAGGTGCAGAAGAAGGCATCACCCACGTCTGGTGACTGCAGCCCTCGCTCACGCATCTTGTCCTTCGACTCCAGCTCCATCTGATTTGATGCTGTGTAGCTGTAGGTCGGAGCGGCCAGGTCGTGCACCAGCTCCTGGTCGTACGGGATGCAGCCATCGGTCATGAGGTACTCACGAGCGAGGTCGGCCATCTCCGTACGCTTGTTCTTGTAGCGAGGGTTGGACGCCTTGCCACCGAAGTCCACGGGTATGACGTTGTACTTCAGCTGAGTGACGCGATCGATCACGCCCTCGCCACGACCCGCATCGATGAAGGTGGCATCGGGCTCGAAGTCGATGATCTCCTCGACGACCTTGGACGCGAGGAACATGTTGTCGACGCCCTTGAAGACCTTGGGCGTGAAGGTGACGTTGCCCCACCGACGCACGATCGAGGATCGATCTCCACCGAACCTGGCCACGTCCACGCCAATCATCTTAGGGAGGCCTTCAAGGTGCTTCTCAGTCAGATGCTTCCCACGCCTCGTAGCCTTCATCACCACGTCGATCGGGATCAGCGTGTTGTGGGTAGACGCGTTCCAGTCGCAGAGAAACTCCTGGCGGTACTGCTCTGCGCTCATTGACTCCTGAGCCAGCTTCAGCTCGTCGTCAGTGATCGCATCAGTGTCCGGCGGCAGGAGAGTAGCCGTGTACCAGTTGTCCTTCTGGACAGCCTTGTGGAACAGCTCATGGAATGCGTTGATGCCCTTGGGCGTCCCGATGAAGATGGCCCAGCCCTGATGGTCCGAGAGCGTGGGTCGCAGCACCTCGCCCCACACGAACGGCTTCATGTCCGCATACTCGTCGAGCACGACGCCATCAAAGAAAAGACCCCGCATCGCGTTAGCGTTGTCGGAGCCGTAGAGTCTGAGCTTCGAGCCGTTCGAGAACGAGACCGACAGCTCGGACTCGTTATAGCTGACGCCAGGGATCATGAAGGAAAACTCCTTCACGTAGTCCCATGCGACTTGCTTAGCCTGCTTCAAGTAAGGGGCAACGTACGCATAGCGTCCGTTGCCCCTATTGTTGGAGAGAGCGGCATTGATCAGGACATTGATCATGTCCACGGTCTTGCCGCCACGTCGGTGAACGACGACTACACTGAACCGATACTTCGTTAGATCCCGATTGAGCTTGAGTTGCCAAGCACGAGGGATGAACCCCGTGCGAACATCCTCATAGTCCGTCGAGGTCGTCGTCTGGGACAGCACTGCCGGGCACTCCCTCGATACCGCTGAACACGCGTATCGGTAGGGGGCCCGCGCCCATGTCGACCTCTATGGCCTTTCGCTTCGGATATCTATATTGAGCAAGCTCCTTGTGCAGCGACACTCTCATGTCTATGGGGAGAGCAAAGAACTCGCCCTCTATGAGTTCCTCACCTTTGGTAACGAGTGTGATCATGGCTTCGATCGGATCGTAGTTGTGCCGGCGCATCATCAGCGCGATGGCACGACCCTTCGCTCCTGGTCCCCTGGATCCAATTTTCCCAGGCGAGACGCTCATTTCACCTATTTCCCTTAACACCAAGAGATGTCATGTACTCGCGCTCCCGGCCTCTGGGCTCAAGATCAGAAGTTCTTGCCACTCTCGCTCGTGGTCCCTATTCACCGCGCATTGCCGCTGCGCTAGGCTGGTAGGCCCCCAAGGAAACGGAGCCCTGAGAGCCTCTCTAAGCCGTTCCCCGTGGAGCCCTACCCCGGGCAGGGGAAGCTGATTTCGTCGCGTCCTGGGGCCCTCCTGGGGCCCTCGGCGGAACCCGGTGAGAGCTACGGCCACCAGCCCGGAGCATCCAGAGAGAAATGCGCGTCGTTTCATCATCTGAGATCCTTGCACCTTTCGCCCCGAGCGCAAGGGGTATTTCTCCCGCTCCAGGAGAAGGGCGCTTTCAAGTAGCGCCCACTCTCCGTAGGAGAGTAGGGGTGCACAACATCTATTCCCTTTAACTTCAAGCACTTACACTGCTGCACACCAGTGCTAGTGCACAACATCTCTGTTTTCGTCATAACTCCTCGTTTCTATTATATAACTTGTGTGTTGAATAGGCCGAAAAGTGGGGTGCACAACTAGTGCACAACATCTCACGAAACCTTGTAAGTACCTGATTTTAAAGGAGTAGATGTCGTGCAGTGAATAGTGAAAATGGCCACTGCACGACATCTAGTTGTTTAGAATCAGGTACTTAGCCTATACACATTTAGATAGTGTGCACTTGTTGTGCACCCCTCCAAACCCCCTCTTGTATCTTCGCATATGTGCGCTTTCAAGAGCTTGTCAGCAGGCTCGAGGAGGCTCCCGATCTCCGATCGCCAGCACCTCAACCGCCATGCGCGCCACCTCGCGCGCTTCAAGCTGCCTGACGGGGTCCTCCACGAGTGGGAGAAAGTTGCTCAATTTTCTCCCAATCTGTCGGGTCGTAGCAGTGGGAGAAAACTCGGCAGTTTTCTCCCACTGGTTACGCTCGCGGGTTCTGGTGCTCTTCGCATGCGTGGCTCGATCGAGTCTTCTGGTGCTCTAGTCAAATGCAGGTCGTCTGGTGCTCTTTCCAGAAGGTGGCTCGCTTCACTGCTCTGGTGCTCTCGTGCCTAGGGGCTCGCTTTCACTCTTTGGTGCTCTCAGGGATGTAGGCTCGCTTCCTTCGGATGGTGCTCTCTCTCTCGTTTGTGGCTCACTCGGTGCCCATGGTGCTCTCGCTTACGGGGGTTCACTCGCTTCGTATGGCGCTCTCATAGAGGGTGGTTCGATCACATGTGATGGCGCTCTTCAGGTTTCTGGCTCGCTTCCAGTCTCTGGTGCTCTCCTCGTCACTCTGGCTCGCTCATTCGCGATGGTGCTTTCGAAAGGACTGGCTCACTCGAACTCCTTGATGCTCTCTGGCTCACTCGCGTGCAATGGCGCTCTTCCGAAACTCGGTTCACTCGTCGACCAGTGGCGCTCTCGGTGTATCCGCGGAACATGGTGCTGGCTTGGTTCACTCTGATCCGGCGGTGCTCTCGAAGTCGATGGTTCACTCTAACCGAATGGTACTCTTCAGGTCTTTGGTTCACTAGGCTTCGATGGTACTCTGGTTCACTCTAGCATTCTGGTGCTCTTTCTCTCGTTGGTTCACTCTTCCCACGTGGTACTCTCAGCGAACAGTGGTTCACTCGCAAGGCCAGCCCTGTGCCTTGATCTCATGAGCGTGCCCCAGATGCGACATGACGTACGGCTTCGGGGGCGGCTCGTTGTACCTGTCCTCATACATCACATGGTGCAGGTGGGCAAGGAAGAGCTTCACGGTCCACCTACGAGCGCGGGCATCGATCTGAGCCAGCGGTAGACGACCAGCCAGGTACGCCTTCTTCGCGTCGGTGTCCTTGCTGTAGTTCTTCTCGGCCAGAGCAGCCGCAGCCTGATCAGCGTAGTCGCCGGCTTCGTTCTTCCCGGTCTCGTACGCCTTGCGCTGGTCATAGAGATACCCATACTCATCGTTGCCCGATCCTCGAAGCATGACGAACGACTTCCCCAGCTTCCAGCACAGCACCTTGAGACCATTATTCCACGGTCGCTTGCTGAGAGCCTTGGTCAACAGATCACGACGCAGCGTGCCTGCCTCGTTGCGAGCCCAGGCCAGAACCTGCTCGGGCTTGAAGGGAGTGTGCTCAGCGCATTCGGAGACCATCTCTTCGGTCAGCTTTCCCTTGCCCGTAGTATCTTTCACGAGCTTCTCAGCCTTCTTCTTCCCGATCCACTTGACCGTGGGGTCCAGCCCGGCGAAGCGCCAGATGTGACCCACCGTGGGTGCCTTTTCGATGTCGATGTGCGCGAGCATACCGGCAGCGATGCACGGGCCGATGCCATGCACACCCAGAAGCCAGCGACCTACCCGCTGGTTCTTGGCGTACACGTTCAGGGCTGACTTGCACCCGTTCTCGGTCACGGTGAAGTTCCTGGCCACCCACGAGAGCATCAGGTTCGGCTCTTCATCCCCGCACGCGCGGATCTGGTTGTTGGCCCGGATGCGATTGTCCTGAGTGGTGTAGTACAGGTCGACGAGGAACCTCGCCTCGCTTCGACCGAGAAGCTTCGCGGCTTCCCTTAGATCCTTGCTCAGACTTTGGATTGAATCCATTTGTTGGTACTCCCTATGTTAGTACGTCCACTTCACTTCGCCTTCAGCCACCGACACTTTCGCCCCGCAGCCGGCTATGCAATTTGCCGACAAGACCTTCGGGTAGTGCCCGACCTTCGAGCACTTGGGGCACACGAGCTGAAAGTATTGCGGCTTCTTCTCATGCTTCGTGATCTCGACCTCGTACGTCTCGCCGGCTTCGAACTTCTTGCCATCGGCTGCCATCAGGTTCGCGAGCACGATAGTGAAGGCTGTGAACTCCTTGCCTCCCACGCTCTTATCTAGATAGATGGTGTAGGTCATCCCGTTCGAGCTCCACGCTGGTAGTTCTCGACCATATTCCTTCTCCTCATCCAAACCAGTGTCGGTATCCCTGCGAGCAGACCCAACATGAGCCCAGGCTCGGGAACCAATATGCCAGACGGCCATTCGGCCGCACCCACCACCACCTCGTCATCACAGCGGCCCGTTGCCGCATCTCGTGCATGAATAATGAACCAGTCGTTGAACACGCCGATCACCATATTCGGATCGTAAGTTTCGGCCAAGCTGAATTGCGCAGCCACTTCGGGCTCGGGCATG
>Ga0255047_10001589_pt1 | contig 16228 bp, 26 predicted proteins | sample JV7_2_1_MG_FD_183640 | JGI IMG/M metagenome (GOLD analysis project Ga0255047, IMG submission 183640) | Seawater microbial communities from Jervis Inlet, British Columbia, Canada - JV7_2_1 | ecosystem: Environmental > Aquatic > Marine > Inlet | place: Canada: British Columbia | collected 2016-10-06
TAGATACTACATCATCAAAAACATTTTTACCACTATAGTCTGGAGAATACAGAGGGGGAGTGTGCATTGTAGCCTTGTACTTTAATTCTTCTAGAAGAACTTGTATAAGTTCCATATTCTCTTCTCTGTCTACTTCAATATACATTACAGGTCTACATAAAACAATAGTATTCATACCTCCCTGTAGAACCTCGGGTTCCATTCCTTCCACATCAATTTTAATGAAGTCGCATTTGCCTAGATTCATATCGTCGATAGTACATATAGCAACTTCATCTCCCTTCTCATGCTCTGTAATGGAGAGTCCTCCAAAATTATTTTCTACGATAGGGTTTAATGGTGGAATTTTAACCAGTCTACGAAAGGATCCTACACCTAGTTGCCTACAGTCTACGTTTTGAATTGAGTTTAACGCCATATTAGCGCATAGTGTTTGGAATATAAGTCTCTGTGGTTCAAAGGCTCCCACCCATCCATTCTCACCTACCCTATTAGCAAACCATAGAGTGTGAGTGCCTATGTTTGCTCCGATATCTAATACTGTGTCTCCTTTATGAACATAGTCATTAAATAATTTAAGTTCCTCAAGTTGGTATCTACCATATGTTTGTATAGATCTCCCTATGTATATGTCGTTCTTGTTGTACAGAATGCTTCCATCTTCTGTCTCTTTTAAGAAATTGTATTTCATATTAGTATCCTACCACTGCAGGAATTTCTCTTGCGGCATCTGTTGGCTCATGGTATGAGCCTATTAACCAGTTGTATGATAACTCTCCAACTCCTATCTTACCGTCTTGTCTAAACCTAACCTTCTGTACGTGAAGCTGAACTATAATACTATCATTATCGGAAAGATCTCTCCATACTGTAATACAGTTGTCTGATTTATCTCTCCACCTAGCAGATCCTGATATATCATACGGTGTTGGTACTGGTATCTTACCTTGCTTATCCCTATACATCTTTGCAGGGTGAGCCACTACCCATATGTGTATGCCATATCTTCTAGCAAACTGTCTTATCCTCTTAAGTGATGAGGATATATACTCAGTCTCAGTTTGTTTGTCTTCCCTGTCATGTTCTATCTCATTCCAAGGGTCTATAACTAATCCTCGTATGCCCTTTGTAAGCACGAGTCTTTTTGCAGCCTCTAAAATAATCTCTAGAGTCCATTGCTTGTCGTCATTAGGAAGTATCCAAGTACAATGACTAGCCAACCAAGACTTACCTTCTTTGAGTTCTTCTTTGGTCATACGAATATTTGGTCCATCCATGAACGGAGCACCTACATATTTCTCTAATATCCTAGCCATATGATCTTCTAATGGCTGATTTTCTGGAGAGAATATTGCAAAACTCCACCCTTCTTTCCGTGCAATGTTAACCATCATCGCATCTATCCAGTTTGATTTACCAGAACCTGGTATACCAGTAACAATACTAAGAATTCCAGGTCTTACCATGTACAATGGGTCAAGACCATTCCATCCAGTAGAAACTCCCTTGTCTACTCCACTGTTATATAATCTATCAATTGATTCTGACAAATCATGAGAGTCATAAGTTCCCTCTATGGGATATGGTCTAGCCTCATTGACACATTCAATTAAAGATTCAGTTCCATACTTTCTAAGAACATCATTAGAATCTTTGCAATCTTCTGGCAATGATGCTCTGTGGCAACGATCTCTACCCAACCTACGGCTTAGTTCTTCTTCTAACCTTAGCCCGGCCGGGTCCTGGTCTACCATAATAACAAACTTCTTAACGTCAGATAATTTCTCTTCTTCCAAGAAACTGAACTTGGAACTATAGTTGGTTGACTTATGTGAAGGCGCACCATCCGGCACACTTATGCAAGACTTTATACCTGCCTCGTAAAGAGACAACTTGTCAACCTCACCTTCCACAATAACTACTTGGTCATTATCTATGTGATCCAACCCATAGAATATTCTTTCAGCCCCAGCTTCAAGTCTAAAGTTCTTATCCTTGTCCCTATATTTTACATTGATAAGTTCTTCACCCTTGTAGTAGGGAAATCCTATGGATGTAACGTGCTCCTCTACTTGTGGCATGTATACTGACCTGTAAGATATTTTATTATCTTCAAGTGTTTGTCTGCTAATACCACGCGCCTTAAACCAATCAACTACGGATGAATCAAGCGTAACTTCAAAATCTTTTGGACGAACAACTATCTTTGGCTTATTCCAGTGAGATACTTTATCCTTCCAATCGTTACCGCTTAGTAAACTTCCTGTCCAACCGCAGTGATGACAGTTCCACACGCCATCCGGTATATTAACTGACAAGCAGGTCGCCTTCTTCTTGCGCCTACTTTTGGAACACTCGGGACACTGTGTGTATACTTGGTCGCCACGAGCAGAGGAGATATCTATTCCAAAGTCTTTGAAATCTTTTTTCATAATTTTATTATACCATACTTGTCAACCCCATATATTATATATATAATAAACAAAGAGTATTATAATTACTATAGTAATATATATTATATTATTTATAGAGTATTATAATTACTATATAATATAAACGCGCATACGCGCACGTAAGGGATACCCATAGGGTACCCTAGGAGTCAGTTGAGAAATGCTCACCACGAGCCTTAGGGAGCGGTATATCGCCATTAGATTCGTAGAAGTCCTCTTTTACATCCAACCTAACCAAAGCCTCAATTGTCTGAAGCTTAGTTATAGGAAATATTGGATCTTCAGCAAAATCATCTAATAATCCCCTAATTTCTTCTAAACAATCTGATGCTGTCCACATATCACCATGCTCATCTACAAATGTATCATCTGTATCAGAGAACTCCAGGTGATCTTTAGTATATGTAGTGGTATTTAATATATCATGTGCCATATAAATCTCCGTTTTTAGGTTTCAGGTTTGAGCATCTTCTTTAAACTTGAGGTCGATCTCCATTAATTATTCCACTTTTTATAGAGGTAGGAAGATCCTTACATATATCCCAAGCTATCTGATTACACCTCTTTACTTCTTCTTCATTTACAAATCTACCTACAGAAATACGCCTTATAAGACCATCATTTGGACCATAATGACCATATCTATCACTTCTTACTAACTCAATTACACAGTGGGTAAGACCTGTATCCATTGTTCTAAAGGTTGCTCTCTTTGTGTCCGCTATTACCTCCAAAACACCATCTAATCTAGCCTTAGTCATCTCCCTAATATGCTTTGGCTCAAGCAAATCAATCAATGGCTGTACATCAATAATAACCTTCTTTCCTCTCTTCCTAAGAGTTGCCCCCTTTACCCTACCATTAGGTAAAAAGGTTAATTTCTTTGAGGTTATTTCCCACATTACAGTAGGCTTAGGATCAATTTTTCGCATAGCATAATGACTAGTATCTCTAACACTTTCTTTTGGATTCCACATTACAAATGTCTTAGGATATTTTCTACCACCTGTAAGAAACATATGAACATTGACAGGAAGAATATGATGAAGATGCTCAATAGTTGCTTCATCTACATATCTTACATGTCCTCTTTTAGAAGGGGGAGTCTCCAGATTGAGAATTATAGTTCCATCATGGTACATCTTGACTACCTTATAGTCATCAAGAGTTTGATATTCACCAGGAATAATCTTTCCCTTATCATCTTCACACCAATCTTCAGTCCAAAAATAATGATCATCTGCCTTTCTTAATGAATACCTTGAAGCGACATCTCTGGCTACAAGATTCTCCTTATTCCAGTATTTTTCAATACTACTGTATCCATCACCATAAGCAGAGTAATGGCTATCATGATATGGCATTTAATTTACCTCTATTATTTCACCAAAGTTACATTGATCCCTGTAGTATCGTGGATCTGAGCCATACGCAACCCATATCACAGGATAATTGGGGGGCTTATCAGGAAAAGTTCCAAACATATCAGTAAGATATATAAATAATGATGGATATATATTATTTTCCTCCACCCAATCAAAGGCAGGCTCAAATTGTGTACCACCACCACCATTTACACCTAACTCACCTAGTGGGGTATCTTCCCTAGTTAATAGTTGTACGCCCCTTACTTCTGTATCAACATCAAGAACATACATTTCTTCTATCAACCCTTCCTCTAACATAGAGGATATCTCACCACCAAACTGCTGTAATAATTCTGGATAACTAGAGATTGATCCACTAGTATCCTTAACTACAACTGCCTTACTTATACCATCTTCTGGCTGTTCAGATGGAAGATAAATACCATCAGCTATTAGTCTTTTAGAAGGTCGAGTCCACAAATAATCACTCTTCACTTCATCGCGAGCATACTCCCTAAGCTTATCATGCCATGGCACTTTAGGATCAAGAAACTCCTTGATATAATCCTCAAATGCGCCAGGAAGTTTACCTCTATGCTTAGCGGATTCTGCAGCGGCTACTAGCTTCTGGTTCCAATCTGACTCCACTTCAGCCCTTTCAGCTTCACTATCTGATGCGTCAAGAAACACCCCAGTACCACCAATATCTCCGTTCATTGCTTCTGCCAGTGATATTATTTCTGCGTTATCTATTATATCATCATAGACTTTTTCCGCAGTCCAACCTGAGTATTTCTCATCATACAGAACATCTTTAGGTGGTCGCAATCCAGATTCAATTAGAATAGGATTTATGACATAATCTCCTGCCATATTCCATATTTTAAGATTACGATGCCCCCTTCTAGTGCAGTGAAAGAAAGCAGGGTGTAGTACCTCATGCAACAAAACGAATTTTATATCATCCAGTGATAAACTGTCTGCAAATTCTGGATTGTAATATATAAACTTACCGTCTGTTGCAAATGTTGGTATGTCACCCCGCTCTTTCAAGGGCATACGGCAAAGTAAAGTACCGAAGAATGGCTGATCCATAAGACATTGCGCCTTACAAACTTCCAGTTTCTTCTCAAGTAACATTTATTTTCCCAAGTTTACGCAGAATTTCATCTGCTTTTGTTTGAACCCTATTCTTAACGCTCTCACTGTTTCTTAAAACATTACTGTCAACAGTTAGCTCATTATGTATATCTTGAGCTATATCGTCTAGCATAGGATCGCCAGTGAAGTTTAATGCAGGAATTGTTTCCGCAAGCCTGCTAACTCCTTGAACCATAGTGTCAAATATTTTACTATCCTTTGAAACTATGTCTCTCATATGGGTGACATGTTTTTTGATACGCATACATAATTCCTTATGTGTATCTAACAACTCCTTCTCCATGTCAGCCCGCACAAATTTACGTATAACTTCTTCTTGTACTTCTCCCACATGAACTCTAATATCAAGATCATCAGCATCACTAACAGGAATAAAGCGCATACCTAGAGAAAACCTTGCCAAGAATGAGTCTCTATCAAGGTAATCATCATCTCTAAAAGCTGACTGACTACCGTCCGCTGACATAAGACGCTTCTTAGCTTCCTCTTGCACTTCATCAGGATACTTTTCTGATAACCATTGAATCTTGGCATCCCATCTACTCTTCTCATCCCTAAAGAATTTAGAAAAGTCCATGATATGTTTGCTTGGTAGCAAATCCAGATCAGTTAACCATGGAACAGTCCACTCACGTATATGATCCTCAATACCAGATCGAACTGTTCTGAATGGTCTAAGATAATCATTATGAACAATTATTTTATTATAATTGCCCATCTTCTTACCGTTCTGACCTGAGCCATGAATTCCGTGAGCAACTCGATTAGTAATCTCTTTATCCCTTTTAGTTCCACTGGGCATACTACAAGACCACTGAACGAGGACAGCTTGCTCTTTCAATGACATATTAGATCCCTAATAATGTTTCAGTGTTGTTTAATCCCCACTGTGTAAACGCCTCCGTTTCCTCTACCTCAGGGTGTACCTTTCTAGCTTCAAGGATACACAGAGTCGTGTACTCGGCAGGGAGCCTTTCCATATAAGTCAAGACGTTGCCAAAGTTCTCCAACTTTGAAAGACCTGCCAGTGCTACGGCTATAGCGTACATCGCAGATGGATTCTCTGGAACTCTAGTTTCTTTTGGTTTATTGATACAATCATCAGGATCAGGCATACTTACTGCAACTTCCTCATGTGCTATGAACTCAGTTGCAGCACCTTCACCTACCAAAGACGCATAAAGTTTCATCTTTAGATTTTTAGGTGGTTTAGATGAGCGTATTTTACTTAACCTTTCCCAGGATCTGGGAGTAGGAAATTCCCACTCATTGCTACCCCTATCCGGCTGACTATGAGCCAGATTTGGTCGTAACTTTATAAAAGACGTTATATAAGGATCAACGCCTACAGATATAAAGTGTGTAATTAAAGCATTGGTGTCCATAACGGCTTCAAAATGACAGAATCTATCTTGTTGTGCTACAGATAGACCATCACCTATGCCACCATGCTCGCGCTTGTTACCAAGAGCAAGGATACTCCACCCCTCAGGCACTACATAATCTCCAAGTCTGCGCTCCAGTATTAACTGTTGGAATGCAGTCTTGACGGATCTTGCGCCATCAAGGTATTCATCCAGTATCCACAAGCCTACCTCCCCATGCCTCTTAACATCAGGAAACATAGAAGGTATTAACCACGAACATAACCCATTGTTATTAAAGGGAATTCCTCTTGAATCACTAGGATCAAGCTGAGATACCCTAACATCAAGTATGTTGCCCTGCTTGTGAGTACGTCCAAATGAGTGACCTTGCTCTGTCTTACCGATACCACTCTTACCTGTTATCATCGTAGCCATACCTAGACCAGTAGTATACTCAAGTAATTGAGGTATCTCTCCAACAGAGATTGTATTACTCATAAATTACCTACTCATTTTGCTTAAAGCTAAAGTTGAAACATAGGTTGCAATACCGTCCATTTGAGGCATACTAATTAGCGCGGAAGAGTCATTGCGACCATACCGAGTCACCATAATCTTCTGCCCATTTACATATTCCTCACTACTACGAAAATGAATCCAAGGATTTAACCTATCCCATGGATCACTATACGTAGGTTTTGACGGATACTTCTCCCTAACTTCCAAAGGTATTTCCATAAATAGACTCCTTCTTGGTTAAGATTACCAGACTACAGCTACATCATGCTCATACTCATACAGATGCTTATCTTTCAACACTGTACTGCGTATAAGCAAATCCTTATGCCTCATATCATCTAAATCTTCTAGATCTGGAAGCCCATCACTATCGCTTATGGGCTTATCTTCAAGATCCATCCTTATATATGTAGATGGATTTAACTTATTAGAATGATCTCTTATATACATTTTAACACCAAATACATAAGACATCTGATCCATAAGTTTTCTGCATAGCCTATCTCTGAACAAAAAGTTATTGATTGATGAGTCGTAGCACCAGCACGGGAATCTCTGATGATTATGCGTTGCACTGTAACAATGGTGACGATAAAAAGCCCTAGTACCTGCATGCCTAGACATTAAAGACATATTGCTATGAATAAATGAATTCAAATGACTCCAGGGTACATCACCATGCATAGAGTCTTCAGGATAAGATGCACGAACCCTTTTCGTATAAACATTAAGATCCACATCTAAAATATAACCCATTTTTAGCCTTCTAACCATGTCAAAAGCTAATATCTCTCCAACAGATGTATGAGCAGCCCTTAAACATGATTTGTCAACATCATATACCTCTCGCAAGCGAGCAACCATACCTCTATAGTCCTCCTCTAATGCGCTCATGAGTTGCCACCCTTGTTTCTTTTTCTGTGAACCCTATCCTCTTTAGAAAGCCTTTGATCTGGAACCCTATCAACCAGAATTCCCTTTTTTATCAAGACATTACCCATGGATTCCCAATACCTAGATACCTTACAAGACATAGCATTAGGCATACAATAATCGTGATTATTACAGTCATCACATGGGCATGGGGTTGACCCTTTATAGGTACGTTCACCGCGCATTTTATCCCCCTAAAGAACAGTTAAAGCCAATACAAATACAACGATCCAGAATAAAACAAACAAACTAAGACCTGCAATATACAAAAGCCAAGTCTTGGTACCCATTACTTCCTTCAACTCAAGTAGTCCCATCATCTTTCCTCCCTTTATTAAGTCGAGCACAATACTCGCGGATAAGCCTTTGGGTATCCCTTCCCCCGTTTCCAGATTCGATATACCTCCTCTCGCGCTCCTTACCATGCTCGTTTTCCCAAGCTTCATCACGAGCCTTTTGGATTTGCATCTGCTCAATCTCAAGTTTGTTGATTCGCTCCTTAACCTCTTGTCCCAGATGATTCCAAGTGGGATCTTCCTTTTGAAACCTCTTGATCATCTCTATATGTTCCTTGTCCGACATTGGCTTCGTATGCCTTGGCATTATAATCCAAGACCTATAAAGAGAGCATACAACAGGCATAACGCTGTTATTAAACATATACCTAGCGCTAAGTATTTCTGATTATCCATTGGTTTACCTTAATATGAATAGTTTACCCAAGACATGGAGAGATAGCAACGCTATCATCAGATGTCAGCCAATGATACTTGCGTGGGGGACTCCACTAGACCGATCTTTAACAGTACGTCACACCCCAACGTTGCTGTAACTCCCCATGAGGGAATCTACTGTTGCCAGTAGACCCCTTACTTATGCTGCTTCGCGCAATTCCTCATGCGCCATAGGGTTAATGTTAGGATCAGATATATCAAATCCCTCATTTTTGATAGCCTTGATAAGCAAATCAACTGCTTGCTGTTGGGCATCATCCAAAGGATTGAAAGCATCCTTCTCACCCCTATTTCCTATGGTCTTAGTGTGACGTGCAAAGAAGGCAACTACATCAAAGGGCTTTTCTTCTTTAGCAGACTTAAGTAGAAACCAAGCATTTGTAGCTTGCTGACCCTGAATGGGATCAGGCTTCATAGCATGATTCTTCTTAAACTGCCCCTTCTTGCTTCCCTTCTCACTCTCGAACAAACATCCCCCATAAAGCTCTATCCATAGTTTCAGCTTGTTACGCTGAACACCATCAGGAATTGCATCATAGAGTAACGTGAAGAATGTGAAGTCACTGGTAGCGCGAGCATGATTACAAGCCTCATTAGCTAAGTTCTGAACGTGTTGTTGCAAATACTTAGTAATGTTACTCGTCAGCTCTTTACAGCTTCGCTTAAACTCGTCAAGCGTCATGGCTTTATCTTCCATGTTTCAGCTCCCATAGTAAGGAATCTGGCTGAATTGCCAAACTCCCTCATGGAGAGTTTTTAGGGAGTGATGGTTCATCCGTTTCCAGAGATGTCAGACCTACCCATTACTGCTGATTCCACGTAACCCTCACAGTAAGACGCTACTCTCCTGCTTTGGTACCAGATGCGCCTCCCCATCACTAGGGAATGGACTAGCCATTTTCGACACAGAGCCTTACCCGTCATCGTTTCTCGACCTTCAGATTCGCCGTAACATCATCTACCAGTTTCCCTTAAGACCTAGCCAATCCTCCAACCAAACACCGAGCAAGGATCAGTACAGGTACCCGCTAGGGTACCCCAGTAGACAGTTCCCTACGATGGCTATCCTTTCATAGCTGAGCACTGTCAAGCATCCATCGCAAACTAAGCATCCTATACACCGACTAGCTTTAGCCTAGCTTGAGATAGCAGTCTCTATTCAAGACTGCTAGTTCAAACCATCGTGACTAGATACTACCTCGGCTTAGTCGCGTGTCGAAGCGTCTGACCACGTATCGAGTCTTAAACTTGATCTCTGGATGTGCTCGCATGAAATCATCTTCATACTTGCCAGCGTTCCAGTAAACCCCGTCAAACCCTGCCTTCTTGCATGGGCGTACCCGTATGGTATGCTTCTGCTTTCTAGCACGACCGTGGTAGTCACTATCGAGGTTGCGAACCTTGCCTCCTCTAGCCACGAAATCGTCATATGATTCCGAGGACATAGTGTCTCCTGTGTGAGCACATTGCGACACCTCTATTGATGTCTTAATCTCACTGAACATACTTTAGCAAAACCGCTTTATCCTGTCAAATCCTACCTTTTTGCAGGGGGTCCCTTTGTGGTGGTGGAAACAAACGAGGTTTGTATGGAACGATCCGCCCCCCCGTACCAACGATTAAAACCCCTGTAAGCACACATAGCCTGGTCGTTATTGACCGTTTTAGTCACTATTAGAAAACTCGTGGCAGCTGTAGGGGGGTAATATGCTATAATAGAGTTGTATAGTTTTTATACACCCAAGGGGTTAAAAAGGGAATTTTGGTCGGGTGGGATTAGCCCCATATAATAAGAATTTTGGGAATAAATTTTGGAAAAAAATACTTGGTCTAAAGAATTACGAGGTCCTGATGTAAGACCTTACTATAAAAGACGTATAATTATATGTATGAGATGTAATAAGTATAATAAATATGTAAGGACTTGTAAAGAATGTGGCTGTTTTATGCCAGCTAAAACTAAATTAAAGGGCTCCTTTTGCCCTATAGGTAAATGGGGGAAGGAAGATGTCTAGAAAAGGTAACCCGCATAGCGATGCTAGTAATACTCCTGGGGAGCGTCAGAGTCCTAGGGGAGGGAGTTCTGGTATATCTAAAAGAAGGAAAGCTATGTCTAATAAACAGCAGCTAGAATTTTTGAAGAAATTTGGTATAAAAGCTGGAAATATGCTTTCTTTTGGTGCTCCGTTTGGAAAGGAGCCTAGCAAAAGATGGGACAGTTGGGACGGGAGAAAGAAATGAAAAGAAAAGGTAATCCTCACAAGGATAATCCAAGCAATACACCTGGTGAACAACAGGATCCTAGAGGTTCTGAGGTTGCAGCTCGTGGCGCTTTCTATCAGAGACAGAGGAAACTGCGTCCACTTAGGAGAGCACAAATGTTGCTTAGGAAAAAACTTCTATCTTAATGAAGATAATAAATTAGTATAACAGGAGATTAACTAATGGGTAAAAAGGAAGACAAGATTACTGTAAGTATGGCTGGAAAGAATAAGCAAGTTACAGCTAATCAAAAGCGTATGGCTGCCAATGCTTGGAGAGATGCCAAGGATGCCTCATCAAGGGCTAGATTAAAAGAAAGGTATAAGAAGCAGGGATATAGTGCAGCCGATATAAAAGCCATCATAGCTGCTGCTGCTTCAGGGCCAAGAGCTCCTGTTAAAGGAATGAAGAAAGATCCCCAAGGACTGAAAAGAACGTTTAGAACAAAGTCTCCTTACTCAGGAAAAACAAGCTCAATACCAAATCCAAGAAAAAAAGGTCCCTTATCTAGTATTAAAAAGCAAAAAGGAAGAGGGTGATTATCGAGGTTATTTGTTGTATTGGTTTGTTAATATGGACTTATCTAGTATTTAAGGGATCGTGGTGATATTATGACAAAGAGATTTACCCCAAAAATAGGGTCTACTCCTACTCCAAAGGATGTACCAGTTTTAACAGATAAAGTTTCTTCAAAGGGAAAATCTTATAAACGTGCAGGTCTTTCTACATTCCATAAGGCAGAGATGGCTGTAAGGGATGCTGAAAAAAGGGAGAAACAGGAGAATAAAGATAGTAATAAAAAAAGATCCTCCTCTGGTCATAGTAGATCTGGAAGGGGTGGTGGTTATGTGGATTTAGGTCCACAGTCAGGATGGAGAAAAGGTCGCCGTAAATACGGTATAAGGATAGAACCAAAGCTCTGAAATGGCTAAAGACAAAAGTACGGCAAGACCACAAAAGATAATACCACATAATCCTTATAGAGAAGGACGCAACGGTAAGAATAAAAGATTACGCAAGATGATGCGTGATAAGAAAAGAGGAGGTATTTAAATGCCAACAGGACCAGGATCATACGGCAAGAAACGAGGCCGTCCGCCAAAGAAGAAATAGTGTATAGCACATCATTGCTAGAAGAGGAGCCAGGGTACGCGCAAAAAGAAACAATTGAATTGCTATGCTTCCCTGACCCTAAGCTTAGGAAGAAATCAAAAGATATTATTTTTGAAGAAGAGGATGAAGAGTATATAAGATCATTAGCTGAGGATATGGCTTTTGTCATGTCAGAGTTGGGTGGAATAGGACTAGCTGCTCCGCAGATAGACGTTCATAAAAAAATGATAGTTGTAGATACTCAGAAAGGAGAGAGTAATCTGAGTTGCTTTATTAACCCTAGAATTATAGATAGGGAAGGTAAAGTCACGACTAAAGAAAGGTGTTTATCAGTACCAGAGATGGAAATTTCTGTAACAAGATCTAAAAATATAAGACTACAATTCAAAGACATGCAAGGAAAGAGCCATGTTAAAGGATTTAAAGATTTAATGTCTATATGTATACAGCATGAATTAGATCATTTGGATGGAAAAATAATTATTGACTATATAGCATCATGAGCAAACCAAGAAAAAAAGACGGACTATATGTTCATAGTAGTGTATGGACATCGCAGAATAAAAAAGAAGTTATAGAAATGTTTCAGAAAGGAGCCTCCATAGTAGAGGTGTGTAGATTTCTTGGTATTAATAAATCAACTTGGTATAGATGGTTAAAGGACCCAAGAAAGAAAGACTTTCAGGAACATGCTGAAAAAGGATTAGAGGCATCAGAAGCTCACTGGGTTAAGATGGGTAGAGAGAATATAGAGAACAAAAGTTTTAATACAGCTCTATATTCATTTATGATGGTTAATAAATTCAACTATAGGTCTGCATATTCAAAACAGGAAAAAGATGTTAAAGAGGTAAAGGAACATAGGATTGAAGTTAAGAATTCTGTAGATGTTGATTCTATTTTGAATAAGATTACAGGTGAGATAAAATCTGATGTTGACAAGAATCTTCACTAATAAAAAAAAGAATGTAACTTCCGTTGTTAGACCTAATGATGATGAAGCATGGGATAGAGAATTTAAATTCTTAGAAAATAAACTTAAATGTGATAAGAATACTAAGAGATCAAAAGATGGCAAATACTTTTTTAGATAAATTTAAAAAAAAGATTCTTGGTAGTCAGACTTATAAAGGACTTAATGAATCCTTATCTTATTTAATGAAGGACAGTATTAAAAATCCTTATACATCTGGTACATTAAAAAATGAAATGTTTGATGAGCTACTTGAAGATGAGGGATATAGGTTTGGTGGGTATAGTGATCCAGGCGAAGATGCAAACCTTACAACTGGCATAGGACACTTGGATATAGACCCAACTGCAGGTTTTTGGGTTAATCCAGATGAGGCAACAGATCTTTTTGTTAGAGATATAGATGAAAAATATAGCGATGCAATATCATGGTTAACTCCAGATGTATTTAATAACTTATCTTGGGACGCTAAAAAAGCTGTAATTAATATGAATTTTAGAGGTGATTTAAGAGGTTCTGATGAAACTTCAAAATTAATAAGACAGGGTAGAATGTCTGATGCTGCTAAAGAATATCTTGATCATGATGGGTACAGGGCTGCTCAATCTGGAGGCTTAAAAGGAATAGTCGATAGGATGGAAGAAAATGCTAGAAGATTAGGAACTAAGAGAAATTTTGAATATTTAAAGAGGATGTCTATATCTAGTCCTGATGCTTCTAAAAAATCGCATGATTATTTAAAATATTGGAAACCGGAGTAACATAATGGTAGATAAACAATTTAAACAAATTCCTTCCACAAGCGGAGAAGGTATGGTTACACAGCAGCAGAAGACAAAGAATCCTGCACCAAAAGAAATAGAAAGTGGAAGAGTTGTTAATACCGAACCAGGACCACCAAGGTCGGGAGTTTAATAAAAATGGCTGCATTTAAATATTCTCCCATGAAACCTAAGAGCGCATCAAAAGTAATGCCTAGAAAAAAACAATTGGCAAGGGCTAGAACGATAAAGAAGGCTAGTAAATTAAAATAATATAATGTTAAAAAAATTGCTGTTTCTAATACTGCTTCTTCCATTATCAGGATCAGCAAAGATGTTTCCTCTTACTATACCAATACCATCAGTTTGTTGGGATAGCTTAGAGGAGGCAGTATCGTATCATATTAACTTGGGTGAGAAAGTTATAGGAAGGGGTACAATTCCAAGTGAAAAAGGATTCTCTGGAATTATACATTTGATTGATCCATTAAGTCCAAGTTGGACTATATTGCATGTACATAAAAACAAAGAGACAGGTAGTGTTACGGTATGTTCTATAGTAAGTGGAACAGTATGGGAAATTCATATTCCAGATTATAAGAATAATAAGATTGAGCTATGACAAATTCAGGACAATTTAATAGAACTATTTCTGTTGGTCATATAATAACTACTATAGGTTTAATTGTTGGTGGATTTAGTTTTATATATGACTTAAAGAATAAGGTAGCTATACAAGAATTTAAAATTAGTGCTATAGAAGAAAGATTGGAAAGAGTTGTAGGAAGAACGGATGATCAGTTTGATCAGATAATGGATCATCTCGTTAGGTTAGAAGAGAAAATAGATGTCATGAGTTTAACAAACGGAGAATAATCGGGCAGAAAGTATGAGAAAAATTATTGCATTTATGTTGTTGTTGTTTCCTTTTGTAGCTTTTAGTGCTGACTTAGGTAAGGTTGATGTCAGTGCAAAGTTGCGCCATTCAGACGGAATTAGTGTTGGTTTAAGTGATTCCGGTAATTTTAATATTGGTATAGCCGGAGATGGATATACACTTTCATTTGATCAAAGTGATAATGAAATGGAGATTGGTGCATATGGTGTTTACCTTAGCAGATCAGATTCAAAGAACATTGGTTTGGGGTATGGAGCAGGCATTGGAATATTTGATGGTGGAGTTAGGTATTCGTGGATGAGTAATGGTGAACATGTTGTTGGCGGTGGTTCATTGATAGCATATAAAGGATTGGGATTAAATACAGACATTGAATGGAATGTTAGTAATTCTGATATTAAAGGAAGCCTTGGAACGTCATTAGATATATGGGGGGCAACGGCTGGCATTACGTCTAAGTGGGATATAGATAATTTTTCTTATGACGGATTAGATCTTAGCGCAGGTTATAGTATACCTGTATCAGGCGGTCTAAATGTAATTCCATCAGTAAGTATGGGATTGGATAATAATTGGGAAAGGGGAGATATAAAAATAGCTGCCGTCCTTAGTATGGATTTTGGTCATGAGCATGATTCGATGTAATCATTTGGAATTTGTAAAAGAATCATATCTTGAGCATTTATGGTTTACTCTTAAATTAACATCTCATTTGTTAGCCCTGTCTGTAGTATCTTTAATTCATGGTATATTTCCATGGCTTTTTATTGGTTCAACATCTAGCGCTATAAAAAATATTGGGGAGAAATTAAAAAACCGATGACCTATCAACGCACTACTGGAAATGAATCTCCATCACCATTCCTTAAATTATACTTGCATAAACTAAATAAAATGTTTAGAGGAAAGAACGCAGGAAGAACAGGCAAATGAAGATTGATGCTAAATTTTTCGGAGCAATATTATTTCTTGTGGCTCAAACTTCTGGTGCCATATGGTGGGCTTCCTCGTTGTCTTCAGAGGTGAGTAGACTTGCTGGTATACAGGGTATATCTATACCTGCTCTAGAGGCTGAAGCAAACAAGTGTGGCATTGCCATACACAATAACGAATCTGCCATTAAAGAACTTCAGGAACATGATGAAGCTATATCTGGGCTGGATGTATTAGGGTTTAGAATAGACAGCCTATCCGAAGAGATATCAAAACTCAGAGAGGAAGATTCTGCTCAAAGAGAAGTGATGTCGAATATTATGACTCAGCATGAAAACATCTTTCAGATGATGCAGAGTAATAATATGATTCAGCAGAAAGGTAGTGGTTATGGTGGATGACAGAAATACAAAGATGTGTATTTATTCACTATAGAAAATTATACAGTAATGTTGCAACCAAGGATGGTGCTAAGAATCTTGCTTTATTACATACAAGAAACTATTTAAATAATTACAGGATTTATACAAGCATTGTTAATGAAACACTTGAATCTAGAAGAAGCGGAATTATGTTTGAATGATTATCACAGAACAGGCGCAAGAAAAAATAAATCAGACCCTAGATGGAAAAGGGTATTTAGGAATATATCTGGAAGGTGGCGGATGTTCAGGCTACAAAATCAAGCTATCGCCCACTGGAGAGCTTCCACCAGATGCAGTCATCCTTACCGATACCATTTATTCTGATGCCC
>Ga0255047_10001591_pt1 | contig 16217 bp, 12 predicted proteins | sample JV7_2_1_MG_FD_183640 | JGI IMG/M metagenome (GOLD analysis project Ga0255047, IMG submission 183640) | Seawater microbial communities from Jervis Inlet, British Columbia, Canada - JV7_2_1 | ecosystem: Environmental > Aquatic > Marine > Inlet | place: Canada: British Columbia | collected 2016-10-06
AGAATTAGGAGTATGCGGTGGCGGTGGTTCGCTTCATTTGGCAATGGGCTGGGCTGGTGGTCGAGTGGTTGGAGTTGACATTGAGATAGAAAAGCAATATGAAGAGCGTATTGCATATATTGAAGATAAGCACCTTAATTTTACGCTTAGAATTGGCGATAGCGTTCAATCAGCAAAATATATTACTGACCATTATGGTAATGTTGACATTCTTTTTATTGACACTACGCATACATATGAGCAAACAATGGCAGAATACAACGCTTGGCTACCTTATATGAGTGACAATTCTATCATCTGTTTTGACGACTTATTAAGACCGGGAATGGAGCAAGTTTGGGATGAATTGCCAGAACCTAAATTAAGGCTTGACCACTTGCATGACGGGGCTGAAAATGGCGGCGGGTTTGGGGTGATTTGGAATGAATGATAATCTCACAATTAAAACAAAAGAAGTAGAAGTGCCGAAATTATTACAATGCTGGTTTGCTTTAGAGAAAGCTAAAGATGAAATTAGAAGAATTATTAAGCAAGATGATTTATCTAATGATTGAACGATGGTTAATTAAAATCTTACAATGGATAACCAAACAATTAAAACGCTGGAATAAATGGCGGGGAAATTTGTAAAAATATCTTACGGTTCATTTTAGGTAAATTATATGAACCGTTATAATTAAGCCAAAGGAGCTATGAAAAATGAATGATTTTGGCCGTGATTTCAAGAGAATAAAATTAATTGGATGTCTTTGATCTATTTTTGCAGTATTATTAAATTTAGGAATGTTAGGTATTGTTGTCTGGGTTGTTATTGTATTGCTGCAATTCTTTGGAGTAATATAAAATGTCAAAAAAGAAATTAACCTTCCGCCGTCGTAAGTTAATCGGAGGCGGCTTGGTATGATGTAAAATTAGAGAAGAAAATTAGTAATGCTACTCGCAGGATTGCAAAAGCGATAAAATGCAAATATCAATAGTCAGCGGAACTTACAATCGAATAAAATTCTTAAAACAAATGGTACAATCGGCCCGTCGCTCATTCTCAAACATCAGCGGCCTTGATTATGAATTTGTTTTAGTCGATGGCGGGTCAACCGATGGTACTCAAAAATGGTGCAATTCGCAACCTGATATTAAGTTCATTCAACATCTTAGTTTGTTGGGGGCTGTTAAGGCTTTTAACGATGGTGCTTATGCTGCACGTGGTCAATATGTTATTTTGGCTAATGACGATATTACATTTCGGGGCGAGGCTATTTTAACCGCTTGGGTATATATGCAAGAGCATCCTGAGTGTGGTATCGGCTGTTTTCTTCAAGACAGAGAACGCCAATCTATGCCAGATGGACATCTTCATAAATACCGTGTCGAAAATATGCCAGTGGTACGCAATGGGCAACAGGCAAGCGAACCATACGGGCAAGTCTGCATAGTCCCAAAATGGCTAGGCGATAGTGTGGGGTGGTGGGGTGATTACCTCGAAACATACGGCGGTGATAATGAACTCAGTTCAAATGTTTATGAACTTGGCTTCAAAGTTTCACCTATCCCCAAAGCTGAAATACACGACCTTGAAGCAGAGGACGATTTAAGAAAAATTAATAATCAGGGTCGAATGACTAACCCCAAAAAAAATCTAGGCAATCATCCCGACAGTTGGGCGTGGGGAAGAAAATGGTCACGCCGAGGGATGACAGGGCCAATAATTTGTGAGGGGGCAATGGATAATTCAGAACGTCAAGAACGTATTTTATACCTGCCAATTTATGAACAAGGTTGGGATATTCAAAAAGAGCAAAAACGGGGGCTATACGAAGCATTAGCAAAACGGGCCTTAGCAGTTGAGTATGATTATGTCACACAATATCACAAGGTTGGCGAGGTGGCTATGTTTAGCGAGTTGCTTGATATTTGTCACAAAATACATCCTACAATCATACTGACCCAAATTCATAATGCTGACCAAGTAGACGCTAACTACATCAACCGATTAAGGCAAGCTAATCCAATAGCTAAAATGATAAATTGGAACGGCGATTTTTGGCCTGAAAACTTACTGAGTGACAGCGGCCTAAAATTAGCAGCAGCTTTTGATTGGCAGCTTGGTATAAATAGAGAAGTCATTGAAAAACAAAAAGTGTTAGGTGTCAATGCTGAGTACTGGCAAATTGGTTATGAACCGGACGGGGTTGGTTATCAGGCGGAATATGATTATGATGTTTGTTTTTTAGCTAATGGCTATTCAAAAGAACGACAAAAGTTAGGCAAACGACTTAAAGACTTTCTAGGTGTGAGCTTGGGACTTTGGGGTAATGGTTGGCATGAGGCAGAAGGCCAATGCACTTATGACTTTATTACGGGCTGTAAAATTTATCAAGGCTCTAAAATCAGCATAGGTGATAGTCAATGGCCTGAGACTGGATTTGTCTCTAACAGAGTATTCCAAGCCTTAGCGGCGGGTGGGGCGGCATTAGCTCATCAGTGGTTTAAGGATATGGATAAGCTCGGCTTAGTTGATGGTGAGACTTGTATCGTATGGCGACACTTTGCAGAGCTAAAAACTAAGATTTTATATTATCTTAATCACGAAGAAGAACGTCAAGCCATAGCAGAGGCGGGGCAACGGCTAGTCTTTGAGCGTCATAGCTTTGATAACCGAGTTAGTGAATTATTCGAGATGATAAACGAACCAGAGGCTAAACATTGGCGATATTAGAAAAAAAACCATTTGCAAGTGACACTGTTAAAAATGGTTATGTAATTTATTTTAATGGCAATTTATTATCGCATACCGAAGTAGAGAAAATGCTAAACACTTATGCTGAAATTTCAGTAATGATAAAAATACAATCTGAAATTACGGTAAATGAAAATTTAACAAATGATAAAAACCTACCAACTCAAAACTAAACGCTTTACAATGCAAATTGTCGAAAAGGGCAAACCTATCGGGCATCCGATTTATATCGAGAAGTCGATTTTACAGCAGCTTTGGAGTGATTACGTCAAGCCACTTTTAATTTTATTAGCAGGTATAGCCATAGGAGTTATTGCAGGATGATTTTTTTTAATAACAAGTTAAAGCAGGAAATTGAATAATGACTAATATAATCATAACAGGCGGCACGGGCTTTTTAGGTAAGCATCTTGTAATTGAACTAGAACAAAACGAGTACAATCCAATAGCTCTAAACTCAAATGATTACGACCTAACTAATCCAATTCAAACTCAAGCAATGTATCAAGACTTACAACCTGATTATGTTTTTCATCTTGCTGCTACTGTCGGAGGTATCGGAGCTAATCGTAATCATCCCGGCCTGTTTTTCTATGATAATATGGCAATGGGGCTTAATGTTATTCATCAGGCCCATTTGCACAGTATTAAAAAAATAATTGTCGTAGGTACGACTTGTAGCTATCCTAGAATGGCTCCTGTACCATTTTCTGAACATAGCCTATGGGACGGCTATCCAGAAGGAACAAACGCCCCCTATGGCATTGCTAAACGAGCATTATTGACAATGCTCAAAGCGTATCAGGATGAATACAATCTGAGATACGCTTACCTCATACCGACCAACATATACGGGCCAAATGATAATTTTGATGATAGCACATCGCACGTTATTCCGGCACTGATTAAGAAATGCTTAAGCGGTCGAGATGAAATAGAAATTTGGGGAACGGGCAGGCCGTCCAGAGATTTTGTCTATGTTACTGATGTTGCTAAAGCTCTTGTCATGGCTATGGAGAATTATGATAGACCTGAGCCGTTAAACGTTGGAAGTAGTAACGAAGTTACAATTGACATTGTTTTATATTTCATTAGACAAATGACAGGTTTTTGTGGTACAATCAATTATAATCACTCAAAGCCGGACGGACAACCTCGCAGGGCATTGAATACCAGAGCCATAAAACAGGCGTTTGCTTGGCAACCGGAAGTTAATTTGAATGAGGGTTTGAGTAGGACGATTGAATGGTATAAGGAAAATATGTAATTAAGTGAGGGAGATTGCAAAAGTAATGGCAGAGCGGGGAGTAATTATCTTGTCGTATGTAGGTTCAAATCCTGTCAGATTGCATTAAAAGAGCAGATATTGGTTCAAGTCCAATTGTGGCACAAGTCGCATAGTTTAACGGGAGTTTAAAATAGCTCTTTTTTAATCAAATAATCAACAATTCGCCAGAGGAGCGATAACAAACATCTTAAACGGTGTTGTTATCGCTTTTTTGCTTTTAAGGACATAAAGAATGACCAAACTTAGTATAATAATGCCAGCACACATAGACACTTATGATAAACTTGATTGGATGCAAGAAGCCTTACAAAGCATCCAAGAGCAAACATTTACCGATTACGAAGTCATTATCATAGATGACTTTTCACCTATCAGCTTAGACGTGCTAAAAAATGAATTTTACTCTGATAAGTTCCGATGGTTTAAAACGTCAGAACAATCAGGGCCAGCGATGTGCAGAAATACGGCGGTAAGATTGAGCCAAAATAAGCAGGCCATTTTACCGCTTGATAGTGATGATAAATTTGCCAATCCTGATGTTTTGAACGTGATGTTTACCGAGTGGTCAAATGACCCAAGTAAATTCTATTATGGCGACCTGAGACGACTTAAAAAGCAAAATGGTCAATTTGCTTTAGATGAAAAAACATTCAAATTAGTAAGTTATACATTTAAGGATAGCCTTAATAAAAATGGCATTATGCCAGTAACATCAATCTTTTCTTACGACGCTTGGCAATCGGCTGGAGGATGGTCAGCTAGCCTCGATGCCGGACGGGAAGATGTTGAATTTTGGATTAAATTGGGCAAGGTTGGAGTTTGTGGACAAAAGATTAATCACGAGACTTTAATTTATAGACAGCACGAAACATCAAGAGATTATAATTTACGCCGTGTCAATCGACGTGAAAACGAGATGATAAATAAAATACGTATGCTGCATAGCGACGTATATGAGGGGAGGCTTCCTATGGGTTGTTGCGGAGGTGGGAATAGTTATATGCCACCAATTCAAAGTAGAGCAATATCAGCACCAAGTACTTTAGATCAATTCACAGAAGAGGATAAGGTATGGGTAGAATATAATGGCAACCGTGCGGGTAAGTTTGCTGTTAATGGGCCATTTACTAGCTATTCATATCAAATAAAAGGGCAAGGTCATAAATTACAGGTTCATAGCCAAGACTTAAGCCGTTTTAAGTCAGCGGGGCGGGGGCAAGATTTTAATATTGGTGTATTGCCACCTGATAATCATGAAATTCCTGCTCAAATGCAACAGCACAAGTACACCCCCGAACCTGCAACATTGGCTACTATTGAGAGTTTAGATAGCGTGGCGATGGGGTAAATTATGGCACGTTCAGATACAGTAACATTATTACCGCTTGATAGATATGCTCAAATTATGCAGATACCTGCTACCCATTTTAACCAATTGAATGGGGTTAAAGCTCCGTTATCAGCTAGTTGTAATGGCACGCTTTGGGATCAGAACGCTTGGAATGATTTAGCTTGGACAATGGCAGAAGCAGAGGAAATGATTGCTCAGGCGTTGGGATTTTGGCCTAGTCCTAAATTCATTACTAATGAACAGGTCTCATTAGGCCTAGCCGGAACTCGGTTAGATTGGCTTAACGCAGAAAGTCACACTGAATATAGACAGGTGCAAGCCTACGGGACTGAAACGTTAACGCTTAAACAAGCTGATGCAGGGGTACAGTATACCAATAGTAATAATAACCCATTAAACCGTGAAAATCTAGCCACAATTGGTACGGCTATTTATGCTGATTTACCAGCGTGTGATAATGCTTGTGAAGTGGCTGTATTCTTCCGAGTGGCAGACGGTGCGGAAGATGCGGCTGACAACCGCTGGGAAATAAAACCTATCAAAGTTGATATTGATGGGGATACGATGCGAATAACTGCGGAAAGCAGTCAGTTTATTCGGCCTAATCTTATCGCACTTACTGAGGCAGACTGTAAAGGGTCGGATGATGTTAATAAGTGGCGATGGGATTTTGATACATCAAATCTAGTTTCTCAAGTTGACGTTTATTGTCGCACGGTCAATACCACGCTTCCGTTAATACTTCGTTGGGATGGAGTTTGTGGATGTAATACAACGATATGCGAACACGTTACCCAAACAGGATGCGCCTATCGTACTGATAACAAAAATGGGTATTTTATCGCACGTCCTGCAAGCGGTTCAAACGTTTGGGCAACGGCTCAATATGACATACCACCTGAAAGTATCTTAGTAAATTATCGTTCAGGCTATCCGATTGATAATCGCACTTGCAGAATGAACCCACAATTAGAACGGGCAATTGTAAAGTTAACTAATGTGTTATTACCTGAACCGCCGTGTGGGTACTGTGATGCTGCTCAAACTCGATGGCATAATGACAGGAAAGATGTAGACCCATTAACAACCGAGGCGGCTAACCTCCCCTGGGATTTGTACTCACAAGGGGCTTTAGAAGCATGGAAGATTGTTAAGCGATTTGCACGGGGTAAAGGTGGTAAGATGTAAAATGCCTTTACTGCTCAGAAGCATCAGAAGTAAAAAACGTCAAGCGGCTATCCAAGATTTAGAAGGTATAACCCGAAAAGAAATTGAAAAAGTTTTAGCCGAAAGGGTTGGGCCATCGCTTAGAAAATCTTTTGTAATTATAACAAAAAATTGGAAACATAAACCCGTATGGCGATTAACTAAAAAGTTTAAACCTGATTCAGTTGGTGTTAATGTAGCACCAACTGGTAAAAATAAAAAAATATGGATTTTTGTTGATAAGGGGACAAAATCACATCCAATTGAAGCAAAAAAAGGAAAATCTTTAGCTTTTAATTGGGGCGGCAAAGGGTCGTACAAATCCAAAACATTATCAAATCCTGCTAGAACGGTAAGCGGCGGGGGTAAAGTTGTTGATGGCAGTATGGTATTTCCTAAAAAAGTCAATCATCCTGGTTCTAAAGCTAGGAATTTTACAAAAACGATAGCAAAGGACATCGAGCCAAGTTTCAAACGAGAAATAGAGAACGCCTTTAGGCGTACAGCTAACAAAGTTAAGGAGTAACATAATGGCTGATGAAACATTAGTATTAAAAGGTCAAGGTAATGTCGATGTCCAAATAGGCGGAGCTGGCAATAACTGGATTTATTTATCACCTTGCGCTGCTATGAGCGGGCCAACTGTCCCTTTTGGCGGTACTGAAATTCGATGGTGTCAAGACCCGAAACGGGCGGGGGGATTTAAGAAATCCTCTAAAATCAAAACAGCACCTGACCAAGTATCATTTGACCTAATGACTAAATTGGGCAAAGTCAATCATCTTGAAGGGTTAAATTGCCCTTTTACCCTTCGGGCTAGATTTGCAAATTGTGGAGAGCGTGAAGACCCAAGTAATTATAATCCTATAATGCTTGCTTATTGCAATTCTGAATTGCAAGAAAAGTCTTATGATGATTTAGTCATTACTGACCCTGGTAATGAGGATGAAATTCTTGTAACTACGCCTGTTCAAGCTGATGATGAAATGCGTATAAAAACAATGGTTCCGGCACGTATTGGCACGGCTGCAACTTTAGGCGACCAAGCGATTAACGATGTCGAATATTGCGATAGCTCCCAATGTGGTGATGACTGCGGAGACACAACAGACGGATGTAGCATTATTTATGGCGCTACAGATGCTGATACCACACCGTATGCTAGTTCTAATTTAATCAAAGGCGTAAAGGACAATCTTACAGAATTTATTACTTGGACAACTACGCCTGTGTTAGGCTTAAATGGCAATCTTGACGGCGTAGAATGTGCTGGACGGCGTGTAATTGTCAGTAGTAATAGTGATAGTGCTATTGCTTACAGTGATACGCCTACTGATCAAGATACTTGGAATGTGGTATCAATTCCGACGGCTCCAACAGCTAATCATAATGCTTTGTTTGCCCGAACTGCTACTGAAATCTGGTTAGGTTGCAATAGCGGCTTTATTTACAAGTCTATTGATAAAGGCGTTACTTGGGCAGCCGTTCATCAAGCGGAAATTACTACTCAGAATATTAACGCTGTGTGGGCGCACGATAAAGACTTAGCCTATGCCGCTGGTGATAATGGCGTAATGCTACGCACACAGGACGGTGGAGAGACGTGGGAAAATATCACTGAAACCTCAACGACCGGAGCTAATATTTTAGTTATTACCGTTCCAGAAGATAGGCCAAGAGAAGTATATATTGGCACTAATGATGGTATGATTTATCGCTCTAAAAATAGCGGCGGGACATTGGCGGCTACGGGTGATTTTGTAGCTATGTCATTTGACGGTCAAGGTGTTGGTACAGTTGACGATCTAGCATGGTGTGGCCCGTGTGGGTCAAATATCCTTTTCATTCTACACAATGATGCTGGCCCACGTGGTAGAATTTTACGTGATTTATCAGGCGGCGCGGGTGGTGCTGATGTTGAAATTGTCAGTGACTATACACAGATTATAAGCGGTGGTATTGATTTGAACGCCTTAGCTTGTTGTGACGTTAATGAAGTTGTGGCGATGGGCGAATTAAATAATAGCTTTCCAGTAGTGATTAAAGTATCTTAGGAGATTGCAAAATATGTCAGAGGAACATTACGGGCAAAAGCACATTTTTTCAAGTGGCGTAGAGGTTGTGATTTTACCATTTCCTTCATTGAGAATGGAAAAATTTCAACGTCAGGTTAATGAAAAATTTCCATTACCTAAAATGCCAAAGAAGACAATTAAGGTTTTGAACGGTACTGAATTAGTTGATAATCCGACTAATAAAAAATATCAAGTCCAATTTAAAGCAGTTAACGCTAACCAAGAGCAATGGCTATCTGAGAAAATCTTAAATGGATGCTTGCGTGATTGTATCGAGTTAGATTTGTCTCTATACGAAAATGAAATAGCAGCCATTGAAGAAGATAATGATGAGCCATATCCTGAAAATCCTGTTCAGCGTAAAAAAGAATTTCTAATTGATTATGTTATTCGAGCAACGGCTGATTTTAAGAATTTAATTACCATTGCTACCAGCTTGATGAATATTAGTGAAGCCGAGGTCGAGAAAGAACTCACAGAAACGTTTCCGGCTGACGTGGAATAGTCAATCAATAGTAGGCTTGCAACATCCTGCCTTAATGAAATCTAGCGGGTGGAGCTACAGTCAAGAACTCAGACAAATTTTAGCCGCTAGATGGTGGGGTTGTCCAACTATTGGCACTTTTAAGTCATTATCTAAACCTGAAAAAATCAAGATTTTAGCCGCTTATGAAGCTGATTGGCGTATTAAGGCAATCAATAATTATGAAATGCAACAAGAAGCGGAACGGAACTCTAAACGAGGTAGTAAATAATGGCTGACTTGCCAAAAGTTGGGCTTGATGCTGTCATTGAAAATTTAGCTAAATTCCAAAAAGGTGCTATAAGCATTGAAGATGCTTATGATAATATCAATGCGGCGGCTGACGATGTAGGAAAATCAACCGCAGGGGCTTCTGGTGCAATGACGGCGATGGGCGGCGCGGCTGCCACTGTTGCAAGTGGCGGTATGGCTCTACTTGTTGGCGCAATAGCGGCGGTTGCTGCGACTGCTACGGCGGCTATTGCCAGCATTGGATTACTCGCTAAAGCCTCGTTTAACCTTGCCTCAGATGTAGAAGCCTCACAAAAAAATATTCAATCACAATTAGGTGTTACAGAAGAAGAAGCTGAAAAGTTAGGCAATATCGCCAAAGAAGTTTGGGCCGATAATTTTGCTGGTTCTATTGGTGAAGCCTCAGAAGCCGTAATTGAAATAAGAAAGCAAATAAAAGGTCTCAGCGACAATGAATTAAAAGCAGCTACTAAAAACGCCTTTCGATTAAAGGACGCTTTTGGTATTGACATCACTGAAAGTACAAATGCTGCTAATGTTCTAATGGAGAAATTTGGTCTTACTCAACAAGAAGCCTTTAATTTGATAACGTCAGGATTTCAAAAAGGGCTTAATAGTTCTGATGATTTTCTTGATAGCATCACTGAATATAGCGGCTTATTTGCAGGAGCAGGGGGAGATGCTGGTCAATTCTTTAGCTTGCTTGAAACTGGATTACAAGGTGGTGTATTAGGAACTGACAAAGCTGCTGATGCTTTTAAGGAATTTTCTATCAGATTTCTTGAAGGTGATAAAGAAGTTCTACAATCTATCGAAGATTTAACGGGCGACGGTTGGCAAATGTTTATTGATGAAATTGCCGCTGGAGATACTACAGTCGCTAACACATTTGGGTTATTTACTAAATTATTATCAGAAATAGAAGACCCAATTGAACGAAATAGAATAGGAGTTGGCTTATTTGGCACTCAATTTGAAGATTTAGGAGCGGACGCAGTAGCAGGTATTGACATCGCCAAAACCTCACTCGAAGATTTAGGAGGTGCAACCGAAACCCTAAATGCTCAATATAACAGCCTTCCCCAAGCGTTTGAAGGCGTTAAACGTCAATTGTTAGTTGCTATTCAACCTGTCGGTGATGCTATTTTGGAAGTGGCTAATGAGGTTATGCCACTTTTTTTAGATGCTGTTGAACAAGCTAAACCATTCATAGAAGAATTTGCAAAAAACCTCGGTACATTCCTATTAAAAGCCGCTAAAGATTTTTCAAAATGGATGACTAAAACGGGCATACCTGCATTAAAAGAACTTTGGAAGTTTATTGATAAAAAAGTCATCCCGATTATTGAAAATTTGTGGAAGTTATTTAAACAATCCAAAAAACAAGGCAAAGAAGTTCAAAAAACTTTTAACACAATAATTAAATCTGTCGAACCTCTTGTTAAAAAAATCCTTCCTGAGCTAATCGAAATTTGGGACATTATCAAAAAATGGACTGAAAAGAATTGGCCTTTAATTAAAAAAACCATTGTTACTGTGATGGATGCTATTAAAAAAAGAATTGATACTGTTATTAAATTCATCTCAAAAATTTGGGACAAATGGGGTGATGAAATAATGGCAACGGCTGATTTTATTTTTAATACTGTGTTCAAAATTGTAAAACTTCAAATAAAAAACGTGCTTGATATTTTAACTGTGACAATGAAAATCATAACAGGCGATTGGAAGGGAGCTTGGGACGATATTAAAAATATCATTGACAGGTCATGGAAAGTCATTGTTAGTATAATTACAGATGGTATTAAGAATGGCAAAGCTATTATCGAAAAAGTAACAAAAGAAATTATCTCATTTTCAAAAAGCAAATGGAATGAATTAAAATCGACTATTACCAATATCTTGAATGATTTGAAAAATACCATTAGTGGTATTTGGAATAACATAAAAACAATAGTTGAGACAATTGTCACCAACATGATAACTTCTATTGTAAGTAAAATTAGCGGCTCGGTAACAACTATTAGAAACGCTTTGTTTAACGCTCTTAGTTCTGCTATTTCGAGTGTTGCGAGTAGTGTTAGCTCTATTTCTGCTTTAGGATCAATTGCATCAGCTATTGCAACAACTATCAAAAACAAAATAGCAGGATTGTGGGGTACAATCCGAACAGGTATTTTTAATGCCATTTCATCGGCTGCAAGTGCTATAAATATCATTGGCTCAACTTTAACAAATCTCCAAAAAGTTGCTAGTAAAATTATTGTGACAATCAAAGATAGAATAGCTGGACTTTGGGGAAGTCTCAGAACAGGCATAACAACTGCTATAAGTACAGCGGCTTCAAAATTATCTACTCTTGCCTCATCTGTGTTAAGTGGCTTGAAAGGCATAGGTACAGCTATAATTCAGGGCATTATTTCAGGTATAAACGATGCAAAAAATGAGTTAAAAAATATGCTATCAGGCGTTATGGATTTAATACCTGGATGGCTTAAAGATTTTATTCAATCTGGTTCTCCTGCTAAAATCACAATGCCAATCGGGGCCGATTTGATGGGCGGTATTCAAGTCGGATTTGCTGACCAAATACCTAATCTGATGAAAACTTTAGGCTCTGTTACTGCTCCAGTTATGGCTTCTGCTCCGAGTTTGGGGGCAAGTTCAAATACTATCACAACAAATAATATCAACTTAGGCGGTAATAATATTTCATCAAATATGGACGCTTCTGTATTTGAGGCTAGAGTATTGCAAGTCATAAGGAATAATTTATAGGGATAATCTAATATGAGAAAAGTACTCATTATATTTTTGTTTTTCTTTTTTGCTATTAGTACAAAAGCTCAAGAACCAATTTTTCTACCAATTATTATTAAAGGCAATGTCAGCATGACAACAACACCAAGATTAGTAATTACAGACGGTACAATTGAAGTTGATTTACTAGGTGAAGGTTCTGGCTGGAAAATGGCAGACCCATACTGGAATCCACAAATTAGTCAGCTAAAAGGCGGCGGTACTTCGGTTAATGCTCAACTCGCAACAGGCTCCCGGCTTGTCCATAAAGAATACTCAAACGTCATAGAAACCATTCCTTTGAGTTTAAGCGGTACTGACAGGCCAAACGCTATAAAAACCGCTCACGACGCTTTGAGCCTGCTTAGACAGGCTTCTGACTATTGGGCTGAACCTTACGAATATGATAAAGTTTGGATAGAAGTTAATTTAGGCTGTGAGGATTGCTTGACAGGTTATAGTGTAATTCAGCAAGGACGAATACCAGAACTTACAAACCCGATGGGTCAACCATTTTTTAGCTCATATAAAACAGCGGTTATGGAAAATCTGAGCATTATTATTGAGCGCAACCCATTTTGGACAGTGACAAAGCCGGGGGAAATTATTGGGCCACTTTACAATCTGCTTGATAATCCTGATTTTGAATTGTGGAATAATGGTATTACTAATAGTCAACCTGATAGCTGGACAGATTTAGAAACTACTCATATAACAGGTACTAACAACAGACAATCATCGGCGGTAAAGTTTGGTCAAAATGCGTTAAAAATTGATGTTACAGGCTCGACCTTGACTGGAGCGGCAAAAGGTGTTACTCAGATTGTCAATGATACCATCGGAACGCAAACCTACACCATTGTTGCTTGGGTGCGCTCTGAGGGGGTGTCAAATGGCGTGGGTCGGATATTGGTAAATTATTCTAGTCAATTGGAAATTTATAGGGATAATGTCAATCACGGATGGACTTTATATACTGGTAAAATAACGCTAGGTGATACTGATGTTGTATCAATAAATTGCGAAATTTTGACAACAGCGGCAAATACAGTCGGTACTATTTATGTTGATGGACTTATGTTTCTTACGGGAGATTGGGAACAAGAGGCAATTGATAATATTTTACCTTATATGACAGGTAGTCACATTATTAATCATTGGGATACTCAGGTGGGTGATATAAATTGGGTTGATGCTTGGTATGTACCTGGTTCGGCTGACAGTACAGTTAGACTAGAATTTGTCAACAATACCACTATAGCAGATGCTACAAACCCCGTCGAGGCATTAACTGATTTTAGAATGGGATTACGCCGTGCAAGAGATGTTTTTCAATTTGATAACTATAACGACCCGTCTGGATTAGCCGATGCTAGTTCGTCCAGCGATGAACGATTAGAAATTTCAGGATTAACTTCTGATTGGATTGATATATCAACTAAAATTATAAAAAATGTGAACGTTACTGATAACAATCAAGGCCGTTTTAGGCTGTATGCACGAATACAAGATACTCAAGTGTCCGGTGACAGTACATTGCAAATCCGAGTTAAATATTTTATTGGCAGCAAAACTCAAGGCGAAAAAATACTAACTGCGGCTAGTCCACCTGTCGTATCAGAATGGACAACGGTAGATTTAACATTTAACAAAAGCATAATCTTTGATAGGAAATTTGCGGCAAGTGGCGTGTCACAACTTAGTTATACCATTCAAATGAGGAGAACGTCTGGTTCTGATGATGTTTATTTTGATTATAGTTTGCTAATGCCAACCGATGGCGGCTTTTTAACAATTGAAAGTGAGCCGCTCATAAAAGGACAAGGAGTAGTTTCTGACAATTCTAATCAGTCGAGTATTTCTAGTAATTTTTCCCCTGTTGGATGGGAAGAAATATTTGAAGTCTCAATGCCGGAAGTTCGCGATTTTATAGAATTTAATGGGGATATTTATGCCAGTGGAGGGCATTCTTTTTTTGGAGCTACGATTGCGAAAATTTACAAACAGATAAATAAGAATAGCTGGCAAGAAGTTTTTGATTATACGGGCGGGTTTTACTTTGATAAGATGGCTTTGTTTAATGGAAAAATCTATGCAACAAATCCAAACTCATTTAGTTTAGAGGCAAAACTATTCTCCTCTAATCTTGATGGTAGCTCGTGGTCAGAGGTAGCCACTTTCCCCACCGATTACGCATCATTGACTGATATAATTGCATTTGATGGATTATTGTTTTTAGTATGTGCCAATGATGTAACAAACGTTTCGAGTATTTTTACTTGGGATAATTCTACATTAATAAAAGTGATAGATTATGAGAATGTTGACGGTTTTGGGGGTTTTTTTGGGATTTATGGTAATGAATTGCACGTATTACATGCGACAACCCCTGCGGCTCATTGGATTTATAATCCTACAACAAACATTTGGAGAGATGCAACAACGGCAAACACGCCTGATTATGCTTTTTCAAGAATGATAGACTTTGATGGTAAAATGTATGTAGGAAGATGGTCTGATGAAGGCATATCCGCTTGGAATGGTAATAGTTGGGAGCAAATTTTTACCCCTTCTCTTGCAATATTTAGTAGATTTTATAGCTTGCTCGAATTCGATAATAAATTGTACGCAGCTATCACCAATGGTGTGGTAGATGAAGGCTCTGTAGTTGTTTCAGAGGATAAGGCAATAACTTGGACAACCGCTTATGATCCCATTATCAATCCGGCTATAGCCTTAGCTAATTTAAGCGGTGTATTATTTTTTGGAGATGGTGATATTCTCGGAGGTACAAACGCTTCGATTTATTCATTAACCGTCTTGAATAGCACGGATAATTCATCAGGTTCAGAAACGAATACACCATCTAATACCGTTTCAATTTCGGCTTCAACTTTCAAAGGCACTCCTTTCCTTGCCCCCCCTCGCACTCGAAAATCAGAAAAACGGCATCGCTATTTTTTCTCCTATGACCGTGAAAATTTCATTAACAACATTGATGATAAGGCTCTAATCGGTATCGGTTTCGTACCTCGCTATCTTGAATTGCCCGTAAAGGAAAATCCTTAAATTGAGCCTAACAATTCTAGCTAATGAGCCATTAACTGAAAGCAGTACGCTATACTCACGTACTTTTATTGATGACATCACGCCTAATACCGAAGGCCATACATTTACAACATCAGCGGTAGGTGGTTTTGATACAGCTGGATTTACAATTAAAGGCACAAGAGATGAACTTCAAGACTGGTTTGATGACGGCTTAATGCGGCGTATTGAATACATCAACCCCGAAGGCATCCAAGCGTGGGAGGGGTACGTTCACCGCATGCGATATGCAGTCGGGACGCTAGTCAAGACGAAGACGGTTGATAGCCTTTATAATCGTATTTATATGCGGTATGCACCATTAGACTTTTCAGTATTTCCGCCAATTGCCGGAACGCCTCAAGATTTGATATTTGATGACATTGCAAGTCAACAAGATTTTGGCATCAAATCAGCAATATTAAGCGGTGGAGAGAGAGCGGCTGACACGGCTTATAATTGGGGCAGGACGGTATTAAAAGAGAAAAAGGACATTCAGATAGGCGAAACGGTTAACACCGCTTCTAGTGACGTTTTATCAATTGAAGTCGAATGCCGGGGATATTGGCACACTCTCAAATGGTTGCCCTATATTTCAGCAGCAGCAACAGGTTATATTCAATCTCACGAAGTTATCAGGGAAGTGTTAGAGTTTTTCAATAGCGTTAATCAAGGATGGTTGCCTCAAGATTTTGGATGGTTGGATTATAATTTTGCAAAATCACGACGAGGGTATGATAGTTTACAATCCTGTCAAGAGGTGATTAAGAACATTATTGATGAAGGTGGATTAGGCGGGGAACGGTGGATAGGTGGCTTTTATCAAGACCGTAATTTTTTATACAAAGCTGCTGAGGATGTTTTGGGACTTTATTCAGAATACTTTGATCTATACCGTA
>Ga0255047_10001594_pt1 | contig 16188 bp, 39 predicted proteins | sample JV7_2_1_MG_FD_183640 | JGI IMG/M metagenome (GOLD analysis project Ga0255047, IMG submission 183640) | Seawater microbial communities from Jervis Inlet, British Columbia, Canada - JV7_2_1 | ecosystem: Environmental > Aquatic > Marine > Inlet | place: Canada: British Columbia | collected 2016-10-06
CAGCGGCAGGGCCTCGTCATATCGCAGGTCCAGACGGTTGAATGCCTGGAACGGCCCCAGGACCATCGCCCGGAAGCACAGCGGGGTGTATTCCCGATAGGCTCCCTTGTCTGGCAGAAGGTTCACCCCCCAATAGCGGATGTCCAGGTCCTCGGCCAGCATGAAGCCAGCATCGCAAAACTCTTGAACCTCGTCGGCATCCAGGCGCTTCTGTTTCTGCTGATCCCATCGTGCCATGCCATCCATGTCGTCGTCGAACATCACGACCTGATCGGCATCGGCATGGTCCAGGATGTAATTGCGAATGCGGGCGACACTGCCCTGGGCATGATCTGGCACGATCCAGCAGTCGTGACCCTCCCGCAGATAGTCCTCGGCCTCGAACTCTGCCACAACATAGCGAACGAACGGCAGGTATGCCTGGGTCTTGACCCCCTTGGCCCGCTTATAGGACGGCGAGAAGTATGTGATGCTCATGCCTTGCTCTGCCCCTTGAGGTATTCGGCTCCGTTGATCACCCGACCGATGCCCTTGCTCAAGGGCTTGCCATTTGCCCACCTGGAGTGGACCGATTTCAGGTCGAAGTGGGTTTTGGCGGCAAGCCAGTCGAGTTCGTTGTCGAAGTATAATACCACGTAATTGTGCGCCTCGCCTACCTCCTCCGAAAATTCGATTTCCCCGGCCACCTCGTCCTTGATGTCATCCCCCAGGATTTTGGCAAGTTCGTTCTCGTCGAAGCCTGTCATGGCCAGATCATAGTCGTCGTTCTGCATGTCCAGGATTTCTCGCAGCAGGGCCTTCTCGTTCCACCCGGCTTCCTCGGCCACCCGGTTGTCGAACATTACATAGGCACGGCGCTGATTGTCGTTGAGGTGGGATGCCTCGATCACGGGCACCTCGTCCATCCCCAGGAGTTCCGCCGCCATGATGCGGCCATGTCCGGCCAGGATGCCATTGTCCCCATCGGTCACAATGGGGTTCAGGAAGCCAAATTCCTCGATGCCCTTGGCCAGTTTCTGGATTTGCTTCTCGCTATGCGTCCGCGAGTTGCGGGCATAGGGTATCAGATCGGCGACAGCCACCATGCGGATGTTCGCGGTGAACGGTTTTTTTTTGCTCATAGGTTCCCCCTCTCGGCAATGGCCTCGACCGGACGGTCGGGCTGGTCTTGGTATTTCCCTGATCCATACCGGGCTGGGGTCTCCAGGCGGTGAAAGATTGCCTGGGCGATCCCTGCGCCGGCCGGAATGTGCAGAGGCTTCCACCCGTGATAGACCAGTTCCAGGGTCAGCCACCCGCGCCACCCCGGTTCGATCACGGTGTTGAACACCGAAAGCCCTCGCCGCGCCCAGGTGCTCTTGTCGTGGACGATGGCCACCAGGTCCTCGGGCACGTCGAACCGCTCGACGGTGCTGGCCAGACGGAACCGCCGAAAGCCGTGAAGGGTGACTGCCTGCTTGATCCGCAGATCATATCCGGCCTCGGCCAACCCATAGCTGACCCCATGTTCCCGCAGCTTCATCGAAACCATGGGCGACATCGGGCGAGCCTCGAACAGTTTGCGCCCGTTGACGATCACTTGGTCCTCCGCGCTGGGCAGTCGCGCCCCTGATTGCAGTTGTGATTGCAGGGCGGGCAGGTGTCAGGCATAGGCATCCTCCATCAATCCGCAGGTGTTTCGCGTTGCTTTGCGCAGAGCGTGTGGTGCAGGAACCCGACAAGGCCAATGGCTTCTTGCAGGTCTCTGGTCGCATATGTCGTGAATGTAGCGTGACCTGTAAGGCTCCCGGCTATTGCCACCGACCGCATCCGTCCCGACTTGGCCAGTTCAAGAGCATCCTCCAGAGCCGCGACAGTATCCTCATCGGGCATCTCGTTGGCATTTCGCAGACGCTTGACCAGATCGTTGCTCATGTTCTCTCCCCCGTTATCAGGTAGATTGCCTTGCTGTCCGCCGCGCAGGACGGGCAGCACATGCCCTTGACGATCTTGCTCAGTCGGCTGACCTCGATAGGCATGTAAAGCCAGATCCACTCGTGACCGCAGTCACCACAGCGAACCCATTGCGGTGATCGACCCTCAGCCATCGGGCAGCGCCTCAGATACCCTACCGATGTTCACCCCGAAGTGGATCGCCACATGCTGCAAAGGCACGTTGGGGTTTGTCTGCACGTATTCCCTGATCTGGGCTTTGAGTTCCGGTGTCGATCGAGCGGAATGCACTGCCGCGCGCCTTGGGCGGCGCTGATCCCGCCACAGAAGTGGCAGGATTTCGCTGATCGCCTGAGCATACTCGGTATGTCCATCGGCCTCGGCGGACCGTTGGAGGTCCGACAGCATCTTGCGGGCTTTCGGGATGTTGCTCATGGCTTCACCCCTTCGATGTGGAACTGTGAACCGTCCTCGCTGACCTGGATGCCCAGACCGGGCCGGAAGCCCATGGTCGGCGCACCATCATGCCACCCGATATGCAGCACCCCAGCAGGCAGGCGTTTCATCATGTCCACGATTGCCGCCTTTTCCTCGATCTGGCGGCACCAGTCCAGGATTTCGCCAATGTCATCCATCAGCTTGTCCGGGGTCTCGGCGATCACGTTGACCAGTTCCTCGCGGGTCCATCCGGTGAGTTCCTTGGCGATCCGCATCGCGTCCTCGATCTCGGCGGGCCGTTCCGCCTTGAGCACCTCAGTCATTCGAAAGCCCTCCGCCAGTCCAGAACCTCGACGGTCTGGTTGTCCACGTCGATCCGCAGGTGGATGTTGTTGTCGGCCACAGTCACGGGCGAGGCCATGAAGCCCGTCACGCCATCCTGGACCTGGAGCCAGGTCTCATATGTCCGGCTGTCCGGTTCCAGATCGAAGTCGTGCTGCCGATTGTTCTTGTTGCGTCGTCCGGTTTCGGCCCACCGCTCCGGTATCCACTCGTCATCGACGAGCACAGCACCGTGGATCGGCTGATCCCCTCCGGCATCGTCAGCGTAAATCCGCACCGCGAACCCTCCGCTGGTCCTCTTTTGCCACTTCCGCATCAGTTTCCCCTTTCTGGTCTGAGTTTGGGCCTCAGCGACTTGGCTGGGGCCAGTGGTGGTTGGTCGATGTAGAAAACATGGCTCCCGATCTGGCCGACCGGGGTCATGTGATCCGCCCAGGCGGGCGAAACGCTGGTGGTGTGATAGTGGGTCGCCTCGACCCCCAGACCCATGCCTGCCTCGGCATCCCGCGCGGCCTCCAGAGCGACAGCCCAGGCCACCATGTCGGTCGGCCTATCGCTTCGACCATCGCACCAGAAGCCGAACTGGCAGCCCCATGCCTCCGGGCCACGATCCTCGCGCATGACCGAGCAAGCATCCCCAGGGAAAGCCGCATCCTGGATCCTGTTCACGACCACCTCGGCGACCGCAAGCTGTCCGTCATACGGCTCGCCACGGGCCTCGTGATATACCGTCAGGGCAATGCAAGTGAGTGATGTCAGGATCATTTCAACATCCGCCATAGTTCTGCCACCCGATCCTTGAGTTGATCCCTGGCATTTGCCGGGTAGCTGTTTATGAAGTCTCGTCGCGCTTGCAGGGTCGGAAGCTGGACCGCGTGTTGCGCGGCGCTCTCGATCCACTGATCCCGACACGCCTTGCCATAGGCATCGCGGGTCTTTTTGTCCGGTAGGTAGACCAGGCGCATGCCGACCGGATCACCAGGACGCCAGGGCTGCATGTCGTGTTTCATGGCGTCACCTTGCGATGCTTGATTGCCACGTAGGCGAACTTGCCGTCATGCCTGACCTGAGCCAAGCTGACCAGTCCAGCCTCTGCCATGGCAAGGGCCTGCGCCTTGAACGGTCCGGAGCAATGTTCCCCGATGCGGTAGACGATCACCCCACCAGGATCAGCCTGCCCGATCCACTTGCGCAGCGCATCCTGATCCCGGCTTTTCGATATGTCCGGCGCTCCGGTTATGTCGATCTTGCAAGTCATTGTTTTTCCTTGTTAAAACGGTATTTCATCCTCGAGGTCATCACGACCGCCGCTATAGCCGCCATCCTGCCCCTGGCCGTATCCATCGTTACGCGAGCCAGAGCCACCGTCTTGGCGGTCCTGCGAGCCGCCCATGAACGTCAATTCCTGCACCGAAAGGGTCAGCGACCCCTTCCCCTCGTAGACGTTCACCCCAGGGCGACCGGAAAGCACAAGCTTGGTGCCCTTGGTGATATACCGTTCAAGGCTCTCGGCCCGCTTCCCCCAGATCGAGCAGTTGATCCAGGACGGGTCGCGCTGCGTTCCGTTCTTGTCCTTCCCCATATCCACGGCCAGGGGAAAGCCCAGCACCGCATCACCAGCCTGGGTGCGCCGAAGCACGGCATCCCGACCCACGTTTCCTGCAATCGTCATGTTCAGCATGTTCAGTCCTCTTTCTGCTGCTGGGGCCAGTCCGCTGGCCTCCACCCGTCCAGGTATGCCTGGATCAGTCGTGCGGCGCGGGGCGGCAGGTCCCTGGAACTTTTCTTGTCCGGGGCCATTTCCATCCGCCGGATCGACAGCGGATCACTGTCGAGCATCGCGGCCATTTCCTTCTGCGTGAGGCCCAGCGCGTGCCGGGCCCCTTTCAGTTCCATGTGGTTCATGCACTCAGCCTCTCATATGCCTGCCAGTCCTCGTAGCGGATCGCGTCACCATCCCACATCGGTCCAGCGAAGCCATCGAACTTGGGCTGTCCCTGGAGTTCCTGGCGGCGCGATGCGCTGGTCTCGTCCCCGGTGTGCTTGCGCCCCCGGGCTTCCATCCAGGCGAAAATGTCGGTGGTGGTGTCCGATGTCATGCGGCCCTCGATGCTGTAGACGATCCGGTAAGGCATCTGGCGCTCGACCTCGAACTGGCTGTCCCGAAGCGCGAAACTGACCACGGCACCGTCCGTCTTGATGTCCACGGTAAAAATTTCGACATCGCCGAAGCGATGCGCTTCGCGGATCACGGCGGTCTTGCCGTGGTAGAAACTTGCGGGATCGTTGATCCGAACTGCGGTGTTGATCTCGAACATGGCATTTCCTCCTTGCCAAAGCGGGGCATCTTGCCCCAGTGGGTGGGGGCCTAAGCCCCCGGTTTCAGCTATTCAGCCATTCGTCATATGTCTTGAGCGGTGCACCGCCACGAGTGATGTCTCCACCTTTGCCATCGTTCGCGCAGTGAAGGTAAATCTGGTATTCAGCGTCATTGCTGCCACGGTAACAGGTTTGCGTTACCTGGGGCGCAAGCGATCCGTCTTTGTTGATCCCGGTGTTCATCGTCTTTCCTCCGATCTGGGCGAGGCCCTATGCCTCTCGATAGCTTGAGCATAGGGACAAAATGCCCTGCGCTCAAGTCGTTTTTTCACGTTATCCCGAAAAAAATCAGTTCACCATCTCGGGCGCGGAATGGGTCGGCGCTGGGGTCGCAGCGCGATAGAACGGCTTGCCCATCCCATCCTTGCCAGCCTCGACCAGCAGACCCTGTTTCTTGGCCAGGCGGATCGCGGCGGAAACGGTATTGCTCCGACCCATCACGGGTTGCCACATGAACGGGTAGATGTCCGATCCGGCACGCGCTGCCTTGACCATTTCGAGCATCATTACTTCGGTCTTGCTGTTCATCTGTCCGACCCTCACACCATGTCCACGCATTCGATCACGAAGTCCACGCCCTTGGCAACGGTGCGGGCGAAGTGATCACGGCTCGACGTTCCCACCAGGACCATGCGGGTCAGCAGGCCACGATGGGTCGAGTTGGTATCGACCACATACATGTGGCCGTCCGAGTGAAGGATCAGCGAGCGGCCCTCGGTGCCGTGGGCGACCATCTGGCAGGTGTGGGGCTTGAAGTGGGGGTTGTTCATGGTTCCGATCTCCTGTTGAGCGAGGCTCATTGCCTCCCGACGCGCTTAGTTATCGGGGCGCAATGCCCTGCTCACAAGTCGTTGTTTTCAGCATCCGTGAACTTTTTTGGGCGATACCCGACAGCAGCCATGATCTCGGCGGCTCTCTCGGGGCTCATGCGTTCCCGGCGTTCCTCGATCTGGAGCGGCATGGTTCCATCATCGAACCGCCGGATCGCGGCGCGGGCGACGAACAGCGGCCCGAGTTCTTTCCTCGATCTCTCCCCAATGTCCCCAGGCAAGGGTTTCTTGCGCCGATCTGGATTGTCCGACCCCATCCACCACCGAACCGCATTGGCGATGGCCCAGGCTGGATAGTCGGCCAGTTCCCTGCGCCAGTCATCGGCAATCGCAGCCATGACCTGATCTGTGACGTTCCCGGCGTAATACTGCGCCAGGAGCGATGCCACGCGCCCGGTGATCCATTTGCCAGTGGCAGGCTCGCTCAGACGGTCAACCGCTTCCTGGAGCAGATCGCGGTCATTCATCGAGGCTATCGGCGTATCGAGCAAAGCCCGCCATGAGCGCGTCATGTCCTCCGCGATTTCCGGCGGGACGTGCTTTGGCAAACTTGCGAGCATTTCCGAGCCAAGTGCGCCAAGCGGCGTTCCAGTCCTTGAAGGTGGTGCCACGAGCGAGGTGGTAGTCCCGGAAGGCTTCGGCTTCTGATCTGATCTCTGCATCGGTAAATCCCCTGTTGTATGCGTCCTCGATGTTCTCCTGTGAAGGCACCCAGCCATCAGGTAAAGCAACCGCCCTCGATCTGGGTTTCGGGGCCTCGGCCCCAAATAAGTCATCTGGTTTAGTATCTGGTTTACTATTTGGTATTGCTTCGCCCTCAGGGGCAGAACCATTTGCCCCTGAGGGCAAATCGACTTGCCCTGTAGGGCAATACCACTTGGTCCGATCATATCCGGCCTTGTTAAAGGTTCCCGACATGATTAGTCCCTCGTCCTCCAGCCGATCCAGGGCAGTCCTGATCTGCTTCTGGGTCAGATAGGGGAACAGCGCATCGAACGCCTTGATGCTGTTGTAGGTCCAGTGCCGACCATCGTGGAAATGCCTGCCGTTGGCTGCGTTTTTCTGGGTCCACCAGGCGATGTTCTGGTAGAGCACCGCAGCGTTCACGCCGACGCGCTGCGCTATGTCTGGATCGAAGCTGTGCATGTGTTCTCCTTGTCATGCCCGCGCACGACTGGTAGAACAGTCATGCTTGTCGGGGGTTTCGTCATGCCTGCGAGCGAGTGACGGGTTCACCTCTTTCTGCCGTCATTCACAAAACTGCTGGCGCGGGTCGAGCATGGGGCAGCGCTCCCCGCGCCATCTTTTTATCAGCCGGAATGCCGCATGTCGATCTCGCTCCGGCTTCTTGCACTGATCTTGTAGATGCCATTCCGCATGATCACGTCCCCATCGTCATCCATCTGGATCAGTAGATCCTGCGTTTCCCTGGGCGACCAGCCGAAGCACTGGGCCAGTTCATCGGCATTCGCGGTTGGCACCATCGTCAGGTAGGTCAGGACTTGCTTGCGGGTCGGTTTACGGTGCTCGGTCATTCTCGGTCAGTATCCACTTGATGCAGGGTTTCCCCCATTTCGTCATCCCGCGACGGCCACTGTCCCGCACAAGCCCCTTTTCTTGCAATTCGCTCAGTCGGGGCTGGACGGAACCATAAGGCCGCTCCAGGGCCTCGGCGATTTCCTCCGTGGTCATAGCACGTTTCTGATCCTGGAGCACCAGGACCACCGCCCAGCGCAGGTTTGGCGCTCGATACTTCTGCGCCTCGGCTGCGCCCTTGCTGGTGTCCGTCCGGCGATAGCCGACACCTTCGTCAGTGAATGGCATCCGTCTCCCCTCCATGCTTCTGCGCCAGCGCCACGACCGTTTCCAGCATGGCGCTGGCATCCAGGGCATCCCCTCCGACAAGTCGGGCCAGGAACCCGTGTTCCGTTTCGATTTCCTCGAACCCGACCACGCTCATGCGCCACCCATTGGGCAGAGCCGCGTTCATCAGGTCCCGGAACTGTTCCAGGTGCACCGAAGCCTCGGCCACCACCTCGATCCGCTTGCGTTCATCCATCGGCAAGCGCACGGCCAGCAGCCTTGCCCTCCGATGTCACGGTCCAGTATTCCCCCTGTGTGTCCGCCAGGAACGGCAGGCCGGCCACCTCGAAGTCGTCACACCGTTGGACCCATCCGACCCGCTCCAGGCTAAGCACCTGGGTGCCATGCAGCCCGATCTGGCAAGCCGCGAACGGCTCACCCGACAGAAAGCCCGCCGATCTGATCTTGCGGATCGACCGGGCCCGCGATTTCGTCATCTTAGCCACCATAGCCCAGCGCCTCCTTGTAGAGTTCCAGCACCGCCTGTTCCTCGGCGACATCATCCGCGCTGCGCTTGCGCTCGGCGATCAGCTTTCGGATCACCTTGGTGTCGTAGCCGCGGCCTTTGGCTTCGGCCATGACCTCTTTCTGCTGATCGGCGATGTCCTTTTTCTCGGCCTCCAGGTGCTCGTAACGCTCGATAAACTGGCGCAGTTCGTCGGCAGTCACGGCGAAGGCATTGTCGCGCATCTTGTCGAACTCGGGGTCGGCTTTAAGCATTGGTCAGGTCCTCCTGTTTGACGAACACGCAGTCGATCATCTTTCCCTTGCGATCCTTGATCTCGTTCCAGGCCGCTTCGATGCAGTCCTCGATCATCACGCCATGCTGCGCTGACAGGATCGTCAGCACGACCACCGCGTCCCCGATCCCGTCGATCACGCGGTCCTGATCCTTGCGGGCGATCCCGGCGGCAAGTTCCCCGATTTCCTCGACCAGCTTTCCAAGCTGCTTGTCGGGGTTCGATCCCTCGATCAAGTTTCGATCCTCGGCCCATTGCCGTATGTGTCCAAACATTCTGTTTCCTCTCATGTGAAGTTGAGCATCTGCTCGATGGCGCGTTCCATATCAGCGTCAGTCCAGTTCTCCAGGAACTCGGCCAGGATCACGTCGAGCACATCGCTGTAGAGTTTCTCGAAGTCGTCCTGGTCCATCTTGTTCCAGGATATGCTTTTCGGTTCCGCCTTGATCTGACCATTCGGCAAGAGTTCGACGGTGTAATGCCCCCCCTTGACGGTGACATATTTGCGGAACGCCTCGAAGTTGGTCCGAACCCGTCCCCACTTGGTTTCGATCTCGGGCCACTCATGGTTCTCATAGGCCACGTTGAGCATGGCGAAGAACTTGCGGTGAAAGCCCAGGTTCCGGGGCAGCACCACATCAATCGCCACAGCGCGGCCGACCTTCACCTTGTCGAGCCAGTCCCGGGCATCCTGATCCCAGGGGACAAGCCCGACCGAGGTCTTGGTGAAGTTGAGCCGGGGCATCAGCCACCCCCTGCCATGGTCCAGTGATCGACCATCACCGAGCGGGCTTCCTGGACCTCGATGCCGAGTTCCTTGGCGGTCAGTTCCAGGATGTGCCGGGGGCTGACATTGGCCAGCCCTCCGTTCTCGTCCTCCAGGCGCTCGTAGGTTTCGACGATCCGGCGGCGATCCATTAAAACGCCTCCTTGTCAGTCCACTGCTTCACCCCGTCGATGTCGGCAGCCTTGTGGTTTTTAGCCACGTATTCCTCAACGAAAGCGGTCACCGCATCCCGATTGTTCCGGGCGATCCAGTGAAGCGCGGCCCGGTGATCCTCGATCTCGTAACGGTGAACGGTTCGCATCCCCTTCACCTTGTCTTTCTGCCGGGCTGATGCTTCCTCGGCAGCACGCTGGGCTTCCTCGGCCTTCCTGGCGGCTTCCCGCTGGGCTTCGATGTCCGATGCCTGGGCAGCACGGGCTGCGTCCTCGGCCTCCCGCTTAGCTTTCTCCGCAGCTTCCCAGGCGGCGCGGCGCTGTGCCTCTTTCTCCGCAGCCAGCTTGCGCTTGAACGGGTCTTGGCAAGCGATCAGTCCCTTGATCATCCGGTCCAGATCATCCTGGGTCGGCTTCCAGCGGGCGACCTCTGCTTTCCACGCCTCATGCAGGGGCCTGGTGCTTTCGTCTCGCGCTGTGTTCAGGTCTTTCAGGGCCTGCTTGATCGTTTTCAGCAGGGCATCGGTGGCCTTGAGTTGGTCCTCGTTCTCGATGGGTTCACCATCCAGCCAGTTTTGCACCTCGTCGATGGCATCACCATAAGGGGCCAGGGCTTCGTCGATGGGGTCGGGCGGGTTATTGTGTCCGATGGTTGTCATGCTTTCCTCCGTTGGGGGTAAGACCGGGCCGAAGCCCGATCAATATGGTATCTCGTCGTCGATCCCGTCCGGCGCGACATAGGCGCGGGCATCTGGATCGAAGTCGAGGTTGAGTTCGTTGGCACGATCAGCGACCAGCTTTGCGACATCCCGGCCTGCTTTCTTCGCACGACCGAGCACCGAGTTGATCTGATCGGCAGTCATCATCTTGGGCAAGTTGGCGCGGAACCATGCGGCTTCGTCGGGCTGGTCCTGCTGGCGATCCTGCTGACGATCCTGCTTCGGAGCAGCCTTCGCAGCGGCATTGCCATCATCATCCTCCGGGGCGATCCCGGCCATGGTCATCAGCCCATAGCGGCGGGCATAGGTGACGGCAGAGCCGTAGCCCTGCATGTCGTTCTTGGCCACGATCAGCGGAACCCGGCAGGAAAGGCTCTGTCCGCTTTCCCCATGAAGCAACATGGTCTCGACATAACGGCCATGCTCGTCCTCTCCGGTGGGCTGGATCAAGGCAATGCCATTGGAGTTCAGCGCAGGCAGGCAGGCATCCATCACATTGCCGAGGTCGGCGTATTTCGACCGGAAGTGCGGATTATTCGCCTGCTTGAGCGCCTTGCCCATTTCCATCTGGGCGGCGGCAAGTGCGGAAGCGATGCTTTTGATGTCGGTCATATCAGAACCCCAGTCCATAGCCGATGAGCAGGAAAGCGTAGCCAGCCCCGAAAAGGGCCAGCACGCCGATGAAGTCGGTGATCAAGTCGCGGAGCCTCATTCTTTCGGTCCCTCGATGGCAGTCACCTGCGAAACAAAGTCAGCGACATTGCGCTGGGCAGCTTCCGCCACGATGTTCTGCACCAGGGAAAGAACCTGCTGGACCTGATCCGGGTGGAGCACAGTCTCGACGGTGGCTTTCTCGCTGGACAGCTTCACTGTGCAGATCAGCGGGTTTTCATCACTGGGTCGATCCCACGAGCGCGTCGGCGCAATCTTGAGTTCAGTTAGTCGCATTCTTGTATCCTCTTTCTGTTATGCTTCCCAACTATCTGGGCAAGCGGCTTCGATTGCAAGTTCACACAGCCAGGCGACGGCATCTTTCCCGATCTTTTTTTCCAGATCGCTGGCAATGTAGGTGGTCCCGTTGATCACGATGTCATGCACTTCCTCGTCCACGATCTCGTCCCATACGGGGGAGCCTGGAACGCCGTAGTCGTTGCGCTCCAGGTTGGCCCGGAGCACGAACTCGAACTCCAGGAAAACAGTTTGCCCGACCATCACGCGACCCCCAGCGAGGCTTCGAGGCCAGTGCGATCCGTGAAAATACGGCGCAAGTCCTCGACGTGAACCTGGTCGATTTCCTCGATAAGCTGGCTGGACAGCTTGGCGCGGTTGAACTTGTAGAACCGCAGGACGTAGAGGTCATGCGCCTCGTTGAGTTCGACCTCGACGATGGTGGCCTTGTTCTGGGCGAACCGGGCGGGCAGGCTGAACTGCAACGCCTTCGGTTTCCCCAGGAAGTTCTTGGCACCAGTCATCGCAGCGAAGCGATTGCCACCGAGTTGAGCGAGAATTGTCTGAGCGATTTCCATCTGGGCACCTCTTTCTTGCCGATTTCTTCTGACATTCTTGCTAACGTATCTCGCCAGATCCGGTAAAGCACTTTTTTCCAGATTGCCCTGTCTTTTTTCGGGTGGTATCCTGACCCCATGAAAGTCGAACTCCCCTGGCCAGATCGAACCCTATCCCCGAACGCACGGGTGCATCACATGGTTTTGGCCAAGGTGAAAAAGGCCTATTCGGCGGAATGCTTCTGGCTGACCCGATCGACGATCCGGCACGACCCTGGAACCCGTAGGCACCTGCGGATCACTTTCTGCCCACCAGATCGACGGGCGCGAGACCTCGACAACATGCTGGCTTCGATCAAGTACGGCCTGGACGGCTTCTCGCGGGCGGTCGGGATCGACGACAGCGAATGGTCCCTGAGTATCGCCAGAGGCCAGCCAGGGAAGCCAGGGAAAGTCATTGTGGAGTTGACCCATGAACCTGTCAGGACGCGGCCCCCTGGGGCTGAAACAGCCGAAGCCGGAACGGGGCACCAAAGCTGCACGTGCCCACATTGCGGCGGTGAAGTCCCTGCCCTGCGTGATCTGCCGCAGACCTGGACCGAGTGACGCCCACCATATCATCTGCGACCGATACGGCCACCACAAGGTCAGCGACTTCGATGTCATCCCCCTCTGCAAAGCCCATCACCAGGACGGGCCAGAGGCGATCCACAACGGCAAAGCCTCATGGGTCGAAAAGCACGGCCCAGATCACGGCTATTTGCCGTTGGTCGATCAGTGGCTCCGTGCTATGAAGTGATTGCCCAGCGGGTGGTGGCATATAACGCCCGCCGCGCGGCGGGGGCTTTTCCTCCCCCTGTTGGACCTCGCCGCGCACTATATCCCGCACGCAGCATCCAGTTGGCTGATCAAGCTGGCCCCGGCCATTCGGCTTTCCGGCCCGCCATCCTCGATCAAGGCCACGTTGAGCCGATCCCTCGACCGGATCGTGCCATCACAGATCGCGGCGGTCTGCACGCTCACGCAGCCACCGATCAGCAGCAGCGGGATCATCCCCCAGAAAAATCTCTGCATCGTCGATCTCCTTGCGGGTTCCCCTGTATACCTCCAGATCGTCCACAAGCCCGTCCTGGGCTTCGTCTCTGCGTCCCTTGAGGTATGCGCCCAGAAAGGCCAGGATCAGCACCACAGCCCCAGCCAGAGCGGCCCTGACACGGCCAGGGATCGACAGCAGCCAGGTCATTTGCGCTTCCGGTTCGCTTTGAATGCCGCTCGGCGCTTCTTGTCCGCATCGCTCTCACCCTTGCGCGGCGGTGATCCCTTCTCCCCTTGCTGGCCGAAGCGAATGGTCTTGACCTGATCACCCTCTTTCGCCACGACCACATGCGACTTCGTGGGGTGCCCTGGGGTCCGCCTGGGCTTGTTGACCCCCTCGACCCCGGCACGCTTCACCGCAGCCTGCACCTTGCTCTGCATGGGTTTCTTGGCCATCATCGAGCACCCCCGGCAAAGTCCTTGATCCGGTTGCGGAAGAACCACAGCCCGAACGCCACCAGGACGAACCCACCGACAAGCGCCACGATCTGCGCCTGCCCATCCAGAGCGGCAACAGCGGTCCCGATCCCGGAAGCTCCCGCGACGATCTGCGTGGCCGATACCTTGGCGGTCTTGGTCTCCGTTGCTTTTGCCCGCGGCGCTTTCGCCCGACGAACCGCCAGAAGCTGATCGACCGAATAGCCGGAAATGTTCACCTGATCCCGCTGGTTCCCACCGAGCACCCTGATCTTGTCCCCGGTCTTTCCTGCGTAGAAGCCGACATGTCCCTGCCAGCCATCCCTGGACCCACGCCAGAACACCACCACGTCGCCGACCTGGGCATTGTCGATCGAGCCGACATCATCCCCCCAGGACACATAGCTGCGGGCGGCAAGCGATCCGGTGCCTTGGATCCCGCATTTCGCAAGGACCGACCCCACGAATGCAGCGCACCACGGCGTGCTGTCTGTCTGGATTTCCGGATGCCCAGCATCAGCGAAGTATTGCACGATCTTGGGGTTGTTCTCCCCGCCTTGCCATTCCCATGTGCCTTCATCAGCCTTGGCGGTCTCGAAAATCAGTTCGTTGAGGCTCATGTCAGCCACCCCTCGACTTGTTGAACGCATAGGCCACGCCAGCGGTAATGACGATCCAGAAAAGACGCTCGCTAAAGCGAAGCATCTGTCCATTGTTTCCAGCCTTGCCCTCGACCACCTGCAAGCGTCGACCCTGCTGGGCATGTTCCTGATCCAGCTTGTCCATGCGCTTGAAAAGCGTGATCATCCGTTCCTCCATCCGCGCAAGTGCGACGATGGCCTGGCCGACTTCGTCCAGTTTTTTTTCGATACGTTCCAGGCGGGCGCCGTCAGCCATGTTCGTTACCTCAAGACTTCTTTTTCGGTTTATACCCGGCAGCGCGGATCGCGCGGCCCTGTTTCTCTGCTTCGGCTTTGGTGGGGTAGACCTTTCCGGTCTTACCCCACCTGTAGCCCTCTTTGACCTTACGCACGGGCATCAATAGACCTCGACAATGCCGCCAATAGTCCGGCCAAGTTTGGTTCCAGCCGCATAATCCAGCGTGCCAGCAGTAGTGATGCCCCACTCTCCGGTCGAACTCGACGCGCCGTCGATGTAATCGTCGGTGATCCGTTTTGTCTGGACGATATAGCCGTCGCTGCCGTTCAGGATTTCGCGGTGCGTCCATCCCTCTGGACGCTCCCCAGCACCGCACAAAGCCACGGTCGTTGCCCCGGTGAACTTGATAAAGCGCCCTTTCGGGATCGTCGCCCCGGTGCTGTTCGTCACGCGGCGCTTTGGCGCGGCGTCGGGCACCCACTCAAGTTGCACGTCCACAATGCTGACCGGGTAGCTGGTTATCGAAGCATTGATCTGGGAAATGATCGTCGCATTTGCCACGGCCCGAAGGTCGGTGTTAAAGGTGTGCGTCTCGCCACCAATTGTCAGGGTCTTGGACGTGCCAGAGCAATCTCCCAAACGCTCGCCAAGGCTATAGCCGGTCCCATCTGCCGGGTTCCCTGCGATCCACTTCTCGCCGCGCCCCAGATCGTCCACATTCCCGAATATCAACGCTGCCGCGTCCCCGCTTGGCGTCTGGCCAGCCGTGGTTTTCAGGACGTTCTCGCCGACGGGATCGAGGCGCAGCCACGGCCCGTCATGCCGTCCTCCGATGCGCCAAGCGTTGCGCTCACGCGCAAGGTCCGACGTGACCTCCAATCCGCTCGATGTTTCCACCTGGATATAGCCTGGGAAGTGGCAGTCGATCAGCGTCAGGGTGCAGATCGCGGAAGGCTCCAGTGTGGACAGCTCAATCGGCTTCTGGTCGGGCGATCCGCAGCCGCGCATGATGACGTGCGCAGGTTTGAAGCTCGATTTCAACGCCGGGGAGGAAAGCGTCGGGCCGCTGTTGTGGAACCCGAAGGCGGGCTCGGTAGCGCTGGCGTCAACGTGTTCGCCCACCACGTCCTCGAACTCGATCACCTGACCGGACGACATGCCGTTGCCGAACAGCCAGCCGTTATGACCGGTGCCGCCTTGCAGGCGCAGGCGCTTGTAGCTTTGCCGCAGGCGCACGTTCTGGTCCTTGTCGCCAGAGGCGTTGCGGTTGAAGTCATCGCTGTGGATGCAGTACTCGCTGGCCGTTTCGGAAATCAGGGTGCAGTCGAAAAACTTGCCCGTTGCGCGCTGCTCGATCAACGGTTCAGGGTCGGTGTTCTCGCGCCGAATGAAAGTCCGATCCATGCCGTTGCCGCGCACGTCCACCCAATCCGGCAGATAGAGGCCGGTAGCCTCGAAGTCGCCGTCGTCCACAATGTCAATCAAAACGCGGTTGTGGTAATGGGCGAACTCGCAGATGGGCGAGCCTTTGATAAGCGTCGATCCTGACAGTGGCGAATAAGTGGCTTCCACAGCATCGCGCAGCGTCGTGTAAGTTTCGCCTGCGCCGCAGCGAATGACTTGATGCCAATAATCTCGGTCGAGGTGATCGGCAATCATCTCGTCCGACAGGCACCGTGAAGCATGGATGCCGCCCGTGGCCATCGTCGCTGATTGGCTGTTCAGGAATAAGTCAGACACTGCCGACCAATCAATATCTACAACGCCGTAGATCAGCGTCGGCGTGCCCAGCAGGTAGTCAGACACCTTGACCTTACCCGGCAGTCGGGCAGTGAAGGTCGCGTAATCCTCGGTCAGTGCGACCTGGTATCGCGCGGAGCAAGCAAGCGTTCCGGTCGTCACGTCAGTGATCTGTATTTGAAACCGGGTGAGCGGCCCACTCAGATTTCTGACCTCGAAAAATGACACCGCGTATTCGTGCGTCGGGTCGCAGCCATAGAGCCAGATGGACCGGATCATCTGGCGCAAGAAGACGTCGCCAATCATGTCGTCAGAGAACGGAATTTTAGCCCCGACATTGATCGCTGCTGCGGTGGTGATGCGTTCGTCA
>Ga0255047_10001595_pt1 | contig 16165 bp, 20 predicted proteins | sample JV7_2_1_MG_FD_183640 | JGI IMG/M metagenome (GOLD analysis project Ga0255047, IMG submission 183640) | Seawater microbial communities from Jervis Inlet, British Columbia, Canada - JV7_2_1 | ecosystem: Environmental > Aquatic > Marine > Inlet | place: Canada: British Columbia | collected 2016-10-06
AGCACTCCGTTGGGCTTTGGCATGATGGCTCCAAGCGGAGTGCTAATGATCGGGCTGGCATTGCTGTTGCGCGATGCAGTGCATGAAGCTTTAGGTCGAAATTGGTCACTGTATGCAATCGCGGCTGGCGCGGTGCTAAGTTATTTGCTGGCTGACCCTTACATCGCCTTTGCAAGCCTTGCAGCCTTTGCCGTTTCAGAGCTTTCCGACTTTGCCGTTTATTCGCGGATCAGAGAGCGAAGCCGTGAGCTTGCGGTTCTAGCGTCAGGCGTAGTCGGAAGCGTGATTGATAGCGTCATATTTCTGTACATTGCATTCGGTTCACTGGCCCATTGGGAAGGTCAGATTGTCGGCAAAATCGGTGTAACAGTCATAGCGGCTGGTTCGCTTTGGTATTGGAAGCAGCGAAGAGCCGCCAGATGATGAAAACTAAGCACAAGGTTGGTCACATGCTGTTTGAGCTGTTCCACGATGAGGTTGATGGAGCCTGGTGGACAGTACAGCCGCTGTCAGCAGTTACAAAGAAAGACAGAAAGGTTTTGTTCAGTGGGCCAGTAGAGAAGCTCATGGCAGAACAACTGAGATCCCTTGCAACGAGGATCAAAGAGCTTGAGCCCATCGATGATGTCTGTGGGGAATGTGGCGGATCTGGATGGGTTGGTGGCGAGGAAATGAAGAGAGTATCGGGAGAGTACCAAACATACGAACCCGTGGATGGCTCAAGCAGATGTGCGAGCTGCAACCCACTAGGAGTATAAAAAGGAAACAATCCAATGAAGCTAACAAGCGATGAAACACACGTTATTTTAGACGCTCTGTTTGAACATGCAGATCGACATGTGGCCCATTCAGCGAGGACAGACCTCACGGAAGACGAAAAAGAAGACCTTGAGGAAGAAACTGAGGAATATCACGCTGTTATGAAATTAATTGATAGATTTTGGAAATCCTTAAAAATGAGAGAAATCTACTATCAACCAACAAATCGAGCGCAGATTAAAAATAATTATCGAAGCCTCTACGAAGCCGGTCAGTTGAATGATGAAGATTTGGATAAGATCCGGGAAAATATAAAGAGGATATGACATGTCAGAAAAAGAGCAAAAGCAAGTTAACCTGCTAAAAGCAATGATTGCAACAACAGACGAGGTCAAAAGCCTCAAAAAGCTTCTTCAGAGATTAGCCGTGCAGCGCCCGGCACTGAAGCATCGTAAAAAAATAGCTGGCATTTTGAAGATATCAATTGAAGAATTGGAAGAGCATTTGAAAAATTACAAGCGGCAAAGCAAGCTGGGGTAATGAACTTTAATTTAAATCCCTATTGTAATTAGGCCCAATGGCCCTATATATAATGTATACCAACGGGCAATGAAGCCCACTAACTCAGGAGAGATAAAATGAAAAGCCAATACATGTCACAGTGGGACATTCAGCAAATGGCAGAAGCTGCGCTGATTTCCTATGAATTCACTGCATCTTGGAAACGCGCATTTGAGGCTGCTACTGAGTTTGCCGCTGACGAATGGGAAGTTAAGGCGACACAATCCCAAGCTGCTACTGCTGTTCGCATTGCCCAGACAGGCTGGGAAGGCATTAGGATGAGCGTCCAGCAAGTTCAATATACCAACGGGCTTCATTATACCAACGGGCAATGAAGCCCACAACGGCTAGGAGAGCGACAATGACTAACTCAACAACAATTGCTACGCTAATAATAGATCGCAACGATGTTGGAAATTCAATACATCCAGATTTATTTGATGACTGGTGTGAAGAATTGAATTTAGATCCTGTCTATACAGATCGATTTGAAGTTACAGTTTCAAAAGCTAAAGCTCAATGATGCAATATATACGGACGCCTATGACACCACAGAAATTCAAAGAGGCCCGGCAAACGCTGGGCCTTACGCAACAGGAGCTTGCGTATATTCTCAACAGTAATCCACGTACAGTCAGACGATGGGAAACTGACGATGACACTAGGCCCGTCAACCCGGTAGCTCAGAGGGTTATTGAGTGGATGCTAGATGGCTACAGGCCACCTCAATTACTGTGGATGCTAGATGGCTACAGACCACCTTTGCCAAAAAAGTGACGCTACACTTTCAGCTCAGTACAGCTCAGTACAGTTCAGTACAGCTTAGATGCCTGTGGATAACTTAGGGGGTTGACTTTATTTTCGACCTGTTCTTAAAATCGACTTGTCGTTTACATGCATTAGAAATGCGCTAAGAATAGCGCTAAGAAAAGCGCTAAGAATTGCAAAAAAGTAAAGTGATTAAAACTTAGAATCTAAAAATGCTAAGAATAGCGCTTAGCTAATGCATAGGACACAGAGTTATCATTCACCAGAAAATAAGCGATCTCCCTGTGGATAAGTATTCAATGACAGATCTTGATGAAATGTTTTTGAAAGCTGCCGAAACCGAAAGAAAATTACCACCAGCCATCGTTAAAAAAAAGCTCGGCTCATGGCCCGAATATGTCCAGGAATGGAGCGCCTACGGCTACTCAGACTTTGCCCCAAAGCTGCCGAAACCCTCACCAGCAGAAATCTCTGAGTATGATAAAGTTTTACTAATTTCCATAGATAAAATGAACAGCGATGATCGCAGGATCTGCTGGGCAGTGGCCCAAAGCGCAGCATTCCGGGAGCGTGGGCCTCAGTGGAATAAACTCGCCAGGCTCAAAGGCCTCGCCGATGGTAGACAGATCAAGCGAAGATACACAGACGCTCTGATTAGACTACACTACAGGCTCAAAGCTGAAGACGACGACGAACTACTAGCTAAGATATTTTAAGCAGCATGACAATATCTGTCAAGCTTCTGAATAAATCTAGCAAGACACTTGATCGAATGCGCGAAATGTGGTAACAAAACGATATAATAGGTACAACTACCTATTGCTGTCTATAACTGAACAACTTTACTGGTCAACCGTTCAACTACTCGTCGTTTATACCTGTGCGATAAGTGTGCCGACAACCTACCTGCGGATAAGCAAGTGCTAAGTGCAGGGGTTGGTCAGCAAGTTGTGACGAAGCGGTTGACCAACCTTTTTCATGGATAATTTATGCCTAAAATGCGCGTTACAAAAACGCAGTTGGATTTCATTTGTGATCAGCTCATCGAAGGCAGATCACTAAGAAAAATCTGCGATGAAAGCAATACGCTCCCAAGCTATCGAACTGTCTGTAGACATGTCAGAGATGATAGCGATGCTTACGATAAGTATAGAGCAGCGAGAAATATCCAGTGCGAACTGCTGAGAGATGATATCCTCGAACTCGTATCAGCTCCACTGCCCGATGATCCCAAAATGGCTATGGCAGAAGTGCAGCGTAGAAGACTAGAAGCAGACCAAAAAGATAAGTACATCCGACAGCTACAACCCCTCGGCCTGAGAGATAAGTCAGAAGATGCAGCAACAACAGGATCAATCACACTCACCTTGGCGAATGGTGATGTCGAAACCACAAAGGATTGATCACTTACTACACAGTCCTGCTCATAGCATATTATGTCTCAGCGGAAGAATATCAGACAAAGATCCTCTTTGCCTCGCACAAGCAATGCCAGGACGCTATGGATGCTATCTATCCAGTGATGTATAGTATCAGTCAAGATGTGATAGTGCAGTGTGTTCAGTCAGCTACCGTAAGCTCAGCAGCACTAAGGTTAAAGGCTAAGCCAGGTTCACAAGGTTCATAAGGTTCATAAGGTTCACAATACTTATGTATTCAAAATGTCAGACAGCATCGTGAAGCAAGGCTCCAGCACTATGATGAAGGGTGAGTAAATGATTACCTTGGTTACCCTGGTTACCCTGATTACCCTGGTTACCCTGATTACCTATACTCCAAGCTGAGCCTGTCAGCGATCACGCGCACGAGGCAGACCCTAAGTTTTTCTTTTTTTTAAAATTGATTAGCTGGTTCTGCGACCGAACTGCGACTATCTATTACTAAGCCGCTGATAACAAACAAATGTAGTCGGGGAACGGACCCGATAACTTATATTTTAGGCCAGCTCGGACCCCCCACCCCCCGAAAAAATCGGGCTGTCTTTCGTATCTATTACTCACCTATCCAGGAACCACACACTTGAAGATTGTCATTCCTTATTTTCCTAGGCCTTTACAGGCTAGTTTGCATTCTGACATGCAGAAAAAGCGCTGGGGCGTAGTGGTTTGTCACAGACGGTGGGGCAAGACTGTATGGGCGATTAATCATCTTCTTAGGGATGCGATATTAAACAGGCGAAAGGCTCCCAGGTACGCTTATATGGCCCCTACGTATCGCCAGGCCAAGAATGTGGCATGGGATTATTTAAAGCAGTTTACGGGCAGAATTACTGGCGTTAAGTTTCATGAGACTGAGTTGCGTTGTGATTTACCTGGCGGTGCTAGGATCAGTTTACTGGGGGCTGAGAACCCGGATAGTTTGAGGGGGATATATTTAGACGGCGTTGTGATGGACGAAGTTGCACAGATGCCGGAGAATGTTTTTCCGGAGATTTTGAGGCCGGCGTTATCTGACAGGAAGGGCTGGGGAATATTTGTTGGTACGCCAATGGGTCACAATGCATTTTACGATGTTTATGAGAGGGCTAGTTTAGACACTGATTGGCTGACTGTAATTTACAGGGCTTCTGAGACGGGCTTGTTGGATGACGATGAGTTAGAGGCTGCTCGGGCTATGATGTCTGAGGATCAGTATAACCAGGAGTTTGAGTGTTCTTGGAATGCGAATGTTCCGGGGGCTATTTTTGGGACTGAGTTGGAAGCTGCGCAGGATGAGGGCAGGGTATGCAATGTACCTTATGACCCGTCTGTTAAGGTAGATTGTTTTTTTGATCTTGGTGTTAACGATGCAACGGCTGTTTGGTTTGTTCAGAATGTTGGCAGGGCACTGCACGTTATAGATTACTATGAGGCGCGTAACGAGGGGCTTCCTCATTACTGTCACATTCTCAACAGCAAAAAGTATCTTTACGGAAATCATTATGCTCCACACGACATAGAGGTCAGGGAGTTAGGATCTGGCAAGAGTAGAAGGGAAGTAGCCTGGGAGCTGGGGCTGAACTTTCGGGTTGTACCTAAGTTGCCAGTTGAGGACGGCATACACGCTGCAAAGATGTTGATCCCCCGATGTTATTTTGACCGGGATAGGACGAAAGTGGGGCTTGAGGCTCTGCGACAATATCATAGGGCGTATAATGAGAGAACGAGGAGCTTTAGAAGCTCTCCTGTTCACGATTGGTCTAGCCACGCAAGTGATGCTTTTCGATATTTTGCGGTTGGTCTGAGAGAAACAAGAGATTCAGCTCGGCCCCCACAACTGACGGCGGTACGTGAATACGATCCGTTTGCTGCTTAGGAGAAAAATAATATGAGCCATACATGGTGGCATTGGCAATCTGCGCCTAGCGATAATAACGCCGCATATCGGCGTGGAAACGCGCAAAAAGATCCGAATAAATCAGGGCTGACTAGGATCACGGATGATTTTCAAATGGATTTGGGGATTAAAAAGCCGGACGAAGATTACTATGCACGTTTAGACGATCGAAGCCGACGTTCTCAGCAAGCTATGAAAGAAATTATGGAGCGAAATGATGAGCGAGACAGTGAAAGTCGGAAGTCTATTCTAACAGAAGAAGAGGAAGAAGAGGAAGAAAAGGAAGAAGAGGAAGAAGAGGAAGAGGAAACAGAGACAAACGATACTGAGAAGACGATTGTGAAAGATCTTGAGCTAGAGGCTGTTGACGACACGGACGAAAGCAAAGAAGCAACTGGCGATACAAACGAAGCATACAGTGATGTTGCAGAGCAAAGCACAGATACTTTTGGAGCTGGCGGTGGTGTTGCAGATGTTATTCAAGCAGACAGCAGTTTTATAGATCCAGATCTTAAAGCAGCGCAGGAAAAAATTGCAGAGCTAGAGGCAAAGCTTGCCGGTGATGTTGTTCAGGCAGACAATTCCGGCGATGCTTTAGAGCAGGTCGCAGTTGAATCGCAGGATCTTAACACGTCTACTATTCTGGGCGGGAAGCAAGAAGCAGCGGCTGCTTCTCCAACATCCACTGGACCGGCTGAAGATAAAGCCATTGAGATGTATAATAAAGGTCGGCGCTCAACAATTCTGACAACTCCCGGCGGTCTTCTAAGCGACGATGAAGAGGATGAAGAGGACGGCAAGTTACGCAGGAAGCGTAGGATGATTGTATGATTAAAAAGAAGCCACGCAACATAGCCGGGATGATGGGCGCTGAGGCGTCACAACCAGCCGAGGAGTTGGGCCGCATGACTGTAGATCCTTTGGAGCGCTTGTTACAAAAGCAGGGCGGTAGAACTCACGGTAGAATTTTGGACGGCATTAAGGTCAAAAAGCCAAAAACAACAAAAACAACAATGATGAGTAAGACTTATGTCTGAAGTTACTCCTCTTGTTCAGATGTTGGATCGTCGTTATAAAACTCTGAGATCTCAGCGTACAAATTGGGAAAATCATTGGCAACAATTGGCTGACTACATGCTGCCACGAAAGGCAGACATCACGAAAAAAAGAAGCCAGGGTGACAAGCGCACCGAGCTTATTTTTGACGGGACAGCCATACATGCTGTAGAGCTTTTATCGTCCAGCCTACACGGCATGTTGACCAGCCCTTCGACCCCTTGGTTTTCGATGCGCTACCGCGATCCGTTATTACAACAGAATGATGTTGCAAATGAGTGGTTAGAAGCAGCTCTGGACCAGGTGTACAAAGCGTTTCAGCGTTCAAACTTTCAAGAACAGATCCATGAACTGTACTATGACCTCGTTGTTTTTGGCACTGGTGCGCTTTACGTGGAGCAAGATCCATCAGGAGTACGTTTTTCTTGCCGCCACATTGCGGAGATTTGCATCTCTGAAAATCAGGAAGGTAGAGTTGATACTGTTTATCGGCACTTTAAAATGTCTGCTCGGGCAATTGGTATGCAGTTTCCAGACAGCCTGTCAGAAAAGATTAAAAAGGATGTAGAGGACGATCCATACAGAGAGCATGATTTGGTTCATGTTGTATATCCTCGCGCCGAAAGTGGCGGCAAGAAAGGAAAAGACAAGCCTGTCGCATCTGTTTACTACACGGCAGATGATCGTCAGCTATTGAGCGAGAGCGGCTTTGACGAATTTCCGTTTATGGTCACTAGATTTGTCAAAGATTCTGTATCAACTTACGGCAGATCTCCTGCGATGACGGCGCTGCCAGATGTTAAAATGCTGAACAAGATGTCTGAGACAACGATTAAGGCGGCTCAGAAGCAGATCGATCCACCTTTGATGGTCCCGGATGACGGATTCATGGGTCCAGTAAGAACAACACCAGGCTCTTTAAACTTTTACAGATCGGGAACGCGAGACAGAATGGAGCCTTTGCAAATCGGGGCCAACAATGTTCTCGGTCTGAACATGGAAGAACAACGTAGAAATGCAATTCGCCAGGCGTTCTTTGTCGATCAGCTCTTGCTGGGCGAAGGGTCAAACATGACTGCGACAGAAGTGTTACAGCGCAATGAGGAAAAAATGCGTCTTCTTGGACCCGTTCTCGGTAGGCTTCAATCAGAGCTGCTCCAGCCGATGATTTCCCGGTCATTTGCGCTGTTGCTCCGGGGAGGTTTTCTCCCGGCCCCCCCGGACGAATTGCAAGGTTTGGACATTGATATAGAATATGTCAGTCCACTTGCCAAAGCTCAAAAACTTACAGATCTGCAAAGTATGTTGCGAGGCTTTGAAGTGATGCTTCAGATGGCGCAGGTTGCGCCTGTAATGGATTACTTGGATAGTGACAAGTTGGTTCAGTATGTTGTTGAAACGACAGGAATGCCAGCCAGAGTTATTCGTTCTAAAGCCGAGGTTGATCAAATTCGCCGGGCAAAAGCAGAAGCTACCGCGCAAGTTATGGAACAGAACCCCGAAAATGGTGGCGAGATGATCCAGCAAATGCAGGGCGCTATGAATGGTCAACTGCAACAATGAACAAAAAACTAGAAGAGCTGAAGCTCAAGTATCGTCGGACGTTTAATACTGACGATGGTGAACAAGTGCTCGCTGATCTCAAACGCCGCTTTGGTTTTGAGGCAACCACATTTTCTGACGATCCTTATCTCACAGCATTTAACGAGGGACAACGCGCAGCAACGCTGCTGATCGTCAGAATGTTGTCCGAGAAAAAGGAATTAACAAATGAGTGAAGAGGCAATCCAGGATACTGGATCTCAAGAGGCTGTCGCAGCCCCGAACTTTCTAGAAAGCATACCCGAAAATTTAAGGTCAGAACCTTCTCTACGAAATTTCCAAGATGCCGGGAGCCTGGCAAAATCTTATGTTCACGCCCAGCGTATGATCGGGCGTGACAATGTAACCATCCCCAGCAAGTCTGCAACGCCAGAGGAGTGGCGTCAGGCTTATCAGAAGCTGGGAGCGCCAGATACTGCCGATGCTTATCAGTTCGATAATATGGATGATAAAGTTGCCAATGAATTTCGCCAACAGGCGTTTGAATTGGGGCTAAGTCAGAAACAGGCTAAGGCCGTTGCTGACTTCTATTTGGGTCAGGAGACTAGTAGAAACGAGGCACTAAAACAGGCTGGCGAAGACGCCATTTATGATAGTGAGCAGGAACTGAAGCAAGAATTCGGCAAAGCCTTTAAACAGAAAATTCTGGGCGCTCAGAATGCAGCGAAGCAACTTCTGGGTGGTACAGAAATATTTCATAAAGTACACCTGGCTGATGGTCGAAAGCTTGGGGATCACCCTGACATTATTCGTATGTTTTCGGCGCTGGCTGGTCAGATCGGTGAGGATCAACTTATCGGTGAGAAAAGCGAAATGATTATGACGCCAGCGGACGCGCAACGACAAATAACAGACATGGAACGATTAGACGGCCCATATCATGATGAGCGCCACCCAGAACACGATAATTACGTTAACGAAGTTTATCGTTTACGTAGTTATTTGTAACAGTGGACAAGCGAAAGCCCCACGACAGCAAGCTTGTGAGACAAGCAGTCTAGCGACTTAAACGTAAGCTACGGCCCGATTACGCGATTACGGACAACCCGGCGAAGCAACCCCAAAATTTAAACAAACTGTAGGAGACTCAAAATGAGTACTCAAATCACTACGGCTTTTGTTCAACAGTTTTCGTCAAACGTCCAAATGCTTTCGCAGCAATTGGGTTCAAACTTGCGTAATGCAGTTGATACGGAATCTGTGAACGGTGAAAAAGCTTTTTTTGACCAAGTTGGATCGGCCTCGGCTGTTCTTAAAACATCTCGACACAGCGATACACCGCTCGTTGAAACACCCCATTCTCGGAGAATGGTAACATTAGCAGACTATGAATATGCTGATTTAATTGATGATCAGGACAAAGTGCGTCTGCTCATCGATCCGACAAGTACTTATACTAAAGCGGCCTCGGCTGCTATGAACCGTGCGATAGATGATGTAATTATTGCAGCGGCTTTAGGTACTGCCTCTACAGGAAAAGATGGTTCTACGTCGACTTCGTTTGCCGCTGGTAACATTGTTGCTCACGGCAGCGCTGGACTAACGATTGCTAAGCTACTTTCTGCAAAGCAAATCCTGGATGAGGGAAATGTTGATCCATCCATCAAAAGATACTGCGTTGCTTCCCCAAAGCAAATCAGTGACTTACTAGGCACGACTCAAGTAACAAGCTCAGACTTCAATACCGTGAAAGCTTTGGCAATGGGCCAAATCTCTAACTACATGGGCTTCGAATTTATAGTGTCTAACCGTCTCACAACGAGCTCAAGCAACCGTCAGGTTTTGTGTTTTGCTCAGGACGGGATTAAGCTGGCAATCGGCAAAGAGCCGACAAGTCGCGTCGATGAGCGGCCTGATAAATCTTATGCTGTCCAGGTATATTATTGCCAGAGTGTAGGCGCAACCCGCATGGAGGAGGCTAAAGTTGTTAGCGTCCTTTGTGCAGAATAAGGAGGGCTGAAAAATGGCTACTGTATACTCGACACAACGCACTAACAGCCGCGCAACTCCAGCGACTATGAACAAAGCCAACGAAATGTCTGGCAGAGTTCGTATCGCGCACGGCACTTACGAAGCATCTTCATTAGCATCGGGCGATGTTATTGAGATGTTCACGCTTCCAGATGGCGCACGTTTGATCGAAGGCTCTTTAGCGCATGACGCTCTAGCGTCCTCGACTACGCTTTCAGTTGGTTATGCCGCGCATACTAATGCGGCTGGAACTGCTGTTTCTGCTGCTGCTGCTGCTTACAAAGCTGCCGCTGCATCTACTGCTGCTCAGAAAGTTGATATTCTTGCAACCCTCGCCTTGGGATCTGGAACTGAAACTGACACTGATGCTGACGGCGTTGTCGTTACTGCGACTATGGGCGGTGCGGCTGGAACTGGTACTATTGAAGTCACGATCAAGTATGTCGTTGACTAAATAACAGAGCAGAAAGGGCAGGGATATCACCTTGCCCTTTTCCTTTTCGAGGATGATTCATGACCAGCAACGTCGACATTGCAAACTTTGCGCTAAATGACATTGGGGCATCCAACATTGCCGCACTTGATGAAAACAGCAAGCCCGCCCGGATCATTAACCAGCGCTATGCTTCTGTTCGTGATACTGTGTTTAGAGCGCACCCGTGGAATTGTCTGATAAATCGGGCCGAGCTGAATCAGGAAACAGATACTCCGGCATTTGGATATGCTTATCAATATGCTTTGCCCACCGATCCTTATTGTCTGAGAGTGCTAGAGTTTAACAACGGCAGCATGGGTTATCCTCAAGATAATATGCATAGTAATACTGGTGGGCCTGTCTTTGTTATCGAAGGCCGCAAGCTCATAACGGATGAGGGCACAGCCAAGATTAAATATATCGGGCGCTCTACAGATCCCAACACTTACGATGCTAGTCTAATCGATCTTTTAGCAGCTCGCCTGGCGTTTGAGATTTGTCAGGCAATCGTCGGGTCCAGCTCAATGGTTCAACTCAAATCTGCCATTTATGAAAAGAAATTAAGCGAAGCGAGGTTCGTCGATGGCTCCGAGGGCGCACCTCAGAAAATTGAAAGTTCCGACTTTATTGAGAGCCGTTTTTAAATGGCGCGATCAGCACCAGCTCTCAGCTCTTTTACTGCCGGGGAAATATCGCCGCGCTTAGAGGGCAGAGTATCTATTGAGAAGTACCGCGAAGGCCTGTCTGATTTAACGAATATGATCGTCCAGCCGCATGGCGGTGTGCAGCGCAGACCAGGCACAGAATTTTTGGGCGAGGTCAAAGCAAGCGCAAACGCAACTCGGTTAATACCGTTTGAGTTTAAGACTTCTGACACATATGCGCTAGAGTTTGGTGAACAATACATGCGCGTGTTTCGTAACGGGCTGCAAGTCCTGTCGGCGGCTAAGACAATCTCAGCCATAACAAAAGCTAATCCGGGCGTATTGACAAGCAACTCGCACGGTTACAGCAACGGTGATGAAGTTTATCTGACCAACTCAGGCGCAATGACGCAGCTACTTGCTCGAAACTATCGTGTGGCAAATGTTACAACAAATACATTTACACTGACAGATTTGTACAACGCAGCAATTAACACAACAGACTTCACAACTTTTGACAGTGGCGTAACTACTGCTGGAATTTACGAAGTCACGACGCCATATACATCTGCACATTTATCTAATCTTCGATTTGTGCAATCTGCGGATGTAATGTATTTTGTGCATCCTGCTTACGCGATCCGTACATTGAGTAGAACAGATCATGATGCCTGGTCATTTGCTACTTTGTCTGTCAGTGGAAGCCCTACTCCAAATCTGAACAATGCAGCTAACAACTATCCTTCTGTTGTTACATTCTTTGAACAACGATTAGTGTTTGGAGCGACGAACAATAATCCGCAATCACTGTGGTTTTCTAAATCCGCAGATTACGATAATTTCACTGTCGGCACAAATGATGATGACGCTTTAATTTATACCATTGCGTCAAATAAAGTTAATGCTATCAGATACTTATCAGCTACTCGCATTTTGACGATAGGCACATCTGGCGGCGAATACGTGTTAACAACTACAAACGGTGGGCCAGTAACTCCCACATCTACTGTGATCAGAAAATACTCAAACTACGGCTGTACTGATGCGGAGCCCGTCCAGGTCGCAGATGTGACGCTCTTTATTCAGCGCGGATCTCGCAAGGTTCGTGAGTTTAAATACGCCGGGGATGTCAATCAAGACGCCTATGTTGCCAACGACATAACGATCCTAGCAGAGCATCTTACTGAAGGCGGCATCCTGGAGTTCGCATTTCAACAAGAGCCTGAGAGCATAATTTGGGCAAGACGCACAGATGGGACACTTCTCGGTCTGACATATCGCCGCGAAGAAGACGTATATGCCTGGCACAAGCATGTGATCGGCGGTGTGTTTGGCTCTGGTCAGGCTGTTGTAGAAAGCATCATTACATTACCAACGGACTCGGGCGAAGATGAACTTTACATGATCGTCAAGCGCACGATCAATAGTCAAACAAAGCGTTACGTTGAAGTTCTCAAACCCTTTGCATTTGGCACAAGCTCCACAACATCGTTCTTTGTAGATGCTGGTCTGGTTTACTCAGGATCTGCGATCAGCTCCGTAAATGCGCTATTTCATCTGGAAGGTCAAACAACAACGATTCTAGGCAATGGTGCGTCTCATGCTGATAAAACTGTATCGGCTGGCAGCATTACGTTTGACTTTGATATTACATCCGGCGCTGTCGGGCTTGGATACACAAGCACAATGCAAACGCTGCGCCTAGAGGCTGGCTCTGTTGACGGGACAAGTCAAGGAAAGCCCAAGCGTATTCACGCTGTTGTGGTGCGTTTTGATAAAACAGTTGGAGCCGAGGTTGGAACCGATAGCACCAATGTAGATCGGATGTTTTTCAGAGATGATTCGATGGCGATGGACACTGCGATTCCATTGTTCACTGGTGACAAAGAAATCGAGTTCCCTGGCGGCTACGATGATGATGCAAAGATCTTTATCAGACAGTCTCAGCCGTTGCCACTGACTGTCCTGGCGATCTTCCCGCGCCTGAACACTTTCGATATTTAGGAATATTAATGCAAACCTTTAATGATCTTCTAGGTTTAAATCCTCTAAAACCAAGGATAGCCTACAATCCGCTGATGATTGCGCTTGGTATATTGCAAATTGGCACAAGTATCGCCGGTGGTGTGCAAGCCAAGCGATCTGCCGACAAAGCAGCCGCTGCTGCAAAAGCAGTAGGCGAAAAGAATGCTACGATCATTGAGCGGGATCTAACGATCCTCGAAAATCAGCGCAAAATTATTAACGCCAATTTGCTCCTAGATGAAAAGCGCGACAGGTATCGGTTCAGTGGTGTGCAGGGACAAGTTATTGCAAATTATGCAGCGGCTGGAATTGATATAGCGCAGGGTACGCCAATGCGCGTCCTTAGACAAAACGCCCGAGAATTTGAGTATGACGTGAAGGTAAACGATTTCAACAACGCGATCACAAACATGCAGATAATGGATGCCCGAGAAGGCGTCAGGCTTAATGCAGAAATGTCTCGGATGGAAGGTGGCTACAACGCTGCCGCAATGCGAGCGCAAGGTACGTCCAGTCTAATTAGCGGATTTGGACAAGCCGCCCGTCAAGGTTACAGTATGTTCAGCACTCCCACGACTGGATCGACAGGGGGTCCAATGCCATGAAGATACCTCTTTATGAATCCAAGGGGCAGATGACCCGTGAAGCGCCCGGCAGATCTATCTCTGCGCGGATGTCTATGGCTGGGCCAAATGCTATTTTGCAGCAAGGAAAAGTCTTGCAAACGGCAATCCAAGAAATCGGCTCTTACGCTGAAATGAAATATAAGATGCTTGATGAGATTGAGCGTAATGAAGCCATCTTTGGAGCTAAAGAACAAATTCGAGACACTGCGTTTCGCATGAAGACAGGCAATGATTTGCGCGTTCTGGAAGGTGGAAAAGACAGCAAATGGAACCAAGAGATGGATGCCATTCGCACCCAATTAATGGATGGGTTTGAAGGAAGTCGGGCATCTAAAGAATTATTCGGTCAAGAGTTTCGAGTCGCATCGTCTAACGCAGAGTTTATGCTCAAAGAAACAATACACGATAAAATGGAGCTGCGAAGTAAAGCAGCGCGAGGCGCTCGTACAGATCAGACCGTTTCAATTTTAAGTGATGATAATTTTGACCCTGCACAGTTTCCATTTGAACTAGCAAGTCTAGAGGAGATGGTCAAAAGAGCTGCTGGTAACAAAATGGTTAATCCAGAATTGGTAGCATCTATTGAACCAAAGGTGCGTAAAAGCGTGGCGGCAAATCTGGCGATGGCGTTTGCTGGAAGAGATGTTTATGCAGTCCGGGCGCTTGAGGGTGCGCTAGATGTTTTTGAGCTTATTGAAAGCGGTGAAATAACTGCCCAGAAAGCTATTGCTGACGGCAGATTAGAGGAAGTGGTGGGAGCAGAGTATGCTCTTAACATGCTTCTTTCTATTCCGAGAGGACAAGCCAACGAAATTCTAGAGAATGTTGCCAACACGGCGCTTAAGTTTCAGAAGCTAGATGATTTAGCAATTGCAAAAGGTGAGAAGCTAGAAAAAGAAATGGCTTCAAAAATGCACATGATTGCGCGGAGCAATCAACTAGATCCTGGTTCTGAGGTCACGTTTAAGCAGATGGCTCCGTACTTTAATTTTAGACTGGAATTTCTAAAAGTCAGAAATGATGAAGCCGCCACGACGCAACTAAACGAACGTCTAGGGGCTACAACTAAAATAGTTGATGGTGAAGATGTTATAGTAATGGACGGCGGTAAAGTTCGTCAGTTCTTACATGATTATTTAAGCTACAACGGTCTGTATACAGGCAATCAAGCCGAAAACATGGAAAGGCTCATAGAGCAAGAAAACTCTATTGCGACAGAGCCAGAAGTAAGCCAGGAAAACGTACTAGAAGACTTTGACAAAGAGCTTTCTAATGAAACTCTGACAATGGAAGACATACAATTTGCCGCTGCCAATGGTCGGATAACTCGCAGCGATGAGTTTAATTATCAAGAAAGAGTAAGGGGTCAACAAACAAGGCGCAACCAAGCACTTGATAGGCAGCAAACCAAAACTTTCTTAAACATTCGCCGTGTATTTAATCTTCAAGATGCTGACGTAAACGCTGATGACGATGCCGTAAAAGTTTCCCGGCGCTACAGCAATGACGTTCAAGAACAGTTGCAAAATCTAATGGATTTGCCAGACGGCGATCCGAATAAAATTACGACGCCCCGTCAGCTTATTGATGCAGCTAAGCAACTTATATCTAACTACAAAGAAGATTATAAAACCGACCTTCAATCTCGCTTCAAAGCTTTCTTAGAAAGCACTCAGTTAACAGGACGTGTTCCAGAGCTTGCAATCAACATAAATACATTACAGCCCAGAGCCGCCATTGAAGCTAAGTGGTCATTGCTTTCGGACTCACAAAAACAAGTTACTTCAACCCAATACTATTACTTTGCTCTCCTTGCTGAAATTGCAAGCTACGAAGACAGAGGTGCTTTTGAATGAGCAACATTGATACGGATCAAGAAGTCAGCCGCTACATGGATGCTCAAATGTTTGCAAAAGCAAAGGTAGATCCTACGACGATCCCTGGAGCTATTCCAAAATTCAACGAGCAAAACAAAACAAACGATTTTCTGGTCGATTTGCCCAGCGGTGGATATTTTAATCTTGGACCTGAGCCACAACTTCCCCAGCCAGAAGTAATGGACGCAGCCCCTGCATTGAAACAACCAGCAGCAAAAACGCCAATACCCCTATCTCTGGAAGAAGGTAATAGCCGCTTTCTTCAAATGCAAGATAAAATGAAAACTACGCCAAACAGCATTGTGATGAAGAATAAGGAACTGGCAAGCCAACCAAATCAACCAAATTCACTGGAAAACATAACTCTGGAAATTGCAAAAGGCCTTTACCGGGGTGTAATTACTCGGCCCTCGCAATTTCTTGAAGACAACCTTGGTATATATGATCCGCTAGTTTTACAGATTGTTGATGAAACAGGAGCATTCG
>Ga0255047_10001597_pt1 | contig 16154 bp, 21 predicted proteins | sample JV7_2_1_MG_FD_183640 | JGI IMG/M metagenome (GOLD analysis project Ga0255047, IMG submission 183640) | Seawater microbial communities from Jervis Inlet, British Columbia, Canada - JV7_2_1 | ecosystem: Environmental > Aquatic > Marine > Inlet | place: Canada: British Columbia | collected 2016-10-06
TAATACATGAAGTATTATAGACCTAAACCCCTTACAGAAGCTCTCAGAGAACGAGTAATACTTATCTTGACAGAAGAGGCTAATAAAGCAGAGAATGATAAAATAGAACTATTCCTCATTAAAGCCACAGACAGACTAATGGAAATGATTTTAGACGAAATTAACTATGGTAAACAATTTTAATACAAAACCACAAAAATCTGATATAACACATATAAGTATTTCGGAAGAAGTAGATGGTGAATTTCAACTAATTCAATCTATTCCAAATACAGATAAAGGATATTGGGAATGTCGAGGAGTGAGTATAACACTCCCAACTTGGTTAGATCACAAAGCATTTAATTGTATGGTTAAAAAATACTATGGGAGAGTTAAATGAACAAACCATTTATATCATTTAATAGTTTGGTAAATACAGGATTTTGTAAAATTAATGGTTTTTGGCATTTATTTATACGGGGATATAGAATATTTTAAATGGTAAGAGATTCAGCTGAATTAACCCACTTAAAGTATAAATGTGAGAATGATCTCAAATTCCTCTGTAAAGAAGTATTAGGGATGAAAGATTGGGATGATGCTTTACATGGAGATTTGGTTCGAGAACTTAGTTTACCAGCTAGACAGAAACTCCTTCTTGTTCCTAGAGGACATTTAAAGAGTTCTATTGTTACAGTAGGTTGGGCTATACAGCAAGTACTTAAAAATCCGAATATTCGAATATTTCTCACTAATGCAGTATGGGATCTGTCAAGAAACTTTTTAAGAGAGATTGTAGGACTAATAACAGATAAGAGTCTCCTCTCAACGATTTATGGGCAATTCAATGGTAAAGGGTCAAAATTTACTGAAGACGAGATTATTATCTCACAGAGGACTATCGGCACTGTTAAAGAACCCACAATAAAAACTGGTGGTGTAGAGAAGGCTGTCACAGGCATGCATTTCGATATCATCATTCACGATGACTTAGTAGAAGAAAATAATATAGGGACAGCAGAGCAAATCAGGAAGGTTATTCGTTTTCGGACGAATTGCCTAGACTTGTTAGATCCAGGTGGTTTAGAGATAATCATTGGAACTAGGTGGGCTATGGGTGATCTCTATGGTCATCTTATTGAAACTGAGATGACTAGTTTAAACGGAAAAGAAGTAACGCCAATGCAACGAGCTAAGTGGCGAGAAATGCTTGCGTCCTAAGGAGAATAGATGCCTTTTTCAATAGTTCAGACTGAATCAGATTTTAATGAAGTGCTTTGGAATAATGATGTTGATTTTAATAAAGGCACTCTAGACTCCGAAATGGAGATTGTTGGAACAGGTGATGCAGCTGTTCTACAGTTGAAAGCTATTACTGATATTGATGATGATTTCACCTACACGACTGAAGGGAACTACACTCTATCAGATGCAGGTAAACTTATTATTACTACTGGTGATGCGAAGCTGAAGATCCAAGCAGGGGAAGCTGACGATTACACTTTTGCAACTCCAGCCAACTATACTTATGACTCTGCCAAGATTGAAGTAACGGGTGGGAATGCAGAGCTCCTTGATCAACGTCCTGCTGGAGCAACATTTTTTGCTAACTATGCCAGCGATGAAGATGGTATCTGGGGTGATGGTACTTTGACAGGAACATTGAATGGTGGGGCCACAGTGAGTGGTGGAAACCTTGATGTGACAGGTGGGGCAACTGGAAAGAATGATGAATTTGATGCAGATGCAAATGCTGATAGCCAGCAAACAGGGTGTATTCGATTTGGGTTGATTCCAGACTATTCTGGCTCACCAGCCAGTTTCCAAACATTTTTTGTCATTGCTAAACAATCAGGCTCAGGGGTCAATGCAATTTATGTTTTCCATCAAACGGATGGGAATGTAATCGTTTACATTGTTGATAGCACTGGGACAAATATCATTTCAAGTCCAGCTGGTTCATGGTCACCGACATCAGGAACAGAATATGAATTTGAATTAAATTATGACATTACTAGTGGGGCAACTCGCCTATTCATTGACGGGACACAGTTGGGTTCAACTTTTACTTCTACTGGAACTAGGGATGCTCAAATTGCCTTGTTAAGAATTGGGAACACTTGGACAAATGGATCAGCCACAAGATTCAAAATTGCTTATTTCGTTGTTTTCTCGGCAGTTCAACACACCACCAGCTATACTCCTGATGGAGAGAGTGGCTTACCTGCCACAATTTATCGGACAGATGATCCCACAATTGTTAATAACTCAGGCCTTGTATTTACAGTACCTCTAGACTCCTTTATTGAAACAGCAACCGTACCAGGAGGGTCAGACATACAACATCATGTAAGTTCAGATAATGGTGTCACATGGAAATATTGGACTGGGGCAGCGTGGGCTGTCACTGATGATACATTTACTCAGTCTAATACTGATGCTGAGATAAATACAAATATTACAACACTAGCTGCCAGTGGGACATTTAAATTTAGATCCTTATTAAATAGTGATGGCACTACCCAACCACAACTAGATCGAATCCAAGTGAGTGGCCCTGCTACATACTCCACTACTGATAATTTATACATTGATTCAGCTAATGCTTCACAAATAACACCAACTACCTTTTACTCGTGGCTAACTACAACAATTTCAAGCATACTCCCTGCCAATACTGATGCAAAGGTAATGTTCTCTAATGATGGCAGAGTGAGCTGGCTTACATGGGGTGGAGCTGCATGGGTAGCTCCATCGTCACCAACAGCTAGAGTTGATGCCACTTCTATTGCAGATGCACAAACTAATTTTAGCAGTTTACCAATAGGTTCAAGTACGTTGGATGTGAGATTATTTTTATATACATCCGACTTCTCAGTCCGTCCAGTAGTTGAGAATATTAATGTGACAGGAGACTCGGGCTTTGAGACTGCAGGTAACTGGGTCAGCAATCAATATAGCTCAGGTTATCGAGATTTAGAGTGGGGTCGACTGTATTGGGATGAGACAGTTCCTGGGGGAACTTCTATCCAGTACAAACTTCGAGCAGGGAATACAATTGCGGAACTTGAAGCTGCTGCTTATACCACTATTTCTACTTTGGGTGAGGAAACGGGCGTTACAGGTCAGTACATTGAACTACTGACACCATTTACAGGTACGTCTTTAATACGTCCTAGTCTTGACTGGATTTCTATTGACTACATTACACCTCACCAAATAATTATTAGCCCCTAGAGGATAAACTATGTTTACAGCAGGACAAGTTACAATTCAGAATGGAACACTTATTAATGCAAATCAGGAGTATAAAATTACACTCCCTCAGTATTACAAGAAGATTTCCATTCAAGCTAGACAATATGCTCCTGTCAAATTCTCGTTTGTAGAGAATGAGTCAGGAACTAATTATATGACACTTAAACCTGGGGTATCATACTGGGAAGATAATATTCGCCATGTGGGTGACTTGTATGTACAAACACCTACACCAGGAACTATAGTAGAAGTTTTAACATGGTATGGGGGAGATAATGATAGATAAGATGGATGATAAGTTATTATTATTTGTATATCATATTTTACATAAAAAATATGGAAATAAAGGTAATGATGCAGTTAATTTAGACCATTTAAAAGAACAAGAAGCACAAAAGAAAGAGAAAAAAGTCCAAGAAGATAATCTAAAAAATCAATATATCGAAGAGTTAATTCAAGTTTATACTGGCCAAACTAAAGCACAATCTGAAAATAAAGCTATCCCATTACCAAGTGTAGGGGATTAATTTGAGTCTTTCAGTTTATATTAGAAAAGCAATAGAAGACGGTAAGATCATATTTCCAGGAAAATATTGTGCTCACTGCTCAGATCACGCAAAGAATGAGCCTCTTAAGTGCTTAGAGTGTCTCCGTAGATCTAAATCAGCTCATTCCTTTTCTTCTCAATATATGAATGATCCTATTGATTCCGAGTCTGTTGAGTTTAAAACTAGTTGGTTAATTAAAACTCCATTTACTCGATCTGAGACTGAACAATTAGATAAAACGTCCGGTATACTCTCAATTGATCCTGCTTTTGGATTAAAGACTATTAATGATTATGCTGGAATAACGGTATCTAAGATTTTACCCGGCAATCATGTATATGTATTAGAAGCAATCCAAAAACGACTATCAGTCCCAAATCTCATTAATTTAGTATTTGATCTACGAAAAACATACAGTGTTAATAAAGTCTTATTAGAAACTACATCTGCTCAACTAATTTTACTTACACCATTTAAGAATGAGATGGTTAAACGCAAAGATTTCTTTCAAATAGAAGAAGTTGGAAGAAGTACTATTGAAACTAAAGCCATGAGAATTAGAGGGATGATTGATTTTTATGCTAATGGATTTGTTCATCACCGTCCCGGATTAACAGATCTAGAATATCAAATGATTCAATTTCCGCGTAATACTCATGATGATATTATTGATGCTTTAGCACATCAAGTTCCTTACTGGAAAAAAGGACACACTAAACCACAAGCACCAAACAAATCCCCTTATGGATCTTTAAATTGGTGGAAGAAACAAAAAGGACATACTCACAAAGATAAATGGGATAATCTATTTGGAGATTTACTAAAATAAAAAGAGGATACTATGGTCTACGAAGAGAATGACAAACCGACATCAAATGAGCAAAAAGATCCCAAAACTGTTCAAGAACAGGTTAGGGGTAAACTAGATTTAATTAAAAGATCGCGTACTCATCGGGATGATATCGCCCGAAAATATAGATGGCGTGAGTTAATTGAAGAGTATAAAGGTAGATGGGAAATGGCATATGGTTGGTATGATATGACAATTCTTCCTATTAATCTTATCTTTGCTTATGTGAAAACCGAACTCCCTTCTTTGTATATCCGAGATCCACATATTAAAGTAAATCCCAAGAATAAAACCTCTATTAATACTGCAAAAGTACTAGAAGAGGTTATTAACTATGTCTGGTATAATAAAAAGATTAAACGAGAGATTAAGAAGTGTATTATTGATGCTTTGTTAATCGGCCATTCTTGGATGAAACAGGGATATACTGGTAAATTTGGTACAGTAGAAGATAGTAATGGAAAGTATATTGAAGCTGTTGAAGATGAGGATATATTTGCTTATCATATTAATTGGCGTGATATTACATTTAGTAATGATGCGTTAGATCCACCCTATGACTGTAAGTGGATTTCTCATGCTGTTTGGGTAGATATTGATGATGCAAAAAAGAATCCCAGATATCAAAATACAGATAAACTCCAGGAAGGGGTAGAGTATGATGATACAACAGAGAATTATGATAATGATAAGATAGTAGAGTCAAGGAAAGGAAAGGTTAGGTTAGAAGAAGTATGGGATTTAGAGAATCGAACTGTATGTACTATATCTGATGGAGTAGACGATTACATTGAACAACCCAAAGAGTGGCCTTTAGAAATGAAAGGCTACCCATTCTCTATGCTGAAGTTTAACTTTAGTAATGATATGGCTTACGGACTTTCTGATACGGGTATGTTTGAACCCCAAGTTTTAGAATTAATTAAGATTCGTTCACAAGAAGTAGACCATCTTAAGAGATTCAATCGACAACTTATAACTACCCCCAATAATATTAGCGAAGATGAAATGCAGAAGTTTACTCAAGGAAAAACAGGATCTATTATCAATGTTGATGATCCCTCTAAAGTTTTACCTGTCCCATATCCTCCACTTCAAGTAGATGCTTATGCTATTGAAGAGAGAATTAAGGAAGATGCTATTAATATTTCGGGTCAATCTCCCCAAGAAAGAGGGGCTACTCAGAAGACAAGTACTCGTTCTCTTGGTGAATTACGCCAAATGAGAGAAGGATCAGTAAATAGACGGTCTGAGAAGGTTGATTTAGTTGAAGATTTTGTAGAGGAAGTATCAAGCAAACTTATTGCACTTCTTAAACAGTTTGCAACTGATCCCTACTATATTAGAATCTTAGGTACACAATCAGAAGTATTACAGCAAGCTATACAAGAAAGAAAATCTAGTACAGGTGAACAAAGTGTTACCAATCAAGGTGGATTTACTTTTACGGCTGATGATATTGAAGGGGAATTTGATGTTGAACCTGTGTCAGGTTCCTCAACCCCACTAGATAAGGGCGAACTCATGAAAACGCTACTTGAGTTACTAGAAATTGGTCCCAAGGCTGGTGCTATACCTGGTGGTCCTTATATGGGTACAGTTGCTAAATTAATAAATGAGAATTTAGATATCGAAGAATTGGATGTAGCTTTACAGGCTGAACAGCAAATGCAGCAACAACAGAAAGCTGAACAAGCCCAGAAAGCAGAAGAAATGCGTACTTTAGCATTATCACAAAAAGCTGCAGAAGGTCAACTAGATGCTGAGAATGTTGCTACTAAGCAAAATAAAGTTTTAGTAGAGTTTTTAAAGGTTATGAAAGATGCATCTGCTGATGAACAACGAAATGCAATAGACTTACTCAAAGCACAACAAGCAAAGAGTAGTGAGTAATGGTTTGCGATACGTGTGGCAATAAACATGCAGCTCGACTTAGGATCGGTTATCATAATGATGTTAGATATGAACTTTGTGATGAATGTGGTAAAATACCTTCTGTTTGGTTGCCTGATGTATTTCTTGGTGGCAAAGGTGGTATACAAACTGATGAGACTTTGTGCGGTAAAGATGGGATTCCGATACCGTATTCAACCAAAAGAGAAAAAGCTGCCATAATGAAAATGACCGGAGTTAGACAAGCTACAGGGGCTGAGTGGAATCATGGCTCTAGAAACGAAACCAAACGAAGAACCTATTTCAGTTAAAATTTAAGATCTAATTGATGGTACCGTCTAATGATGATCTAGTCCTAGGAGTAACTTTAGGGACGTATCCCGTTAAGAGTGACCTGTAAAGTCAGGAATCTAGGCAAAATTTTAGAAGTTAATAACTCAGACAACTTAAATGTTTAATCTGAGTATAAGGAGACACAACATATGTCAGAAGAAATGACGGAAGGAACACAACCAGATCAAACTCCAGTGGAGCCATCTGAGGCTGTGTCAGGGGAGAACGTCGACACTACGGAAACAGTTGAGAAGACAACTACTGAATCCAGCGAAAGCGATCAAACTCATGACACCCTAGATAAGGGTAATGAAAGTGTGGAAACAAAAGAGTCAGCGGATATGTCTGACCGTGAAAGGTCAGCAGTTCGCAAAATGCACGAAGCTACTCAAGAAGGGGCAAAATACAAGAAAGAGGCTGATGCGTTTCAAGAATTACTGAATCATCCAGAGTTTAACGAATTCCTGCAATGGCAGAAGGATAAGAAAAATCCTTCTCAACCAAGTCAAGAAGTCCCTCAAGTGGAACTAACAGAAGAGGAGTTGCTAGCTGCCCAAACTGATCCATCGAAATATGACAGTTTAATGCGGAATAAATTCCAATCTTTGATAGAACCTCTTGCAAAGCAAGTTATGGATAGATTAAGTAATATGGAACGTGATAATGCTATATCGAAACAGGAACGTAATTTAGATGCATTTGCTGAAAAGCATCCTGACTTCTATAGTATAGATCCGAGAATTATGAAAGCTTCTATTGCAGAAACTCGTGGTCAAGGAATTGAAGCAGCTTATAATATGGCTAAATCTCTTGATTCGAAGTATCTCGATAAAGCTCAATCCTCGATTCAGAAAAAGGTACAACAAAAGAAACAAGCGAGTGCCGCTTCACCTTCTAAACCTATGGAACCTAAAATTGTATATGCAGCCACGCAATCAGAAGCAGATCATATCGCTTTTGAGAATGCTAAATTGGGTAAACGTGTAGATGTTAGGGTTAAGAAATAAAACTCTTAGCCTAATCTAATCTTAGGAGATTATTTATGGCTGATACACTACATTCATTTGGACCAGCAAACGTAACAACTTTGCTGACAACCACATTAGAAAATCGTAGAAAAGGCATTCAAGATGCTATCTTCAATGACCTTCGCACGATTAAGTTTCTAAAAGATCGTGGACAAGTTATTATTGATGGTGGTGCTTCTATCGTTACATCGCTGATGTATGCTAAGAACACAACTGCTCAATTTTATAATGGATACGAACAATTAGATACAACCCCACAAGAAGGATTCACTCAGACACAGTATAAATGGAAAGAAGCTGCGACTTCTATTTCCGTTTCTAACCGTGAAGAGAGTGTCCAGAACAGTGGACCTTCTGCTGTTGAGAATTTAGTTCAACAGAAGATTAACCAAGCGACTGAGTCGCTTAAAGACCTCATCAATACGGGCCTGTACGCTGCTGCTCCAGGAACGAATGATATTGGATCTCTTGCTACAACCGTTGATGCTACAAGTTCAATCGGTGAAATTAACTCCACTACCTATTCTTGGTGGCAGAGTGATGTCAATGCTTCTGGTTCGTTTGCTGGTCAGGGACGAGCTGATATGTTGACATTATATAATGCGTTGTTGACAGCTGGTGATGCTCCTGACTTCATAGTCACGAACCCAACTGTTCATTCGTATTATGAAGGGTCATTAATTCCTCAACTGCGGTATACCTCCAATGCTTCAGGAGATAATTCCTTTGAGACTCTTAAATTCAAAGGTCTTCCTGTTCTCATGGATGTTGCTGCTACTTCTGGAGTTATGTACTTCTTGAACTCTAAGCATCTCAAACTGTATGTTTCCTCAGATAACAACATGAAATTGACTCCTTGGGTCAAACCAGGAAATCAAACATCTAAAGTTGCACAACTTATTATGGCTTGTGAACTTGTTACTGACAATCGTCGAAGACTCGGGAAACTTACAGGCATTACAGCCTAAAAGGAGGTAGTATTATGGCTTCACTTAGAACAGATGCTACCACTAATGATGGCGGTCAGAGTATTGTTAAGATTATCAAAGTCGCTTCTTGCGTAACTGGAGACACCGTTTCCGTTCCTGCAAATAAGCTAGTTCAGGTAATTAATGAGACTACTGCCGATGCTACTAGTGTTACATATAGTGCATCTACAGGTCTTGCAACGGTAACAGTTGCCAATACACCTGATATTGCCCTTGTGATCTGGTTGTAAAAATAGTAAATAAACGGAAGTAGCTGGGGAGAATACTTCGTCAGTGAATCAACGGGTTGGTTATACCAATCGTCAGTGAAAAAACTACGGAGGATATAAATTATGTTGTTGCAACAATTAAATAGATCAGATGCCGAGAAAGTTTTCGGTATTTATACAAATGTGAAAGGTTCTGCTACAGTTGCTGGAGATGTCGTTGTTTTGGATATTTCTACAGATGTGGATGGAAACCGAGTTACTCAACCCGCCACAGCTTCTTTAAAAGCTGTGATTGGTATTAGTCATGTGGCTATTGCTGATGGTGATCCAGGATTAGTTCAAATCTTTGGTTATCGTGGTGCTGCTACTGTGAAAAGAACAAATACGACTCAGGCTGCTGGACTTGCTTTAATTCCAGCAGATGGAGTTGATTATCTTGTGAGTGCTGCTGCAGGAGACTTTATTCTGTTGGAGTCATTAGCGACTTCTACAGATCCAGTTTCTGCTAAAGTTCACATTCGTTGTATGTAATCAGTTTAAGTCCTATCTCTCTGGCCTGTAAAAGGGCCAGGGAGGGGGCCTATCGGGGAGAAAATATGAATGTTTTTGAAAAATTAATCTACAATAAGTATGGTATGTATGGTGGTTATTTATTTTATAGATGTCGAGGATGTCAGAAAATCCTTACTAAACTAGATATTAAAGCAGCTGGATGTAAATGTGGGTTTGGTCAAATGTCTCCAACTAACCTCACTTTCTTAGAAGAATTACAAATGATTTTGGGGGCACTATGGAAGTAAAACCTACGCTAGCCTGGGTAATGCCTATGTATGGTAATATTCATAGATTAGTTTATGAAAGTCATATGTCTGCAATGGGGTCATTAGCTAAAGAAGGAATTGTAGTTATACCTAAATTTGTTGTTGTTTCTAACAAGATGGGTTTAGCTGGAGCTTCAAACTACATTACTGAAGCTTGCTTACAAACTAAACCTGACTATGTATTTTGGACTGAGATGGATATGGTGTTACCGTCTAATACAGTTACAACTCTATTAAAACACGCAATTGAACATGATTTAGACGTATTATCTGGTGTTTACTTCTTGAGGGGAACAGGACAACCTTGCTTATTTAAAAAAGTATTGGATAGTCCAATACATCACTTTGCTCATACACCTATGGTAACATTTCCAGAAAATGCAATTTTTGAGGTAGGATGCCCTGGAGTAGGATGTGTATTATTTAAAACCAGTGTTTTTGAGAAACTATCAAAACCATATTGGGATGATAAAGAAGGGGAGTGTGGTCAAGATATCTATTTTTATACTAAATTAAGAGAAGCTGGTGTAAAAGTACACGCAGATTCAACTGTTATATGCGATCAAATTGATGAAGATGTTCCTCGTCTTTGGACTAAACATGACTACCAAAAGTGGTTAGAAAAGAACGAAGGAGGAAATAATGGCTTTATCCACAGCGATAACAACTACATCTCAGTTACTGCTTAATTTAGGTTGTGGTTATCAACCAATTCCAGGTTGGATTAATGTTGATTACATTAAAACTGTACATACTGATCAGATAGTCGATTTAAATAAGAAATGGCCTTGGAAAAATAATTCAGTTGATGAAATATTTACTGCTCATGTAATAGAGCATATTAATGATCCTATCCATTTCATGAAAGAGGCCCAAAGAGTTCTTAAGAAAGATAAATATATTACTATTCGCTGTCCTTATGGATGGAGTGATGCTGCAATGGGAGATCCCACACATAAAAGATCTTTCTTTGTGAGTACTTTTGTAGCTTTTTGTAGTGGGTATGATCCTAAAATTACCTTAAATCCTCAACATAATAAAGATCGATGGCCCTTTACTTTTGAAATGGTTGATTGCAAATTAATCATGCAAGATTGGGTTAAAAAGTTTCCATTTTGGAAATATTATTCGGGTTTATTTTTAACATTATTTTTAAATGCAGCACATGAAATAGTAGTGATTTTACAGAAAAAATAGGAGAAGATTATGAACGGAGTGAACTACGGATTAGTTACAGGAGATGGAGTGATTGGAACTTCCGGCACTCCTAAAGTGATCTATGGAATGAGTATTGTTAATAATAGTGGAGGAAATGGAGTAGTTAAGATTAGAAATGGAGCATTAGTTTCTGATCCTATTGTTATTCAGCATACTATGACGGTAGGAGCTGATTCAGGAGAATATGTGCCTATCAGTGATGTGGGTCTTATGTTGGGAGATGGTTGCTTTGTAGATATAGATGCTAATGTAGAGCAAGTCGCATTATTCTATAGGGAGGTAATTTAATGTTTCCTACTTCTGTTGGAATTGATACAATGAGTGGAGCAGGTTATGTCGGAGGTAATAATACTCCAACTATTATATATGGAATCCACCACGCAACTGTTGGTGGTGATGATATTGAATTATTGAATGGAAATGGAGGAGATTCAGTTATTAATCAGACCTATACTGCGGGGGAAATAGTATTAGATTTTCCGTATGGAATTATGTTTTCTGCCGGTTGTTATATTAGTAATATGGGAGATATAAATCCGACCGTTTATTATCGCAAAGTTATTTAATTAAAATTAAAGGGGAAAGTAAAATGATAGAAGGAACAATAGAAGAAGTATTTATTAAGGAAGTTGCAGATACAGGTATTGATATGGTAATGATTGTTAGAAACTTACCCAAAAAACTCATATACCGTGAAGTTCCTGTAGAGGTTACCCAGTATGACCGAGATGGATTTACGGATGGTACACAAATGCATGATCCATCAGGAAAAGTAAAAGAAGATTTACTAGAAGGACTAGAACATAGTCAAACTTATGATAAATCCATTTTATTTAGAGTGAGTCTTGAACCAGGTAAACTAGCATTAGAAGCAATTGATAGGTATATCTCAGGTACATTACCGAGAGATGTAGTTGTACCAGGAAGAGTACCCTATCCAATGGTACCCGGAGATCCGAGATCCATGCCTAAACCTAAAGAACTAATACCAGCAATTGATCTACCAGTTAGTGAGAAACCTAAAACTGGTCTTACAGATGCAGAAATCATTGCTAAATATAGAGCAGGCCAAACTGATATTGCGACAGGTGGGGTAGTCTCCCCCATTGCAGGGCAACCTGCGGTGTCTGCCACACCTCGTCGTACTTTAAGCCCGGAACAGAAAGCTAAGAAAGCGGAGATACTTACAAAAGCCAGGGCAGCTAAAGCAGCGAAGAAACAAGCATAACAATTACCCAGGGTTAGGGGTTAAATACCCCTAGCCTTGGGACTATATAAGAGAGGATATAAAAATGCAATTTTCAAATCTAGTATTAGCAGTTGCAGAGGAAACGGGACTCAATACTACTGCAGATGCCACTAAACTCAAGTCTTGGGTAAATGAATCATACAGATTTCTTGCAGGTATGCGTGAATGGCCTTGGATGATGGGATCAGGGGTTGTTCAAACTACAGCAGATATTACCTCTCTTACTGCTAGTGTTGCTGGACTTGGTACTACTGTGACCTTATCTACTACCTATGCTACTACTCTGGCTACTGATTATTGGATTCAATTTGCCACTACAGATGATTGGTATCCTATTACAGCACACACAGCTGGAACTGACGAACTAACAATAGCTCCAGGCTATACTCAATCAGCTGCTTTAGTTGATGGAGCCTGTACTATAAGACGAATTTATTACTCTCTAGCTTCAGATGCAGATCGTATTATTGATATGTATGAAGCTATTCAAGATAGGCAATTAGACTATGTAGATCCAAGAGAATTGGATTTACAACTTCCCGATCCCACTGCCACCGGTACTCCTAGAGCATATACCCTTCTTGGGTTTGATTCCAGTAATGCATGGAGAGCTAACTTCTACCCAATTCCTGATGCAGTTTCTAATATATCTTATCGTTACTACAAGCGTATTACTGATTTATCGGCTGATGCGGATATACCTGTATTGCCTATTAAGTGGCATCAGGCTATTATTTTTGTAGCTTTAGCTATGTTTGGTCATCCGTACATCGATGATTCTCGTATGCAAAGTGCGGAATCTAGAGCTAGACAAATGGTAGGAGAGATGATGAAGCAACAATCTCCTCTTCCTGATAAACACAGTGTAATTAAACCTTGGGATGCTAGGGGGGGTACAAGACCATTTGGAGCTACGTTCCCACCTGAATTTGATAGATATTGGTGGAGGTAACTTATGTATCAAGGTAATTATTTCAGTATAGATAATTTTGCTGGAGGTTATGCCGGTAATCTTCGTTCCACTAAGTTAAAACTAACTCAAGCTTATGATTTAGATAATATTGTTGTATTACCTGATGGTAATGGTTTTCGTAGTAGACTAGGTAATTCTAAATTTAATGCTTCTGTTATGAATACAGGAGCTAATGTACAAGGTATAGGTTACTATATTCAAGAAGATCTTGATGAATGGTTAGTGGCAGTTTGTGGAGACAAGATATACAAATCTGATTCTCTTGATGGCACAATGGATGATATCACTGGAGGATTAACAGTTACAGCAGGAGCAGATAATCAGTGGGATTTAGTTACATTTAATGATGTATTATTTGGGTTTGGCGGTCCTAAAGCAGGTCCAGATGCAGCTTTTAAATTTACAGGAACTGGTAATGCCGTAGTATTAACAGGCAATCCATCAACACCCCTAGCTGGAGCTTTTGCTGCTAATAACAGAATGTTTGGATGGGCTGGTTCCACTATGTATTGGACAGTGATTGGTGATGCTGAAGATTGGTCAGGTTCAGGATCAGGAAGTGCTGTTATTGGTTCACTTAAAGATAACGAATCTATTACTGGAGTTAAAATTATCAGTACAAATTATGTTCTGGTGTTTAAAGAGAACAGTGTCCATCAAATGGTTATCTCTAGTGCCCCATTTCCTACTTACTCGATGTTTCCAACTACAGGTGCGAGTGGTAAATCTGCTAGTGTTAATATTGATGGAACTGTCTATTTTATAGCTCAGAATAAGCACATGTATTCTACAAATGGAGAAACAATCAAAGAATACTCTAAGTTAGCTAATAATCTTTGGAATAGTACTCAAGATGCTAGGTTACCTTATGTAGTTGGATTTAGACAAGAAGGCGATGACTATGATTGGATAGTGTGGTTAATCTCCACTACTGGCAGTACTAATAATAAAGCGATTATTTGGGATTTAAACAACAATTGCTGGTTACAGTGTACATCTGGATATAAAATGAATGTTGCCATTCCAGATTCTGTAGGTAATGTGTATCTTGGTGGCTATGATGGTTTTATATATAAGCCAGATCAAGCAACTACTTATGCCGATGCTTCAGAAGCTGCTAACAGTGGACGTATTGATTCTTATTGGCAAACAGGGTGGGTGTCTCCTGACCAGATAGATAAGATTACTCAAGTTAGAAAACTTAAAGTAGTGTACACACCCAAAGCATCTGGTGTTATTACCGTTAATTATGGATATGATGGAGTTGCTAATGGAACTAGCTTTACTCTGGCTCAAACTGTAACTGCTAGTGAAACTTATGGAGATAAGAGCTCTATCTTGTCGGGCAGAGGTAATACCTTTGAATGCAAGATTAGTCAATCAAGTACTACAATAGATATGGAAATTGAGAGTATTGAATTATCTGGTAAATCGTATGGCCAGAAAGATCAGACGGAGGACTAATGTCAGTTCAAATACCTTTTCCATTACCAGCATCTGGATTTGCGTTAAACTCAAAAGTTAGGATTAATCTTGACTTTCTTGTAGATCAATTTAATGAGTTTAATAGTGGTACTGCTACATGGGATGCTGTATATATTGGAACTGCAAATAGTTTAACAGGACCACTTGTTCAATATAATAGTGCTAATGCCTTTTCTATTACATTTCAAGCTGGAGTTACTGATTCAAATACTACTTACACTTGGCCTATAACTCTTCCTAGTGTTGAACCGTCTGCATTATTTGCTACAACTGCTGGAGTTATGTCTTGGAAACAATTTCTTGGTACTGCTGATCAAATTACTATTACAGAAAATGCTACTAATTTAACTTTTAGTACACCACAAAATTTGGATACTGCAGCTGATTTTCAAGTGAGTAGTTTAACAGTTGATAATGCACTTGCAGGTCCAGCTGCTAGTATACGATTTACAGGAAATCTAACATCAGGATTTCATTTTACACAAAATAATCCATTAAATGATTCAAGAATTAATGTAATGATTAATGGTGGTCTTTCTGGAAGTTTTGGCACTACTTATACTAGAATTAATGAACGGTTAGAAGTATATGAATCAGATGCTAGTAATGGTGGTATATTATTACTAGCTAATACTTCTCCATACCATGCTGTAATGAAAATGTGGACATACGATGGAGTAGGAGCAGGACCAGGAGACTGCTATATTTATACTACTGATGGATCGAATCATGTATCATTTGGTTATGAGAATGGTGTTGGTTTTTCAGTTAGTTCCGCTACTACTTTAGGTACAGATACCCATTTTACATCAACAACCAGTGGTATTCAACTTCCAAGTGGGAATACTTTAGTATTAAATGGAGTTACGAGTGGAGCTGTAACATTAGATGTTCCTGCTAGTGTAACTAACTATAACTTTACATTTCCAGATAATGATGGTACAAATGGATATGTTTTACAAACAGATGGTTTTGGTAATACTTCATGGACTAGTATTAGTGCGGTTGGGGGAGCTACCACTGAACTAGACAATCTTGGAACGGTTGCTATTAATGCAGATCTATTAGTAGATACAGACCAAGCTTATGACTTAGGTGCTCCAGCAGCACTATTTGAACAAGTACATGCTCAACACCATTATGCTGGTAGAAGTGGTTTACAGGGAGTGATTTACTGTTATCCTCCTACTGACAGTAATGGTCTTCTTCAATTAACTTGTGTTGATAATGATACTAACTATGCTATTACTATTAAAAATGCTGCTCATACTTTTGGTGGAGTTGGGAGAGATTATACTTTAGATGATGTTGGGGCATC
>Ga0255047_10001599_pt1 | contig 16115 bp, 15 predicted proteins | sample JV7_2_1_MG_FD_183640 | JGI IMG/M metagenome (GOLD analysis project Ga0255047, IMG submission 183640) | Seawater microbial communities from Jervis Inlet, British Columbia, Canada - JV7_2_1 | ecosystem: Environmental > Aquatic > Marine > Inlet | place: Canada: British Columbia | collected 2016-10-06
AGCAGGCCCTCGCCATCTACCACCCATAGGTTTCCTTGGCTGTCCGTACCGCAGTCATGCGCCGACCGCAACCCCGGCGTGGTCGTACCTACGTCCAAGGGAAGCAGCGGGTCGTCCTCGAAGACGATCCGCGGCGTGTCTGTCACGATCATCTGCAAGTCGCGCACAGGGTTCGCGCCAGACAGCGCAGTCGAGAACTCACTCAGCCCCGACCGCTGTGCCCCGCGCATCCGACCTGTCCTCGGGTCGCGCACGCGAACATTCTGCGCCTCGCGCGTCGTGCCGGCCTCTTGTTCTGAGAACGCCTTGTCGTCCGACAGGCCACCTTTCGGGAAGTTGATAGGGATGCGCTGGCTCAACTAGGCCCTCCGACCGTAGATTCGTTGCGGAATCTGTTGCTCGCGTAGCTGGGCTGCGCCGCGCCGTTGTTCAACACGCCCATTTCGGGCTGGAACTCGCCGTCACGCCTGACTGCGTTGGCGTAGAGCTGGCCCTGCTGGACCGCCTGCACCCGCTGGCTGAGGCTTGCCGTGTCCTCCTCCATGTAGCCCCGCGCAAACGCGACCACGTAATCGAGGAACAGCGCCTCAACCCAGGAAGGGAGCGTGAGCAGCGTCTCGTCCGCCGATACCTTGGCCCATCCAGCGCGATAGTTCAGCGTCAGAATGTTCGCGCCCGCCGTGCTCGTCGTCGGCGTCGGGTAGACCTCCAGCACCGGGGTCGGAGCGCCGCCACCCGTCGCCAAACGACGGTGCGTGACGTAGCCCCAGTAGTAGAAAGCGCCGTTGACGAACTCAGCGGTACGCAGCTCCACCATGCCCTTCGAGCTAGTCCACTCGAAGCCGCTGATACGGCCCTGCGTCGGATTCAAACTCACCACGTCGCGGAAGTCCGGCGGCAGTTCCGCGTAGTTCTGCCCCGCCGTGAAGTCGAGCGCCGCGGATGCCCCCTCCAGCCAGCGCCAGGTGCGCGAACTACAAAGCTCCTCGCCGGCCAGGTTGACGATCATCAACGCCGGCAGGTGCGTGGGGGTCTCGGCGTTCGCCCCCCCGAGCGTGAATCGGGCGTGTTCTATGCAGGTCGCTGCGGTGAGTGCCATACGTGCTCAAGGGGTTGGGTTGTGGGTAGTGCCCCCCGCCCAGCCGCGAGGACCGGACGGGGGAGCGAAGGAGAGAGTGCTCTCTGGATTAGGTCACGTTGCCCGCGAATGCGGTAGCCGTGCCATCGAACAGAACCTTCTGCACGATGGTCGCGCCGGGGTCGCCAGCCGTCAGAGCCATCGCCGTGGCGCGTTCGCCAGTCGGCGTAAGGACCAGTTGCCCGGCAGCGTTCGGCGTCAGACCGCCGCCCACAACGAGGACCACGCCGTTGAGGACCAAGGCGTCAACCTCACCCCACACACGGACCATCCCCTGCGCGTCATCAGCAATGGCCTCAAGGGCCACGCAGAACACACGAATGCCATCGGCATAATCGGTGTCAGTCGTGATGCTCGCGTTCCGCACGTTGGAGTAGATGCTGGTTGTCGCGCCAGCGGCTGTAACGCCGTCTGCCGTGATCGTAGTCGCAGCATCTGTTGCCGTGAAGTCGAAGACGAGAACCTCGCCAACGGACGCTGCTGCGCCGCGCATGGTGACCTCTACGTCATACTTGCTCGGCTGGAGGCCCAGGGGGCCTTTCACGCCGGGAGTAAAAAGTGAACTCATGTCAGTTTTCCTTTCTCCGCTAGATAAGCGGTGAGGTGACGCCAGCGGGACTTACAAGGCCGTGGCGCTGCCGCGAGCGGCAAACGAGGTTGTTCCACTGGTCGAAGACTTGCACCTTCGTCCACGGCTGCTTGGACGGCGAGAACGGGTCGCTCATCACGCAGTAGTTGTCCGCATGGACCACGTTCCGCAGGTACTCCCCGTTGAGGAAGTAGAAGCGCGGACCAGTGTTCACGCCGCCACCCGACTCGTTGTAGAAAATACCGTCACTGCCAGCGCCGTCGTAAACGGCGGCGGTATCCAGAGCGGAAATGTAGTCCAGCGGAACGCCGCGGAACATCGGGGATCCGTAGTCAGGATCCTGGCCGCCGCCGCCACCGCGGAACTCGTCCTGGTTGACGCGCAGCGCGTGCTCGTAGTTCACGATGCCGCTCAAGGAGCAGGCAATGAAGTGCGGGCTCGTCGTCTTGTCCGAATACTCCGGCTTCTTGGGAAGTCGGTCGAACTTGAGCGACCTCATCATTTTTGAGAACACGCCGAAGATTTCCGCCGTGGTTCCGAACGGGTCGGCTGTGCCGTCATACGTCAACTGACCCGGAACCCATGAGGACTGAGTTGCCGTGTCAATGCCCATGACGTTCGTCCCGGTCCAGCCATTGGGCACACCGTTGGTGTACTCATTGACGTATGTCGGGATGGAGAAAGGAGCCTTGCCGGCAGTCGCCTCCATCGCGGAGTAGTCGGGCGCTGCCCACAGTTCATCATCCATCGAGTTGCAGATGTCGGTCCAGAGGTTCTGGTGCTTCTGCCGCTTGAGGGTCTTGTACTGCTGGAATCGGGCCTTCTTGGAGAGCTGGCCTGTGTTCAGACCGATCTCATGTTTCGTCCAAGAGACGTTCGCCGTGGCAAAGCGCCACGGAACCGTCCAGGTCGTGCCCGTTTGCGGGTTCGAGTATTCGAATTCCGCGTTCGGGTCGTACCGTTCATAGGTCGTCTTCTCGGAGAAGAAGATCGTGTCTTGGATCTGTGTACCACCCTGCACCATGTCTTGGAGCGAGTGGCCGCGCGCAAGGCGCGGATACGTGTAGGTGTTCTTGACGGCTTCGTTGATGACATCTTCAGCCGATGTCAAAAACGCAGGGCCTGTAGAGGCCATGAACGTCGAGAAGTTCTGATAAGGAGTGCCGGACACTTGTGTTCACCTCCTGGTGAATGTGTCCCAGCCGGGTGCTACTACCCTCTAAGTGATGCGGCCCGCCTCGATGTCTTCGAGGACTTGTTCCTCGCGTTGTTCGGGACTGAGCCGCGGCTTGCCCGGTCTGTTAGACCGACCCATGCCTAGAGTGCCGTTTGCCTTCCGACTGGTTTCTGATTCAGTTCGGAGCCGGTCAGCATCAGTTTCACCATCTCCCCAAATCACACGCGCTGCGTCGTTCAGGGCTGTTTCGGTGTCGTAGTCCGGCATGGCCTCAAGTTGAGCCGCCTTGTCGATCCACTGCTGTTTGCCGTTCGGCGTGAGCATTTCGGGGTAACGCCCCCCAAGTCGCTCGACAGAACGGTCCACCTGCGCAAGAGTGTGCGCTTGCAGAAGCGACTGAATCGCCTCCTGCTGCTGCGCAATCTGCTGCTCAAACGGCGCTGTCGCCGCCTTCTGGAGGGCCGCCAGGGCGCTCGCCGCGTCTTCACCGAACAAGTCCGCCAGGGGTTCAAGCTGATCCGAGAGGTTGGCGGCGTTAGAGGGTTCGTCAGCAGGCACTCCGGCCACTGATTCCTCACCGCCCTCGTCGGGGCTCTCCCTGTTTTCCAGTTCTTTGAGACGACGCCAAGCGTCATCAGAATCCGATTGCCGTTTGGCGGCTTTCTCGCCATACGCAACCAAGTCTTCCTCGCTCATCTGCTCGATGAGAGCGTCTTGGAGTCCATCCCGTTTGGCGGCAGTCAGGGCACGCTCGAAAGCTGCCCGGTCCCCCGGCTCCGGTTTGGGTTCCTCCTCGACCTTGCCGTCAGACTCCGTAGCCTCCGGCTGTTCTTCTGCCTCATCCGGCCCCGCGCCGGGATCTGGCGTGTTGAGGGCCTGACGGACCTCTTCAGCTACCGCCGGCGGGGTGTCCCCGTCGTCAGTCCCGCTCGCCGCTTCGAGCTGCTCCAAGAGCGCGTCATCCGCTGCTTCCTGTGCTACCGGCTCCTGCGGTGCTTCTGCCTTGCTTTCCTCAGCCATTCATAGTCCCTTTCCTTGCATCCCCGTGTCTCAAAGTCAAGCCCCGTGCTTGCCCTTGTACTTGCCATAGGCGTGCTTGCCGTCTGAGCGGTCCACGAAGTCCTTGACCTCCTTGCGGGAGGCAAACTGAGCCCTGCCCACGGAGTCATATCGCGGCGCTCCAGGCACCCAGTCCTCAAACTGCTGCGCCGTGAAGTGCAAATCAGGCTCGACCGCGACCGTTACGCCGCCCTCGACCAGCCGGCGCAGCTTGCGACCAGCAATGACGCGCTCCTCACCGAACTTGGGGCGGGTCGGGTCGTCGCCCGTGAAGAAGAGTTCAACCCGCTCGCCCGTCTCCACGTCCTCGAAGGTGTACTCAGGCATACGACTCCTCTCTGCGGTTCCACGCCTTCTGACACGCCCCGCGACTACGGAACCGCGCGCTAGACGCATCGCAGCCATCGCAGAAGGCTTGCCAGTAATCCTCCTCTTTGCTCGTCAGGCCACGCCACAGGCCCGCGTCCTCGGCACAGAACGGGCAGGCGTCGAAGCCAACCGGGTCCATCCACTCGCCGCTGACCTTGTGTCCGGCATACTGACTCCGCCTCCACGCTGCCATATCAGCCATTCAACACCCCCGTCTGTGAGGCGGCCTGTGGGCCGCTCTGCTGGCCTGCTGTGCTCTGTGGCCCCATAGGCGCAGGAGCCTTCGGGGCGGGCCTACGCGGCGCCACAGCCCGCGCAGCGCCCACGTCCTTGCCCAGCCTCGGCTGCGCCTTCGGATTCGGTCCAGCTTCGCCCATCTGGGCCTCAGCCATCGCCATCAGCGCCTCCGTGTTCACCATCTCACCCAGGTCCGGCATGTTGAGCGAGTCGCCCAGCTTGTCGAATATCTGAGCCCAGTTGATGAATGGCGTCTGCGGCATCAGCGGCGCCACCTGGCCGATGAACCCGACCATCTCCATCGTCCGCTTCTGGAGCAACCCCTCGGTCGTGCGCTCCATCGAGTATGCCTCGATCTCCAGCTCCAGGTCGTCGAAGGTTGCCCCGCTCTCCGGGTCGAAGTTGCCGCCCACAAACCAGGGCTCGTTACCCTCGCCCTGTGCAGCCTCCTCACCCAACGGGAACACCACCTCGTCGTCGTGGTACATATACCAGGCGACCTTGCGTAGCAGCCGCGTCACCGCGTCCTCGAAGCGCCGCTTCAGGAACTGCACCCGGATCGTTGCGCTCTCGTTTGCGATCTGGTTTTCCGTCGCCGTTCCCTGCCCGCTCACGTTGCCGCGCTGCGCGTCCGACATGCCCAGGTTGCGGTCGAGCCGATCCCTCGCTATCTGGATGTAGGTCGCGATGTCCTGCGGCGGCCCGCCGATCTCAATCGGCATCACGTCGTCCTTATTGAACCCCTCAATGGGGATCACTGTGTCGTGCTCCGCGTTCTTGATCGCATCGACCAGCCGCGGCTTGCTTGCGTCCACGATAATGCCGCGCTTGTAGTGCCCCGCGCTCTCCGTCAGCGACAGCGCGTGACGGTTCAGGTCGAGCGCCTGCCCATACGTCGCCGTCAGCGGGCCGAGGCTATATGTCTCATCGGGCACGTCATATGCACCAAAGAAGACATACGGACCAGAGCGCGGACCATAGAACGGTCTGTCCTCACGAATGAAGTCGGAAGACACCTCGCCCTGCTCACCCACGCTGACAGCCAGCGTGTAGATGCGCCCGTGATAGCCGTCACCGTCTTCTTTGTTCCGCTCGGGGATCCAGATGTCGTAGCCCACCACCTCTTCGCGCTGCGCGTCCTCGTTCGCGCCCTCATTGCGCTCGCTCTCGCGCGCGTTGTTCGTCGCCATCGACTCAATGACATCGGTATTCCACCCACGGTCGGGGAACTCCGCTGCCTCGTCTAGCAAGTCATCCTTGTCGCGGATCCACTTGTGCCCCTGAAAGCGGATCTCGCTGCGATCCGACGCCAGGTAGTCCTCGATGTACCGCTTCTGAGGGATGCGCTTGACCGTGGGCCAGCTAGGAGTCGCTCGCGCCACCGGAACCATGCCCAGTTCAACGCCATCCGTGGGCTTCGCCCGTGTCTTCAGCCGCCCGGTCTTGATGTGCTCGCGCACCTCCTTCGGAATCTCCGCGTCACCCTCTTCGCGTGACACAGCCATGATCCCGAAGTTCCAAAGGAAGTCCTGCGCTGGCGCAATCAGCGTCTCGTTCAGGTTCTCATCCCGCACCCAGCGGTTCAGACCGTGCTGAATCGCCTCTGCCGCAGACCCCTGCGTGCCCACCCGCCGCGTCTTCACACGCACGCGCGGGTTGTCGAAGACCAGCCTCGGCACGATGTAAGACATATACTCGTAGGCGTAGTTCTCCGGGTCGAACTTGGCCGTCCCGTCGCCGTCGCTGCCCTTGTACCAGGGCCCCGTGTACTTACCGAGGCGCTCATCGAAGTCCTTGAGGGCCTCGTCGCGCCGCGACTCAGCAGCTCGCACCTCCAAGTGCAGGCTTTTGGGGTCGTCTTTCAGCATCTCAGAAGTCCCTTTGATGTCCGTTGCGACCGTGCCCTAACACGTCCGCATAACTGCCAGGCTCCGGTTGCCATTGAGGCTCCGGGGTGCTCATGTCCTTGTCCCACACATACATCACCGCGTAGCGCATCGCGTCCATGCCGTGATCCGCACACAGCGGGCTCGGGATGTCGCGGTTGGGTTTGGTCTCATCCGGCTCGTTCCACACGTAACTGCCGATCTCCTGTTCTGTGCTGGTGGGCTTGCCCTTTGAAAGCAGCACCGGATCCGCACCATGACGCAGGCAGTTCGCGAGCATGAACAGTTTGGGGCCGCACTCCTCAACCGGCTCGCCGTCGCGCAGCAAGGGCTTGCCATCTTTCCCCATCAGGACATGAGCCGACTTTGGGTTCAGTTTGTCCATCACCTCACTGATCCCGGTCTGCAAAGACTTGTTTGCCTTGACCGCCAGCCGCGCAGAGTCACGCCCGCCCGGTGTACCCAGGTGGTCGTTGAAATACTGGATGCGGTCAGGCTCTGCGCTGTCGCAGACGATGCGCCGCAAATCAAACTCCTCGATGAACTCTGCCGCCACGCCGGCCCACCAGTCGGTGGATCTCTTTGTCTGGTACACGTCCGCAACCAGATACATATTGCGGTCCTTGTCCACGCCCCACACCTGTTGCGATCCTGGGTTCGTGTGTCCCCAGTCCTGGCTCGCTATGAACCAGGTCAGTTCGATGGGGGCACCCTCTGGCACCATCAACAGGTAGCGCCCTTGGACCTTATGCACCTCGCCATCGAGCACATGCACCGCAGGATCCCAGTCGTCGTAGACCAGGCCACTCGCGCTCACCCAGCGCCCCTTGTACAGACGCTCGAAGTTTGCGCCGCTCATCGAGACGCGAAGGTCATCGAGGTACGCCTCGCCGGCCTCGGTCCAGCCACCACCGCTCCACAGCCCAGGGTTGTCTTTGTGCCGCGAGAGAAGACGCAACATCAACGGGTTGCCATCCTCATCGAGCTGACTCGCCCGCTGGTTCAACCAGTGGTACTCCGCGCCGGGGTTCGTGTCCGCAATCCGCATCTGCCACGGCATGACCCAGTTGCGATTCACACGCACCAGCTTCTCCCAAGAGTCCTTCGTGATCTCTACCGCCTCAGCGATATACACCACGTCGTACTCCATCGAGAACGTCCGCGTCGGGTTGTCTAAACCGCTCAGGACAACGTGCGATCCATTCGGAAAATGATAGCTCTGCCTGTGGCTCGGCCTCGCCGTGCCATTGATCGCCGCGTGATCCGAACCCAGCACCTTCTGCTCCCAGGTCACCAACACGGACTCGTTCAGAGAGTTCCGCGTCTGACGCGCGATGAGCACACGGATACCCGGATACCTGTTGCACAGGTACTTGATGTACGTGAGGACCGCAAAGGTCTTGCCCGTTCCCGCGGGGCCCTCAATAAGAACCTCACGGTCACGGCACTCAAACAGGCGCGCGTTCGCTCCACGCAGGACTGTTCGCTTTTTGGGCCGGGCGATCATCTAGGAGGTGAAGTACGAGACCTCGAATGTTGGATTGCTCGCCGAGAACGCCCGCAGGTCTGGAAGGTCGAATGGGTCGCAGAAGATTTGGAGTGTGTTCTCATCATCGGTTCCACCGCTCCCGTGGACCTTGAGCCCGCTCGCGCCGCCGGAATTGGGCCGGATGTAGACCTCCGAGGTTGTTAGCGCGTTCGTTTCTATCAGTATCCCCACGCAGCCGACTGGGATGGTCAGGGGCTTCTCTGTGGATTTAGACAGGGAAATCGACTCCCATGACGTTGCCTCCGAGAAACCGAAAGGCCTGTTCATGTGGTAGCGGCCCATCAGGGATAGAAGCGGATCACGCTCACGCTAATGGTCGTCCCATCCGTGTGGATGTAGATGTCTGCGATGTCAAAGGGGTCGATGTAGGCCACCATGTAAGACTGGTGCCCAGCCTGATCCCACATCTGCATCCCGTTCAGGACAGTGGGGTCCGCCGTACTGTCGGTGCTCATGTATGTGCGGCTGTTGTGCCCGCCAATCGTTTGAACCCAGACAGCCGTGCAGCCGTCCAGATCAAGGTCAGGCGACGCCGTAGACGGGCCCATGTGAACCGGCGTTCCGTCCGTGGGCACCTCGACGCTCACAACGGTTTTGCTGTTCCACACAGGGCCAGCAGGCGTGTTCTTCCAGTATCGTCCCATTGTCCTACGCCGAGGTGAGTCGGCTCCTCACGTCCACAAACTTGGTTACGGTCATCTGCCCGAGCTTCTGCTCTGGGTCTGTCTCCATCACGTACTCCAGCCGGTACGTCTTGCCACCTGATTTGAAAACGTGATACCCCTCCAGAACATGCCGAAAGGTGCTGCCTATGGTGTCGCGGTCCCACGGCAACGCGGTATTCGCCACGTCCTCGATCACATCCTCCACGTCAAGGAGTTCGCTGTAAACCATCACCCCCGGCGTGCCAGATGTCGTGTCGAACACCCGCAGGACGATGCTCTCCACGTCCGCCTGTAACAGGTACGTGCCGACAGGCTTCGTGAGCCGGTCCATGACCGTCACGCTGCCCTTCTCCTCTACGTCGAGTCGTTCTCGGATCATGCGTTGTTGAAGTAACAGGGTTGTCCGAAGGCGGGAGATCCACCACCCACCTGGCTGGGCTGATTGGTGAAGCCGCCAATGATGCTGTTCGACTCCTGGTAGCTGGCACCAGGCGTCGAATCAGGCGAGGCGAACACCGTCGCATACATATCCGTCAAGTCCGACGTGGCCCAAGTGTTGCCGGACACAACCGTCGCGGCACTCACAGCCGCGGTGTTCAGTGAGCCGAACGAGATCGGACCAAACGCCCACAGATCCCCGAAGATGTTGTTCTTCACATGGACGTTGAGCGGGATTGGGGCGGCTGCGTCCTTCTGCTCGACCGAAATGATGTAGTTACCACCGCTCAACCAGTTGTCCTCGATACGCAGTCCGGCAGCTCCACCATCTACAGGTCCGCCCGTTGTCAAAGGATCCGGGTCGCGGGACTGCACCAGGAAGGCCGCGTTCGACTTGTAGCTGTAGCGGAAGTTCGACGGCTGTGTGTACTCCCCCAGCCCGAGCGGCCCACCAACTATCGAGCCCGCGGCGGAAGGCGGCTGCTCTGACTGCGGCACAGAAAGCGGGTCTACCGCCAGCGAACTCGATGCCGGGTTGTTCGGATGTGGCATGTCGCAGAAGTTGTGATGGAAGTACACGTTGCTCCCACCGTCTTGGATCTGGTGCGCGTCACAGTGAGATGAAATCTTCGACCCGCAATGGTGGATCCAGTTCCAGGCTTGCTCGCTGTTACGGTTCGCGAGCATTGCATCCCCACCTGTGTCGTGGATGTTGTTGTGGTGCCAGTAATGGATGCCGTCCACCGCGCCGCCACCGTTTGCAATCAAGCCCGTGCTATACGAGCCCTGCACCTCGCAATACCGAATCTCCGAGCCCTTACCGAGCGTGGACGGAGCCTTCACGTCTACCACATACTGCTGACCGTTGTCTGTCGGGCCTTGCACGTAACCGCCGTCCAGCCAGCAGTCCTCGATGAGGCAGTTCTGGGCGCTCTGGCCTCCCGACGCAATGACCACCTTGCGGATGTCGCACTTGCGGATCGTCACGTTGTTGTGCTTGACCAGGATGCCGAAGCCTGTGGACTGGAGCCCTTCGATGATCTGACCATCCGAAGTCGTGGACAAGGAAGCGGTCAGCGGGGTAAACGAGACCGACGCCTTCGTCACCTGAGGCCCTGTGTTCGTCGGGCCAGGTCGAGAGGCTGCCGTGCTCGCAGCCGGGTCTTTGATTGTGTGCGTGTGGACCGACTGCCCACCGAGCTTGATAGACGGCGATTGCACGGGATCAGAAAGCGTCAATGTAAACCGCTCATCCTCATTCTTGGTCAGCGCGTCAGCATGAACCTCTAAGTTGGCAAACCCCGTGGCTGACCATGCCGGGATGTTGATGACGTTATCAGCGAGCACCAGGCCGCCCGTGTAGATGGGATCGGTGCTCGTCACATCTACACCAATCGTGGCCGGGGCCGTTGCCGTCGGATCAATCGAGTATGGAACCTGGACTGAAAACCGCTGCACCTGCGACATCGTGACTGAGACGGTCGCCGCTGTACTGCCCGTTACTGGCTCAAACGTCTCGCCTAGAGTGCTGCTGAACTGAACCACGGCAGCCGGCGTCGGGCCCGTACCGTCGCGCCCCGCGCCGTAGTTCACTAGCGCCTGGTTCTCGCTCATCAGCGTGTCACCGAACGCCACGAAGCCTATCTTGCCCACGAAGTCATGCGTGACGCCCGCGGCTGTGTCAATCTCGTTGCCGAAGGCGAGCGGGAATAGCGCGCTCCATGAGATTGCGGTCAGCGGACCAAGCACCTCCTCATTTGCCACCTGCACGCCGTCGATGTAGAGGAAACAGTTGTCTTCGCCAGAGAGCCCGCCGTCGTATGTCAATACAAGATGTTGCTGCGTCGCTGTCACCTCACCGGCCCCGCTGCCGGAGGACGCCACCACAGGAACGTCACTGGGCGGCGTCAGGTTTAGGTCGCCGTTCGCGTTCGTGCCAGCCGCCGTATTGTCGTCCGTCGCCACGCGCCCGCGTAGCGTGTTGTCGGCTGACGTGTACCCAATGCCTAGCATCACGTTGCGCTCGGTGATCGGGTCTCCACCTAGCACAACGGGGTTACTCATCGTGACGAGGCGTGAGGGGCCAGCGTTGCCAGCCGCAGGCGTACACCACACCTCGATCCAGAACTTGCCCGACGCGCGCATCGAGACCGCAATCTGGTTTGGCGCGGCAAAGTCCGGGTCCGGGCCCTTCACAATCCCCGTGCCCGTCCCGCCTGTATTCATCGTGATGCCCGAGCCATCGGCCTCAAACGCCGCGTCGCCGGCCAGGGTCAGGGTGGGGCCAAAGTTGTACGTGTCCGAAGCCGTTGTAGCCGCAGGGTTCGTATCGTTGAGCTGGTACTCAGCGATGATCCCCGTGGTGTCACGGTTCGTTGACGGAAGACCGCCGCCTCCTTGGCCGATGATTCCCATGCTACTTGCACATCTCCTAGCTCTGGGTCCATTGCATCTGGAAGAAGAACTGATCCACCGTACCCGACACTACAGGGACGGTGATCCACACCATGCTGCCCGCCGGGATGGCTGCAACGCTGAACGATGTTAGCGACGTAGGCCATTGGGGGCTGTTGACCGAAACGGGCTGCGGGTCCGTCGCAAGCACCTTGTTGGTCGTCGTCGCCGTTCCGTTTACCGCAATGTCGTGGTAGACCTGGATCTCCACTTGAGCCCCTGAGCCCACTACCTGCGCCTCGATACTGCCGACAAGAATAGCCTTCTCGGTGTGGAACAGGAGGAAGCTCTGCCCTGCAACGGGCGTCTCCCATGTCCAGTCACGGCAGAAGTACGTGCCCTTGTCGTGCAGCCGAGCGCCCGTGCCGCCCATGTGCGTGACGATCTCAGCAGCGGTCACACCAGCGAGGCCCGTGTCTGCGTTCGCCGCGTGCAGTTGCGTGTGGTCGATGCCCACATTGTTGAAGTGGTTCATCAACGCAGTCGGCAGACCGTGCTCGATGGTGTCTCCAGCTACATCCACAGTCGTCTCGCCAGAGACAGCAACGTGCGTGCGCAGCTTTAGATCAGTGCTCGTCGAGCTTGGACTGTGAACACCTGCGCCGCCGCCGATGTTGGAGCCCGTGAGCAGGGTGCCGCCGCCGCCTCCTGTGACACTGGCAGACACTTCGGTCCACGGCGGCAAGTGGTCGTCGTGCCGCGTGAATACCACGTTTGCGCCAGGACGAAGCGCCATCTCAGTGAACGGTGTGGCTGAATCCGGGCCGCGCCAGAAGTCCCCCGGAGACCCGCTTCCAGTGCCCGGCGCGTTGACCGTCGTGGCGTCGTTCGCCAAGTAGCAGACGTATCCCTTCTCCACGCCGCTGTGCGTGTTTGAAACCACATCACCCGAGACGTAGGTGCGCTTGCCGCCAGTCATGCCTACCACGGTCTCCGTGTCCGCCGTGATGGTGTTGTTTGTCTCGGTGCTACCTGACGTGTAATTGTCGTGCGTCAGGGCCACCACCTCGGGCGTGCCATTGGTGGCTGTAATGAGGATCGGGCTGGCGTTGATCGTGTTGAAAAGCGCCGTCGCCCCTCCCGCGCCCGTCGTCACGGCAGACGTGTCCACCTGATACGTGTTGCCCGCATCGGCCTGGACCCCGGTATCGTCGTACTGGTACGTGTAGATCGTGGTCCCATCATTGATAACGACCGTATCGCCATCGGTCGGATCACCGCCAACCCCCGTTGCGAACGTGACGGAGCCCGTGGCATACGCGCTCGCTGCCCAAGCGCCGCGCCAAATGTACGGATCAGTCGTGCCCTCGCCCACCAGGAAGCGGTCCAGGTGACCGAGTTGCGAATCTCCTTGTACCCGCTCGTCGTTTGCACCCTGCACCAGAGCCAATGAACGCATCTGTTTCATCGTCGTGGTGCCGTCTGCGAGCTGGCCGCACAGCGACATGAACCCTGCCCCCGCCGTTGACAGAACCAGAGATGACTTAGTGGCTAGGTCTCCCTGCGAGTTGACGCCCGGAGTCAACCCGCCGGGGTCGCTGATAACCCAAGCCCGTGCAAACGGGACATTGCTGCTATCACACACGTCTCGCTGGGAAATGGTGTCCGACAGTCGGTTCGTGCTCGCCTGTTCCTTGAGGATTGGCGTAGACCCTGCACCCCCCGTGGGATCTACCCAGATTGCTTTGATCTCTGTTGCCGCGGCCATTCGTCTAGTCCTCTTGAGTTAGAAGGGTGACCGTTCCGGTCTCTGTGGTGATGGGGAAGTCGCCATTTGCGTCTGGCGCAATCTCGTACAGGACCAGCCCCGCCGAGTCGTGGATCGGTAGCTTGTCCGTGCTTGTCAGTCTGATCTTGTGCGTGTCCACCAGCACATACTTGCTGCTGTTCTGGCCGCCCGCCTGGTCCAGCAGGGCGTCCAGCAGGCCAACCCCATAGGCATATGCTGCCTTCTCTGTGTTCGTTGGCGCGTTGGCCCCCGTTGCAGGGGTGCTCGCGACCTGTAGGCTTTCGCGCCGCATCAACTGCACGCGCTCCCAGGGGTCGGGACTGTTCACGTTCAGCGCCTGGATTGCAGCCGCGTATTCTTCGCTGCCATATGCCCCGGCGCTCGTCGGATCCATGTCCGTCTGGCCGGCCTCTTGGAGGTGGAAGAACCACTCTCCATTGTCGTCATCGCCGTCGAGGAAGAGAGGGCTCCCCGTCCCGCCTGACCATGTGCTCGCCCGCCGCACGATCTTGTACAGTCCACCGTCACCACTGAATGTGCCCTCGGTGATCGTCTGTAATGCCGTCGCCGGGAACCAGAACGCGAAGCCCAGCTCGGCGTGCGACGTATCCTCGCGGTCCCCAAGCGGAAAATACTTCTCACAGAGAGACCACTGGCGACCGTGATCGACGTGCGACTCCAAGCCGCCACACACGTCCTTGAAGCTCACACCGTCGAGGTAGAAGGATCCATTCGCCGCATGATACTCGGCCAGCTTCGTGCCGCCGCCCAACGTGTCCCAGACAGTCACAGGCACGTCGCAAATGTCCACCATCGCTCTGGTCTGCTTGCCACGCATCGTTCCGCCCACCATCGGGCCGAACACCAACATGGGGATCCTGGTGCCCGCCTCAAACGTCGTCCGCTTGAACGTGCCCTCGGTGTGCGTGTAGTTCGTCGAGCCGTCCGCGAGGTTCTGCTGGAGCGGCAAACCAATCTGATTGCCCAGGTTCGTGTGGAAGGCTAACCAGTGTTGCGACTCGCCACCGTTGTCGCCCACGAAGTAGATGTTCGTCGTCTGCTCTAGCGCGTCGAGCGCAGCCGTTAGCGTGGTGATCTCGGCGTCCTTCTGCGCCGCAAGCGCGATCAGGAACACCCCTAGCTCCTTGTCGAACGCCTGCATCCGGCCCATCTGGGACAGTGCAGCCTGCCCCGCCCCGGAGCCCTCGGCCAGGACAGCGGCCTCTTGATACTGCGCATCAGCAATCAGCGCGTCGTGCGCCGGCGAGTACGGATCGTGCGCGAAGCTGCTGTGAATATGGCACACATAGAAGCGATCAGCCCCCGCGGCAGGTGCATCGACCTCCGCAATAGCCGTCAGCGCATCATCGAACTGGCGCTTCACCACCCACTCGTCGGTGCCTGCGCCTGTGCCGTAAGTGCCATTCACATGCGCAACCGAGCCCGTGAGCCCCTGGATGCGGTAGTTGTAAAACATATCCCGGCCCTGCCCACCCGGAGTGACCTCTTCGGGGTTGGGCATGATGTGCTCTGCGAGGTTCGAGAACACCGTCGAGTGCTTCGCGTCTGCGCCCAGCTTGCTCCCGATGTGCGGCCAGCCCGTGCCCCAGTCGCGAGCAGGGAAGATCCCTGTGTGGTGCGCCTCCTGCATGTCCGCAGTCGGCAGCCCAAGGTGCCACTTGCCCGTGAAGACGAACGACCCTTTGATCGTTCCCGGCTCCAGGTCACCAGCAGGGTCCAGCGTCCCCGGCCACCCATATGTCGCGTCCACCAGAGCCTTGGAATATGGATGGACATCATGGACAGCCGTGCCACCGAACTCGTCCATCACACCCGTGCCGAAGTTGGTCAGCACATCGCCCTCGTAGAACTCAGGCACGTTCGCTACGCCGTGGCCCTTCTGGAGCGATGCCTGCCCGCCCTTGATCGACGCGCCTGGCTTCATGCCGGTGAGAATAGATGCGCGTGTGGGGCTGCACACGGGCTCTGCTCGCGCATTGAGGAATGTCAGCCCCCGAGCTGCAATTGCCTCCAGCGTAGCGCAGGCGGGCTGGTACTGGTTCGTAGCCGCGCGCACGTTGATGCCGCCAGCCTCGGGCGCTGTGAATGGTCGGTTCCAGCGGTAGAACGAAAAATCCACATCATCAATGAGGATCACAATGCTGTTCGGCTTCTCGGTCAGTTCACCGTTCGTAGGTGCGCCGCCCGGCCAAGCTGCCTGGAACGGTGTGTCGCCGTGCTCGGGTGTGGGGCCGGACTTGAAGGTGGTGGTCAACCCGTATCCCCTCCCCGCGCAGACCAGCGCCCCTGCACAATCGTCCGGTGCACAGGCTCCGAAACCCCTGCCTCGGTGTAGGTCACATCGAACACATGCCCGCCATTGCGGATCTTGTCCATGTTGTCCGTGCCCTTCCTCTCGGTCGTCGAGATGCCTGAAATATGGATCGTAAGCAGCGTCGTGCTCGCCAATGGCTCGTTGAACCCGGCCTCGGCATAGAGAATGCGGTCATCCCCAAAATGATCGTAGAACCGCCAAGTGAAACTGGCTGTCGTGATGTCCGCGAGCCCGGATGGTTCCAGGCTGAAATCCCAGTCCATCGTGATGCTGTCGCCCACCTCGATCTGCTTGTGCCTGTGCCTCTTCGGTGAGGTGGCGGTCGCATTCAGGGTGTATCCGTTGCTGCCTGGATCCCAGGCGCCAGTCAGGAGGCTCGACGCCGGCGGCGTAACAACGAGCGCAGCCCAAGCCTTCGGCGTGATGTCGAAGTCGAATCTCTCAGCCATCTAAGCCAACTCCCAGGGCATGGTTTCAGGCACCACCATGC
>Ga0255047_10001600_pt1 | contig 16106 bp, 18 predicted proteins | sample JV7_2_1_MG_FD_183640 | JGI IMG/M metagenome (GOLD analysis project Ga0255047, IMG submission 183640) | Seawater microbial communities from Jervis Inlet, British Columbia, Canada - JV7_2_1 | ecosystem: Environmental > Aquatic > Marine > Inlet | place: Canada: British Columbia | collected 2016-10-06
GACAGCGATGCAGCTTCTGATGATGCAGACGCCGGGGATGACGACAGCGGTTCTCACGGCGATGTAGGCAAAGGTCACGACGGCAAAGGTCACGACGGCAAAGGTCACGACGGCAAAGGTCACGACGGCAAAGGTCACGACCACGGCGATGGGGATGATGACTGATGACCAAGTGGACACTACCCGAAGGGCGCAAGCCCCTGACCGACGCCGACTTGGCCGCTCTGACGCATAGGCTGGCTGACACGGCAATCGAGCAGAACGAACTCTACCAAGCCGCCAAGCGCGACGCAGAAGAGGCCGAGGCGTATGCGAAGGAGTTGGAAGCCACGCTGGCAAAGGCGGTGGAGGCTTTGGTAGATGCCTCTCAAATTATAAGCCAGTGCACTTGGACAACCATGCGCGTGAATGGTCAGTATGTAGATCGCAGAGAAGTCGTGCAAAGTTACCGCGCCACCCTCGCAGAACTGACAGGAGGCAAGGATGACTGATGTAAAGTTTCGCGCCACAGTAAAGCATGATGGTGCAGAGGTTGGCGACCTGCCTTGGAGGGAAGAGTTTTGGGCCGTTCGCTATGACGACTACGCCGCCCTCCAAGCCCGCGTGGCTAAACTGGAAGCCCGCAGCAAGGAAGCCGTCGAAACGCTTCGCGTTGGCTTCAAATCATGCGACCCGACGAAGCAAGCGGCGGCTATCATTCTGGTTATCGCGCAACTGGAGGGGCACGGTGAATAACATGCAAGAACAAGCGTTGAAGAGGTTACGTCGAAAGCTGGAGGTATTGCACCTCGACCTGAAGAAGGTGAACAGTTTTCACAGGTATGACATAGAAGAGTGTCTGGCACTCGTGCAGATGCTGGAGGGCTCGTTGGGTGCCGGAAACAAAGACAAAGCCTGAGACGCGTCAGGTGTGGGACATGGCGCTTCAAGGCCTCTCCAGCAGGGAGATCGCCGAGGAGCTCGGCCTGAAGGTCAACACCGTCGCAAACATGATCCTGCGCGGCAGGGCCAAGGGCGTAGTACCAAGACGAACGGAGGATGACATGTCGGTACGATACAGGCTAAAAAAGGCCAACACGACGCTCGGAAGCATGATGGCTATCTTCGACAGCCTCTCGACGGAGCAAAGGGCGTGGCTGGTGAAGCAAAGCATAGACTGCGGATGCGCGACCATATCGGAGTTTGTCGTAGAGCTCGTTCGGGATGCGTACGAGGAAGACAAAAGCAAGAAAGAGACCAGCCATGAATGAGAACGACAGCCGCATCGAAAAGGAAATCGAAGAGGCCAACGACGAGTTCATGGCCATGCTTGGGAGGTGGCGTGACCGGTCGGCAGACCCGCTCATGGTGTGCGCGGTCTTCCTGACTCACATGGTGGCCTTGGCAGGACACACCATGGAGAGTGACGAAGAATACGAGAGGTTTTTGTCGGAGGTTATCAAGAGGGGCAAAGAGCGGTACGCAAGGGACCGAGACAACCCCACGTTCGTCAACTGACCTGAGCGTTCTCGTCCATGGCGCGACGAATCAGCACCGACAGCTGACGCGCCATGGATCTTTGCTCCCGCTCCGCCAGCATGCGAAGGAGATCATGGTCCTCGGTCAGAAGACCGACGTTCTTGAATTTCGGCTCGTCTTTGTTGGCCATGTGTAAGACCCCTTTACTTGTTCCCTGTTTCTACACTGCTACTAGGCGCGGTGCAACTACAGATCTTTTTTGGACCCACGGCGCGTCCACGCCTCGAATTGAGGCGGGGTTTTCTTGTATCCACGCACATCTGCTCCGGACATCTTGTTGAAGGACCGCATCAACGCACGTGCCACATCCTCCGTGAACCCGTACTTCATCAACTCCTTCTCCGCTGTCCGAGCGGTGCGCATCCCAACCCTCCGGTCATGAACCAGATCGGGGAGGAAGTCCCGGTCCATGTCCTCCACCTTCTTGAATTTTTTCATAGCAGCTCCTTCTGTGGTTTCAGGTCAAGCCACGCGCGCGCCTCCTCACCGAGGACGATCGCGCCGATGTCGATCTTAGCACGAAGTGCCTCAACAATCTTCTCGTCGATGCTGCCTGCGGCAATCAAGTCCACATAGGTGACGTTGTTCTTCTGGCCAATACGATGTGCGCGGTCCTCGGACTGCAGGCGGGTCTCCAAGTTGTAGTCGTTCGCGTAGTAAACGCACATGTTGGCCTCCGTCAGGGTCAGGCCATAGCCTGCCGTTGCCGGGTTCCCTACGAAGAAGCGCAGCGGGTGGTCGGGGTTCTGGAAGTTGCGCACGATGTCATTGCGCACGTCATCCGATGTGTCACCGTAGTACGAGGCAGCACAGCCCTCTCCGAAGGTCTTGTTCAGCATCGCGGTGATCTGCTGGATGTCGTAGCGGAACCGGCTCCAGATGATCGCCTTCCCGGAATGCTCCTCCAAGATCTCCTCCAAGATTTCCATGCGCCGGGACGGGAAGTACACCATCTCTCCGTCGTCGGTCTTCAGGTGGCCAGAGAGAACCTGCTGCATGCGTAGCATCTGGGTGATGACAGCCGGAGCCGAGACAAGCTCTCCCCCGTTAAGCATGGTCATAGCCATGGTTCGCAGCTGCTCGTACATCTTGGCCTGCTCGTCGGTCAGGGTGACATGGCGGATCGTGTACACCTTCTCCGGAAGATCCAAGCAATCCTTCTTCAGCACACGAAAGCTTGTGCTATCGATCTTTTTGGTAAGCTCATCGAGATTACGATAGCCCACTACTTGATCGAAGGATATGCGGCCCATCTTACGCTTCTGCGTGACGGCATAGCGGTTCTGAAAGGCGTAGAAGCTGTCGTATCCCAAGGTCCGAGGTCCGAGGAACTCGAACTGAGCGAAGGCATCCATGGGCGACTTGGTGATCGGCGAGCCGGTCATGATCCTGCGGTAGCTGAACTGAGCCGCGATCTTGACGAGTGCCTTGGTCCGCTTGGCCTTGTGGTTTTTGATGGTGGTCGACTCGTCGATGGCGATCAGGCCGGTTGGCCCGAAGTGCTTGGCCATCCACTCGCCGGCCGTCTTGCCCTTGAGCGTGGAGAAGGCTTCGACGTTCATGACGAAGATGGTCAGCCCCTCGAAGGCCTTGCCGATGGACTTGAGCTCGGCCTGCTGCGTCTTGTTGGGGTTGGCCACCCAACGAATCACCCGATGTGGCACCTGTTCGGACATGTGCTCGGGAATTTCCTTGGCCACCCAGTTCCGGTACACCCCTTTGGGTGCCAGAACCAAAGCGAAGTTGATGTCGCCGGACAGGTACAGCGCGGCGATGTTGTCGATCAGAACCTTTGATTTGCCAGTGCCCATCTCCATCAAATAGCCGTACGACGGAAGGTTCATGCCCGCTACCAGCGCATCCATCTGGTGTTGGTACGGTTTAGTCTTAAAGAAATCCATTGACACCTGTTGATCCTCTCTCTATCCTCCTGCTCATGGTTAGCAAACAAGCTGCCAACAAGCAACCCTGAAGAGGACCAAACTTATGACCGACATCTTTGACGACATTTTCGACGAGGCCGGTGCGCTCGGAAATGTGGATACCGCATCCGGCAAGACCCTCAGCGATCTGGTGCGCAAGCTTCGCGCGGTGGAGAAAGAGATCTCCGACGCCGAGGACCATCTCAAGTCTCTGAAGCAGGAGAAGCACAAGCTCTCCGTTGAGAATATCCCGACCCTGATGGACGAGATGGGCGTGGAGCGTCTGGACGTGGACGGTGTGACTGTTGTGCGCAAGCTCATGGTTCACGCATCGATCCCCTCCGAGCGCAAGGACGAGGCCTTTGGATGGCTGCGCGAGAACGGTCTTGATGACATCATCAAGAACGATGTGACCGTTGCTTTCGGCAAGGGGCAGGACAACATGGCCGGGGATCTGCTCGGGCAGTTGGAGCGTGACGGGTATGACGTGGCTCAGAAGACCTATGTCCACCCGATGACCCTCAAGGCCTTCGTCAAGGAACGCTTTGAGAACGGCAAACCCATCGACCTCGACATGTTCGGGGCCTTCATCGCAAACGCAGCAGAAATCAAAAGGAAGTCGTGATGACCACTGATATCGCAAAAGCCAAAGAAACCGCCGTGTCCACTGACGTGATGGACGACATCTTCGAGCATGCTGGAGAGGGCGCGTCCTTCGACAGCAGCGAGATGCAGATCCCCTTCGTGCGTCTGTTGCAGCCTCTGTCGCCGCAGCTGAACAAGAAGAAGGCGGAGTTCATCGACGGCGCCTCGTCCGGGGATGCGTTCAACAACGTGACCGGACAATACTGGGACGGCGAGGCTGGGATCGACTTGATTGTCTGCTTCCAGACCACCAAGTATCTGGAGTTCGTGCCTCGTGACATGGGCGGTGGTTTCAAGGGCGAGATCCCTGCGAACAGTTCGCTGCTCCAGCAGACCACGCGCAATGGCTCGAAGGAGATCCTGCCGAACGGGAACGAGCTTGTGAAGAGCGACCAGCACTTCTGCCTTGTGATGGACGAAGACGGTGGCTATCAGCCGGCCGTGATCGACATGAAGTCCACGCAGCTGAAGATCAGCCGCCGCTGGAAAACGCAGATCGCCATGCAGAAGGTCAAGAACCCGAAGACGGGTGCCATGGTCACCCCTCCTGTCTACGCGACCATGTGGAAGCTGCGCTCTGTCGAGGAGTCCAATGACCAAGGTTCGTGGAGCAACTGGCAGGTTGAGCGTGTCGGCCTTCTGGAAGATCGCAACCTGTTCCTTGAAGCCAAGTCGTTCCGCGACTCCATCGCGGCGGGCGAGGTCAAGGCTGCTCCCGAGGTCGACGACCGCGACACCGGACGTTCTTCGGCACAGGTCGACGACATACCGTTTTGAGTAAGAACACGGGGGCGGGCAGGCTCTGCTCGCCCCTTCTTACCTTTCTCGGTATGTAAAGGGAACTAACATATGTCCTTAACACAAAGACTACTGGCGGCGTTCGAGGGATCGAAGGCGGCCTACGGAGAAACTACGGTTGGTCGCATAGGGCGCAAGGGAAAGGCTGAAGCTAAGAGCTTCATCCGGCGTGGTCTGATGACCGAGGATCTTGTGCAGCGACACATCGACGGAGAGCAGGGCGTCGGGGCGATCCCCATCACGCAGGAGAACACCTGCCGGTTTGGGGCCTTGGACATCGACGTCTACGACCTCGATCATGCAGGCCTGCAGTCGAAGATACAGCAGCTGAAGCTGCCGCTGGTTCACTGCCGCACAAAGTCTGGCGGCGCACACCTGTTCCTGTTCTTGAAGGACTGGCATCCGGCGTCGCTGATCCGCGAGTATCTGACAGAGATGTCCATTGCGCTGGGGTTCTCTGGTTGTGAGATCTTCCCGAAGCAAGATGCGATCTTGGTGGAGCGGGGAGACCTCGGCAACTTCATCAACATGCCCTACTTCAACGCGGACATCACGACCCGCTACGCCTTCGACAAGGCGACAAAGGCCCTCGATCTGGAAGAGTTTCTGGACCTTGTTGACGTGTCACGGGTGACGCTGTCGGACCTCGATGCACTGGACCTTTCCGGCTCCAAGGAACATTTCACCGACGGTCCCCCATGCCTGCGGATACTGGTGGCGACGGGCTGCGTCTCCGAAATGCGGAACAACACCATGCTGCAGATGGGTGTGTACGCCAAACTCAAGTATCCAGACGACTGGGAGCGCCGGGTCGAAGACATGAACCGCACCTTCATGCAGCCACCACTGGACTCAAAGGAACTGCTGGGCATCATCAAGCAGCTGCAGAAGAAGGACTACTTCTACACCTGCAACATCGAACCATTCTGCTCGGTGTGCGACAAGGATATCTGCCGCACCAAGAAGTTTGGGGTGGGCGGAGACAGCGAGAGCAAGGCGCAGGTGGGAGGACTCACCGTCGTGATGTCGGAGCCCCGGCTGTACTTCATGGACGTCAACGGGAAGCGCGTCGAGCTCGGCGTGGACCAGTTGCACAACCAGTCCCTATGGCAGAAGGCCTGTCTCGCACAGATAGACTTCATGCCTGCCGCAATGAAGGCGCAAGACTGGACGGGTCTGGTGAACCGCATGCTGTCCGAGGCCACCTACCAAGAGGTGCCCCGAGAGCTGACGATGGGTGGCCAGTTCGAAGAGCTACTGAAGAGCTACTGCAACGGCAGCGCGCAGGCCTACGACGCCTCGGAGCTCGAGACCGGCAAGCCGTGGCAGGATGGAGGTAAAGTTAAGTTCAAGCTGGACGGTCTTGTCACCTTCCTCAAGAACCGCGCCCATCCATGGGCAGAGAACAGGGCGAAGATACAAGAGGAGATCAAGCGCCTGAACAGCGGCACTGATTTCTCTGGGCGTGAGCGGTTCAAGACGACCGACGGAAAGTGGGCAGGTGTGCGCGTGTGGTGGGTGCCTGTCTTCAAGGAAGACGAGATCGAACTGCCTGTTGAGGAGATCAATAATGAAATTCCGTTCTAATAAGTTGGTGACGGTCCGGGAGATCGCCGAGTACCTCGATGTGACAACGGCGGCGATCTACAAGTGGATCAAGGAGGGAAGCATGCCTGCCCCCTACCGGATCGGCGGAACCAAAGGTGCGCTGCGGTGGCATGCAGACGACATCAACGCGTGGCTGGAGGAGACCCGATGATTCCGGGAAGCACACAGATTTTCGGTCCTCCGGGCTGCGGCAAGACCGAGACGCTGATGCGGCTGATCGAGGATCGGCTCAACAACGGCGTGTCCCCGCACCGCATCACCTTCGTGTCGTTCTCCCGCAAGTCGATCCAAGAAGCCAAGGACCGCGCGATGGAGCGGTTCGGGTTGGACGCCAAGGCGCTGCCGCACTTCCGGACACTGCACTCCACGGGCTTCGTGGCGCTGGGCCTGTCCTACGGGGACGTGCTTTCGGGTCCCGATTACAGGGCGCTCGGGAAGATGCTGGGGGAGGAGTTCAACATGAACGTCCGTCCCGAAGACGGTGTCCTGCTGCCCACAGACCTGAAGCGGGGAAGCAAGTACATCCAGATCATCGACCGTGCGCGGTATCGCATGATACCTTTGGAGCAGGAGTGGAAGGATCACGACACCCACGACATCTCCCTGTTCAAGGCGAAGCAGATCGCGGACCAGATCGTGGAGTACAAGACAAAGCTGGGCAAGGTCGACTACGTCGACATGATCGAGCTGTACGTCAAGACCGTCGAGGTCGCGCCCACAACGGTGCTGATCGTGGACGAAGCGCAGGATCTCACCCCTCTGCAGTGGGAGATGGTCAAGAAGATGGCTGAGTTCGCAGAGGAGGTCTGGCTGGCGGGTGACGACGATCAGGCCATCCACCGCTGGACCGGAGTGGACGTGAAGCAGTTCATCAACATGTCCCCTTCGCGGATCGTACTAGACCAGTCCTATCGCCTGCCCAAGAAGATCTTCGATGTCGGAGAGCGGATCGTCAAAAGGATCAAGGACCGAGTACCGAAATACTACCGACCGACATCCGAGGAAGGTCGTGTCACATGGCACTATGATCTCGAATCTGTGCCACTGGACCGTGGTTCGTGGACCATCATGGGAAGGACCAACGCCATCGTCATGGACATGGCGGCCGAGGTGCAGCGCATGGGCTACTACTATTCTGTGAAGGGGTCGCCGCCGATCTCTGCAGCGCAGGCCCGTGCTATCCAGACATGGCGGGAGTTGTGCAACGGGGCGAAGGTGGACCTTCACCTGATCAAGGAGCTCTATGATCTGGTCCCAAAGCAGGGGGACAAGGCGGTTGTACGGCGCGGCGCCGTACGTCTGCTGGAGAGTGTATCACCGGATGATACATTGTCCCTGACGCAGCTGGAGCAGGAGTTTGGTATGATCCCACAGGGGGATCTCCTTGGACGCCCGGATGCGTTCGAGGTGCTGAACTTAGGTAACGATATGCGCTTGTATCTTAACCACATCGAAGCATCCGGCGAGGACATCACCAAACCGCCTCGTATCAAGTTGTCGACGTTCCACGCCATGAAGGGCGGGGAGGATGACAACTGCATCGTGAACCTTGCGACCACCAAGACATGCGCCGAGAGCCGGTTTCCTGACGACGAGCACCGGGCGTTTTACGTCGGGGTGACCAGAGCGCGTAAAGAGCTGCACCTCGTAGACACAAACCGGAGGTATAACTACCCGCTATGACATTTGCTTTTGAGGACGACAGGCTCTGGGACTGGGCCACGGGGATGGCAAAGCACGTTGCGCTTTTAAGCAAGGATCCTAGCACCAAAGTGGGTGCGGTGATCTTTGATGACAAAAAACGCATCGTTTCTGCCGGCTACAACGGACTGCCGCGCGGTGTCCACGACTCAGAGGCGCGCCTGACCAACCGGGACATCAAATACAAGATGATCTTGCATGCCGAGGTCAACGCCCTGAGCTTTGCGACCGGACCTGTAGCGGGGTCGACGCTGTTCTGCACCCACCCGTGCTGCACCCAGTGTGCGGCGCAGGTGATCCAGCGAGGTGTGGCGCATGTGTGCTGGCCAACACCGGATGTCGAGTTTGTTAGACGGTGGTCTAACGACATGACCCTTTCGATGGAGATGTTTATGGAAGCAGGAGTGACGGTCCATGTCCGGTAATTACCCAGACGACAACCCTAAGACGGCCCTTGGTGAGGCAAAACCTAAGATCAGTGACACCCCCACCATTGGGATACGTGAACTGGGCAGAGTTCACACAATGGGTTCTGAGAAATATGGACGTTTCAACTGGAGGGAGCACACCGTATCATCTTCGGTGTATTACGACGCTGCTTGGCGACACTTGTCTGCATGGTTTGAAGGTGAGGACGTAGACCCAGAGAGCGGACTACCCCACCTCGCACATGTCATGGCCTGCATGAACATCCTCATGGACGCCGAGGCCTGTGGAAAGCTCAACGACAACAGACCAAAAAAGGACTGAGGACCATGGCAAGAGACCGCAAAGACAAGAGCACGGTTTCGTTCTTCGAGAGACTGGACCTCGGCGAGAAGCTCGTGCCGGATTGGAATATCCCGTCCGAATACCCGGACCTGACCAAGTACCCGCAGATCGCCATCGACCTTGAAACGTGCGACCCGCACCTGACAACGCTGGGTCCGGGCTGGGCCCGAAACGACGGGTTCGTTGTCGGTATCGCTGTCGCGGCCGGGGATCAGGCTTGGTACTTCCCGATCCGCCACGAGAACGGGCACAACCTCGACCCGAAGATGACGTTCCGCTGGCTGAGCAAGCAGCTGGCCACGCCGCACATCGACAAGATCATGCACAACGCCACCTACGATGCGGGCTGGCTGCGGGCAGAGGGGGTCGAGGTGCAAGGTCGGATCATCGACACCATGATTGCCGCCCCTCTGATCGACGAGAACCGCTTTTCGTACAGCCTGAACAACCTCGGCCGCGACTACATCGACATGCGCAAGGACGAGAAGATGCTGCGCGCCGCTGCGAAGGACTGGGGTATCGACCCCAAGGCTGACATGTGGCGACTGCCGCCGTCCTATGTGGGCGCCTACGCTGAACAGGACGCCTTCATGACACTGAAGCTCTGGGACCGACTGCGGACAGAGATCAGTGCACAGGACCTGACGCACATCTTCCAACTGGAGACGTCGATCATCCCCCTGATGATCGAGATGCGGTGGCGTGGCGTCCAAGTCAATCTCGACCAAGCGGACGTTGCCCGCAAAGGCCTCAGGATCAAGGTGCAAGAACTGAAGGACGAGATCAACCGCAAGACAGGGGTGGCTATCGAGCCTTGGGCAGCGGCGTCTGTGCAGCAGGTGTTCGAGGCGCTGAATCTGCAGTACCCCAAGACAGAGGCTGGTGCTCCGTCGTTCACCAAGCAGTACCTCAACGCCCACCCGCACGAGGTGTGCCAGATGATCGTCAAGCTCCGTGAGTTTGACAAGGCGGACAGCACGTTCATCGACTCGATCCTGCGGCACGAGCACAAGGGTCGCATCCACACGGAGTTCCACCAGCTGCGGAGCGACGATGGCGGCACGGTCACCGGGCGGTTCTCTTCGTCATCGCCAAACCTGCAGCAGATCCCGGCCCGGGATCCGGACATCAAGAAGCTGATCCGGGGTCTGTTTATTCCGGAGGAGGGACAGATGTGGGGGTCGTTCGACTACTCCTCACAGGAGCCCCGCCTGTTGGTGCACTTTGCGGCATCGATGCCGGACCACATGCGTAGCCCGGTGGTCGACACGATCGTCGAGGAGTACCACAAGGGTGATGTTGACCTGCACCAGATGGTGGCAGACATTGCAGGCATCTCCCGCAAGCAGGCCAAGGCCGTCAACCTCGGCATCATGTACGGCATGGGGGTGACCAAGCTTGCCGCACAGCTGGACATCTCTGTCGAGGAGGCCAAGCGGATCATGTCCGAGCACAAGGAGAAGGTGCCGTTCGTGAAGCAGCTTGCTGACGTGGCCAGCAAAAGGGCCGAGGACCAAGGTCAAATCCGCACGGTCCTTGGACGCCTCTGCCGGTTCCACCTGTGGGAGCCGACGAGCTTTGGGTACAACAAGCCTCTGCCTCTGGAGGAGGCGAAGAAGGAGTACGGGAACGTCAACAACCTGAAAAGAGCCTTTAGTTACAAGGCCTTGAACAAGTTGATCCAAGGATCGGCGGCCGACCAGACGAAGAAGGCGATGGCAGATTGCTATGCCGAAGGTCTGATCCCGTTGCTCACGGTGCACGACGAACTCTGTTTCTCGGTTGAAAACGAGGCTCAATCTGTCAGAATCAAGGAGATCATGGAGACAGGTGTTCCGCTTCGGATCCCGTCCAAGGTCGATGACGACATCCCGGCCCTGCGTGGGCTACCAAACAACTGGGGACAGGTCGAATGACTGACAACACCAACACCAAGGCGCTCGGGTTCAAGGACATGCACCCCGAGCAGGTTATGGCGCTCAAAGACTTCATTGATCTTGCGCTCAACTGCGCACATGCGGACGCCTTTGAGGGGCTGCTGGAGGCCGCCGAAGACGTTGTTGTGCTCTTCGGCGGCATTGGTATCGAGGTGAGCTACGACGTGGGCTACTGATTTGCCAGCCGCTGTGCGATTTCGGCGTTTCGAGCCTGCGAGACAGGATCTCCACCAAGTACAGCCAGCGGAGGTGTACCACCTGCCGGCGTCCGAGGGGTCTGTGGGACCACGGGCGCTGGCGCTGGCAAGGTTACGGGGGCCGGTGTAACAGCCGGCCCCTGTCCAAGGTCACTGAAAAGATTGCCACCTGTAGGAGCAACGGATGGAATAGCCGCTGGAGCAGCTGCTTCCTCTTGCCGACGACGGAACATCTCCGGGCTCAGCGGCTCGCCGCGACGAGCGTTTGACAACCGGTTCAGGTCCCCCCACGGAACGTTGGGAGCCACGCGAACACGGCCCTCCCGCTGCTGTTCCAGAACGCTCTTACGGATCTCCTCCGAGGCCAGACCGGGAATGAACTGACCACGCATGATCGAGTTGACCTCACGACTGCCGAGCTTTGCCTTGCGCGTCAGGTTGCGGCGGATCTCAGTATCGCTCAGGCCAAGCTCACGGGCGGCGAGGATGTCGTTGTACAGCTTAGACTGCTCTCGATAGAGGGTGTCGAGATAGTTGTTCCAGCCGTCGATGATTTCCGGAACCGTCGCGTCTCCACGGCGGATCACGGCGTTGGCTGCGGTCTTGGCTTCGGAGCGACGTGGACCGTACTCTTTCCCGGAATACTCAAAATCCTTACGGAGATCGAGGCGCATGGGCGTAAAACCAGTGACCTGACGAGCCAACTCCTCGTAGCCGTTGTACTCCTCGCCACGCGCGCCCGGTGTGTTCATCAGGGCTCGAGTCAAGCGACCCGGCTCAATGTCTCCGCGACGGCCTTCGACAACCAGCTTCGCGTAGGCGGGTGCTAGGCTGTCGAGGATGTGAACAAAACCGTTCTTAGCCTTGGTCCCAAGATCATCTGTATCCCGATAGATCAGGGCGCCAGTGCTGGTCACACCACCACGGCCGATGCCGGGAAAACCTTCCGACGGCAGCGCGTCTCGAACGCGTTCGAACACGATGGATTCAGAAGCAAACGGGTCTGCCAGAGACGAGACAGCGGACCAAGCTGCGTTGGCCAACTGGTCCGCTTCGGACTTATCTAGACGGCCGCGCTCGGAGTATGCACGAAGGGCCGCGTTGACGGAGTCGGTGACAAAGCTGTAGGGGGCGACGTAACTGAGGTCGACATAGTCGATCTTGCCCTTGCCGTCGTTGTCTGTGATCACCAGATCATGGCCCGCCAGATACTCTGGAAGCTGCTCGTACAGGCGCTTCATCTGTTCCTCGGTGGTGCCGGTGGCGTTCATCGAAGCTCGCACCATGGCCTTGGGTGTGATGGCCGCAACTGTCAGGAGGCCGGTAAGCCGCTGCGCGCCGATTGCCCGCATCTGCCGAACCAACGCCTTTGCCTTCTGTTCGCCCAGTTCAGCGATCAGGCTCTCGTCGGCCACGGCCGACAACTCTTTCAGGCCCGTGTCTAGGATGTTCGACAGGTTGCGGATGTTTTCCGACGCGAACGAGGTGAAGTTACCAAAGGGCAGTGCACGGTCCAACGCTTGGACGGCCGATCCGATCTCGCTGTAGGTAGGCATCATGCGCTTGGTGCGATCGGCCGCGATGACCTCTACCGGGGACAGACGTGCCGACGGCCGTCCGATGGAGGATGCAAAGTCAGACACCTCGCTGCGGGTGCGTTCAACAATCCCGCTGCGCTGCATCCAATCAAGGGCCGAGCTGAACTCGTCAGGGTCCGCGACCCCCGAACCTTTGAACATCTCGTTGAGCTTAGCTTCCTCGCCCAGCATCACCGTCGCCTTGGTGTACCCGTCGACGTTGTCCGTCAGGGTCTCAAAGAACCCCATCACCTGTTTCAGGACAGGCAGGTTCTCGTAGCCTTCGATGGCCTTTCGAACCGTCTGCGCTGCACCGACAGCCGAACCCTCTTGCTGGTACTGCTTGATGGCATTGAGCAAGACGTTACTGTCGGTCACGCCGGCCGCGTCGAGCTTGAACTTGAGGCGCTCGAGGCCTGCGTTGTTGAGCTTCGACGCATCCCGCAGGAAGACCTGTGCGGCGCCGAGGTAGTCCTGATTGTACAGGGAGGGGGTGTTGCCGGTGGCGACACGCATCAGCTGGTTGCCGACGAAGTCCCGAACACGGGATGCGACGTTGGGAACGATCAGCTGCTTCTGAGACAGACCCTTGATCTGGTTTACGATCGACGCCAGCTGGCTCGCGGGGTGTGAGCTAAGCGTGATCGGGCCGGTCAGGTTGGCGTAGAGTTCCTCTGGAACGTACTTGCCGCTCATGTCCCCGTACTGCCCGCCCAGCGCACTGTCAGGGTTGAACTCGCCAAGCTTGCGATACCCGTTCAACTGAAGGGTTTCCTCCAAGTTTTCCGGGTTCAACCCGGCCGCAGTCAAGCGATCGAGTTCGGCGGTGTACTCCTCGGGGCTCATCGTACGCGGGTCTGGGATGTCCACCACAATGGGGCGGGCGCCTTCCCTGATTTTGGTCAGGGCTTCGCTGGGGAGCACCGCGTTTTTGCCGAGGATGTTTCTGTAGAAGTCGAAGGCGGTAGTGGTCTCGGCCAACTTGTTGATGGTGTTGACCACCAGATCCTGCGGCTTGGTGATCTCGCCCATGAAGGCACGGACAGCCGGGACCTCTGTAACCAGATCCTTGCGTGGGATGAGCATTTCGTCGGCCAACTTGAACAGCGACTGCCGCTCCATGGTCAGGCCGCCAGTCCCTCCCATCTGACGCTTGACCAGAGCCAGACGGTTCTCAATAGCCTGCTTTGGCGACACCCCAGCGGACACCTCTCCAAGACCGACGATGTCCAAAACCAGACGCGTCGCGTTCTCTTGGGCTTGCGGTGTCCCGTAGTTCGCAGGGTTGTTCCGAGTGTTGTAAGCCATCAGATTTGTCACGGCTTCTTGGAAAGGCTTTTGCTGCATGAAGTCTTCGCCAAGCTCCGAGTAGAAGCTCAGAGGGTTTTGGTGCACATCAAACATCCGGCTCAAGTGAGCGCGGCGCTTTTGCTGCATCTCTTGAATGGTGTTCACGGCAGATCGCGCGAGGCGACCGCGCTCCGTGACGGCTAGGCCGGGAGCAAACGGAACCTGCGCAGTGACGAAGCGTGACTCTTCTGTGCGCGCAACGTCCTCCAGCTGCTTGGCTAGGATATCCTCCAGCCGGGTGGTCTGGTCAACCATGCTGTCCAAGGAAGACCTGACGGCAGCGCCATACTTGGCCTCGATAATATCAGATCCAAGGCCACCCACGAGGTAGCTGTAGACGTCCCGCTCGGCCTCTTCCATGGCCACCTTGGTGCCATTCTGTTTCTTGATGTTGCGAAGGGCGTCCTTGAGACTGTTCTCGTAACCCGTGACAACACGAATAGCCTCGTTCTTCTCGGCACGAGTGAGACCTTCGACGTCTCGGATAGAGGCGACGACTGAAGGGTCTGCGCCCTTGGTGGAGGTGAAGTACCGGTTGAAGAGCTGCTTGCCGCGCTCCGCCCCCGGAACCATGGATGCGCCACGACCAATGACGTCAAACGTATTGAGGATCCCCCGCGCACCAGCTGACAGGGTTTCGTTGACACCGGGGAGCGCCGCAACTTGACGCGACCCCTGACCAAGGCCGTACAGCAGTGTGTCGAACCCGGCGCTCAGCGCAGAAGCCTCTGCGGCCTGCCGCATCTTGTTGCGGAACTGTCGTCCAGCCTCGCCTCGACCAACCTCTCCGGCGTAGTCTTCTGTCTTCAGAGCATCGGGAAGCACGGTGAACGAATCGGACAGGGTTTCCCGACCGCTGGGCGAGAACACACCTTCGTATAGCCCCGCCGCTGCGGCTGTTGTTCCGAACAGGCCTGTACGAGACGACAAGACCTTCTTTCCGACGCTGGATGTTCCGAACTCCTCGGCCGATCTCATGAACCGACTGGTCGACGTGACACCCTTTCCGGTCCGTGCAACGTGGCTCGCCCGTCCAAGCCACCCAGCGATAGGAATGAAGCCAATACCAAAGCTGACAACCTCTTCGGTCACTTTGCCTGCGCCGCGTTCTGGAGCAATGTATTCTTTGATATCCTCAAAGAAGTCGGTGGTGGGTCGAAGCGCATTGGTTCCAAAGGCTGCGTCCAGACCAATCGCCCCCAGTTCCAACACGCCTTGCGCCATGCTGATAGGCGCCGTGACAATACCTCGCCCGACGGATTCAATGATCCCCTCTTGGTCTTCCGCTTCATTGGGAGCAGTGGAACCAACAGAGATGTCCGCAGACAGGTTTTGCTCGGACGCCGGTCGACTAGGAGCGAGGTCCGAGAAGATATTGTCTTCAGCCATTGTTTACAGCCCGTAGAGTGAGGAGTCGATGCCGGGAAACTGGGCTTCGAGATCAGCCTTTATCTTAGCTGGATCCGCTCCTTGACTCAACGCCTGATCAATGCGCGTTTTGATGGCGGGTTGAATGAGCAGGCTTTCCACCGGAGGAAGGTTCATGCCCGAATACCCCGGAAGGTTCTGCACAATTGCGTAGGCCTTGCGCACAGCTTCGGTGTAGTCTCCGCCCTCGTTGGTGATCATGTCACCAGCAACCTTGAGGACACTTTCAGCGAACGGGTCCAAAGGCGAAACCTCCTGTCCTCCTTGCACTTTGAGGCCGGCCTTCAGGATTTCCAGCTGCTGCTCCTGCTGGAACTTCCGCTCGTCCCGCGCTGTTTCCGCTTCGGCGGACCGAACATCGGACTCCAAGTCCAGAGCACCCTTCAGAGCCGCCATGCGGACAGCGCGCTCCTGCTCGTCCCGCGAAGCCTCCTCGGATCGGATTGCTTGCATCCCGGACAACGCGCCTTGGGCGATGTTGGTCAGGGCGTTGGGGCTCTGACCAGAGGCGATAGCAAGACCGATCATCGCAAGGTTGGCCATGGCCTTCTTGCGGGAGTCGACGTCCTTCTTGCCCATGACGCCTTCAAGGCGCTGGAGCATTTGTGCGTAGGTGGTCTCGAAGGTCTCGGGCTTTTCCGGATCGAGGTTCGG
>Ga0255047_10001602_pt1 | contig 16102 bp, 29 predicted proteins | sample JV7_2_1_MG_FD_183640 | JGI IMG/M metagenome (GOLD analysis project Ga0255047, IMG submission 183640) | Seawater microbial communities from Jervis Inlet, British Columbia, Canada - JV7_2_1 | ecosystem: Environmental > Aquatic > Marine > Inlet | place: Canada: British Columbia | collected 2016-10-06
CGAACGCTTCCCGGTCGTTGTCAGCATCGGCGCCAGCAAACGCCCCCTCGGCCGCGTCGAATGTCGCATCCTGTATCGTCTTGGATTCGTCGAACACGTACAACAGGTGATCGGCGTGTGCGCCCTCAATATGGGCCGGCTTGTCGCTAGCCACGGCCGACGCCGACCCCGTTTCTAATTTGATCCCCATTTGCAACAATTCGGCGTCCTCAACGAAAGGCGAACGGCCGACCTTGTCCCAACGTAGCCGCCGCACCCACTTGTGGACTTCGGGCCATAGGTAGTCCTTTAGTTGGCGCCACACGGAGGCCGTGGTGACGATCTTCCAGTCGCGGCCGTCTCGGGTCAACGCAAACCAGATTATCAGCCAGGCCGCGACGGTCGTTTTCCCAAGGCCGTGCGGGCCACGGGCGGACACGCGGCCGACTTCTGGCAAGGCGTCCATGATTTCTAGTTGATAGTCGGCCGGGGCGGTCCCTAATGGCCAACTGAAACAGTCAAGAACAAACCCGGAGGGGTCATTCCAATAGCGGCCAAGAGCCGCGCCGCCGGCCGGTTTGGCCTGTTCTATTATGTATTGATCAAGGTCGGATCGGGTCGGTTGCCTAGTTCGGGTTTTCACAATAGGCGGGGATTCCATTCTGGTATGTTAGGGGAAAGCCAAAGGCGTTCGATGACATCGGGGCGACTTGGGGAATCAATGCTCATTCGGAAATCTATTACACTCCAGCCGTTTCCCTCATATAGTTCTTTGTAAATCTTGGACGGATACCCCGACACAATCGCGGGGCCATCGTGTCGATTCAGTAATTCGGCCGCGTTCCTGTGCCATTGTTCGGTTGTCTCATATGCATAACGATTAGAGAGAACACGCGTTTCCTTTAAGTACGGTGGATCAAAATATATCAAATAATCAAGGCCGCGGACTCGCTCGATTAAATCTAGCGCATCCTCGTTTTCAATCTGTACGCCTTTCAGCCTCGCGGCCCAGTCCAATAAATGTTCTGTTTTCGCAAACTCCTTCGCCATTGATGATCCCATAAACCCGCGCCGCCAATCCCTTCTCTGATCTCCGGGCAATATTGACCTCGATCTGGCCATTGAAATGACGGAATAAAACCGCCGCGCTTCCTCTAATGGGTCGCTTGCTGGCTCAATGCAAGCCTCGAATTCGTCCCGTGCATATGGGGTCAAATTCAACAACCGGACAAGATCGTTCGGCCGTTCTCTCAGGACGCGAAAGAAATTGACGATTCGGCCGTTAATATCGTTGACGATTTCAATTTTCGACGGCGGCTTGTATGCCAAGACTGCACCAGACCCGAAGCACGGCTCTAAATAGGCACCATGGGGCGGGAACAGTTTGAGGATCTCAGGGGCAAGGCGCCATTTCGCCCCATAATATCGAAAGGCCGGCCGCCGCGGCCTAGTTCGGGTTTTCACAATAGGCGGGGATTCCATTCTGGTATATTGGGGGAAAGCCAAAGGCGCTCGGTTCTAGGTGAGGGGTAAGCGCCGATTGGAACAACAACATCAAAATCAACCGTCCGCCACCCATTTGCTTCATATAGTTCTTTGTACAAATCTGATGCATAGCCCGATACAATCGCCCCCCCGTCATGATCTTTTAAAAGGGCGGCGGCCTTAATGTGCCATTGGCGGTCTGGTTCATAAGAATAGCCGCTTTTTGTTGTCCGTGTTTCCCGCAAATAGGGCGGGTCAAAGTAAATCAGATAGCCATGACCGCGGACTGCTATGATTAGGTCCAAGGCGTCACCGCGTTCTATCTGAACATTTTTCAATCGGGCCGCCCATTCATATAATTGGTCTACTTTCCTGAAATTGTCCGTCGGTGTTATCAGGGTCGCTGTGCTGAATCTTCGTTGCCAATCTCGTTTTTTCGCCCCCGTCCAATGACGCCGCCCAGAATTCAAAACCACATATAATCGTCGCGCGTCCTCCAATGGATCGGCCACCGGCTCGACACACAACTCGAATTCCTCCCGTGCATATGGCGTCAAATCCAACAACCTGATCAATTCTTTCGGGCGCTCCCTCAGGACACGAAAGAAGTTGACAACCCGCCCATCAAGATCATTGACAATTTCAATTTTTGAGGGCAGTTTGCGGGCAAGAACCGCGCCCGACCCAAAACACGGCTCCAAGTAAGCATCATGAGGCGGAAATAGCTTAATGATTTTGGGGGCCAATCGCCATTTCCCCCCAAAATAATGGAATGCCGCCATCCGCGGCCTAGTTCGGGTTTTCACTTATCCCCCGCAAGATCAAAGCCTTGCTGCTCCGCCATGACAATGGGCAGGGGCGGCTGCGTTTCCGCTACCCGTTGACGGGCCATGGCGGCCGTGTCGGGGTCGATTTCAAACGCTATATAGTCCCGTTGCAACATCTTGCACACGGCCGGAACCGTGCCGCCACCAGTGAAAGGATCAAAAACGATAGCGCAGACCGAGACTAGACGATTAATCCAATTCGCAAACACCGTCACCGAGTCTCCCCATATATGCACTCTCTTGTCTTGCCCCCCCCCCTTAAGAATATCGCGCATCCAATCCCAAGCCGGGAAGCCCCGCGACATCCAAATGTACGGTTTCCAACCAATTACAGTCCTGTCTGCCCACATCTGATACCCACCACCCGTCTGTATTTCTGCCAATAGTGGGCGCCGGTCCAGAGCCACGGAATACATTGCACGCTCTGCCTCAAATCTATTTCTGGTTCCTGCTTGAGCGACTATGCTCCCCCCCTGGACCAGAACCCGCGCGGCCGTTTCGGCCAACCAACGATAATCGTCTATCCTGTCGTATACGGGATCAGTGAATATCAAATCGACAGATTCATTGGGGATCGCCCTGGCCAATTCGCGGGCATCGCCGGTGACTATTGTGTTCAGATCGTAGGGGCCGATCTTGCCTGTTTCACCGTTCATTAGTTCGGGTTTTCACTTAACCCCCGCAAGGTCGAACCCTTGCTGCTCCGCCATGACAATGGGCAAGGGCGGCTGCGTTTCCGCTACCCGTTGGCGGGCCATGGCGGCCGTGTCGGGGTCGATTTCAAACGCTATATAGTCGCGGCCAACGATGCGACACGCAGCTGGCAGAACCCCCGAGCCGCCAAAGGGATCGAATAAAACATGACCGGGAACAGTAAAACAGTTGACCCACTTGGCCATTAATCCCAAAGGCTTTCCCCATTTATGTGTCCTGGCAGACGGGCCGCCGTTTATCGTTGGTGCCCAATCAGCCATCTTTTTATATGTTTTGCTCCTCCCCTTTTCAAACCATAGGCATGTTGTAATAACGCATATTCCGGCCCTGCCGGGCGCTATGTGTCCGTGCCTTTGCCAATACAACAGCCAGGCATAAGTCAAGGCGGACATAGCAGGAATAGTTGTGGCAAGCAACGGCGTTGCTTGCCACGCCAAGCAGGCCCGATCCGGCTTCAACACCCGCGCGGCCGTCTCCGCCAGCCAGCGATAGTCGTCTATCCTGTCGTAGACGGGATCGGTGAATATCAGATCGACGGATTCGTCGGGGATCGCCTCCGCCAATTCGCGGGCGTCACCCGTGACAATTGTATTTAGATCGTAAGGGCCAATTTTAGTCATGCGCCGCCCGCGGCTTAGTTCGGGTTTTCACTCACCACCTTTTCATACGCCACCGACACGCCCGACATAATCCGCTTGTAATCGGCGTCGCTGGAATGCAAGCGTACCGCGTCTTTGACGTTGGCGATGAACAATGACATTATGCCCATTGTTTCCTCAACGCTCATTAACAGTTTCGCGGCCGTCTGTCGCTTCTGCTCAGTGTCGACCAGCCGCCGCCGTTTCTCGATCAGATCGTCCAGTTCTAACCATGCTTGTTCGTTGTCGGCCGCGGCCGTGATCAGGCCGTGCAAATTGGTGATCCCTTGCTTCTGTCGCTTGCCGTTGCCAGTCTGCACCGCTTCCATAAACCCGGCCCATTCGTTGCCAAGCTTGGCCCACGCGGCCGCCGTTTCGGCCGTGTCAAAGCGCAACAACAGATCCCCGATCCGGGCGTCCAACAACGCGATTTCGTGCGCCAAGACTAGCAAGTCAGGATCTTGCAGGGCGGCCGCATAGCGTGCGCCTAAGTCCTTGGGTAGATACTCCGACCATCGGCCGTGTTTAAAGTTCGGCGACCCGAACCCCGCCGGCGTTGGTCCACCGTGGTTTTTGCAACGGCCGTTCCGCGGATAGGCTAACGACCGGCAAGGCTTCCCGGTAGACTTGGCCGTCGCTCCGCACAATTCACGGCCCTTGTCGTCGTAGGTTATGACTTTTTTATTCTTGCGTGTCTTGGGTTTATTGGCTGGCATTACACCCCCGGCCCCGTGGCTATATTCATTTGGTCCTGTTGGCCACGTATTCGGAACGATAGATCGCCCGCTTCCGGGTCTGCTCCGCCATGTTCAGCCACGCGGCCGGGTCTTCTGTCCGCAGCCGGCCGCGGCTCAGGCGTGCGGCCCGCTTTTCGGCCAACTTTAGCGCGCGCGCCCGTCGTCGAGCCAGGCGCCGGCTGTGGGCCGTGGGACGGCCGCGCCGCTTGGGCCGCTTCGGATCACGCTTGCCGATCGCCATAGCCTTGTTCTTGTCTTCATTTCCGTATGACATTATTCGCCCTCCGCCTTGCGGCCGCATAACCACGCCCAAACAAAAGTTGGGAACCAATGCCATGATACCCATTCCCTGCCGGCTACCCGATCCGACCCTGGCACGAAACGCCTCCCTTCATACCAGCGAACCGCGGCCGCCTTTGACCGCGCCAACACAAAAGCACTTGTATAAATTGGACGCTCAAACACCCAAACATGGAATAACCGCCAACCTAATATTATCATTGCCTCCGCCCTGCTAACCAATCATTAAACCGACCCCAATACGAACGCATCGTCGGCCGCCCCTGACCAGCCCCCGCCGCGGCTGGGTATTCGTCGCCCCGTTGCCAGCCACACGCCCCGCACATCATGACAAACCGGCCATTGCCGGAATTGTACGACGGCCGGATCGCGCCATTGCACGCGGGGTCATGCCGCTTGGGGTTGGCCGTGAACGCAACGGCGCCGAACATTCGCGGCCGTTTCAAGTCAGCGCTCCGAACAATTGCAATGCCAACAGGAACCCGACAACGAACGTGGCGGCCTGCAGGAATGCAACCACGACCGCCCGGCCGCGCTCCGGCCGTCCCTGCGACCGCTCCCACAAGGCCAAGCCAATGGCGCCTGCGGCCGTGGCGACGATGGCCCAAACGATAACCGCCAAAAACGGATTGCTCATTTGATCCCCCAAAACCTGATATACACAACAGCAAGATCGGCAACCACCCACATAAACAAAAACGTACCAGCAATGCGCCGGGTCAACGCCTTGTCGGCCGCGTGGCTGACCCGGTTGCCCCAGAAAAATGTCGGGGCACCAAACAATACATTGAAGACAAATAAAAGAATCCAAGCATCAGCAATTTTCATTTGTTCCCCCGGTAAGATCCAACGCGCACGCTTTCACCCCACCAGCCGTTTGTCGTCATTTCTCCCCCTGATAGGATTCAACGCAGAATTTGTCCCCGTACCATTCCCAAGTCCAATATAGCGGCGCATCCCTGAGAATGTTCTCCGCTTCTTCTTTGGTCAATCCTTCCACAAAAACCCGCCACAAGGTCGGGCTGTATTCTATCGCATCCAATCGATCTTCTACATACACTTTGCCATTTGTCATTTGTTCCCCCTGTACTTTTCAACCTTGGCCGGCCCAAGAATTGACCAATCCCGCCCAACGTCTGCCCGCGCGGCCGCCTCAGAATCATAGCCGTCTAGAATAATCCGCCATTGTTCCCCTTTTCCGCCAACGTCCAGACCGTCAAGGCCGGGCGTTTCTTCGGCCCCCGCGGCCGCCTTCAACAACGCCGCTAATTCGTCGTCAAACATTATCGGCATAAAATCAACCGCCCCCGAAACGTGGTCGGCCGCTATCTGTTTCGCGTCCCACGCCAAGCCCACGGCCGACGATTGATTGTCAAGATACGCATAGGTCCGGGCCGGGTTTCCTTCTTCGCTAAGATCGAAATCGTCGCGCATAACCACGACCAGGGCATCGCCGGTCGTGTGCAATATGACCGCCTTTTCTATGCCCGCCGCCCCCGCGGCCGCGTGTGTTTTGTTGCCAGCTACAATAGTTCCGTGTCGGTCGGCCACAACCGACCGGGCCGGGCCGGAAAAGCCAATGCTATAATCTAGCATATAGCCGCCGCGCTCAGTCCCCGCGTTGGCGTTGTTTTCGTCAGGCGTCAATTGCCCGATGTCGACCACTTCAATTCTGTTGGTTGTCATAGGGTTCCCTTAGTATCTTATGTATTGGCGACAACTATAGTCGCCTTTATTGCCAACCCCATTCCGCCACCGGCCGCAAGTCCGCCTGTGGCACGAAATACGCCGGTCGGCCGGTCCCCGGGTCAAGCCAATACTTGTCCTTTTTTCCCGCGGCCGCCTGCAGGAACCCCCGCACAATGTAGACGCCATCCCGGCCCGTGACCAGGAAAAACCAATGGTCGTCGGGATCTGTTTTGTGCAAGATTAGTTTCCCATTGCCGTACGGGGTCGTTCTGACCTCGACCCGGTCGCCAATATCGGCCGCCCTCAGATCGCCCAACGCCCCCGACCAATAGCGGTCAAGCGCGTTGGCGACCGCCATTTCACCAAGGGCGCCGCTTATGTGCTTTTGCCAAGCATTGTCCCGGCCGGCGCCGTGCGTAGGTTGGCGGCCGTGTTTCAGGTTTTGCGTATGCCGCATTATCCCCACATTTGCCCCGATCAGTAATTCAGACAGGGTCAGCTTGACTTGAATCCCGCCGTTAGTATTCGCCATGCTTTGCGCCTCGTCTGTAATCAGCCACGGCCCGCCATGCGGCCGCCCGCGCCTGCCGTCTCACACGTTGATTGTGGCGCCGTTTAATTCCCTTCAAGTTTGGCCCGCCAAACCTGACCACGTGCCGCCAATAAAACGCGTCGTATTCATCGCCTGTTAGTTTTGTCCGGGTTCCCATCATTTCAGCCCCGATCATTATGTCATGTATCCCGATCATTGTGCCACGGCCAGCCGTTATGGTCAAACAGTGCAAGGCGTCAGCACCCGCCGCCAACGGCCGTTTCATAGGCCAGCGCAAACAAAACCAAAAGGGCCGTCAATGACAGAATCACCGACCATACTATAGCCCGGAATAGCCATTGGCCGCCCTCATTGGTCGCGCTCATTCTATCGCCCATCCCAACGACGATAACCATAATTCCCCTTTATCTGACTCTGTAAATCATCGATGGTCTGAAACAGAATTTCGACCAATTCAATTAGATAACCAATCCGCAAATCATCGACTGTGAATTCGGGATCGTCAAGGTCGCGGCATTGGCTCAACAGCGTTTCAATTCGTTGTTTTTGTTTTTCTGTCTTTTCGTCAAACATGGCGGCCCCCTCAACGACGGCCGCCATGTATTCCTTCATTTTGTCCGTCATGTTTCCCCCGTTACTATTGCGGTCGTCTGTAAGCCGCGCGCGCGCCGCCGGGCCTGGTGGGCGGATTCTCGTTCCCAGGCCTCATGTATGGCCCGGGTGACGGCCCCCGTAGCAGTGCCAACTTGCCATCCGGCAAGGTCGTCAATTTCCTCGGCCGTGGTTGGCAAAAACCGAAAGCACTTTTGAATTCGCCCCGCCTTCTTTTTCACGTTTCCCCCGCCTCTGCCGTGCCAAAATAAACCATGTCCAAAATTGTTTGGTGCCCCCATGCCGGGGAATCGGCCCAACGCAACGCCGGGATAGTTAAATTCGGAAACTCAAAAGCCCCCCGGCGCCCATTCAGCGCCGCCCCCAAAGCCAAATGCATGGCTTGGGCCACCCGCAACCAAAGACAGCCCGCGAACACGGCCGCCAAAATCAATTCCAGCCATTCAAGCCGCGTATATCCCCGCACCTGATCAAGTTCTGCCGCGGTGTTGCGAATTTCCATCAATCGCACTTCAGTCAACCGGGCCGGATTAGTCCGCCGCATTTCAACCGACATTTGATCCCAAACCCAACTTGCCCAATCATCAGGCAAGGGCCAAGGTGGCGCCGCGACCGGCAATCGGAAACGCTCGACCAGCCGTTTTTCTAAATATGTAGTCTTTGTCACGCATCCCCCATTGTTATGTCCGATTCTATTTCATTGCCCCAAGCCGACCAGCCCGGCCGCGGCCGCCTGGCGAACAATTCCAGATACGGCCCCGGGAAAGATTCCGCGTATTCGTAAATGTCGTCCGGCTTGCGCGAATGCTCCGCCCGTTCAGAAATCAGGCCCAACCACGACCGCGCCGGATGCTTACCCTCGCCGCGTTTGGCCAGCAATATTGGTTCTGAGCAACCCCGCACCCAAAATCCCGTACCAAAAACCGGCCGGAACGGGTCGCCACGCCGGGCGGTTTCGGTTTCGCCCTTTTGCACCTTGACCCACGGGAACCCCGATTTGTACTCAAATCCCCACGCCGGGATCACGCGCATAGCATCGGGCAACGTGGCCCAAGTCGCCCATAGGATCAGGACCGCGTCAGGCGCCGCCAATCGTCGAACGGGCAACAGGCAAACATCGGCCGGGGCCATGGTCTGATAGTGATTAGCCGCCGCCCCATTGCCGCCATTGCGAAACCGCCACGGCGGATCGGCTAGAATGACCCCAAACGGGCCAGAATGGCCGCTTAGAGCCGCTTTGCCGGGTTTCACGGTCATTTATGCCCCCGACGGCCGAACGGCCGCCACGAAAGAATATCGGCTATTCTTCTTCATCATTCCGATCCCCCTTTTCAACCTTGCTCCCAATTATTTTAAAGCCGGATAATTCTTCAAGCGCTACGGCTAACGCCTGCTCAGGGGCGCTAAGGTCGGACGGCGTTTCTTTCGCCCGCCTCAAAACACCGTCAATCAATGCCCCCGTATAAATATTTGATTGTTCCTTTGATTCCATTTCAGCCAAAATCAAGGCGTCTAAAATGCCATGGTCCGCGTCGGTTAATGCGGCCGGTTCGAACCGCGCCCGCGCCAACATGCCGGCCGATAAGGCCCGCATCATTTCGGCCCCGTCCAGAATCCGCAACCATTTTTGAATTAATGTCAGAACCTCGACAACGTCACTATTGCCTGGGGCGGAACCGGCCCAAGGGTCGACCAACGCCTCTAATAAATCCGTTATTCGTTTATCTATTGTCTTTTTCATTGCTCGTTCTCCCATTCTTCCAACAATTTACGCAACACTTCCCGATCAATCAACAGGCCGTCGGCCGCTGCAAGGGGAATAAAAACCCTATTGTCGGCCGGCGGCGTTGGCGGTTCTGGCTCAGTGTTCCCTGAGGCCAGGCGCCGCACCACAAACGCCCCGAAGTCGGGCAGCGTGTCCGGCTGATCGTCGTAGCCCGCGACCGCGACCGGGCCGGCCGATTGCATGTCGAACGAAACCAGACCAGAAACAAACTTTCTCACAACCGGCGCCGCCCAATAGTTCGTCAGCGACCGGACTTCGTATTCATCCCCCGGCCGCAAGAATCCGCGCATGTCAACCCGGACACGATCGTTTTGGTGTGGATTGTCAATAGTCACGTCAAACCGGTCCGGATCGTAATCGTTCGCCCTCACAACCGAACCCAATTGCGGCGGCCAACCTTCGGCCGCGGCGTGCGTGTATTCGTTCCATTCCTCAACCGTCCATTGTTCCCGCGTCCCATCCCGACGCACCACTGCCCGATCCGGCCGCCTGGTTCTGTATTTGTTACTATGTAGATTCCATCCAGCCACGCCTTGATGCCCAGGAAACACCAGCCCATAATTCAGGGAATCAAACCAGTTGCCTTCCATGGCCACAAACTTGAAAGGCTGCCGGATGCGAACGCCATTATAGGTAATTAGCCTGTTGTCGCTTATGTCGACCAAACCATTTGAGAGGGCCGCGCCGCCTAAAATAATGCCCGCGCCCGCCTTGACGGCCCGGTCGTTGTATATCCAATTGCCGCCGATTTGTATGTCGTCGGCCGCCGTGGCTCCGCCAACCAATATTCCCGCCAGCATCGGCCCGGACATGTGGCCCGCTCCCATAAATGTGTTGTCTTGGATTTCAAAACCCACCAGCCCGCCCGCCTGCCCGTAAATGTGGGCCGGGTAGCCTGACGTATAGGCAAACATGTTTTGAACTATTCGCTTGACCGGTGCGCCGGCCGGGTTTTGGCCGTAAATCCCGTGTTCCTGCCGGTTGCCGCCAATGCCGCGACCTAGATTGCCGTACATAAGGCCAGGACCGCCGCCAATGGCGCCGTATGTGTCCCAAAAGCCGCAGTTGATAACGGAGCAGGTATCATCCCCGCCCTCGATCATTTTGCGTCGCTTGACGCTGGGATCGGTCTGTCGTTTGTCGGTCACGAAAAAGTGTAGGTCGTGGATCTCAACATGGCGCGAATCGTTTAGGCTGACGGCCGGGAACGCGTCGTCGGTCATTGCGACGACCGAAACCGCGTTCGGCTTGTCGGCCCGAATAATGATCGGGGCGTCGGCCGTGCCTTGCTGGTTGACGTGAAAGGGAGCAGAGCCGTCAAAGTCCGACGCCAATGTCACAACGGACCCGGGCGGAAACGGCTCTGTCGCCAGCCGGTGAACGTTGCCGGGCGTGATTTCAATTCGCGTTGTCATTTAATTCCTCCGGGGTCGGCAAATAAAGTTCGATTTCAACTCCTAGAAGTTCGTGAATTTCTTGCTCAAAGTCAAGAGCGGCCATATGAATTTTGAGGACCTCATCGAGCGTGATTTCTGGATCAGTAAACATAAAATCCTGGCCAAACTCTTCTACCGCCCTAGTAATCATATTGGCCAACATTTCGGCGGCTTTCTCTTTGGGTGTAACCTCCCTATATTCTAAATCCCAACTGCTGTCTTGCTTTCTTGTCGCCTGTACCACAATTTTGATTGTCATGTCAATTCCTCCGCCATCATTTTCAGTCCGGCCAAATCGGCCGGGGTCAACAGTTGGTCAAATTCTACCAGCCGCCAATCACCGACGGTCTCAGGCTTGCCGCCCGTGTCCCAAACCCATTCCGGCGTCAGATTTCCCGCCCGCTTTGGGGGATAGTGCCGGGCGACCGTGATCGCGTAGTGTGGCTCTCTAGTTTTGTATCGAGGATCTTTTTCCCACGGAGCCCAAACGTTTGTTCGGTGGTGCGAATCTAGCCTGATCACCTTGGCGCAGTAGGGGCATTGGGCAAATGGTACTGATTCCAAGTTGTCCCCGGGAACATAGCCACGATAGGACCGCTCAACCACAACCCCGGACCATTCGCACGGTTCGCCGCGCAAGTTTTTCCGCTTGACGGCCTCGGGAATGTGTTCGCCAACCTTTTCCCAATTCCTGATCGGTTCGTTCCATTCGTAAACATTGAACGCCACTCCATACGCCTTGAACCTTTCGGCAAGGTCGGCCGCGGGGACCGGGCCAAGAAACTGCCGAACTAATACCAGATAGATCCCGCAAAATTCGGGGCCGTGACTTGCAATGTCGCTGAACCGTCGCGGATAATCGGCCGGGTCGGCGGTCGTCATGGCCCACGATTTGCCGTGGCTTGTCACCAGTTGGCCAACCGCCCAATGGCTGATCTCATGAATGGCCAGCGCCCGTGATAGACGTGTATGTGTGCCAACCGACATTCGCGCCCCCCGTTGCCCCGCGCCAGAATGGCGGCCGCGGTTCAGACGTACAGTCACGCCGCACCGAGCCAGCCGCCAAAAATAATGGCGGAACCAATTTCCGGTCGTGGCTTTCATGACATAATCTTGGAACCCCCGTAAAACAGGAGCGTGGAAATTGCTGTGCGAAGGAAAAATCACCGCGTCTTCGGCCTGATAAACCTTGCCCCGCTGCGTGTCGTGTTTGCGCTTCATTTCTGTTCCTCCGCAACCGGGGCGGCCGGCTGTCGCGGCCGCCCCAGTTGTTTGTTGTCCTATTCTTGGGCATGTCCGCTATTCTGGATTTCAAGGCAAGCCGCCGTCACTGTATAGATTTCGCGCCACTCGCTTTCCTCGTCCAGCAATCCAAGCAAATCATAGCAAAGCTTCTGTAGCTTCCAGATCATGCCAACTTCACCAACTGCCCTCACCCATTGATTGATCATTTGCTGCTTTGATTCTTTTCCCAACTTGTCCATTTCGCTTCCTCCGGCTGTCTGTCGTTTCGTATCCATGCCAGAAGTTTAGCACAAGCCAATCCCAATGTCAACCCCCAATTATTAGCGGGGTGAAAATAGGGGCGGGATATTCGGGCAAGCCCCGCAACCACGACACGTAATCGGCCCGCCATTCGGCCGCGCCGGTAAGCGGGGACGGGCGGCCGTTGGCCTCCGCCTCTGTCAGCGCGATCAGGCCGCGTGTTTGCGGACCGTTGCAATTCGGCCGCGGGGCCGGGTTCCCTGATTTAATCGCCCGCGCCACCGACCAGCCGCGGCCGGTCCCCGACACCGTCGGCCGCACATGTTCAAACGACACCACGAACAAACGATCGCCGTTTTCATCAAACGCCCGCACAACCAGCAAGCCATCGGCCCCGCGTAGATCGCCGACGGTCGCGTCGTTTCGATAGTAAACCGCGTAGGGCAGCGCCGCACAATCGGTCGCGGCCGCCACGCCAACAGCCATGACCAAAACCAGTCCAGCCAACAAAATAGCAAACCCAACCCGGTTTCCCATTTCATTCACCCCGATCCCACGGCTCAGGCTCACCAGGTAACATACCCGTGGTGGCCGCCTGAGTCATTAGTATCAGATCAAGATTCGGCAACCCGCATATAAACCCTTCCCCCCGAATTCTTCCCGTATCGGGATCTATCGATCCAACCTGAGCGACTATTCCGTCCGATTCTTCCCGCCACTTTGACGCAATAAAGATCCGCGGCCGACCTTCAATATCAAACCCCTCCATTAAACGGAAATCCCGGCCGTGTAGGGTTAGCGTTTGCGCCGCCTCGATTGGTTTATCGTTCAGATAAAACACGACCCAAGATTTCAGCGCATCAACGGCGTCTTCGTCGGACCAATCCAAGGCCGCCAATTCGACCGAAAAATCCTTGATCTCGCCCTTTGTAAATTCGTCCCAATCAACGGCCGCCAATTCGGCCGCGAAATCCTCGATCTTGCCTTGTGTAAATTCTGTTGTCATTGTATCCCCCTAGAAATCTAATTCGTCACGGTCGTCTTGGGTCTGTTGGGCCATGCGCTTTTCCGCAGCATCGAGCCGCGCCAAAAGTTCGTCGCCTTGCCGTTCGGCCGCCAACCCCCGCTCAATTAGTTCTTGGGACTTGGCCATCATGGCATCAGCCGAATTTATTAGCGCCTGCATCAATTCGCGGTCAGTAACCGACAAGAGCGCCGGCGTTGCCTCAACGGGGAATAGTTGACCCGCGTCAACATTTGCGGTTTCAGCCGGGGCCAACGCCGCCCGCAACGCCGCGACTTCGTCGCCTATATACAATAGGGCATAAGTCCCCGCGACCGCGGCCGAAACCGCGTCACCCTCGCACAATGAGTCTAATATGTCGTTGGTTATTTTTTTGTTGTCGCTCATTTCCCTTTCCCTTTGCCGGCCGTCCCGCCGCCGCCAACGCCTGTCCCCCGGCCGAATTTCGACACGGGCGGAGCGATTCCAATTTGCTGCCGATTCATGGCATTTTCGATCAGCGCCTCGATCCCCCGGATATAACTTCCGTATTCATCATCAAGCCAGACCCACCGCGCCGGCGCTAGCCCGATCTTTTTCTGAACCTTCCGGGCGCCGTCCATTGGCGGCCGGCCCTTTCCTTTCGCTTTCCCCTTGTCGGTCATTTCAACCCCTCATATAAAGACAATAAATTGTTGCCCTATATAATAGACGGCCGCGCCGGGCTTGTCAACCCCTAATCATTCAAGGTCGAACCCTTGCTGCTCCGCCATGACAATAGGCAATGGCGGCTGTGTTTCCGCTACCCGCTGGCGGGCCATGGCGGCCGTATCGGGGTCGATCTCGAATGCTATATAGTCCCGTTGCAACATCTTGCACACGGCCGGAACCGTGCCGCTGCCCGTGAAGGGGTCGAATATAACCGCGCCCATAGGAGGGGCCAAGGCCATAATATGATGGCCAATAAGGCCCGCGTGTTTTGTCCACTTGTGCCCACTATTTGACGATCTGTATGTGCTCACATACAGATCGCGAATATGTTTCTGTGGAATTGCCCGCCCCTTCATGTATCGTAAAAACCCGCTATAATTGGAAAAGGTTTTGTAAGCACCGCGCCGATTTATAGTCGGCATGTATGAAACGTGCGCCCATTCATAGGTCAGAAATTCCGACATGGCGGCGGCCGTCTCTGGCAAATAACCGACCCCATAATAAATCAAGCAAAACCGATCCGGCCGCAACACTCGCGCGGCCGTTTCGGCCAACCAACGGTAATCGTCAATGCGGTCATAAACGGGGTCGGTGAATACCAGATCGACAGATTCGTCGGGTATCGCCTCCGCCAATTCGCGGGCATCCCCGGTGACAATTGTGTTCAAATCGTAGGGGCCGATCTTGCCTGTTTCGTTTCTCATTAGACCGCTCTAATTTTGCCGCCCTTGCTTTTTGTCGTTTCTAGGGCATAAATGAACCGGGATCGCCCTTTAATGCGTTTCGGCCGTCTAAGGCCGAAAACATGCCCGCGGCTTGTTTTTTCGGATCGGGTGCCCGAACCTACCAACGGCCCCCAAAACGCCTAATTGGGGCGGTTCTAGGGGCCATAGAGCGGCCGCCCGCGGCCGTTCTCATGTGGCGGAAACCGGCCCGGCCGCCGCGCCGTTGTTGTTCTGTCGCGGCTCCCAATAGACGGTTGCCGGGGCGAACCCATTTTCATGAATCAGCCCGCGGACTGTGGTGATCGCGGCCGTCCTGGCGCCCTCGAATTTGTCGTCGTATGTGACCCGCCCTAATTCAGTACCACGCCCCGCCCGGCCATTGTTCAGAACGAAAACCCGGCCAAGGCCAGGGCGCCGGGTTAGGTCGCGAACAATGGCCATTGTTACCAAGGGTTCGCCCAACGTGAAAGGATCGCCGGGCGTGGGGGCGTTGGCCAAACGCCATTCCTCGAACGCCTCAGTGTACGCCTGCAGGCGTCGCGCTGTGTCTGTCACGCGGCCGTGTAAGTTGAAGATAAAATGTAAGTCGCCGGCCTGAACGCCGTTGCGGTCGGCGGCATGTTGGCGCGAAATCGCCCCGGCCGCGTCTAGCGCTTTGTGCATTGACGCGACCGCCGCTTTGGTTTGTATCAGGGTCGTTTCGTCTTCGCACAAATCCAAATAGCGCCCGGTCGCCAGGGTCACGCGGTCGCCAAGCTTTCGACTTTCGTTTAGTGTAACCTCCCGATCGGCCGCCAATACGGCCGCGGCCTTTTCTTCTTCTGTTGGCTCTGTCATGCAGTCCCCCCGATAGTTTCAAGCGCCAACAAATCGTCTAGATTTTGCTCGACGTGGCGACGGGAATAAACTTGGCGTAAATATTTGTATCCGTAAAACCCGGCCGCGTAAACCTTGAACCATTCCGAATGTTCAACCAATAACCACGGCCGATCCGGATTGACCTTGGCCTGTATATGCAAATGGCAAACCTGGCACAACGCCAACAGATTGAACCATAAACAATTTGATTTATTCCCATCCAGGTGATGCACTGTTAAAACGCGCCGCTTCCCATCATTTAATTGGCCGCGGCCGTGTCGCGCCGGGTCGCACATTTTGTCGCACAGCATACGCAACGCGGGGGATTCGTGTAAATGGCCGCAACGAACACAACGCCAGCCCGCCGCGTCTTTCACGGCCGCCGCGATCGCTGGCCAATCGTCTGGATATTTGCCCTGTATTGTGATTGCCCCGCCGGTCGTCATTTTGGCTTGGCCTCCGCCGCCCATATGTCGATCTCGCGATCGCCCAACCAGAAGAAACCCCAATCGCCAAACGGGCCAAACGCCCATAGTAGTTTACGGCCGCCGGTAAACTCGAAAA
>Ga0255047_10001603_pt1 | contig 16090 bp, 20 predicted proteins | sample JV7_2_1_MG_FD_183640 | JGI IMG/M metagenome (GOLD analysis project Ga0255047, IMG submission 183640) | Seawater microbial communities from Jervis Inlet, British Columbia, Canada - JV7_2_1 | ecosystem: Environmental > Aquatic > Marine > Inlet | place: Canada: British Columbia | collected 2016-10-06
TTAGTATAATTTAACAAGTAAGAACTAGAATTAAAAAAAGTTTCATTCACTAGGGTTGCAATAGCAAGTTTCCTTGAATGATTACAAACTAATTCATTATGTTTATTATATTCTAAAGTTTCCATAATAACTCCAATAGTTAATTAATATCTAATAAGTATAATAATATTCTATTAAGTCAATACATTTAATATAATAATATTGTATTATTTAATAAGGTTCTAGGTTGCCAGGTTGTTAGAGTAGGTTAGTTAGTTGGTACTGAAGTAACTTTTTTTTACTATTAACTAACACAAAGCCAATATAAAAAGAAAAAAAACATAAAAGTTAAGTAAATGGAAGCTTATTATTATTTATTTATTAGAATAGTTCTAAATATTTATATTTAATTGTATTGTATTCATGTTTAAGAAGTAATCATAAGTATTGGAAGAAGAATAGACTAGAACAAAAGGGGAACACCCCCATCGAGCTTTAATCTATTTATCACTACCCACACAATAACTACCCCCACCCATATTATAGCTTTATTTAGCTCTAATTTAGGTGTAGAAGAACAAATAGGGAACTTTGGTGGTTTTGTACCCCTAAAGGAATAAACGAGTGCAGGCACTTGATATAAAGGTTTTATGACAAATTTAATGAACTTACTTTTGGGACTGAATGATAACTCTTTTGAGAGTTTCATGCGGGAGAAAACGGTGGAGTTTGAACCAGATTTTAAATTGGAGGAGAAGATGGAAGAAAAATGCACGGTATGCGGAGCGGAATCAAAAGAGGACTGCAAATGTCCAGATGACTGTCCGAGCTGCGGGGCCTAGATGAGAAAATCTAACCCAGTCGCAAGGAATTTAAGGACACCTAAATTCAGGTCAAAGGTAATTCCAGACAAGAAAAGGGCAAACCCAAGAACAACAAAATACAACAATTTCAAGAATCATTTCGCAACCCATATCCTGGGACTGGATGAACCTGAAGCTCCGACTAATAGTGACAGTGGACGGGGAGTCGTCAAGGAAAGGGAAGTGGCAAGTATTTGGAGAGTGTTGAACAGGAATAGTGATACTCAATCATCTTGATCTTTTTTCTGGCATAGGGGGTTTCTCCCTCGGACTGGAAAGAACGGGGGGATTTGAAACATCCGCCTTTTGCGAAATAGATCCGTACTGCCAGAAGGTGCTGAAGAAGCATTGGCCAGATGTACCCATATATGGGGATATAAAAAAATTGAAGGGAACGGACATTGGAACAGTTGACATTATCACGGGTGGCTATCCCTGCCAGCCTTTCTCGGTTGCGGGAAAGCAAAAGGGTGTTGAAGATCCAAGACACCTCTGGCCAGAAATGTTTAGAATTATCAAGGAATCAAGGCCCACTTGGGTCATTGGAGAGAATGTTGCTGGACACATTAAACTCGGTCTGGACTCCGTTATCGAGGACCTGGAAGGTGAAGGTTACGCCACAAGGACATTTAGTATTTCAGCTTCGAGCATCGGTGCCAACCACCAAAGGGAAAGAATCTGGATTATTGCCCACTCCGACAAACATGGATCACATAGTGAGAAAACACATGAGGCCAAGCAGGGCGGCAACGGGAAGGAAAACGGGCTATCTTTCAGAAATGATAACGATGTGGCCAACACCGAGAGCGACACCAAGGATGGCGTATTACGAACAGCCAGCTCCGAGCATGGTAAAGGGAACGCACGGATGGAGTTTGACGGCAGCCGTAACGGACAGCCGAAGCGAGAAGCCCCACAGGACATGGCCGACACCCACAGCGAGGGACTGGAAGGACAGTGGAAAAGCCGTGGTCAATTCGGATCGGAATTTACTGCCACAGAAAGTGGCGAGGAGCGACAAGGATCAATGGATCAAGGGTGGTGGAGCGTTGAACCCGATGTGGGTCGAGTGGCTCATGGGATACCCCACAGGGTGGACAGACTTAAAGCACTCGGAAACAGCCTCGTCCCTCAAATCCCGTTCTACATCGGGCAATCAATTATCCAAACCCTCAATGTGGAGAACGCCGACACAGCAGGACAGCAGGATAGGTCCGAATAACAAGGGTGGCTATCAGCACAGGAAAAAAAGGGGTTCAACGGCTTTAGCGGACCAAGTTCTGTTCGAGCATAAAAGTAATGAAGATAACGATACCGTATAAGCCGAGGGAACATCAAAAGATCATACATGACAACCTGAAAAGGTGGAATGTTCTGGTGGCACACAGGAGGTTTGGAAAAACCTGCCTTGTTCTCAACGAACTGATCCGAAAATGTATGACCAACACCCTCTCTAGCCCCAAGTATGGGTATATAGCCCCTACCTACAGGATGGCGAAACAGACCGCCTGGAGCTATTTGATGGAATATACAGGAACCATCCCCAATGTTCATTATCATGAAACAGAATTAAGGGTGGATCTTCCTGGCAAGAGAAGAATCCAATGCTTTGGAGCGGATGCCTACCAGAATCTACGAGGAATGAGATTTGATGGCATCGTTGTTGATGAAATTGCGATGATGCCCCCTGCGATATGGGAGGTCTTGCGACCTGCCTTGTCCGACAGGAAAGGTTGGCTGATAGCGATTGGCACTCCAGCAGGGCATAACGCTTTTTTTGACCTTTTTGAGAACGCAAGAAACTCAAAGGACTGGTATTCCTCTGTATTCAAGGCGAGTGATACAAAAATTATAGACGCAGAGGAACTCGAAGCCTCAAAAGCCCTCATGTCCCCAGAGCAATACGAACAGGAATTTGAATGTTCCTTCGATGCAGGGGTATTAGGGGGAATATATACCCGAGCGATCTCCGAGATTACGGAGAAGGGACAGATAACGAAAATAGAATACGATCCCCAGTACCAAGTGAACACGCATTGGGACCTTGGCATAGGAGATGCAACCGCCATCTGGTTTTCCCAGAATGTCGGCAACCGTATTCATTTGATTGAATATTATGAAAATTCAGGTCGAAGTTTAGAACATTATGTTAAGTACCTGGCAAGCAAGGATTTTAAATATGAGAATCATTTTGGCCCCCATGACCTCAAAGTAAGGGAATTAGGATCAGGACAAAGCAGAGTGGAAATAGCCAATAATTTAGGATTATATTTCACCATTGTTCCCAAGCTCTTGATTGAGGACGGGATTAATGCAGCACGCATGATTCTGCCTCGTTGCTGGTTTGACAAAGAAAAATGCAAACTGGGCTTGGAAGCCCTGCGACAATATTCATGGGAACGAAACGACAGAACAGGACACATACAAAATAAACCCAAACACACCTGGGCCTCGCATGGCTCGGATGCGTTTCGGTATCTAGCCGTTGGATTGAATCAATCAACCAACTTTGCTAGCAACATAAAATATCCAAAGATGGGAATAGTTTAATGACAGCAGGACGACCAGAAATACATACAAAGGAACTAGAGGAACATATATGCGACAGGCTCGCTTCAGGTGAAGCTATTCGCACCATTACTTCCGAGAAAGGTATGCCTTGTTGGAAAACAGTCAGGGACTGGTTCAAGACAAAGGAAGGCTTTCAGGCACGCTACAGCCAAGCGAAGATGGAAGGCATAGAATATATTTTATCCGATAACAGGAAAAAAGCCCTTGATACCTATGAACGGTCAAAAGAGGGAAAAGGAAAAGTAGGGTTGGAAGAAACCCATGCTTTAAAATTACTGATGCACGATGCACATTGGTCGGCTAGTAAATTAGTGCCAAAAGTGTATGGTGATAAAAACCAACAGGAAATTGTGGGAGCTGATGGTCAGCCCCTTATAATTAGATGGGAGAAATAATGGGAACTTCAAACGGAAAAAAATACCATGGCAAATTGAGTTTTGGAAAAGGCTCTGTACGAAGCGAATACAGGGTTGCTGGGTATGATGCCGAAATCAACAGGCTCGATGCAGCAGCACAGCCGAATGACAAAGGCAAATCTACAGCCGTTCCAAGCGAACCAAAGGTTTGGGCGACAACAAAAAATCTTACCCGTGGAAAACTATTTGATCCAGATAGGATACACCCTAAAAACTGGGGAAAAGCTTAATAAATCATGGCAAAAATGCGAGATTCAGAGATACTCGCTTTGCTCGGTCAACAGCTTGAACAATCTCTAGGGTATTTATCAGGAAAGATTCCGCAGGAACGCAGAGCTGCCTTTAAATATTACCTGGGAGAACCTTATGGTAATGAAGTTGAAGGCCGATCACAGGTAGTATCACAAGATGTATTGGAGGTAATTGAGAGCATATTGCCGTCACTCCTACGCATTTTTACCGCAGGAGAACAGATCGTAAGATTTGAACCCAAGGGACCAGAGGATCAGCAGGTTGCAGACCAATGCACCGATTATGTAAACTATGTCTTTATGAAAGACAATCCAGGTTTTCTCATTCTCTACAATTTATTCAAGGATGCCCTCTTGCAGAAAAATGGTTTCGTCAAACATTTCTGGCTGGAGGAAGAAAAAAAGGTTGAAGAAGAATACAAGGAACTCACGGAAGTAGAATACCAAACTTTATTAATTGATGATGAAGTGAGTATAGACGAACATGACGAGCAGGAAGTAGAAACAGACATAGGCGTGGAATATATTCACGATGTTAAGATTACACGAACAAAGAAGATTGGTCGAGTAAAAGTTGACAGCGTTGCACCAGAGGATGTTTATGTTGCCCGTAATGCGATCAACATTCAGGATGCCCAGTTCTTTGCCCACCGACTGTTCAGAACAAGAACACAACTGCTAAACATGGGCTATTCCAAAAAAGTAGTCAGTAAACTTCCAACTTATACAAACAGTTTTTACAATCAGGAACACACAACAAGGGAGCTGTACGAAACAGCCGATCCCGCAATAGAATTTCAATCCATTGACAAGTCAACGGATTACATCGAACTAATGGAATGTTACGCTCGGTTAGATTACAACGGAAACGGAAAAGCACAGCTTCGTAAAATTACGATGGCTGGCAATAGAAATCACATACTGGATAACGAACCCATAGATGACATTCCATTTTCCATGGTAACACCAATTCCTATGCCCCACCTATTCTTTGGAATGAGTGTGGCGGATTTGGTCATGGATTTACAACTTATCAAATCAACTGTCCTGCGACAAACAATGGACAACATGTACTTGCAGAACAATGCAAGGAATGTCGTTATTGATGGACAAGTGAATTTAGATGACTTAATCACATCACGGCCTGGCGGAATTATCCGAGTGAAAGGACCTGGAGCGGTAACACCTTTGGCAACTCCTAGTTTCTTGAATGAAGGTCTTGCCATGTTGGAAAAAATTGACCAACTGAAAGAGGCACGAACAGGAATCTCCCGATCCCAAATGGGAGCCGATCCAAATGTGATACAAAAATCACACACTACTGCCACAGGCGTAAATGCTTTAGTCAACGCAGCGACACAACGAATTGAATTGATAGCTCGTATCTTTGCTGAAACGGGCGTGAAGGATATGTTCCGCAGCATCATGCACTTGGTAACAAAATACCAGGATGAGGAAAGAACAATCAGGCTTCGCAACCAGTTCTACAAAATGAATCCAAAAGACTGGCAAAACTATGACATGGATGTATCCATTCAAGTTGGTCTAGGAACGGGAAATACCGATCAGCGTGTTGCATTACTTTCACAAATTTTAAACATACAGAAAACATTAATTCAACAAGGCGGATATGGTCGCTTGGTGGATGACCAAAAAATCTACAACACTTTAGAGAAGTTGGTTATTAACGCTGGTTTCAAATCAGCCGAACCATTCTTTGTCGATCCCGAAACAGCACCACCTCCACCTCCTCCACAACCTGATCCGTTAATCCAAACAGCGATGGCGGAGATACAGGCAGAGAAGGAAAAAACAATCGCTACTCTCCAACAGAAGCGAGAGGAAATGATGGTGGACATGCAAGTGAAGATTTTAGAACTACAGGCAAAACTGAAAATAGAGGCGGAGAAAATAGATTCAACCGAATTGCGTAAAGCTGCTGAAATTGAAACAGCCTTGATTAAAACCAATGGTGGACGATAATGGCACAGAATCCTTATTTACAAAATTTATTAGGCATTAACCAAGGAGGAATGGGTTTATATAATTACAATTATTCCCTGCCAAACTATAATACTTTATTATCCCAAGGTTTAACCGAAGATCAAATTAAGGGATATGATACTGGTTTTAATACCTTTAATCAATTTCCTTATAAGGTTCAACCCAATCCGAATTTGAATTATCCCCAATACGGAGTAGTACCACAAGCTCCTGGTGTTGACCCTATTACAACTGAACCACCACCAAACGGAGGCGGTGGCGGAGGCGGAGGAGAAATTGATTATAGCTCCGATGTTCGAGATACCGTATCCACACCTTATGGTGATTTCACCAGCGATGACTTTACCCAGGATATTTACACCTATCCAAGCAACAAGCCAATGAACCAAATGACGGAACAGGAGTTGATGGCATTTGGACAATCAAAAGGTTATATTGATGAAGATGGAAGATTAATGGGTTCTATGCAAGTTGATGCAGGTAAGTTAGGAATATATGGAAATATGATTTCTGGTCCAGCCCAAATAATGAATGACAAGAAATATGATTGGTTCCTCGATTCACTCAATCAAAAGGGAATGTTACAGGGAAGCGGAACTGCTGACAGTTTATCCTTTGCGATGCACTCCCCACAGTTTAGAGTGTTGGATCAAAAAGCCCAATTTTATAATGATATATTAAAACAAGGATTAACGGAAACTGAAATTAGTGAAAGATTTACTTCAAAACCAATTAAAATACCTGGCACTTTCAAATCTGTTCAGAAAACTATCAATCAATATGCCCCAACTATGACGGGTACAGGAGAACAGGAAGTTGTGTATTACACAAGCAAAGGAGGATACTACGATCCTACTGATAATAAGTTTGTAACGGCAAGCGGACAAAAGGCAGCCTTTGGTTCAATGGATGATGCGATTGAAACCATCAAGGCGGCAGCAAAAGCCAACAAGTCCATTCCATCTAAATTCGACCAGGAATGGTATGATAAAGTAAAAGATAGTGTGAACCTTACATCAACACAAAAAAATGATTTAAAGGAGGCTTGGAAAGACATCAAGGCTTCTGATAAGAAAGTTGAAGAAGGTCTTAAAAAAATTAGAAGCACAACAGAATCAACTAGGGATATGACAACAGATCAACATGTTCGAGTTAAATCTCAACCAAAACAAAAAGATACTAAAAAAACTAAAACTATGAGTGATAAAGAATTGAATAAACAACAAGAAAGAATAGTAAAAAATATCTCTCGATTTAAAGAGAGTTATGATCCAAAAAAAGGTCAATTTACTAAAGGGCGTTAATGGGTTTAGATAAAGAAAAGTCAAAAGGAATACAAGCTAAAAGATTTTTAGAGGATGAGATTTTCACCAATGCGGTGAAAAGAATCCGTCAGGCGATTGACCTTGAATGGAAAAATTCGCCTATGCGTGATTCGGAAGCACGAGAGTGGCTTTATACACTCTCAAAGGCTTTAGATATGATTGTCAACGAAATTACTTCTGTTGCAGAAACAGGAAAATTGGCGAACAAGCAATTATCTAAAGAGCACAAAGATACTTTGTATCATTAATTTTAATTAAAATTAAAGGAGAGAACAATGGCAGACACGCCTGCAAAGGAATCTGCATTGAATCAATTTCAAGCAGAAGAAGCTCTCGTCAACCTTTTGGATAATTCCAAGGCCACAGGGAACGAGGAGCAGGGATCACCACCCAAAGAAGAAACGAAAAGTGTTGACCCACAGGAATTAAAACCTGACGATTTGGATTTAGTATCAGAGGACACCGATACTCACCAGGACGAGGAACTTTATAATGTCAAAGTCAATGGCAAGAACCATAAAGTTACCCTCGATGAACTGATGAAAGGTTACTCCAAAGATTCTGATTACCGACAAAAATCTGCAAGATTATCCGAAGATCGTAAATCCGTTGAGGATGAACGATTGAAGATAATGGATCAGATGAATGTGGCAAATCAAGAGAGAGAAAAATATGTTCAACGGTTAAATGAACTTTCATCTCAAATGGTAGAGCCGAAAGTGGACGAGGCGGAATTGGATCGCATTTACAATGAGGACCCAGCCGAGTATGTTCGCAGGCAAGCTCAAATATCAAAACAGAGGGACGCTCAATCAAAAATTAAAACCGAGTTAGAATCAGAAAAGCGTAAGAACGAAGAAGTCTATCAGCAAAAACTTCAGAATGTTCTTGTAAAGGAACAAGAATTATTAGCAGAGAAGGCACCCATTTTTGGTGATCCCGTTAAAGGGGAAAAAACCAGAAGGGACTTAACGAATTTCTTGAAAAACAAAGGTTTTGGCGACCAAGAACTGAACGCACTTACCGACCACCGAACTGTACTGATGGCGTATGATGCCATGCGAATGGACCAATTACGCACAGCAAAGTTAGAGGGAAAGAAAGTGAGGAAGGTTCCCAAGGTTGCAAGTACGAGCCGATCTCAAAATGTAGATGAAAGTGAAATGAGACCTATGGACAAGGCCTTACACCAACAACGCAAATTTAGTAACAGGGGTAATAACCAGGCGACTAAAGATGCGATGAAAGCATGGTTGGAGGCTTCACAAAAATAAACACATAGGAGGAAAATCAAATGTCACAACCAGGTGGAACTTTTGATACTTACGATATGTCGGGAATCCGTGAGGATTTAGCGAATATCATTTACAACATCTCTCCTACGGAAACTCCATTTTTCTCGATGTGCGGTAAAGGCAAAGCCCATAATACTCAATTCAAATGGTTAACTGATTCACTTGCTGCGGCAGCAGATAACCTTAAAATTGAAGGTGATGATTATACGGGTGCGGCTAGCACTGCTACAACCGAGTTAAATAACTACACGCAAATCTCTGCAAAAAACTTTATCGTAACAGGTACGGATGATGCAGTAGACGCAGCAGGAAGAACTACGGAATTAGCGTATCTTCTTGCGAAAAATGCGAAGGAGTTAAAGAGAGATGTAGAATTTGCACTAACATCAACTAACACAGCTAAAGCGGTAGGTTCATCTTCCGTAGCCAGAAGAACTGGCGGAGTGATGACTTGGATCGCAACTAACCAAAGTGTAGGTACGGGCGGAGCAGCTCCAACAGGAGATGGTTCCGATTCCAGAACTAATGGTACACAAAGAGCTTTCGCTGAATCACAATTAAAAGCAGTTATTAAAGCGGCTTATGATTCTGGCGGAAACCCTGATGTTATCATGGTTGGTGCATTCAACAAGCAACAACTTTCTACTTTCACAGGCAACAGCACGGCAATTCGTGATGTTCCTGCTAAAACAGTAATAGCGGCAGTTGATGTCTATGTTTCAGATTTTGGAGAAATGTCAGTTGTTCCTAACAGGTTCATGTCGAATAGATCGGCATTTGTTCTTGATAGTGAATACTGGGGTTACAATTTCTTGAGAAATTTCCAAACTCACGAACTAGCAAAAACTGGCGATAATACTCACATGCTCTTATTAGTTGAAGGTGGTCTTGTATCACGCAACGAAGCAGCATCAGGTATTGTTGCAGATTTAACATCTTCTTAATTTTAATAAGAATTAAGATTACTGAAGGGGGGATAACCTTGATTATTATTCCCCCTTTATTTCTAACAATGAAGCTCAAAGCAAGGAATAGAGCGGAACATTTAAAGGATATATTATGAGAACATTAAACGATTATTTTTTACCAGGTGGTATTATCGCTACAATTCACACAGTTGATACTGAAAATACTGATACAGTAATTCCTGACGGAGGAACTTTACAAGCTATTTATATGCATGTTCACACTCTGATTGATGCAACTACAACATTTGATATTTACAAAAATGGATCAGATTCAGGAGTGGATGCAACTTTAGCTGATGCTACACCCGATGAATCTGGCGTAGCTTTATCATTAGGTGGTTCAGTAGAATATGCAGCAGGTGATGCAATTAAATTAAGAAGTAACGGTGAACAAAGTGGAGCAACCACAGTTGATGTTACTTATGTAATTAGAAGATAGGTTTACTATGGCAAGAGTATATTATTATAGACCAATTAAATATACTGTTCAGGACCATTCTGGTGCGGGTGTTTTAACGACTGCAATTAGTGCGGAAATCAATGTTGTGAATATTTCAACAACTGTTGATTGTTACTTCAAAGTAGAGGGAACCGCAGCAAGCAAAGATGGCATGTTAGTAAGTGCTGATGGAGATATAACAATCAAAGTCAGTCCTTCTGATACCATTTCAGCGTATGCAACAGGAGCAGGACAAATATCAGTAACGGAGATGTCTGAATAGTGAGTAAAAAATTACCTATTGAGAATACAGGGGTTACTCAAACTACTGTTCATAGTGATGAAGGTGAGGGTAAGATACACATAGAAACCACGCAAGATGTTCAACCTGTTTTAGAAGAAAACAAGATTAAGCATAACTTGGGAGAGTTTCACAACAAGAAAAAGGATTGGTATCACGCAGCAAGTATTCCATTGGTGGTTGTTCAGCAACTGTCCAAGAAAGGAATCATGCACCCTCACGGAGCTATCAAGGACAAGAAACGATTTAAGAAATGGATGAATGATCCTGACAACAGGGCGTTTCGTATTTGGCAAGGAAATGTATAATGGCACTAGATTCGTATTCAAACTTAAAAACAGCAGTAGCCAACTATCTGAACAGAACAGATTTAACGAGCTATCTCGATGATTTTATTGATTTAACAGAGGCAAGACACGCAAGAGAACTGCGTTTAAGACCAACCATTATTATTACCACAACCAATGCAACAGGGGGAAACAATAAGATTCCTCTGCCCAGCGATTATCTGCAATTTGTCTATATTCAACTCAATTCAGGAAATAAAAATTTTATTCAATATATGTCCCCTAATGAAATTAGCAGGATTTATAACAGCCAGGGAAATGCAGGTCCCATTTACTACACCATTCTTGGTGATAATATTATGTTGGGACCAACACCATCGGATAGCAGCGAAATAGAAATGTGCTACTACAAGAAAGTGCAAGGGTTAAGTTCAACCAATGCTACCAATGAAATTCTAAAAGATTATCCTGATTTATATTTATATGGTTGCCTATTAGAGGCACAACCTTTCATCATGGCCGATGAACGATTACCCGTATGGGCAGAAATGTATCAGACGGCTGTTCGTAATGCGGAAGATGGCGATGCAAAAGAAAAACATTCTGGTTCCCCGTTACAAATGACACCATCGGGAGCATTTGCCAAAGCAAGAAGTTGGCCGCAAACTAATGTAACTGCGTAATGATTCCTTTTGGCGATTATATTCCAGATGCCAACCCGTTCATGAGTGGAGGGGCAACCAAGGCGAATAATGTCATACCGAACTCTGATGGCTACAGGGCGTTACCGAACTTTGCGTCAAGAAGCGATGCTCTTACAAATGAGGCAAGAGGACTATTCACTTCCTTTGCCATTGATGAAAATGGTAAAACAGATACAACATTATTTTCTGGGGATAAGGCAAAACTATATAAATATGCGTCAGATCAAACCTGGTCGAATGTTTCCATAGCGGCAGGCTATAACGGGCTTGATACAGAAAACGACAGAACTTATTGGAGCTTTACACAATTTGGCTCTAATGTTTTTGCAACAAATTATGTAAATCCCATTCAGCAGTTTGACTTGGATAATTCTTCCTTGTTTGCCAATATTACAACAACAACAGGAACAGCACCACAAGCCAAATACATGGCTACGGTTAAAGACTTTATCATGACAGGCTTTACGAAGGAGTTTCAAACAGCAAAGAATTTTGATTCAAGTGCTATTTCAAGTAATGAAATAACCATTACCGCACATGGATGGCTCACAGGCTATACAGTTGTCTATGACAATAATGGTAATACAAGTTTAACGAATTTGACTGACGGCTCTGTCTACTATGTTATTAAGATAGATGCCGATACAATAAAATTAGCAACCTCCCGAGCTAACGCTATTGCAGGAACAGTAATCACTTTATCGGCAACAGGCGGATCAGAAACCCATAAGCTACAGCAATATACTGTTAACAAACAGCGTGTTCGTTGGAGTGGGTTGAATGATACGGCTACATGGGAAGATGGAGGACAATCATCCCAATCCGATTTTCAAGATTTAGTTTCAGCAGTAGGTCCGATTACAGGATTGATCGGAGGAGAATACCTCACCATCATCACAGAACGAAGTATCATTCGTGGTACTTATGTGGGTACTCCTCTGGTCTTTCAGTTTGACAAGGCGGCTGATAATCTGGGAAGTTTCGCACCTCGAAGCATAACAGCTTGGGGACGATTGGTTTTCTTTTTATCTGATGACGGTTTCTATATGTTTGATGGTATCAATGTGAAGCCTATCGGAGCGAACAAGGTTAACAAGTATTTCTTCAATGATTTGATTGGAGCAAAACTAGACGGAATTTGTGCAGCGATTGATCCGAAGAACACCACAGTTATGTGGAGTTATGCAGGAGAAGGGTTTGACGGTTCCACCAATAACAAACTAATGATTTACAATTACAGTTTGGATCGTTGGTCCACAGGGGAAATTGACTTTGAGTTTATGAATACATCAGCTCAAGAAGCCTTTTCCTTGGATGCCCTCGATGAAATTTCAACGGATTTGGATTCACTTCCTTATTCCCTGGATTCATGGGCTTGGTTGGATGGCGATATTGGCATAGGTGGTTTCAATGGTTCTCATAAGTTTGGAAAACTGGCTGGAACTAATGCCACGGCAACCATAGACACAACAGAATTTGAAGGAGCAAAAGGAAGGCGTTCCACACTTACATCGGCAACACCGATTATTGACGGAGGAACAACAACCGTAACACCAATTACAAGATCAAGTCAGGCAGATGGCCAAACAGTAGGAACAGCAGTCAGCATGACAGATACAGGAACAACACCGATACGGTCAACAAGCCGTTTTCATCGTTTGCGATGCACATCAACAGGATCATTCACCACCCTCAAGGGCGTGGATGTATCCGCTAGACCAGAAGGATTACGATAATGGCAACAACAATTACAGCAGCAACCTTAAAGGTTACAATCAAGGAAGAAATTTTATTAAATAACATAGACCAGGGAAATGAAAACATTATTTCCATCTCTAGCATTAACGAGATTTCTCACCGCATTGTTACGCTGCCAAGCGACAACTCAACAATAGCATTAATGGATTTCAGTACCGTGGCAGGTGCAGGACAATTCATTACAGGCGATGTTAAATATATTCGTATCACCAACAAGGATGATACTTACGGAGCATATATCAATCTTACAGGAGCTGCGGAGAACGCTTGGATAGTAGTGGATGCAGGAAAATCCCTTATTGTAAGCGGAGCTTCCTCGATGTTGGATGCAGTAGCAAGTGGAACGGTATCCGCTCCAAGTGTGGCTGATTTAACTTCGGTTAAAGGACAATCCATTACTTCGGCTCAAACAGTAGATTTGGATATTTATGTAGCGTCTGTGTAATGGCTGTTAATCAATATCCATTAGCACCCTTATACTTACCAGACAATGACGAGCATTTGCGTATCGTAAGTGTTTATCTGAACAACACCATTTCTGGGAAACTGAACTCCACAGGAACGGTAACTTTAACAGCGAGTTCAACGACAACTACTTTAACCGATGCAAGAATAGGTGGCAATAGTGTTATTTTGTTCATGCCGATTACGGCAAACGGAGCAACAGCCAGAGCTAACTTGTATGTATCGGCTAGAGCGAATGGGAGTGCTACTTTAACACATGCCTCAAGTGCAAACACAGACCAAAACTTCGCCTACATCATCATCGGATAGTGAAATATCCTTTGTTCCCATAGACCATATTGGACCCTTATGGAAGCAGGTTGAAAAACATTTGGAAAAACCATTGGAGATGGACGGCTATGCCTACACCTCCCAGGATGTTCTCAACAGTCTGATTAACGGCAAGATGCAACTATGGATTAGTTGGAGCAAGAAAAAAGAAAAAGTGGAAGCAGCCATTGTTACAGAAATAGTGGACTATCCGCAGAAACGGGCTTGTCGGTATTTTCTCGCAGGAGGAGATAACATGAAAAGCTGGTTTAAAAAAATTAAAAATGAAATTGAACAATGGGCAAAACTTAATAAATGCCATCGCATAGAATTAGTTGGCCGCAAGGGGTGGTCAAGATGGCTCAAGGATTATACGCCCAAACACATAGTATTAGTTAAGGAAAATTTATGAGTAAAGGAGCAGGAGAAGCAAGATCAGTTCAGAACATTGAACCGTGGGCAACGCAACAGCCCTATCTGACAAAAGGATTTGAGAGAGCAGAATCATTATACGGGCAACCAGGACCAAGTTATTTTCCAGGTCAGACCTATGTAGGATTCTCTCCACAGACACAAACCGCCCTAACTGCGGCAGAACAACGAGCAACGGCAGGTTCCCCTTTACTGCAACAATCCCAAGCCGAATTACTCAAACAAGCACAAGGACAATATCTATCGCCCAATACCAATCCTTATTTACAGGGACTATACAACCAAATGGCAGGTGATGTAACCGCAGGCGTACAGTCTGAATTTTCTAAAGCAGGACGATACGGGAGCGGTGCGAACCAAGCCGTGCTCGCAAGAGAGTTAGGAAATTTAGCCAACCAAGTCTATGCCCCTCAATATGCGGCAGAGCGACAGAACATGCAGAATGTCCTATTCCAAGCACCACAACTCGCACAAGCTGATTATCAGGACATCGGTATGTTGCAACAAGTGGGACAACAAAGAGAAGGACTGCAGCAAGCGGCATTAGCCGATGCGATGAACAGATACCAATATCAACAACAACTGCCTTATGAAAAGTTAAGAGCCTTTCAGGGATCAACTGGTGGTTCGTATGGACAAACAGGTGAGAAAATCATGCCTCTTGAAAGAAATGTAGGAGCAGGATTGCTTCAAGGTGGATTGATGGGAGCACAAATGGGAAGTATGATGGCTGGAGCTGGACAAGCAGCTAATCCTTACTGGGCATTAGGTGGTGCGTTACTAGGAGCGGTTGCGTAATGGGATTAATAACAGAATCTTTTAAGGATAAATTACAGAGTTCGCTTTTAAGTTCCGATCCCCGCATGAGTAATATTCGTTTAGGTATGATAGAGCAGTTAGGACCGCTCACAGGTAAAAGACAAGTAGCACCCACAATGGGTGAAGTGATGGGAGCTGGTGCAGCAGGTATAAGACAAGGGGAAAAAGATTTTTTACAAGCAGAATTAGCAACAACTGATTATATGACAAACGACATGGGAGATATAATTAAACTTGACAAGATTAAAGGAACAACAGAAATAATTCACGAAGGAAATAAAATTAAATACAAAGAAAGAAAAGTTCCATTTAGAAAAGATGGGGAACAATGGGAACGATATGAAATAAGTGAAGATGGTGGAGATACATGGACAGTAGAATCAGAGTATAAAAGATTTACTGATAAAGGACCGTTATCTCAAACAGGTAGAGTTGTTCATGATTATAAAGAGGGTAATATAAATAAACAACAAATGGAATCTGAATTATTAAATATTTCAGGAATAAAAGACCCAGCATTGGTTTCAACACTTAAATGGATAGCAAAAGAAAAATTTGAAGATTCAGAAACATCCTTTTCCGATGCAATAGATTTATACTTCTCATCAAAAGACAAATCATTCAAAGAGTTTAAATCCGATATGATTTCGGATGCGATGAAATCAACCGTAGGAATAGATTGGAGTGGTGAGGAAGGTACACAAGCATTTAAAGATTTGGAAGAAAATATAGATTACATGTCTAAAAAAATCTATTTCAATCCAAAGCCAGTACCAACTAATCCAACACCAGAAATTATGGTTGATAAAGAATATTACGAAACAATAATAGACGGCAAAAACAAAATATTACAATGGAATAAGGAAACAAAAAAACTTGAAGAAATAAATGTCAGGAAATAAAA
>Ga0255047_10001605_pt1 | contig 16073 bp, 1 predicted proteins | sample JV7_2_1_MG_FD_183640 | JGI IMG/M metagenome (GOLD analysis project Ga0255047, IMG submission 183640) | Seawater microbial communities from Jervis Inlet, British Columbia, Canada - JV7_2_1 | ecosystem: Environmental > Aquatic > Marine > Inlet | place: Canada: British Columbia | collected 2016-10-06
TTGAACCAGCTTCCCGTGTAGTTCTGGGTGGTGCCCCCGCTCGCGTTCTGGGCGGTGGCGGTGATTACGGGCTGCGTGGCGTAACCGAAGGTCTGGCCGAGATAGCTGAAGCCCCCGCCGCCGCACGTGCTTCCGAACTGGGGCGTATTCTTGGCGATCCCGAAATCCGTGGGCGTGAAGCGGCCCACGTGGCCCGAGCGGCCCAGGATCTTTGCGGTCTCGGTCGTGCCGATTCCCATGTAGTCCCCATCGTTGATGCTGCCCACAATCTCGATGATCCCCACGTCGTCGTAATGGACATTCGTCGGGTTCGCCGTCCCCGCGCTGAAACCGCCAAGACTGGTGGTGCCGGCCAGCGGAGGATCGTTGCCCCCCGCGGGCGCGAACAAGCTCGAGGAGAGGGCGATCCCCTCTCCGCCCGGGGACTCCTGGCCGAAGCTGAGCGCGCTTGCGTTGTTGGCGAGGTTCGCGTTGTTGGTGGCGTCGGTGTCTCCGTGACCGTCGGCCTGGCCGTCGTTGTCGGCGTCGTCCGCGGCCTCCCACAGGACCGCACGCGCGCCAACCATGAAGTCCGTGCCGGCGCCCGTGAAGATGGGACCGCTGGGGTTCGTCGCCGCCGGGTTCCCGGATGGCGTCATCTCGAACGCGAAGGGCCGTACGATGAAGAAGTTGCTGCCGCCCAGCATGTTCTCGCCCGAAGGGCTCAGGGTGTAGCGCGCAATGAGCTGGATCTTCCCCACATCGGGATAAGAAAGGACCAGCGTCGCGGTCGAATCGGAAGCACCTCCGAAGTTAAGCGAGACACCCGTGTAGTCGAGCAGACCCTGGCTCGCGCTATTCTCCTCGATCGAGACTCCATTGACGCTCAGCCGCTTGTAGGTGCAGCTCGACGGGTTGATGCACTTGTACCCGAGCTCCACGGTATTGGAGCCTGTCAGGAACGCCTCGCAGGCGCCGGTCTCGTCATTGGTCCTCACCGACTGGAGCTCGATCGTCTGGGCGCCGGGCGCCACATCGGACGGCTTGCCCCCGATCTGGTTCCCGATCGTATTCTTCACCCCGTCGCCCAGGAAGACGAAGCCCGAGCTGGCGAAGACGAGGTCGTCATCCTCGGACGCCGTCTCGCTGTAGATTCCATCGGTCAGATTGATGTTGGTCGTCTCCACGTACGTGTCCCTGAGTCCCAGAATCACCTCGCCGTTGTCGAAGGGCGAGAAAGTGTAGGTGGCGCCGCCGTTGCCCGAGTTGCTGAGGCTCCCCGAGCCCGCTACCAGCGACCAGTCGCCGTGGGCGCTCGAAGTCGAGAGCGTGATGGTGGACGTGTAGCTTGCGAGCCGGTTGTGGGTGGAGCCGTGGTACGTGATCGTGATGTTTTCCGCCTGGCAATTGATGCCGGTCCCGTCATGGGTGAGGCTGAAGTGGCAGACCGCGCCCGTGGCGCTCGACTCGTCCGCTCCGAGGTCCCAGCCCGAGCATATCTCGCTGGATCGAGTATCACCGTCGATGTCATCTGCGAAGGAGCCGGAAAGATCCAGACCCGTACCCAGCGCGGCGTGTCCGCTGGTCTCGAGGTGGAAATCCTCGGAGCCGGGCGTAATCGAGACGAAGAGGTCGTCCAGGTTCGCGGGCGGGGCCACGTTGTTGCCCTGATAGGCCGAAGGGTTGAAGCTGCTGGTGGTCGAGAACATGTTGTTCCCGAAGTAGGCAACCCCATCCTCTAACTTGACGTCCGAAGCGCTCGGGACGCCGTTGCCGACCGAGATCGTGTTGCGCACGGAGGTCGTGTTGGTACCGGTGGGGTCCTGAATACCATTGCCGATCATGCCGTAGACGGTCACGCTATCAATGGTTCCGGTCGAGCCGTTCGTGACCCCGACACCCGATCTGCCGTCGTAGAAGATCGAGTTCCGGACGCTGAACGACGCCCCCGACGCACGTACGCCGTAGCTGCAGCCGTCGTAGTCGTGGATCAAGAGGTACTGGAGAAGAGCGTTGTCGCCCCCGGCGTTCATCCTTATGACATCGTAGGTGGTGCTATCATTGCAGTTCGTGACCTGGAGCCATTCGATCTGGGTGTACCCATCGGCAACAGTGAAGATATGGTCAGCGACCCCTCCCTGCGCGTCGACCAGGACGCCCGCTCCTGCAACACCCGCATGCCGTTGGCCCTCGGCCACGGTGATCTTCATGAAGTGGGTGCTGTCGGTGGTGGAGCCATCGATCGTCGCGCCCGCGCTGAAGTCGCCGTCGTCGTAGGCCACGCCCACCTCGAAGCGATCCTCGGCCACGAGAGCTCCGTCGCGGTCGTCCTCCCAGGCCTGGAAGGTGTTGTAGGCGCGCTCGATCGTGTAGGGGAAGTTCGTGAACGTGCCTGTGGCCGTCCCCTGGATCGTCACCTGGCTGGCCGAGTCGCGGGACACGATGTGGTGGGTTTCCGCTGGGACACACCCACCGGTGCAGGTCACGAGCACGTTGTCGAACTCGCTGTCCGTCTGGGTGATGGCGGACATGCCCACGGTGCCCGTAGCGTAGGTCGCATCGGTCACATCGAACTTCAGCACGTCGTCTATGTACGCCTTGATGCTGGTGCCGCTCAGCACGACCTTGAGCGTGTACCAGGTCGTCAAGCTGTTGACCTGTCCGGCACTCGCGCCGTTGTTGGAGATCGGCGTTGCCAGATCGGTCCCCGCCCCTGCGACCACCTTCTGGAGCTTGAGGTCCCAGTTGCTGTTGTTTCCGAACTTCTGCGTGAAGCGGTAGTAGTTGTTCAAGTCCTGCACGCGGAAGGTTAAGCGGGAGCTGTCATCGTCGATGGACTTGACGTCCACGCTGTACGTGTAATCCGCCCAGCTCGCGCCCGGATCGGCCGTGTAGTGCATACTCGTATCCACTCCGGTCGAGGTCTGGAAGACGCCCCCCGTCTCGACCATGGCGATGCCCTGAATCATGGTCCAGTTCGTGATTACACTGTCGGCGAAATCGTCCGAGAACGGCAACCCTGCGCTGGTCCCGTCGTCGATCGTGAGCTTATCGCCCAGGCCCACGTTGCTGGGCAGGGTGGCGCCGGTGAAGGTGACCGTGCTGGTTGCGGAGGAGATCGATGCGGTCCCCGTCTGGTAGAGTACCGTCGCAGTGGTGCCGATCGAGCGGTAGTTGGTGGTGGGGCCGATGATCGTGATGGTCTTGTCGTCATAGGCATCGCTGTTCGGGTCGCCTCCTATCTCGAGCTCCAGGTTGTCGGCCGCCGACGCGGCGCTGAAGGTTGTGAAGCTCAGGTCGGAGACCGTGACCCACTCTGAATTCACGAAGTTGCTCGTCACATCGATCAGCAGCGTACGGTTGCTGTCCTCGTAGCTCACGGTGCCCAGGACCTTGGCCGACGCATCCCCAATGACGGTCGCGCTCGTATCCGAGCTGTCCCAGACCATGTTGAAGCCCGTTGGGATCTTGATCCGGATGTCGTTTGCGGCGGTAATCGCAGCGCTAGCGCTGTTCGTGATCGTGATCGGCGCGATAACGGTGGCGGCATCGCCCGGGCGGAACGTCTGGTGGGTGCTGGACGAGATCGAGAGGAACGCACCGATTGTGATCGTCTTGTCATCGGTGGCCGTGGTGCCGCCATTGTTCAGCACCTCGAGCTCCAGGCTGTCCGCGAACGAGATCGCGCTAAAGCTGGTGAACATCAGGCCAGAGACCGTGATCACATCGGCCGCCGCGAAGTCGCTGGTCACGTTGAGCACCAGCGTCTTGTCGGAGTCCTCGTAGCTCACTGTCCCCGACACCTTGCTGGAGGCCCCGCCCCCGATGACCGCGGCGGTGTCCGAGCTGTCCCAGACCATGTTGAGCCCAGCCGGAATGCGGATGCGGATGTCGTTCGCGGCGGTGATCGAGCCGGAGGGGCCGTCCGTGAGCGTGATCACGCTGATCCCCGTCGCGGCGTCGTTGATCCCGAAGGCCTGATTGGACGCGGACGAGATCGAGGCGGTGGACGCGTCGATGCGGACCGTCTCGTCATCGCTGGCATCGGCCGTGGCGTCGGCGTTGATGTCGAGCTCGAGGTTGTCCTCAACGGAGACGGCCGTGAAGCTCGTGTAGCTGAGCCCGGAGATGGCGATCGAGTCGCCCAGCGCGAAGTCGTTGGTCGCGTCGATCACGAGAGTCTTTCCGGCGTCCGCGTACGTGACGGTGCCGGAGACCTTGGAGGATCCCGAGCCGGAGATCACCGCACTCGTGTCGCCGGTGTCCCAGACCATGTTGAAGCCGACGGGGATGCTGATGCGGATATCGTTCAGGGCCGTGATGGACGTGCCCGAGTTGGTCACCGTGATGGGAAGAATCGCGGTGGCCGGATCGCCCACCTTGAAAACCTGGCTGGCGTCGGATGAGATGCTGAGGACGCCGGTTGCCTCATCCGCACCCAGGTCCCAGAGCCCGCTCCGTGTGTCGCTATCGATATCCCCGGTGAACGTGGCCGAAAGGTCGAGGCCCGTCTCGAGCGCGCTGTGTCCGCCGCCCTCGAGGTGGAGGTCCTCGGAGTCGACCACGATCGACACGAAGAGATCCTCGAGGCTGGCCGGCGGGGCCTGATTGTTGCCCTGATACGCGTTCGGGTCGAAGCCGGCCGTGGTGGCGTACATGTTGTTCCCGAAGTAGTCGTAGGTGATCGCCGGGTCCATGTAGATGTCGGTGGTTGTGGCCCCCACCGCGATCGTGTTCTTGATGGAGGCGTTGGCCCCGCTGTATACGTATATCCCGTAGGCGGTACTCGGGCTGTACGTCGTGCAGTTCTGAATCGTCATGGTGCCGGCCAGGCCCGCGACGATTGGGGCGTCACTGGTGTCGTAGATGATGCTGTTGCGGATCGTGACATTCCCGGTTGTCCACACAAGGATGCCCCACTTCGTGATCTTGTGGATGATCAGGTGGGAGAGCGTGGCCGTCTTGTAGGCGGTCACGGCAGCGCTGATCCCGCTGGTGGTGTTGGTGATCTCGAACCACTCGATCCGGGTGTGGGGATCTCTGTTGACCATCGGAATTGTCCCAGCGCCGCCCGCGTCCCAGACAACGCCCGTTCCGGCCGTCCCGTTGTGGCGCTGGCCCGGGGCCACGGTCAGGGTCAAATAGTGTGTGGCGTCGGTGGTGGAGTCCTGGATGGTAAGGGACCCCGAGAATGCTCCATCGTTGTACGCTACACCGACCTCGTTGCGGTTCTCCGCCACGAGATCCCCATCGCGGCCGTCCTCCCAGGTCTGCAGGGTGTTGTACGCGCGCAGGATGGTGTAGTTGGGGTCCGCGAGCGTGCTTGAAGCCGTCTCCTGCACCGTCATCTGGGTGCTGGAGTCACGCGAGAGCGCGTGGAAGACGCTGCCCTGGATCGTGAGCTTGTCGCCGATCCCCACGTTCGTCGGCAGGCTGGCCCCGCTGAAGCTGACGACGCTCGTGCCGGACGTGATCGAGGCGGTCCCGGTCTGGTAGAGGATCGCGGCGTTCGTGCCGATCGAGCGGTAGTTCGTCGCGAGGGCGGGTGTGCCCGCCTCGTCCGCGCCCATGTCCCAGGCCGTCCCGAGCGGTCGCGGGCCCGCGTCGATGTCGTCCGTGAACCACGCCACCAGGTCGAGACCGCTGTCCAGCGCCGCGTGCCCATCGCTCTCGAGATGCAGGTCCTCGGAGCTGGCCGTGATGACATTGAAGAGGTCGTCGAGATTCGTGGGGGGAGCCTGGTTCCGGCCTTGATACGCAGTGGGGTCGAAGCCCGAGGTGCTCGAGAACATGTTGCTGCCGAAGAAGTCGATCGTCGCGGTCGCTTCGACCTCGATATCCTGGCCCCCGTTGCCCACCGAGATCGTATTCCGCATGTCGAGGTGTCGGGTGGCGCCGGCCTCGACATGCAGCCCGTCCTCGGTCATCCCGTATACGGTCACGTTCTGCAGGATCGCGGTTCCGGAGGTGCGGACGTCGATCCCTCGGTCACCCGCGTAGACGATCGTATTGCGGATCGTGGTTTGCAGCTCGGCCACGATGCCCGCAACCGCGGCGTCGTAGTCGTAGATGAGGAGGTTCTTGAGCGTGGCGTTGGCGCCCGATGGGGTGTCCTGAACGTGGACGCCCTCTCCGAGTCCGTCCTTGAAATTCGTGATCTCGAGCCATTCGATCGTGGTGTAGGGGTCGCGGATCTCGAAGACATCGGCTCCAACGCCCCCGCCGGCGTTCACGACCGCGCCGGTACCAGCCACGCCCGTGTGTCGCTGCCCCGCTGCGACGGTGATCGTCATGTAGTGAGTCGTGTCGGTGGTGGAGCCGTCGATCAATGCTCCGGTCCCGAACGCTCCGTCGTTGTAGGCCACACCGACCTCACTTCGGTCCTCCGCCACCAGATCCCCGCCACGGTCGTCTTCCCAGGCCTGCAGCGTGTTGTAGACGCGCTTGATGGTGTAGTTGGGATCCGTGAGCGAGCTCGAGGCGGTCCCCTGGATCGTCACCTGCGTGGCCGAGTCGCGCGAGAGGACGTAGAGCGTCTGGGCTCCGACTACGAGCTCGTCGCCCTGGCCGATGTTCGTCAGTAGGCTGGCCCCCGTTCCGAACGTGACGACGCTTCCCCCCGCCGAGCTCGTGGCATCTCCCGTGGAGTAGAGGACTGCGGCGTTGGTTCCGATGGAGCGGTAGTTGGTGGTCCCGGAGGAGGCGCTGATCGCGATCGTCTTGTCGTCGGACGCGGAGACGACGTCGTCGTTCTTGACTTCGAGCTCCAGGTTGTCCGCGGCCGAAACACCGGAGAAGCTGGCGAAGCTCAGCCCCGAGAGCGTGATCTGATCGCCCGCCGCGAAGTCGCTCGTGACATCCAGCACCAGCGTCCCGTTCGTGTCCTCGTAGCTGACTGTGGCCGAGACCTTGGTGGAGGCCGCGCCTCCGATCACCGACGTGGTGTCGGCGGGATCCCAGACCATGTTGAAGCCGGCGGGGATCCGGATGCGAATGTCGTTGCCCGCCGTGATCTGAGCGGTCGTCGCATCATCGGTCACGGTGATCGTGCTGATGGCGGTCGCGGAGTCACCAACCGTGAAGGTCTGGTTCGCCGCGGAGGAGAGGGTCGTGGCCGGGGGCGAGCCGGAGGCTCCGGCAAACGCGACCCAGTGATAGTTATTGCCGCTACTGTTGACGGTGACGTGGGTTCCGACCTGGAAGCCCGAGGGCTGAAGCGCCTGGATGGTGTCCGCGAACGTGGTGCTGGCGTTGGCCCAGTTGAAGTTTAGAGAGATATCCCCGGTGACCGTGTCGCTACGATGGATCGAGCCGGGCACGCCCGCATACGAGACCGCAGCATCGGCGTGGAGGGCCACCCACTTAGGCTCGAAGGTCACAGCAATGTCGCGGTCGTCTGCGTCGTTCCCCGCGTAGGAGCCGACCTCCATCTGCCCCGCAGTCGCCTTCCACGCCACGTAGTGGTAGGTCACGCCGTCGGAGTTGACCTCCGCGCCCGTTCCCACCTGGAAGCCGTCCGCCTCGAGTGCCTGGATCATGTTTGCCGCGGGCGCCGTATCTCGGAACTGTACCGATAGATCCCCGGACAGCGTGGAAGAGCGATTTACAACGTTGGCCATGAGCTCGCCGGCCACGATCACGTAGTTGGGCTGGAAGCCGATGCCCGTGATGCTGCGGTCATCCACCCCATCGCCCGTGTAGCTGCCCACGTGGAGAGTTCCAGCAGCGGCCTTGAAGGCAATCCAGTGGTAGGGCTCCGTGTCTTGGTTGACGAACACATTGGTGCCGACGGTAAAGCCGCTGGCGTCGAGCGACTGAATCGTGTCCGCCTGCATGCCGAGGTTCCCGACGAAGCGCTTCGCTGGATTGCCGCTCATCGTCGAGGTGCGGATATGAGCATTCTTCTCGGGGTAGCGTTTGACGATGACGACGTCGGGCTGGAAGCCCGCGCCCGTGACGCCCCGGTCGTCGAGACCGTCCCCCGTGTAGCTGCCGGTGGCCATCTGGAAGCTACCGGCCGCAGCGTCGATCTGAATCGTCTTGTCATCGGTCGCGGAGACGACGTTGTCGTTATTGACCTCGAGCTCCAGGTTGTCGGCAGAGGAAGCGGCGCTGAAGCTGGTGAAGCTGAGCCCCGAGATCGTGATCTGGTCGCCGGCCGCGAAGTCGCTGGTGACGTCGAGCCGTAGGGTGCCGTTCGTGTCCTCATACGTGACTGTGGTCGAGACCTTGGTGGAGGCCCCGCCCCCGATCACCGCCGTGGTGTCGGAGGGATCCCAGGTCATGTTGAAGCCGGCCGGGATCCGGATGCGGAGGTCGTTCAGGGCCGTGATCTGAGGTGAGCCCGCGGCATCCGTCAGCGTGATCATGCTGATCGCGGTCGCAGAGTCTCCGGCCGTGAAGGTCTGGTTCGCGGCGGAGCTGATCAGGGGAGCGTCGTTGATTGTGACTGTCTTGTCATCAGTCGCGGAGACGACGTTGTCGTTCTTGACCTCGAGCTCCAGGTTGTCGGCAGAGGAAGCGGCGCTGAAGCTGGTGAAGCTGAGGCCCGAGACCGTGATCGCATCGCCCGCCGCGAAGTCGCTCGTGACATCCAGCACCAGCGTCCCGTTGGTGTCCTCATAGCTTACGGTCGTCGAGACCTTGGCCGAGGCTGCACCTCCGATCACCGCCGTGGTGTCCGCGGGATCCCAGGTCATGTTGAAGCCGGATGGAACCCGGATGCGGATGTCGTTGGCCGCCGTGACCTGAGCCGCCGTCGCGTTGTCGGTCACGGTGATCGTGCTGATCGCGGTTGCCGGATCGCCCACATCGAAGGTCTGGCTTCCCGCGGAGCTCATCGCCGCGACGCCGCTGATCTTGATGGTCTTGTCATCGGTCGTGGAGACGAGATTGTCGTTGTTGACCTCGAGCGCCAGGAAGTCCGCAGGTTCGGCCGCGCTGAAGCTGGTGAAGCTCAGCCCCGAGACCGTGATCTGGTCTGAGGCCGCGAAGTCGCTGGTGACGTCCAGCACCAGGGTTGCGTTCGTGTCCTCGTAGGTGACCGTGGCCGAGACCTTGGTGGACGCTGCACCGCCGATCACCGCGGTTGTGTCCGTGGCATCCCAGGTCATGTCGAAGCCCGCCGGGATCCGGATGCGAAGGTCGTTGACCGCGGTGATCGTGGGAGTGACGCCGTTGTCGGTCACGGTGATCGTGCTGATCGCGGTCGCGGAATCGCCAACGGTGAAGGTCTGGTTAGCGGCGGAGCTCATCAACATCGGGGCATTGACCTCGATGGTCTTGTCATCGGTCGAGGAGACGACGTTGTCGTTGTTGACTTCCAGCTCCAGGTTGTCGACAGCCGAGACGGCGGAGAAGCCAGTGAAGCTGAGCCCCGAGATCGTGATCTCATCTGAGGCCGCGAAGTCGCTCGTGACATCGAGCACGAGTGTGCCGTTCGAGTCCTCGTAGCTGACCGTGGTGGAGACCTTCGCCACCGCCGCGCCCCCGATCACCGCCGTGGTGTCGGAGGCATCCCAGGTCATGTTGAAGCCGGCCGGGATCCGGATGCGGATGTCGTTGGTCGTCGTGATCGTGGCCGAAACGGCGCTGTCCGTAACGGTGATTGTCCTGATGCTTGTGGCCGGGCTGCCTACGGCAATGGTCTGGTTCGAACCGGAGCTGATTACCGTCGTTGCGCTGATTTCGATCGTCTTGTCATCGGTCGCGTAGACGACGTTGTCGTTGTTGACCTCGAGCTCCAGGTTGTCCGTGACGGAGCTGGCGCTGAAGCTGGTGAAACTTAGGCCCGAGACCGTGATCTGGTCCCCGGCCGCGAAGCCGGTCGTGACGTCCAGCACCAGGGTCCCGTTCGTATCCTCATACGTGACCGTGGTCGAGACCTTGGTGGAGGCCGCGCCTCCGATCACCGCCGTGGTGTCTGTGGGATCCCAGGTCATGTTGAAGCCACTCGGGATCCGGATGCGGATGTCGTTGGCCGCCGTGATCGTGGGAGCGGTGGGGTCGTCCGTCACGGTGAGGGTGCTGATCGGGGTCGCGGGGTCGCCGGTCGCAAAGGTCTGGTTCGCCGCGGAGCTGATCACGGGAGCGCCGAGGACCGTGACGGTCTTGTCATCGGTCGCGGAGACGACGTTGTCGTTATTGACCTCGAGCTCCAGATTGTCCGCGGCGGAAACGGCGGAGAAGCTCGTGAAGCTGAGCCCAGAGACCGTGATCGCATCGCCCGCCGCGAAGCCGGTCGTAACGTCCAGCACCAGGGTCCCGTTCGTGTCCTCATACGTGACCGTGGTCGAAACCTTGGTGGAGGCCGCGCCGCCGATCACTGCGGTCGTGTCCGTGGCATCCCAGGTCATGTTGAAGCCGGCCGGAATGCGGATGCGGATGTCGTTGGCCACCGTGATCGTCGGAATACCGGCGTCATCCGTCACGGTGATTGTGCTGATCGCGGTCGCGGGATCGGCGGTCGCGAAGGACTGGTTCGCGGCGGAGCTCATAGCCGGGACGGCGCTGATCTCGATGGTCTTGTCATCGGTCGCGGAGACGACGTTGTCGTTGTTGACCTCGAGCTCCAGGTTGTCCGTGGCGGAGCCGGCGGAGAAGCTGGTGAAGCTGAGCCCCGAGACCGTGATCTGGTCGCCGGCCGCGAAGCCGGTCGTGACGTCCAGCACCAGGGTCCCGTTCGTGTCCTCATACGTGACCGTGGTCGAGACCTTGGTGGAGGCCGCGCCGCCGATCACTGCGGTCGTGTCCGTGGCATCCCAGGTCATGTTGAAGCCGGCCGGGATCCGGATGCGGATGTCGTTGGCCGCCGTGATCGTCGGAATACCGGCGTCATCCGTCACGGTGATTGTGCTGATCGCGGTCGCGGAGTCGCCGGCCGTGAAGGACTGGTTCCCGGCGGAGCTCATCGCCGGCGCGCCATTGATTGCGATGGTCTTGTCATCGGTCGCGGAGACGACGTTGTCGTTGTTGACCTCGAGCTCCAGGTTGTCGGCGGCGGAGCCGGCGGAGAAGCTGGTGAAGCTGAGCCCCGAGACCGTGATCTGGTCACCAGCAGCGAAGTCGCTCGTGACATCGAGCAGCAAGGTCCCGTTCGTGTCCTCATACAGGACCGTGGTCGAGACCTTGGTGGAGGCCGCGCCTCCGATCACCGCCGTGGTGTCCGCGGGATCCCAGGTCATGTTGAAGCCGGCCGGAATGCGGATGCGAATGTCGTTCAGCGCCGTGATCGCGGGAGTGGAGGTGTCATCCGTCAGCGTGATCGTGCTGATCGCGGTCGCAGAGTCTCCGGCCGTGAAGGTCTGGTTCGCCGCGGAGCTGATCATCAGGGGGGCATCGACCTGGATCGTCTTGTCATCGGTCGCGGAGACGACGTTGTCGTTGTTGACCTCGAGCTCCAGGTTGTCCGCGGCGGAGGCGGCGGAGAAGCTGGTGAAGCTGAGCCCCGAGACCGTGATCTGGTCTCCGGCCGCGAAGTTACTGGTGACGTCCAGCACCAGTGTGCCGTTCGTGTCCTCATACGTGACTGTGGTCGAGACCTTGGTGGAGGCTGCGCCTCCGATCACCGCCGTGGTGTCCGCGGGATCCCAGGTCATGTTGAAGCCGGCCGGGATCCGGATGCGGATGTCATTGCCCGTTGTGATCGTGGCTGTGGGAAAGGCGTCGCTGATGGTGACGGTGCTGATGGCCGTCGCGGGGTCACTGACTGTGAAGCTCTGGTTGGCCGCGGAGCTGATCAGGAGGAGGGCATCGATCTGAACGGTCTTGTCATCGGTTGCGGATACGACGTTGTCGTTCTTGACCTCGAGCTCCAGGTTGTCGGCGGCGGAGCCGGCGCTGAAGCTGGTGAAGCTGAGCCCCGAGACCGTGATCTGGTCACCGGCTGCGAAGTTGCTCGTGACGTCCAGCACCAGGGTGCCGTTGGTGTCCTCGTAGCTGACCGTGGTCGAGACCTTGGTGGAGGCCGCACCCCCGATCACCGCCGTGGTGTCGGAGGGATCCCAGGTCATGTTGAAGCCGGCCGGGATCCGGATGCGGATGTCATTGCCCGTCGTGATCTGGGCCGTCGTCGCGTCATCGGTCACGGTGACCGTGCTGATCGCAGTCGCGGAGTCTCCGACCGTGAAGCTCTGGTTCCCAGCAGACGAGAGGACCGTGGCAACAGCATCGATCTGGATCGTCTTGTCATCGGTTGCGGATACGACGTTGTCGTTATTGATCTCGAGCTCCAGGTTGTCGGCGGCGGAGGCGGCGCTGAAGCTGGTGAAGCTGAGCCCCGAGACCGTGATCTGGTCTCCGGCCGCGAAGTTACTGGTGACGTCCAGCACCAGTGTGCCGTTCGTGTCCTCATACGTGACTGTGGTCGAGACCTTGGTGGAGGCTGCGCCTCCGATCACCGCCGTGGTGTCCGCGGGATCCCAGGTCATGTTGAAGCCGGCCGGGATCCGGATGCGGATGTCATTGCCCGTTGTGATCGATGCGGTGCCCGAGTGGTCCGTCACGGTGAGGGTGCTGATGGCCGTCGCCGGGTCACCGACCGAGAAGCTTTGGTTGGCGGCGGAGCTGATCGAGAGCGGGGTGTGAATCTCGATGGTCTTGTCATCGGTGGCGGATACGACGTTGTCGTTGTTGACTTCGAGCTCCAGGTTGTCGGCGGCGGAGGCGGCGCCGAAGCTGGTGAAGCTGAGCCCCGAGACCGTGATCTGGTCTCCGGCCGCGAAGTTACTGGTGACGTCCAGCACCAGTGTGCCGTTCGTGTCCTCATACGTGACTGTGGTCGAGACCTTGGTGGAGGCTGCGCCTCCGATCACCGCCGTGGTGTCCGCGGGATCCCAGGTCATGTTGAAGCTGGCCGGGATCCGGATGCGGATGTCATTGCCCGTCGTGATCGATGCGGTGCCCGAGTGGTCCGTCACGGTGAGGGTGCTGATGGCCGTCGCCGAGTCACCCACCGTGAAGGTCTGATTGGCTGCGGAGCTGGTCGTGAGCGGGGTGTGAATCTCGATGGTCTTGTCGTCGGTTGCGGATACGACGTTGTCGTTGTTGACTTCGAGTTCCAGGTTGTCGGCGCCGGAGGCGGCGCTGAAGCTGGTGAAGCTGAGCCCCGAGACCGTGATCTGGTCACCGGCTGCGAAGTTACTGGTGACGTCCAGCACCAGTGTGCCGTTCGTGTCCTCATACGTGACCGTGGTCGAGACCTTGGTGGAGGCCGCGCCTCCGATCACCGCCGTGGTGTCCGCGGGATCCCAGGTCATGTTGAAGCCGGCCGGGATCCGGATGCGGATGTCATTGCCCGTCGTGATCTGGGCCGTCGTCGCGTCATCGGTCACGGTGACCGTGCTGATCGCAGTCGCGGAGTCCCCGACCGTGAAGCTCTGGTTGGCGGCGGAGCTGATCAAGGGGGTCGCGGGTCCGGCAGCAAACAAGGAATCCAATCGGATGACCGAGAACGCACCACTCGAGTTAGTCACATCTGTCGTGACCGTTCCGATTCGGTCGTTGCGAACGTGGATGGAATCGTTCGCAGCAAGTCCAGTGAGCAAAGTTGCCGCTTGGACGGAGGCGTGGCCCGACGTGCCGACGTTCCTGTTATAGCTGGAGTGCCCGACGCTCTCATCGTCGGTCGTGTTGATTCTGAACTGGACCGCTGGTCCTGCTCTTTGGTCTCCCGCGGTTCCGCCCGCTACTGCCTGACCCGCAGCAACGATGTAGTCGCCCGCGTTGTCCACGTCGATGTTGCTGTTCCCTGCCGTGGCAGTGAAGGCAGCCGCGTCGATCTGGGGCCGCGTATCCCAGGCGAAGTTCGCCGCCGCATCAGTGTTGAAGGTGCCAGTCGTCGCTTCCATGATCGCGGTCTCGGCACCAGAGGGAAGCTCGAATAGCTGAAGTGATGCCTGCCAGTTCTTGGCCTGGCCAAGCTCCCGCGTGGTGAGGCCGAGTGTCAGGTCGTCCCCGGAGGTCGGGCGAAGCAGAGTCACACCGGTCGCACTGACCCAGTCTGTGTCCTGGTCATAGCGCAGGTAGAGTAGATTCCACGAGCCGGGTACTGCCGTTCCTGCCAGCTCAAGGTTCGACTGCCACTCGTGACGGTCCGTCCCGCCCGTTGTCTCCTCGGTCTGCATGGTGTAGACAGCGAGCACCATGTTGTTCGTCGCAATGTCTACCGTATCGGTCGTCCTGGTGAACGGACTTTCCTGTTCGAGGTTCGTCCGAATGTTCGCGAGGACTCGCGCGTCGTCCGTCGTGCTGTCTGTGAAGAAGGCTGACGATTCGTAGCGGGCATAGTTGGCAGCGTCGTCGAGCTTGATGATCGTGATGCCGCTTCTGTCTGGGATGCGCGCTACGGGGTTCGCTGGCGTCGTGAGATCCGCACGCTCAGAACGGACCTGGAGGTCGTCGAGGTTCCCGGCGGTACCGGTGACGTTGATTATGGCAGCAGAGTACGAAATAGCATCCTGGTGACCACCAGTCGCTCTGATCCAGCCTGTGGAGTAGCCCTCCTTGAGCTCGCTCCCAGCCAGATTGAGCGTCATCTTCCACATCATTCTGTTTCCGGTGGTACTCGTTCCTGCCCGGTCGGACGCCATAACCAGGAACAGTCCGGTCTCGCCTAGAGTAAACGTCCCCGACGAGTAGGTGATACCGCTGCCGACGTTGGCAACCGCGGCATCCCACAGTAGGAGCAGGTCACCCGATCCGGTGTTAGGAAGCGTGTCCGTGTTGGCGCTGTTCCGCCGAACAACGTAGTCGCCAGCCGTCGCCCCTGCATCGAAGCTCAGGAACAAGCACAGAATGACAGTCAGCAGCAACGTGCTCGACGTCATGAAACGGCTGCGGGCGGATCGTCTATGCAATGTCACGCCGCTGGTGCATCGGGCTTGCCTTTACCACTCGGTGGACCGCATGCCTGTTGCCGGACACTCCACTGCCAACAGCGCTAGCAGCGGTCCACTTCATATTTCGGTGTGGACAGCGTTGAACTTGAGCGACGTGCCTGCGGTCCCGGCTCAATACGACTGCCGGGAGTTTGGTTTCCAGTAATGCGTGTGAGTTGCGCGTCAGCGGTAGCTACCGCCGCCGGACGCATCCAGGACGGCGTATTGCGCCTGGAGCCCGACTCTGCCTCCTCCATCTGAAGCCAGTACATTCACGCAGTAGATGTTCCGGGGGAATTGACCGATTGCGTCGCCCGAGCGGGTGTGGTTGCCACAGGCCCGAACGGGCTCTGCCGTGGGGTTGTCCATGGTGCCCGTCATGCCACTGGTCCAGACGCCGCTCACGGGGTCCTGGATGAAGTTGGCAAAGTCGATCGGCAGCTCGCGGTTGGCGGGATTGTCTGCGCTGAGCTGCTGCACCACCAGCTGAAGCACACCGTCCGCCGCATGCAGGTTGCGCGTGTGGTGCCGCGAGCGGCCGCTGCCCGTAGCCTCCTGGCGTGCATGCTGCAGCGCCGCAATCCCGATCGCGCTGATCAGCAGCATCAGGATGACCGCGATCAGCAGCGCCACTCCCTGCTCCTCGCTTGCTCTCGTGAACTGAAAAGATCTCATGCGAGTGGCTCTCCTAGGGTAGGACCTGGATGTTGCGGGGCATCACGGTGGAGGTGTAGACGCGCCGGCTGAAGGCGTCGGCCACACCGGCCACGCGGTTGGCGATCTGCGGACGCTGGCCGCTGGCGAAGCGCCTTCCTGTGGTCTGATCCGTCTGGTTCGAGCGCGAGACCACACTGATCCGCACACGCCAGATGCGCGTGGTGTCGACGCCCAGCAGTGGGTTGTTGAGATCATCGATATTGGACTCGTTCAGGTCACTGGTGTCGTTGTCCGGGGGCACGCTCAGGTCCGCCCAGTACTGCACCTGCAGATCCTCGATGGTGGGCGAGAGCAGCTGACCGTTGCGCATGAGCGAGAAGCTGCCCGCGGGTGCGGGCGGAGGGCTGGGCACCACCTCGTAGAGCACCGCGGGCACCGCACGCAGGCTGCCGGGGTTCGCGAACGCGGGCATGGGGGCGTGAGCGGGGTCGAGCGTGATCTGGCGGGTGCCGGTATCGATCAAGGAGATCGCACCGCAGAAGGTGGACTGGCCGTCGGAGA
>Ga0255047_10001606_pt1 | contig 16068 bp, 22 predicted proteins | sample JV7_2_1_MG_FD_183640 | JGI IMG/M metagenome (GOLD analysis project Ga0255047, IMG submission 183640) | Seawater microbial communities from Jervis Inlet, British Columbia, Canada - JV7_2_1 | ecosystem: Environmental > Aquatic > Marine > Inlet | place: Canada: British Columbia | collected 2016-10-06
CACGCCTGATGGTGCCAAGCCTCGCCGGGGCCACGCCCTGCCGAACCGATATTTGATCACCTCCACTAGGTAGGTCCCGCCAGTCGCCAAAACACCTATTAACTTAGCAGCGACATAAAACTCGACGATGTCCGGCGGTTCAAGCATGCTGTCCCGCAAGCGCAGGCACGGTGATGATATGCTGCCGATGTGAACCATGATGCCCTCCCTCACGCCGCCAGGATCGCAGCGCGCGAACGGGTCAGCGGCGTCCAGCGACCCGCCGTGTGCGCGCCGCAGATGACTTTCGCCGCGATCGAGATCGACGGGAATGCAAGAGCCGCGATCAGGCGGCGTCGATCAGCGACACCTGGAATACTGGACAGAACGCCGGCTCGGAATAGTTCGTCCCTGCGAGCCCTAGTGACGCCGTTGACGGAGCCGTTCGTTTGGGTGCGAACCTCGGAGCCCGCCGCTACGATGAAGTGGCCAGCCGACCAGTAGCCTCGAGCCCAGACATCGTCATAGTTCAACTCAAACTCCTCGGCGCCGAGGGGCGTTGTCGTCACGCCGATCTCCATCGGGCCGGCATCGGCGATATCCGTCATGTCGTCTGCAGAGAACGATTCCGCCTTGAGCCCGACAACGGTATCCTCTGTGGGGTGGAAGAAACGGCAACCTGCGTCGTAGAGTAGGCGGAGAGCGTCCCCGAAGATGCGGTCGTGCGTCGAGCGATCGGCGTCCGGAAGATCCAAGTCCGTCGGGTTCGTCCCCTTCATTACCGTGACAATCCCGGCATCGACGGCAAGATTGGTGAGACGAAACTGAAGATCCATCACGATCGCCTTGTCGAATGCACATCCGTCGCAGCCCGCGATGACGAAGACGTCGCGCGCGAATGCCCGCTTCTGCGGGTCCGCGGCATGGTCGGCGAGGCGACGGGCAGGCCGAATGCTCTCGCCGACATAAGCGGTGCGATTGTCCGTGAGCACATAAGCACCGGGCGTGGCGAGCAGCCCTGCCGCGGATAACTGCTGGACCATCGAGATGGGGAACGCTTGGACGCCCACGCGGCTGGCGCGATCGGAAATCTTACGATACCCGGTGATGCCTCCGAAGGGACGATGCAGGATGCTCGTCGAGGGAGTGTCGGAAGCGTTGGCATTGGTTGCGATGGACATCGGTGCTCAGTCTCCGGGAGTTTGGGAGGCCGCCGTGGATCACTCCCGTCCCAGTCCTTTCGGTCGCGGACGGGTCTAACTAAGTGGCGAAGCTGGAAGCCACTTGGGGCGCTCGATCGGATGGCTGGCCGATTTCTACGAGAGTTCAACGAAATCCGCTTCTGCGATTTCTGCGCAGGCCTTCTCCAGCAGGATCCAGACGCTCTGCCGACGATCGTGCGCAAGCACCATGCATGCTCTGTTGCGCGCGGGATCGCCGGTGAGATGGTTGGGCCCCTCCATCGCCTCGACGCTATAGTCCGAAAGATCCGCCAAGTCGCTTTCGTTCGCGATACACATTGTGGCGATCGTCCGGCGTGGCGCAGAGCATCCTCCTGGTATCAAATCGATCGTCACCTTCAGCATGTAACCTTCTCCTCATGTTTCGGACCGCACTTTCCTGACGAGGTGGCTTCGAACATTGCGCGTACGGCGTCTCCGGAGAGAGGGCTCTTGTTGCGCAGCGCGAGCGCCACGTTCTCCGTCGGTCCGCACCGCGACCAGTGCCGCCTGGTAAGAGAGGGTGTACGTCGCGTGTCGAGGCCCTTGGAAGCGCGCTGCGTCGCGACGAATCTAGTGAACTGGGACTTGGCCCCTATGGTTCGGGCTTGGAAAGCGGAACAGAAACTGACCACCCGCCGCAAAGGACGTCGCCTAGTAGAGCGGTCATGGCCGCGCAGGTAAACGGTGCGAGCCGACGCCTCCCTTCCGGCAAGCGGACTTGCTGATCGACGATCTCATCCAGCGGTCGTTTCGGCGGGCCAGATCGGACAGATTGGCAAGATGCACGAGGCCGATGGTGCGCCGAATCTCGGCATATCCTCCCGGAAGAATCGCCACAGTTATACTTATCATCGGCAGCCTCCATCGCTCTTATCGGACGGATCAGCTTTCGAGCTGCGCACGGGATACGTTTTCGGAAGCTCGTCGATCGCAGCACGATCCAGATACCCTGTCTGTTCCAATCGAAGTGTCACAGCTTCGACTGTCTGTTGGTTCGCAGCGATGAGTTCGCGTGCCTGCGTATGGCAACGAGCTATGCGTTTCGTGATCAGGCCAACGATAGAGGGGCTCTGCAATAATATCTCTGTGGCACGATCTGAAAACCGTGCCACGCCAATCGCTCCGAAGCCAAAACATAGCTCTAGGTCGATCGCCGCAGTGGTAGCTCGCGAAAAATCGCTATGCCCCCAGCGCCTGCTCCTACAGTTGCCTGCGACGAGCAGGATTGGCGTAATCCTCCCAGGATCGAAAGCTCATGAGCCAACTTCGCTCGTAAGCAAGATTCGGCTACGGTCCGTCGCAATGATGACGGGCCCGATTGAGCAGCCATTCACGCTGTGCGCTGCTCGGCAATGCGATAACGATGATGTTTGGATATTTTAGCGGGAAAGCCGCATCGCTCACGCTCACGATTGCTGTGACCAATAGAAATACGAATGTAGGTTTTTAATGTACACAAAAGTGCGTCAAAGCTATGGCGGCATGCATGGAAAGCTTGCGGCGTCTCCACCGGAACGTGGAGACGGATTGCCTCGCTTAGTCAGGCGAATTTCTCATCGCGGTTGGTCAAAGAGTTCGGCTGGGTTGACGCCCAACGCCATTGCGATGCTTACGATCGTGTCGCGCGTCGGGTTCGCTTCTCCTCGCTCGATCTCGCTGATCAGGGCCCGACGGGTTTCGGCTTCGTCCGCTAAATCCGTCTGGGACAATTTCGAGGAAAGCCTCAATTCCTCGACCTTCCGGCCCAGATTATCTTGATAGTATTGCGAGCGCTTTTCGGATTGAAGGACTCAGATTCTATAGCGGCTCCTCCGGAATCCTTGAACCGTCTTCTCGAAAGATGGTGTGATGGGATCGACACCACAGCTAACCTGCTACGTTTCAGATCCTCCGACTACAGCATGTTCATTCAGGATCAAGGATTCGCAGTCGATTGGCTGCGGCATGACAAAAACTCTACACCGCCAAATGGCTGCTCAAGCGCGCCTAGATTTTTGTTGGTTTAGCTTAGTCCATACAACGTCACCCAGCCAGCAAGTGTGAGTTTAGGTACAACCGGTCGGCTCAAAGGGAGGTTTGATGCAGGAAAACCTAACTGAAAGTCTTAAATCGGAAGGCTTGCCTGAACGGCTGATCGAGGCCGGGATCGATTCCGGGTTCTTTCTAAAGAGCTGGGTAAACATGATCCTGAGCCACCAAACTGGCCCGTGACGCGCTCCCTGAAACGCCCCCGAATATCGGTACCTACCCCTGGCGCATCGACAATATTGCGGACGCATCAGGCTGCACCCCTATGCTTTCAATGGCGACAAGGGTGGAGTCACCCTTGAAGTCGAGAAACTGAAGCCGATCGCCTGTGCGCAGCCCAAGAACGGCGGCGCCCAGCAGCGACAACACTGATAGATGAATCCGCTCGTTGCTAAAGTCTTGCGGCAACACCAGTACCTTGCTTTCGCTCCTCGGATGGTTGCTTGGGCGATATGTCACCCAGTTGTTGAGTCGGACAACATCAGACGGCACGTCCCTGTCATCGCACACGTGGGCGCGATCGACCTCAGACATCAAGAACGAACTCACAGGATGCCGATCTCTCAAAGCGTCGGCGACGAGTGCTTCAAGACACAGGTGATCCTGTAACGGCAGGATGATCGGAGGGAGGATTTCGCGCATGAGTGGCTCCTGCATCTGTCTTGTGAGGTATGTCAAAGAACGACGCTACACGGGAGAATCGCCTTTAATCTGAATGGCTCCGCAGTCTGAAGGGTGATCTCGCAGATAAAGTCGGTGGTGCAGCTCGCATGGCGATTCAGGATGTCCATCTGCGTCTGACAGTAGTCATGGGATAGTTCTATGACTTCGGAATGTGTGTTCGCATGCAGGAGACGAGTTACATGTTCAAAAGACTGCAACGTGTTACTGGTCGCCAAGTTCATATGACGAAGGCCGTAAGCAAGAAATAGACCGGAGAAATCACGCGCGAAGGCGTCAGATTTTGACGACATGTCCGGCGTGAGGAGTATGGGTTCGATCACTGTTTGTCTCCTCGCTACCCAGATAGAAGAAAGTTCGGCATCCGCAGAAGCGGCGTCGGACCGATTACTGATTCTGAAGCAACGAGCTGCTCTCCGGCACGCAGAGCGGGCGGATGATGCGGTTTCGTATGTAGTAGATAGGTAGTCTCGCCCCGGATGACCTCAGGCCGGCCGGGGCGTGGGGACCGTTTGCAGTTGGTCCGCTCGACAACAAATTATTCGGTGAAGCAGAAAGGTGACCATGAGCAACATTTGGCGAAGCCGCGTGAATAATCAAGCCTTGCGCTGGAAAGCGCACCCTTTTGTCACTGTAGCTGTGATGACGTTATCGATGTTGGAGATGTCGTGATTGTTTTGCTGGTTTGGTGATTCATCAGCCCACTGCAACTAGAGCCTACATCAATTCTCGCGAAAGCTTGCGGACGGAGTCAGATAGCGTGCGCCAGTGTCATTGGGCCTGCGAGGTTGGCGTCAGAAAACGAACGATTTCACCATTCAGGTCAGAGCCAGTATGGTGTCATTGCAACAGTAGCTGCGAACACAGCAGCGAATGCACTAAGTAGCACGCAGTAGAGAAACAGTGCGACAAGCGTCCAATTTGTCGCTCTCGCTTTAGTCTCTGCAAATGAGACAGATTTGTACTTGGAGGCGATGCCTTTCTGAGATCGGATGAATTGAGCCGGATGACGTTGCCGACCGTTTCTCGATCGCATGATCGAAATGGGTCGGATGTCTGCTGCGCGCGTCGATCAAGACAAGACGTCTTGTGAGCATCGCCGTGGCTGCGTTGGATGTGGTCTATTGCGTCGGAATAGCGGCGCGAGTATTGCGCGGTATTTTGGAGTGAGCGGCCATCGTGAAACGCATCGGCTCAAGACACATGATTGCATAGGCTTCCGCAGGTGAGCGCGCCTCACGCAGCGCCTCGCGCAAGAACTTGCTGCGAAACATTCTGGAGACGCTGGCCAGGGTTGGCAGGAACTGCTGGGTGTCGCGCCGAGGCCAGAGCAGCGCGAAAAGCAGATCGACCTGACTGTCGTCCGGCGCGTCAAAGTCAATCGGCGCGGACAACCGCGTCAATGAAGCGACCGGATGTGAGAGATTATTGAGCAGGACGTGAGGGACGGCGATACCCTTACCCAAGGCGGTTGATCCCACTTTTTCGCGAGCGAGAAGGCCGGAAAGAATTGTCTTTTCCGTGATGCCGGCACGTTGCGCCAAACCAACTGAAATTTTCGTCAGGGCCGGTCGCTTGCCTTTGGCAATAATGTTCAGCGCGATATCATGTTCCGACAGCAGGTTTTCAATCATAGCGGTCTCCATGCGGACGTCCCCAGCGCTCGTCAGAGGCTGGGGTGACATGCCCCATTTTTGGACGGTGCACGCGCTTTGCACGTGCAATCTTCCGATCTGGATGCACTTGCGAAACACAAATGCCACCCACACGAGAATCAAGTTCGCAGGTCATTTGTAAATGCTTGCCAGCGCGATCCAAACAATCAAGAGAAGCGCGGTGCATATTGCGGCCGTGATTTCTCGTTGTCTTGATTTTCTATTGGCACGAACAGTTTTGACGGTCACAACTTTTATTTCACCGTCAAAATCGACATACGGCATGCGCGAACCCTCAGGCAGTCCGACGAGGGCCGCTCCGATTGGCGACAACACAGACAATTGGGTGCCGGCATCGACGCAATCTTCCGGCAGAACCAGAAGCCGCCGCTGGACGGTGTTCGAATCGTCGACGTAGAATGTCACCCAGCTGTTGACGGAGACTGCGAATGCAGGCGGCTCACTGTCATCATAGGGATTGGCGCGGTTCAGCTCCGAAAGCAGGAAATATGCGGCGGGATGACCGGCGCTTTCTGCTGAATCGGCAAGCCGCTGAAGACGCTGCAAGTCGGGTACCCAGATATGCAGGGGAGGCGGGGCCCAGTGGACGACGTTCATCTTACTCTCCTCGCGTCGGTGCGATCTTTGAAACTCTCGACATAGCTATCGGTACCAGCGATGCGGCGCTCGCTTCGGGCGGGGGGGACGTGCGCTGCCTGACGGGATTCTTCGGTCCAGGTTGTACCTGCTGAAAACAAATGCGACCCAGGCTGTGAGCAGCAGTGCCGCGCAGATCATGACGCTCATGGTGTTTTCCTCCCTTCGCCGGTTGCTGGCTCCAGCAGGCGAGAATGCTTGAGGCGTCAACATCGATTGAATGACGATGCCGCCGGATTCTCGCACGCCAATGCCTTGTGGCTGAAGCCACATGCGTGATTGGATCAAGAGTTTGGAGTTGGGTTCTTAGTCTATCCCGGACAGCGCGAACGTGCGCGCTGCCGGGTCAGCGTCCTGACAGGAACTGACCAGCGCGCAAATGTGATTGCCAACAATGTGAATCGCGGACCATTCGCAAAACCTATGGTCTGATGAAGAAAAGTCAATCTTGACCGTCGATGCAACTATTGGAAATCGCCACCTAGATACCTGCCGCGTGTGGAGATCGCGAGGCGATTACGAAGCACCTTGATACCTGAAGAATTTTGTCAAAAGACTAGGTCGTCGGATGAGACCTAGTTGCAGATTTCAACCTGTCGTGGTCCTAAGGTCTTGGTTTCGGAGCCGGTCACAATGCGGCACGGGGCGGCTTGGCCTTCTTCGAATGCGCCGGCCCATAACGCGCAGAAGGTTTGAGGCCGCCAGGGTTTCGTTAGACACAGCCCTCCATTGGGAACCGCAAATAAGTTACGCCGGCCGATCAATGGATATGATCGAGTTTGAAACTAAACTGCGCCAATCTTTCAGCGAAGGAAAGGACAGCATCACGATCACTTTTGCGAGGGATGCTTTCAAAGGTTTTAATCATGCGAAGACCCTCTTCTGCTGTGGCAGGTTCACGCGGTTCTTCGTTAAACGGCAGGCTACAAATTCGGGTCATTTTCTCCTCCGACAAAAATCTGAGCGAATTCCAATTGTGAATGGACTACAGCGTGGAAGGATTAAGCTTATTCTTCAGGTCATGGAACGCAACGTCAAACCTGTGAGAACCTAAAATGGCGTTCGCGTTGACGTGCAGGAAACGTGGGCTGGCGAAATGACTGGGCACTTCGTTTCGTTCTGGTCGTCCTGGTTTCGTGTTTAAGCCGATGGCGAGCCTTGGCCGTGGGAAAGTAGTTTCTGGCATGAGGACCGTACCCGGCGGTGGCCGGCCAACTGAGACGGCCTTACTGCGTCGGTCGAGCAAAAACGTTTGTTCATAGCACCGTTTCCGCTTCGTTCCATCTCTATTTGTTCCCATGCACTTTGTGCCATTCGGCCGCAGCGGCGACTAACGAAACAGTTTAGTCGGATGACGTGACCAATACCGTTACTCGATCGCATGATCGAAACGGGGCGGGTGTCCGCTGCGTGCGTCGATCAGACGAGATGTATTGATCCCATTTTCTCGCGAGGAAAGAATTGTCCTTTCGGTGATGCCGGCACGTTGCGCCAAACAACTGAAATTTTCGTCAGGGCCAGTTGCTTGCCTTTGGCAATGACGTTTAGCGCGATGTCATGTTCTGACAGCAGGTTTTCAATCATCGCGATCTTGATCGCCGATGCTGCCACCTAGATACCTGCCGCGAACGGAAAATCTCGATGCTGCGTTTCTGGCTGGGATGAATTTGCGAATGGCGGTCGTTGGGACCAGGCCTGAAGCAACGTGCAGCGGCAAAACGGCGCGGTGCTCGCCGGCTGACTTGATTTAATTCTGAATCCCACCACCTTAACGCTATGAGCATTCTGGCCCATCATCAAAAGCGTATTTATCGCGCGGGCTGCCTGCAAATTGGCAGGTGACCCGGGCAGGCTTTAAGCCGCCCGGGGTCGAGAGTTCCATTCCCAATACAGCGTTCGTTGAGCGGATCGGCACGTCAGTGCTTCTGCATCCGCATCCATGACAACCGAACCTCTGGAATTCCAGAGCGTTTGGCATCGCTATTTCATGCAAAGGATCACGACTATGCGTAGCACGCACACGTCGGCGCATGTAGCGACTCCGCGTCGGAAGAATTTCGACACCCTGTTAATGGTTCTGTCGGCGCTCGCCATCTGTGGCGTCACGCTTCTGTATCTGGCGGCGTCGGGAGCCTTCAACTGATCGCGGTCCGCCTTCGGGTCGGAAGCCAAGTTGCCGATCCGGCAACGCCGCGACTTCTGGACTGACAGCCGCACTGCCGCCGTTGTTTGCAATCGTTGATGACATCAAGACGCCGACAACTGGCATCGCATCTGCATTCCAGTTGACGGCGCTTGTGCCGTTGAGCGGCGCTGTTGCGGTAAGACATGAGGCATGATGTTCGACGAAACGGTGATCATTTTGACGAGGATTCTGGTCGCGTCTGCGATCGGCGCGGCAATTGGCTTCGAGCGGAGTTTTCACGGTCGCCCTGCCGGCTTCCGGACCCACACGCTCGTCTGCGTCGCGTCCGCGCTTCTGATGCTTGTTACCGTATTCCAGACCGGGTGGGTTACGAATGTCCCCGCCGGTGCAATTCGCACGGACCCGACGCGCATGGCGCAGGGCATCATGACCGGGATCGGATTCCTCGGCGCGGGCGTCATTTTCAAGGAAAGCCCCACGGTGCGTGGCCTGACGACGGCGGCATCGATCTGGGTCACCGCAGCGATCGGCATTCTTGTAGGAATCGGATTCTACGTTCCAGCAATTGCTGGAGCCGTTGTCACGCTGATCGTACTCTCTGGATTCCGTGCGCTCGAAAAATATCTGCCGCGCGAATTCTATGTCGATCACAAGATCAAGTTCAAACGTGAAAATGTGATCACGGAAGCCTCGGTGCATGAGTTGATTGGAGCCCACGGCTTCAAGATCGCGAATCTTTCGCAGCATCTCATGAACGATGGTCAGACGTTCGAGTACCGCATGATCATCAAGGGCAAGAATCTTCGCAATACCGAGAAGCTGTCGCGGCATTTGAGAGGGGTGAGGGAAATCCTGGAGTTCAGGATTGTGCCCGTCAACGAGTAGAGGCGCGCGTGCGTTCCAACGTCATCAATCGTGGAGGTTCGTCTATGAAGAATGATCTGATTGTCACCACCGAGGATTCTTTCATAGAGGGTGCGATGTCGTCATTCCCAGCCAGCGATCCTCCATCATACATGGCAGGGGCTGCGATTTCGGGCGCACCGCCCACAAAGATGCAGATGCGGAAGCCTCGCCGCGCTTCGATCCGTCGCTCGCTCGCCATGCGACGCAAATCACAAAAAGCAAAGACGTGAGCAAGCAGCTTGCGCGAATGCTGGATGAAGCGGGCTTCCCTGACCCGCCTGCAGCGCAGGTCGCAACAAAATCCGGGATTATCACAGGAGAGAAATGTGCAGGATACGTTGAACTTTACCGAACGCATTGGGTTTGATGACCGGGAGACCCTACGGGCAAAAGGTGCAATACCTCCGTTCGATGCGGGCGCGCCGGTTGTGCGCGACGGTTTCCGTTTTGCGGGCACGCATCTTTTGCTCGATCTGTGGAACGCCCGGTCGCTGGATGATGTTGAGGCCATGGAGCAGGCATTCCGCTCGGCGGTGGATGCCGCCGGCGCCACCCTTCTCAATCTTCATTTCCATCGTTTCACGTGTGGCGGAGGGCTGTCCGGTCTGGCCTTGCTGGCGGAGAGCCATATCTCGATTCATACCTGGCCCGAGCATTCATTCGCGGCCGCCGACATATTCATGTGTGGTGGCGCCCATCCCTATCAGGCGGCTCAAGTGTTGAGGGACGCGCTGCGGCCCGAGTTCATTTCGATCAGTGAGCACCGGCGGGGGATTCAGCAATGAAGTGGTTTCAGGAACAGCTCTATCCAGGATTCTCCCAGTGTATCGCCGTCACGGATTGCCTGCTTGAAAGGCAGACGCAATTTCAGAAGATCCAGATTTTCGAAACACCCGTGTTCGGAAAGGTGCTGGCGCTCGACAACGCAATCCAGGTCACCGAGCGGGACAATCACATTTATCATGAGATGCTTGTGCATGTTCCGATGTTCGCTCACGGCGACGTCAAAGACGTTCTCATCGTGGGAGGCGGGGATGGCGGCTGCCTGCGAGAAGCGCTCAAGCATCCGGTTGATTCAGTCACAATGGTTGAGATCGATAGCGAGGTCGTCGAACTGTCGCGGCGTTTCTTCCCCGAGGTATCCGGCGGTGCATTCCTGGACGATCGCGCGGATATTCTGATTGATGATGCCTACAGATATTTGGCCGAGGAAAAGCGGCGCTTCGATCTCATCCTGATTGACTCGACCGATCCCATTGGGGCCGCAGCGAAACTGTTTACCCAAGAATTCTATCAGAGGTGTTTCCTACGGCTTCGCAGCTCGGGAATGATCGTGATCCAGAGCGGTTCACCTCCGTTTCGGACTGAATCGACGGAGGCTGACGCACGGCCGTTCATGTCAGTGTTCAGGCAGTTGCAGGATTACATTGCTCCGGTGCCCAGCTATCCGATGGGGATGATTGCCCTCAGGGGCGCGTCGCTGGCAGGTGATTCGCTATCGCCATGTATTGAGACGATCCGTGCGCGTGTCGAAAAGCAGGCAATCACGACCAGGTATTATGAGCCGGGGACGCACCGGGCGGCGTTTGAATTGTTGCGGGGAGGCCGCGACATGGTTACCGTCGGCCAGCAGGCCTCGTTCTGATGCTCAGGTGTTTCGGGGAGTGATAGCAACGGCGGTCAGTTTGCGATTCAAGCCCGCGTCGGGGGTGACCAGGACAATTTGAATCATGTATGAGTTCGCAGTTTTATTCTGAATGGCGCGCCAAATTGCCACCATTCAGAACAAAACTGCGGACCCAACGACCGCTCGGGCGAGCGTCCTCGAAGGTGATGTTGTCCTGCGGATATCATCACAGGTGCTGGCATTGGCGCAGTTACTGTCGCAGATCACAATCGCCTCAAGCAAGAGGTCGCCAAGTTCGTAGGTGCGGTTCGCGCGGCCTGACGATCGCAACATTGATTGCGAAGGTTTGAAGCCCCTTTTTTGGGGAGCAGCCAATATTGCTGTTGCGCCTTGATGTCGATAGAGGACTGTCCGTCGAACCAAGGTTGCCATTGCTCCGAGCCAGGATATGCCCGCTCGGTAACGCCACCACGATTGGCTCTACCAGCAACAGGCTGATGACAGGCCCCCGCGGGTGGTACTCTGGAGGCGCAGCCGCCACGAACCGGTGCGCTCCTCATCAAGGCCGAAAGATTGATCTAGATTAACAATCTACATCAGTTCGTCAGTACGGAACCTTAAATCAAAATCAATATCAGTTCGCGGCAGCAATGCTATGCCCCCGGATCTGTGCAGGCAGATTTCAGGTTTTCGGTATCGTTAAATCGTCAGTTTCTCCGAATTGTAATCGAATTTTCCAAACCGTCCGAAACAACGCAAGATCAAGTGGGCGCCTTCCTCTGCAAACGCGAGGTCGAAAGATTTGTCTCCATTCAGTACATTTCTCAACGCAGCGGCATTCGCTCTGACCTGGATCGGTATCCCGCTGGCGATTCTGTCGCTGGCCGCTATCGCCATTCGTATTGTTGAAACCCGGAAGCTTGCATTGAGCGCATCGTCGCTCGCGCGATCGAAGAAGCTGCTCGAGACTGTTCTCGAAAACATGCCGCATGGGGTGTGCATGTTCGACTCGAACAGAAACGTGATCGTCAGCAACAAGCACTATGGCGAGATGTATGGCCTCGCTCCTGAACGGACGAAATCGGGAGCGAAGCTGTCTGATATTCTGGATGCGCATGTTGCGGCGCATCATTGTGCGTATGATGTCAAGGCATACGTGGCGGATCACCTCGCTGGGGCGGGCTTGCCGGAGCCAAGCTATGTCGTCAATGAACTGAGTAACGGCAGCGTATTTGCGATCAACAGGCAGCCCTTGCCAGACGGCGGATTGATCGAGATACACCAAGACATCACCAACATCCACCTGACGGAAGCGTGGGCCGATGCGGCGCGGCAGGAACTGCTCGAGATGCAGTTCGCCATGGATCAGGCGGTCATTGTCGCGGTTGTCGATCTGAAGGGGCGCATCACCTATGCGAACGACAATTTCTGTCAGATCAGCGGATACGGCCGCGAAGAACTGCTGGGACAGAACCATCGTATCCTGAACTCAGGCTATCATTCCGCGGCCGTCTTTCGTGAGATGTACCGCCGGATCGGAAAAGGCGAGGTTTGGCGCGCCGAGCTGTGCAATAAGGCAAAGGATGGCTCGCTTTACTGGGTCGATACAGTCATCACCGCGCAACTCGGGCCGAATGGCAAACCGATCGCCTATATCGCGATCCGCGTCGATATCACGGCGCGAAAGCTGGCAGAGGCTCGGATTTCTTACGCGGCTCGCCACGACTCTTTGACCGGGATCGCCAATCGCGCGGTGTTGAAGGAGAAGATGGATGAAGCCGCGGGGCGGCTGCGCCAGAAAGGCGAGGCCTTCACGGTTTTCATGCTGGATCTCGACGGCTTCAAGTATATCAACGATACGCTTGGGCATGCCGCGGGAGACCGGCTGCTCGTCGAGTTGGCGCTTCGCCTGAAGAACTCGTTGCGTGGAAACGAAATCCTGGCGCGGCTCGGCGGCGACGAGTTTGCGATTGTCCAGTGTGCCGAGACGAATCAGCGCGAGGCAGCGATCGCTCTGGCGATCAGGTTGCTTGAAGTCATTTCCAGACCCTTCGATCTGGACGGTCACAATACGGCGATAGGAACAAGTATCGGTATCGCGCTCGCTCCGGAGAATGGGGCCGATACAGGAGAATTGTTGAAGAAGGCCGATCTCGCGCTGTACCGGGTGAAATCCGAAGGCCGCAACAGTTTCAGCTTCTTCGACAAGGAGTTGAGCAAGGACGCTACCTCGCGTCTCCAGCTTGCCAACGACATGCGAGCTGCACTGTCCAGAAATGAATTCGAACTCCACTATCAGCCGGTGTTCGATGCCAAGACATCGCGGCCCTGCGGTGCGGAAGCTCTGGTTCGATGGCGCCATCCGGTTGCGGGCCTCATGGCGCCGGATCGATTTATCTGGCTTGCCGAGGAAACTGGCTTCATGGAGCCGCTTGGACAATGGATTCTGGAAAGGGCGTGCCAGGACGCTGCGTCATGGCCGCAGAATATTAAAGTAGCGGTCAATCTGTCGGCCGCGCAATTCAGGAGCGGCGCATTGTTCGACGTCATCCTGTGTGCCTTGGTGGAATCCGGGCTGCCCCCCGAACGGCTCGAACTGGAGATCACGGAATCGCTATTCCTGCAAAACAAGGAGAGTCACGGCATCGTCATTCAGCAGCTAAAGAATATCGGCGTCACGATCGTCCTCGACGATTTTGGAACAGGCTATGCGTCGCTCAGCTACCTGACGATGTTTCCGTTCGACAAGATCAAGATTGACAAGTCATTCACGCAAGGACTGTCAAGCCGCGTCGATTGCGCCGCCGTAGTGGCATCGGTGCTGTCGCTCGCACGCGACCTCGATATAGCGGTGACAGCTGAGGGCGTCGAGACGAAGCAGCAGTTCGAGTTGTTGCGCGCAGCTGGTGTCAATCAGGTTCAGGGCTATCTGTTCGGCCGACCGAGCCCCATTGCGGACCTCGATTTTCCTTCGCTGGAACGGATCGCACAAGCAGACGAGGCCGCATGATTCGTCATCTCTTAGATTCTTCAAAGGCATCGACCTCCCAATCAGCGAGCGCGTCGTCGTGAACGCGCACCACAATCTTATCGGTGAACTGGAGGAGGTGATCGCCGGGAATGATATAGGTCAGCGCGCCAGGATTCTGCGGCGTGTGACCGATCTGTTCGTGTTGTCGTCTGGCCGATTGTCCAGCGCACAAATGGCCCTGTTTGACGATGTCATGAGCCGGCTCGTCGATGAAATCGATATCGCCGCGCGAGCGACCTTCGGAGGAGTTCTGGCGGCGATTTCCGAGGCCCCGCATGGGGTCGTCCAGCGGCTGGCGCTGGACGACGCGATCAGCGTGGCCGGCCCCATTCTTTCACGGTCCGAACGTGTCGGCGATATGACTCTTCTTGACGGAGCTAGAACCAAGAGCCAGGCGCATCTCCTCGCCATTTCGCGGCGCAAGGTGCTCGCAGAACCCGTTACCGATATCCTCCTGGCACGAGGAAACAAGGATGTGGTATTGAGCACCGCGAAAAATTCCGGCGCTGCGTTCTCTCAGTACGGCTATTCCACTCTGGTTCAGCGGTCGGCAACCGATGACGAACTGGCGGCGTGTACCTGGTCGCGCCCGGATATTCCAAGGCAGCATTTGCTGCAATTGTTCGCCGAAGCTTCGGAGACAGTGAAACTCGAGCTCACCAAGAAAGACCCTCGCAAGGCTGCGCTCATCGCGGAAACCGTTGCTCTGGCTTCCGGTCGGGTTCAGACGCAGGCGCGAGAGACGTCCACGCAATACGCCCTGGCGCACGCCCGCGTCCTGTCGTTATATGACGCAGGTGAACTCAGCGAAGCGAGACTGACTGAATTCGCGCATGGTGAAATGTTTGACGAGACAGTCGTTGCGCTGTCACTTGTTTGCGACTTCCCGGTCAGTTTGGTCGAACATGCGTTCGTTCACGAGCGGTCCGAGCAGATCATCGTGCTCGCCAGGGCTAACGAGATGTCGTGGGACACGACAAAGGCGATCCTGAAACTACAGGCCAGGACGCGTGACTCGAAACAGCAATCTGAGCGATCCTTTGAGACCTTCATGCGGTTGAAGGTGGACACTGCTAAGAAGGCGGTCGGATTTTACCGTTTGCGAGAGCGGGCGAAGACGCCACGGCTCCCAGCCGCAGAGCGCGCCGGTCGCTCATTAATAATCCAGTGAGCCAATACGGCTCAATTCCGGAAGATTGAGTACCTGCAAAACACCTCCGGAAAATTCGATGAGGCCGCGATCGCGGAAAAGGCTGATAACCCGGCTGACGTGAACTGGCGTGAGACCGACGGCATCTGCGATGTGTTGCTGGCGTAGCGGCAAACGATACCGCTGATCGCGGATTACGCTACGTGTAGAAATTCGTTGTATCAGATGCAAAAATAAGTAGGCAATGCGCTCTTCGGCAGATCGCTGGCCTAGGGCAATCATCAACCCGTCCGCGTTATACGCTTCGGCGGCAGAGGATTTCGCGAGCGCTGCCGTCATGCGAGGATTGTCGGCCCACCTTGCCTTAATTTCAGCGCGTCCAAACCCGCTTAGTCGAGCTTCAGTCAATGTCTGGGCGGAGAAATGGAGCCGCTCCTCGAATACCGCGACAGTAGAAAAAAGATCACCGGGCAGCAGGAAATTTAGTATTTGCCGGCGGCCGTTGGGCACTTGGAAAAACCGGAAAGCCAGCCATCGCAAAGTATGAATAAATTCTCGGAGGCGTGGTTTCGCGTCAGAATCTGTTCGCCTGCGCGAGCCGCCCGGAAGTGCTGCCAGGCTGGTTGTGGATGGGACCGCGTCGTTTTCTTCGCGGATTCGGCCCCAGTCTTGCTGCCCTTTGCCGTCCAATGCGTTGCGGCGAAATGAACTTGCCCTTCTCTTGACGTGCCACCATTATGGTGGCATATGTTTGGGTATGGAAAAGCGGAAGCCGACGTACGATCTCGCCGCAATCAAGGCTGCGATCGGGTCGGTGAAAACGCTGTCCATCACCTCGTCGGCTCTGCGCGACGCGGTGGGCCTCGGATTTGACCGTAGCGGCATCGCCAATGTCATCCAGACCATCGAGCGGCAAATGTTTTACAAGTCGATGACGACGCACGCCGACCACCGAGTTTGGCAAGACGTGTACCATGTGCCCGTC
>Ga0255047_10001607_pt1 | contig 16060 bp, 12 predicted proteins | sample JV7_2_1_MG_FD_183640 | JGI IMG/M metagenome (GOLD analysis project Ga0255047, IMG submission 183640) | Seawater microbial communities from Jervis Inlet, British Columbia, Canada - JV7_2_1 | ecosystem: Environmental > Aquatic > Marine > Inlet | place: Canada: British Columbia | collected 2016-10-06
GGTCATAGCACCGCGCCTTGTTCGACCCACCAACCGAGAGGAGATCGGGTGACTGTTCGAGTTCATGGAAAGAACATGCAGGTGCCAAACGACATGCGCGACTTTGCGAGAGACCGTGTCGAGCATGCTGGGAGGATATTCGACAATGGGGGAGACGTGGACGTCGAGTTCACGGAGAGCCTCAACCCGCGTCGAGTCGACTGCAAAGTCAAGGTCGAGATCACGACGAACGCAGCCGGTCGCATCGTACGCGTCGAGGCCGAAGCAGCCGAGGAACGCACAGCTGTGGACCTCGCGTGTGATCGGTATGAACGCCAGCTCAGGAAGCTGAAGACGAAGCTGATCCAAAGAAACAGGGTTTCGAACAAAGACCTAAACCACGTGTCTAGTCAGTCCGATGATGAAGAGGACCGTGGCGTTGAAATCGTCAGAACCAAGAGGTTCCTGATGAAACCAATGTCCGCAGAGGAAGCTGCGTTGCAGATGGATCTGCTCGGACACGAGTTTTTCTTCTTCCTCGATGCGGAGACTGGCCAGCACTGTGTTGTGTATCGGCGACGCGACGGCAACGTAGGACTAATCGAACCGGAGTGAACCGGAGCTGACATGAAGAGACTTCTGGTGGTCGATGATGTATCCCTGTTCAGGGCAGGCCTGACGTCAGCTCTGAATGGCGCCGGATACGACGTGATCGGTGAAGCAGCCGACGGTGAGGCCGCAGTTGCTCTCGCCGAGTCTGAACAGCCCGACCTCGTGCTCCTCGACATTCTCATGCCTGGTATGTCAGGGATCGACGTTCTTGGGAAGATCAAAGCAGTGTCCCCGGCGTCTGCTGTAGTGCTCCTCACGGGTTCCGAATCTGAGGAAGACCTTGTGGCAGCCATCCGCGGCGGAGCCAGGGGATACATCCTCAAGGACATGCCGTTCGACGAGCTTGTTCTGGCAATCGACAAGATTGCCGGTGGCGGAGCAGCCGTGTCACCAGGGATGGCAGGGAAGCTCTTTGATGTCACTCGTGAGCTTCTTCTGCACCAGGAGCTCATCAGCACGAGGAAGCCTTCTCTTACAGGCCGTGAGATAGAGGTCCTTGGTCTTGTCGCAGACGGCAAGACGTCCCGCCAGATCGGTGATCTCCTGTTCATCTCCGAGAACACCGTCAAGAATCACATCCGGAACATCCTCGACAAGCTCGGTCTGCATTCACGCAACGAAGCCGTTCTGTATGCGATCAGGGAGAACCTGATCACGCTGCCGTAGCCGAAACGCTCGGCTGCACCTCCCTGTCGGCCAAGACCGTGTAGACGCTTCACCGATGGCCGCCTACCTAGCCACCGACTCCCGTAACATCTGTCGCACATGTCCATTTTCAGCAAAGCTCTCCGAGTTGGAGAAGGTAAGCGTCTCAGGGAACTCGAGCAGATTGCCGAAGACGTAAACGCTCTCGAGCCTGAGATTGAGCGACTCACGGATGAGGAACTCGCTGCGCGCACACCCTGGTTCAAGGAGCGACTCGAAGCCGGAGAAACCCTCGATGACATAGAGGTCGAGGCATACGCCACGGTCCGCGAAGCCGCGAGACGTGTGCTCGGCGAGCGCCCGTATGACGTTCAGATCATCGGAGCGGCAACACTGCATCGAGGCATGATCGCAGAGATGAAGACGGGCGAGGGCAAGACCCTGGTCGCCACCATGCCTGCGTATCTGAACGCGCTCAGCGGTGACGGTGTTCACATCGTCACGGTCAACGACTATCTCGCGAGTCGAGACGCCGAGTGGATGGGCAACATACACCGATTCCTCGGACTCGAGGTCGGCATCATCCAGGCCTGGATGACCCCGGAAGAGCGCCGGCCTGCGTACGGCGCGGATATCACACATGGCACGAACAACGAGTTCGGCTTCGATTATCTGCGAGACAACATGACGATGACCCCTGAGCACATGGTGCAGAGGGGACATGCGTTTGCCGTCGTCGATGAGGTCGACTCGATCCTGGTCGACGAGGCTCGAACGCCGCTGATCATCTCAGGGCGCGTCGGGGAGACGGGCAAGTGGTACACCGAGTTTGCCCGCATCGCTTCGAGGCTCCGCATCGATGAGCACTACGAGGTCGATGAGAAGAAACGGCAGGTAGTCACGACTGAGGCCGGTGTGACCCGGGTCGAGGAGATTCTCGGCGTGGAGAACATGTACGACTTCGCCAATGTCGACTTCATCCATCACCTCGATGTCGCCCTCAAGGCCAAGACGCTGTACCAGAAGGATGTCGACTACATGATCCGTGGCGGCGAGGTGATGATCGTCGATGAGTTCACCGGTCGAGTCCTCGAAGGGCGTCGCTATTCAGAGGGTCTCCATCAGGCGATCGAGGCCAAAGAGGGTGTTCGGATCAAAGAAGAGAACCAGACGCTCGCCACGATCACCCTCCAGAACTACTTCCGCATGTACGACAAGCTCTCCGGGATGACAGGTACGGCCATCACGGAGGAGGGTGAGTTCGTGGAGATCTACGGTCTCCAGGTCGTTGTCATCCCAACCAACGAACCGATCGCTCGAGTTGATGAAGGCGATGTCGTCTATGTCGATGAGGACAACAAGTTCGCTGCGCTCGCAGATGACATCGAGGAGCGGAATGCGAAGGGCCAGCCGATACTCGTCGGTACCACTTCGATCGAGAAGTCCGAGCGGGTTGCAGACACGCTGAAGCGGCGAGGCATCGACTTCGAGGTGTTGAACGCCAAGCAGCACGAACGTGAGGCCCACATCGTTGCCCAGGCAGGCAAGTCTGGAGCGGTCACGGTTGCCACAAACATGGCCGGGCGCGGGGTCAACATCATGCTCGGCGGCAACCCTGCCGAGCTCGCCAAAGCCGCGATGCGCAAGATTGACCTCTCCCCTGAGGACAATGGATACGACAAGAACTACGAGGAGGCGCTCGCGTCCTTCACCACCGAGACACGCCGCGACAAACAGAGAGTGGTCGACGTGGGTGGTCTGTACGTGCTCGGTACCGAACGGCATGAGTCCCGCCGCATCGACAACCAGCTTCGCGGACGTTCGGGGCGTCAGGGCGAGCCGGGAGAGAGCCGGTTCTACCTTTCACTCGAGGACGATCTCATGCGGCGCTTTGCGAATGAGCGTGTGGCTTCGATCATGTCGAGACTCAAGATCCCACCCGATGTGCCCATCGAAGCGAAGATGGTCACCAAGTCCATCGAACGCGCACAGACCCAGGTTGAGTCACAGAACTTCGAGATACGCAAGAACGTGCTCAAATACGACGAGGTGATGAACACCCAGCGCAGGATCATCTACGCGTGGCGCAACCAGATTCTCCACGGCGACAGCACCGAAGAGCTGCTTGCAGAATGGCGTGACGAGGTCGTCGAGTACGCGGTGCGTGAGATGACCGATGGCGTTGATCCATCTGAATGGGATTGGGATGACCTGTCCGCTCGGCTGGGTGAGCTCTATCCGATGAAATTGGAGCGCGATAGTTTCGACGATCCCAAGGATCTCATCGCAGAAGAGGCTGTCGACGCCTACGTCGAGGAGGCTGCCGAGGCGTACGGGGCGCGCGAAGCAGATCTAACGGAACCGGTGATCCGGTCTCTCGAGCGCACGGTCGTTCTCTCCGTCATCGACAACAAGTGGCGAGAGCATCTTGCGGAGATGGACTATCTGCGTTCAGGCATCGGGCTGAGGGCGATGGGTCAGCGCGATCCGCTTGTCGAGTACCAGCGTGAAGGATTCGGTTTCTTCGAGGATCTGGTTCACACAACCAAGGCAGACTCGATCAGGTACATGTTCCATGTCGAGGTTGCCAGACGGGAGGAGCAACCGAAAGCACGGAGCCTCGTTACGTCGAGCGCCAAGAGTGACGGGACTACGCGCCGCCAGGTGCGCCGCGAGGGAGACAAGATCGGGCGAAACGCTCCGTGCCCGTGCGGTTCAGGCAAGAAGTACAAACGATGCCACGGCGCGCCGGGAGCCGAACCGCTTCCTGCGTGATCGCTCTCAAACCTCCCGGATCAAGGCCATACTGTCGGTGGAAAGAGGTGCTCGATGGGACGCATTGGATCGCTCAAGAACGTAGCCAAAGGCCTGACCGCCGCAGTGCTGGTGAAACGAGCCACGGAGTGGGCGAATCCTGTAACAGGATCTGCTTCTGCGCCCCTGGAGACTGCTGCGTTCATCGACTCGTTCGGACCATCACTCATGCCCCACTCCTCGATGCACCAGGGCATGATCGCCGGCATGTCGGTGCTCGCCGCACGGGGGACGATGGCGATCGTCGAGTCGCTCACCGCCACGATCGTCAATCGGGACGACCCACTCACGCATCGCCTCTTGATGCGGACATTCCTGGGGGGCGTGGGTTACTCGTTCGAGAAGCTCCCCGTCAGAGACAACGAGCCGCTGACCCGCTCCGGCGCTCGTACGGCAGGAAGGGTGCTCAAGTCCGGATCCATCGGTGGAGCCATCTACGACATCGGGACCGCATCACAGAAGCGCTATCCAGCCTCGTCGCTGGTTCGGCCGGCGATCGTGTCTGCCGCAGCGGTTGCGGGCATGCTCGTGTGGTCGAAGGACAGACTCGACAACCGCAAGGCCGAGATCGAGCGTTGGCCGATCCCACAGCCGAACGAGCTCGCGCCAGCCGTGGCAACAGGGATCGTCGTGACGTCGGTCGGCATGGCAGGAACCCGGGCGTTCCAGGCCTCGCGGCGTGCGTGGATCAGCTACTTCGGCGATACGCCCACGAAGCGCTTGCTTGCGCGAACCGTCAACGCAGCTGTGTGGGCTGGCGCATTCTCAAGTCTCTACAACGCAGGCATTGGCTACATAGGAAGAGGGAACGAGCGAGTCGAAGGCGGATACTCGGTCGCGCCGACCAATCCGCTGTTGTCTGGAAGCCCACAGAGCAATTCTCCGTTCGCCGACCTCGGTCAGCAGGGGAGACGCTTCGTCACCGATGTGCTCACACCAGAGTACATCGACGAGAAGATGGGCGAAAAGGGCGCAGAGCATCCGATCAGGGTGTTCATCGGCTACAACTCAGAGCCGCTCTACCCGTCCGGGCGCGCAGAGATGGCGCTCGACGAACTCGAGCGCACAGGTGCGTTCGACAGGGACTATCTGTTGCTCGTATCACCGACCGGCACGGGCTGGGTCGATCAGACGATGATCGAGTCTGCCGAGCTGCTCACGAGAGGCAACATCGCAACCTGCTGTATCCAGTACGGCAAATACCCATCGTTTCTCAGCCTCCAAAAGGTCGCCCTCGGGAGGGCTCAGTTCCGGCTGCTGTTGTGGGGTATCAAACAGAGACTCAGTGGCAGGTCGCCCGAGGATCGGCCGAAGGTCCTCGTCTTCGGCGAGAGCCTTGGTGCCTGGACCAGCTCGGATGTCGTGATGCACAACGGCATGGCGGGTTTCGACCACTACGGGATCGACAAGGCGCTTTGGGCCGGACTCCCGTGGATGGCCAAGTGGTCAAAGAGCGGCATGGGGCGCGGCGCAAGCAAGCTCGTGCCAGAGGGAACCGTGGGTGCGTTCGATCGTCCAGAGGACCTGACCGCCCTGTCCAGTGGCGAGAAGAAAGATCTTCGCGCGGTGATCCTGTCCCACGACAACGACCCAATCGCGGTAATGGGCCCAGACCTCATGATCCGGGAACCGGAGTGGCTCAAGGGCGAGCACGGTCGTGGAGTGCCGCCCGACATGGCATGGACCCCCATCGTCACGGGCATCCAGGTGATGATCGACGCCGCCAACGCGATGGTGACGGTACCCGGCCACTTCGGTTCCTTCGGCCACGACTATCGCGCTGACATGGCACGCATGGTGCTCGACGGCCTGGACCTTCCTGCCGCAACAGAGGATCAGGTCGTCTCCGTCGAACATGCGCTGATCGAACTCGAGATCGATCGATCAGAACGCGTCAAGGCGGCCAAAGAAGAGCAAGCGCCGGCACCACCGAGCCGGGTCGTCGAGGGGAAGCGCGTCGCCGGTGGAGTGCCGCTTGCGGGGGACCGAACCTCAGGGGCACATTGGATCCGCTCACTTGCACGTACCTCAGGCGTACCGGAGGGGGACGTTCAGTAGGACGGGCGTCAAGGAAGAGGCTTCGGGTGGTCACTACTCTCTCGGGCCATGGAACCTGCAGAACTTCGTGATGCCGTAGTTGACCTCCGCTCCCGCCTTGTGGATGCGAGGGGCTTTCTCGATGTGGAGGGCAAAGAAGCGGAACTGGTCGATCTGCGTGAGAAGGCGTCGGCACCTGACCTGTGGAACAACCAGGACAACGCACGGGCTGTGACTTCTCGTCTTGCTCGCCACGAGGGGACGATCAAGCTTGTCACCGACCTCGAGGACTCGATCGACGATGTCGGCGTACTGCTCGAAATGGCCATCGAAGAAGGTGACAAGGATTCCCTCTCCGAGGTACAAACTGAGCTTGATGCGTTGTTGGACGAACTGTCGATTCTCGAACGTGAATCCCTGTTCTTCGGTGAGTACGACGACAGTCCGGCGATCATCTCGATTCACGCCGGTGCTGGTGGGGTCGATGCCCAGGACTGGGCCGAGATGCTGCTACGCATGTACACCAGGTATCTCGAGCGCTCCTCGATGTCGTTCGAGGTGGATGACTATCAGGAGGGTGAAGAAGCCGGTATCAAGTCCGTGACCCTGACGATCACCGGCGACAATGCATACGGCACCTTCGAATCCGAGCGCGGCACGCACAGGCTGGTGCGCATCAGCCCTTTCGACTCTGCAGCTCGCCGTCACACAGCATTTGCGGGCGTTGATGTGATCCCGCAGGTCGCAGTGGCCGAGATCGAGATCGACCCCGAGGTCCTGCGCATCGACACGTACCGGGCCTCGGGCGCAGGTGGCCAGCACATCAACAAGACCGATTCTGCCGTGCGGATCACACATGAGCCCACAGGCATAGTCGTCTCCTGTCAGGCGGAACGGTCCCAGATGCAGAATAAGGCCCGTGCGATGCAGCTTCTCGCCGCCCGCCTCGCGGAGAAGGCCCGCCAGGATCAGGCAGCGGAGGTGGCGGCCATTCGCGGGGAACAACACGAGGCCGGATGGGGGAGACAGATCCGCAGCTATGTCATGCAGCCCTATCAGATGGTGAAGGACCTTCGAACCGATTTCGAGGTCGGCAACATCGGTGGTGTCCTCGACGGCGACATCGATGGATTGATGGACTCCTATCTGCAATGGCGCAGAGGGGAACTGTACGAGGCCTGAAGAAGTTCACGGTCTGCGGTTCACAGTCAGAATCGTCCGTAGACCGTAAACCGTAAACCGTAAACCGTAAACCGTAAACCGTAAACCGTAAACCGTAAACCGTGAGCTCAATAAGCCTCAGGTTTATTGAATCTACCGGTATCCTCGTTTTCGGCTGCCACACATGGGCCACGAAACAGCCATCACTGAGTTCTTCGTATGATCAAACTCGAAAACGTAACCAAGGTGTACCTCGGCAACACCGTCGCCGTCAAGGATGTCAACCTCGAGATCTCCAAGGGCGAATTCGTCTTCCTCGTGGGCGCATCAGGCTCAGGGAAGTCAACGCTCATCCGGCTGATAATGCGTGAGGAACCGCCAACCAACGGTGATCTCTGGATCGCGGGGAAACACGCATCTGAACTCCCCAGCTGGAAGGTTCCGTATCTTCGTCGCTCCATCGGCACGGTCTTCCAGGATTTCAAGCTGCTCCCAACGAAGACTGTCTATGAGAACGTCGCGTTTGCGATGGAGGTGACCGCCAAGCATCGTTCGGTCATTCGGAACCAGGTGCCACAGGTCCTCAAACTCGTGGGTCTGTCTGACAAGGCTGACCGTTTGCCGCGCCAGCTCTCAGGCGGTGAACAACAGCGGGTCGCCATTGCCCGTGCGTTCGTGAACAGGCCACTCATTCTCCTTGCGGACGAACCGACAGGAAACCTCGACCCCGCAACATCGGTTGGCATCATGCGCATCCTCGACCGTATCAACCGCACGGGCACCACCGTTGTGATGGCGACGCACGACCACGCGATCGTCGATGCAATGCAGAGAAGAGTCGTCGAGCTTGATCGAGGCAGAGTCTCGCGCGACGAATCGCGAGGCATCTATGAAACTCGCAGGCCGGAAGTGGTCCCTGAGGCAGTTCCTGTAGAAGCGACAGAGGAGTCCGCGCCTGGGGATGACGTTGGGGAGGAGCTCGCTGCGCTCGTCGACGAGGCAACTGAAGAAACGCTCTCGGATGCCATCGATCACAACAGGGAAACCGACACAGTCCTGGAAACGACGTCCGATGATGCCGAGAGCTCGAACGAAGAGGCGGCCTCCAAATGACGAGCCTCGTCTATATGTTCAAGGAGGCGTTCAACAACCTCGGACGGAACGCGCTGGTGGTCCTCGGCGCCATCCTTGCCGTGTTCATCTCGCTGACACTCACGTTCGGTACGCTGGTATTCGGAGAAGTGGTCAGGGTCAACACATTGCAGTGGGCCGAGGATGTGCGAGTTATCGCATTCCTCCAGGACGATATGACTGCAGAGGCGACTGCTGAACTCCAGAACACCGTTGCCGACTGGCCTCAGGTTGCAGATGTGTCGTACGTGTCCAAGCAGGGGGCATTCGATGAGGCTCTCATCCTGTTCTCGAACAACGAGGCGATGCTTCGCGTGCTCGAGGAGAACCCCGACCTCCTCCCAGCGTCGCTTCGTGTCCAACCTGTGGATCCCGAGGACTACGACCGGATCGTCATCCAGCTCGAGTCCACGCCGGGCGTCGACAGGGTCGAATCTGCCGGAGACGCCATCGATGCGATGATCGCACTGCGAGACGGGTTGCAGCTCATGTTCTGGTTGCTTGCGGTCGCCCTCGGTGTCGCCGCCGTCGCGCTGATAGCCAACACGATCCACATGGCGATCTACGCTCGCCGCGAGGAGATCGAGATAATGCGACTGGTAGGCGCGAGCAACTGGTTCGTTCGAACGCCCTTCCTGATCGAAGGGGCCTTGGAAGGGCTCATCGGTGGTGCGCTTGCGGTTACGTTCATCGTCATAGCGCAGCAGCTGGCTGTGGATCGACTCTCTCAACTCCCCGATTGGATCAATCTTGCGATCCAGAACGATTTCATCCTTCGGCAGGGCGCGCTGGTCCTGCTGTTCGGTGTTGCTGCCGGTCTTGTCGGCAGCTCATTGAGCCTTGCAGTCCATCGCACCCTGCGCTCGTGACTCGCCGCGCCATTCTCCCCGCTCTCGTCATCGTCCTGGTTGGATCGTTTGCGGCTCCCGCAATCAGTGGAAGCCACGATGACGACCTCAAAGAGATCCGCCAGTCGATTCTCGCCCTCACTGTCCGGATCAACGACGTTGCGGCAGAACGCTCAATGCTCGCCCAGGAAGTACTTGCGGCCCAGGGGAGACTCGACGAGATCGAGACACAGGTCGCGGCAGTTGGCGCAAAGCTGACACGGATCAACCAACAGCACAAAGAGCGCTCCGGTGCTCTTGACGATGTGCGAAGCGAACTCGCTGAGCGGTTCGGGAACCTCGCATCTATCCGTGCGGATCGAGATGCTGCACTTGACGACGCGAGAGCATCCGTGTTGCAGGCCTACATGGGCGGGGGAACGTCGCAACCGTCGATCGCGTTTTCAGCATCGGCGGTATCAGAGGTGTCGGTCGGCGTTGCATATCTTGACGTCCTGACGGGCTATCGATCTGGGGCCGCCGAGCGCTACGCAGAGGTTGTCGCGACCGAAGAGGCCGAAGAGGCGAAGGTGAAGGTCATTGAGGCGGCAATAATCGGTCAGGCCGAAGAACTTGAACGCACCGCGGCCGAACTCGACGCCACCGAGCGGGAACTCGGGGAGAAGCGCAGTGAGCTTGCAGCAGAGTACGAGCGACAGGCAGAACTCCTCGCTCGGGTCGAGGCCCAGATCGGTGAATTCGAGGGCGAGCTCACGGGTCTTGAAGGTGAGGAAGCATCGATCAGGTCCAGGATCCAGGCCGCGTCGCAGCCAGCGGGCACGAAACCCGGACAACTCACGCGGCCGATCCCCGGCAGGGTGGAATCTGGTTTTGGTTCTCGCATGCATCCGATCTTTGGAACCGTCAAGATGCACAACGGTGTTGACATGCACGGGTCGACAGGCCAACCGATACGGGCTGGAGCTGGTGGAACCGTCATCCTGTCCGGGGTCAAGGGTGGCTACGGCAACACGGTGATGATCGATCACGGCGGAGGCATGGTGACGCTCTATGCCCACCAGTCGACGATCGGTGTCTCTGTCGGACAGAAGGTCACGGCCGGCCAGACCATCGGCTACGTCGGATCATCTGGCCTCTCGACGGGTCCGCATCTTCACTTCGAGGTGCGCATCAACGGCACACCGGTTGATCCGATGAACTATCTGTAGTCGGCGAGGTAGCCTCGCCGGCATGCCTGGTCACAAGGTCGTCGCCACGAATCGCAAAGCGCGATTCAACTACGAGATCCTCGACACATTCGAGGCCGGCATCGTGTTGCTCGGGTCGGAGGTCAAGTCGCTGCGTGCCGCCCAGGTGCAGCTCAAGGACTCGTATGCCTCGATCCGTGGTGGGGAGGTGTGGCTCGAGAATGTGCACATCGCGCCGTACGCGTTCGCGGCCGAAGGTGGACACGATCCTGAGCGTCCTCGCAAACTCTTGTTGCACAGACGTGAGATCGATCGTCTCTTCGGTCGCATCAGGGAGGAGGGGCTGACCCTTGTGCCGCTGCAGGTGTACTTCAAGGACGGCAAGGCGAAGGTCGAGCTTGGCCTCGGCAGGGGCAAGAGGACGCGGGACAAGCGGAGGGACATCGTCAAGCGTCAGCAGAAACGCGAGATGGACAGGGCCAGATCTCACCGGAAGTGAGACGAATCCAGCCGCGTTCCCTGTGTGCGATGTCGGAGTTGCGCGGTACGATGTAGGTGTGGACGTGTTCCTCACGTTCCCCGCATGCGGGGGTGACATGGTTTCGACCGTGAGAGTTGAGGCGCCGGAAGCGAGCCGAGGTCGCCGGAGTCCTCGTTAAAGAGCCGGTACACATATAAGTGCAGACGAAAGTTACGCACTGGCAGCGTAGATAAACGCTCCTGTCCTTCCGGAGGGTGCCCACCTCGCCGGATCAGGGCAACGCAATGTGGGACGCCCCCGCCGGGATTTCCGGGACCGGCGGGGAAAGACAATCCCGGATAGGGCATGAGGGTGCTTGCCGACAGAGTCCTCGTGTTCCGAAAGCTCGCTGTTGGCTGCGCTCGGAGATGCCGACGCCGACACCTCGTGGGACGGGGGTTCGATTCCCCCCACCTCCACCCATTCAGGGGCCCCCGGGCCCCTGAATCGCGAACCCAGGGTTCCAGTTGTGGTTTTGCCTCAATCTCAGCCCACAGAACAGCGAGCACGCGGAAGGAGCGCTCCGGGTGGAGCGCCCCTACCGCCTCGTCGGTCCCCCTCAACCCGGGATATGGAGTTTTCCGAAGGAGATCGGTCCGTTTGCAAGTGCGACGTAGTGAGCGACAAAGGCCCGCTTGAACGTCTTGAGGGCCCGGGACAGGTCCTCCCGGCGTGAGTCGAGGTTCTTCCCCGACTCCGCAACCTCGAGCACTGCGTTGATCGCCTTGTGTACGTTCTCGTTTGCTTCGACGACAGCCTCGTATGTTCCAGGACTCTCGTCAGCCGTCTCGGAAGCCAGGTCGGTCAGATGATCGACACGGGCCGCCACCTTCCCGAGATACACCTCAAGCGTGCGAGCCGGATCCTTGTCATGATCCTCCTTGTCAGCTTCGCCGCGAAGGCTGGCAACGGCATCGCGGGCAGCGTGATAGATGTCCATCACTGTCCCCTCGATCTCCTTGAGAGCCCCGATGGTCCCTGCCGAACGTGCCGGCCCTTCGAGGCCTGCAACCTCTTCTGCAGCTTCTGCGAAGATCGCGCCGACCCTTGCGTTGTCTGCGGCCTCTGCCGCCGCGGTGAGGATCGCTGTCTTGCGTTCGATGAGTGACAAGGTCGACCAAAGGGCATTCTTCAGTTCCTTCGCCGCTTTCTCCTCCTCGGTCAACCCATCGCAGTTGCCGACGGCCGCGGCCTCTTCAGCCATGTCGATCGTTTCGTGGTAGATCGCGTACGCCCTGTCCTTGACCGCGTAGGCGGCATCAGGTGTCGCAGCGGACTCAGCCTCCGGGTAGAGAGCGCTGAGTTGCGCGATACCACGCTCGGCGATCGTCCGTGCATCGGGGTCTCTGCACTCCTTGGTCCATGCGGTCAGGAGCTCGGTTTTGTAGGAGATGGCGTCGGCTGCCTTCTTCCGTGCTGCGGCGAGGACCTCCTCGTCAGACATGGCGGCGCTGATCGCTTCGTTGTAGATGGCATATGCGCGGTCCTTCAGTGCCCAAAGCGCATCGATGTTGTCCTCGGTGGCGACACTGGTGTCACGGAGTCTGGTCAGCTCGGCGATGGCCGCAGCGTAGATCGACTGCTTGTCGGGGTCCTCTGTGCCCGCCATCCTCTCGGTCAGGATCCCGATCTTCTGGTTGTACTTCGCTGTAACAGTCGCACGAACAGACTCGAGGTCGTCGCCGTCACCCTCTCTAGCGTCTGCCGGCACGAATACCATGGTCGCGAACATCGCGACGGCGAGTGCAAGGACGGTGAATGTACGGGTCGAGGAGCGCAGTGCCCCGACATGGTGGATATCCGATGCTCTCATTTGTCCCTCCGCGTCTTGGACCTCAACGCGGTATCAGCATCGCCGAGAGCGATGACACCCGCTCGTCGAGCGGGGGAGAAGAGCCGCGCAGGTTCCATCCCTGTCACGGTGACTATCGGTCAGTGCGTTGAATGACTAGATAGGGCGAGAGACCTATTTGCCGGATGACTCAGGAGATCTTCAGCACGTCGAGCGGGTCGTTCCATCGGGATCCAAGGGCATGTGCGACGGCTTGGTTCGTCAGCTTGCCTGCTGCGATATTGACCCCACCGATCAGCTCAGGCATGGCATCCAACGCATTCTCGAGCCCGGATGCGAGCGCTCGCACATAGGGAAGTGTTGCGTTGCAGAGCGCGCGGGACGACGTGTGCGGCACCGAACCGGGAATGTTGCCGACGGCGTAGTGAACAACCCCATCGACGATATAGGTCGGCTCGTGATGGGTCGTCTCTCTGCTTGTCTCGAAACATCCACCCTGGTCTATTGAGATGTCTACGACCACCGATCCGGGACGCATGGCCGCAACCATCTCACGATCCATCACGGTTGGCGCCTTGTCTCCCGCGACCAGGACCGCGCCGACAACAAGGTCGGCTTGCGAGCTCCAATGACCTACTGAGTGTTTTGTCGAGTATTCGGTTGTGACCCGGGATCCCCATCGAACCTGGACCCGTTCTAGGGCAGTCAGATTGACGTCGAGCGCAGTCACCCGTGCTCCCATGCCGACGGCTACGTCTATGGCATTGAGGCCGGAAGCGCCTGCACCGATGACAACGACAAGGCCCGGTGGCACGCCTGCGTGTCCGCCAAGGAGCACACCCATCCCGCCATACGGCGCCATCAGGTAGAACGCGCCGACCTGGGTGGAGAGCCGTCCCGCGATGTGGCTCATCGGGGCAAGCAGAGGGAGCGCGCCATCGGCCTCAACGGTTTCGTAGGCGATGGCGGTTGCGCCCGCAGCTCTGAGTCCTTCTTCGACGGCCGGGTACGCGGCGAGGTGGAGATATGTGAAAAGGATGTGATCCGGACGGAGCATTGCGATCTCGGATACTTGCGGTTCCTTGACGTGCACGATGAGTGTTGTTCCGTCGAATACTTCCTGGGCACTGTCGACGATCTCGGCCCCGATTTCGATGAAGGCCGCGTCGGAAGCTCCAGCACCGTTACCTGCGCCGGTCTGGATGATGACCCGATGGCCACGACTCACGAGATCAGCAGCTGCTCCGGGGAGAAGAGCGACTCGCCGTTCGTCCGGTTTGATCTCCTTGACAACGCCGATGTTCATCTTCGGACTCCCTTCTGGGACCTCTTCACGTCGACGTGCCATCAGATTGTCTCGGTGCGCCTTGGCACGAGCTCTCCCGTGCTGGCACCTGCAACCTCGCAATCAGCATATTCGGTTCATCGACGTCGAGGAAGAAGCCTAGTGTGGGCCATCCGCATGAAGCGTGGCCGACCGAATGGACATCCGCCGGTCGAACGAGAGGAGCCTTCAGATGAGCAGAGTCGTCAGAGCCGCAATCCTCCAGACGGAGTGGACCGGCGACAAGGAGTCGATGATCGAGCTGCACGAGCAATATGCCAAGGAGGCTGCTGCCGACGGCACACAGGCGATCTGTTTCCAAGAACTGTTCTACGGCCCGTACTTCTGCCAGGTGCAGGACATTGAGTACTACGAATACGCTGAAGAGATTCCGGATGGTCCGACGACGAACCGATTCCAGGAGCTTGCGAGGGAACTCAACATGGTGATGGTTCTCCCCATGTACGAGAGGGAAATGGCAGGTTTCCTCTACAACACCGCTGCAGTCATCGATGCGGATGGCACCTACCTCGGCAAGTACCGCAAGCACCACATCCCACATGTTGGTGGGTTCTGGGAGAAGTTCTACTTCCGCCCGGGCAACCAGGGATTCCCCGTCTTCCAGACGGCGGTCGGCAAGGTCGCGGTCTACATCTGCTACGACAGGCACTTCCCTGAGGGTTGGCGTGCCCTTGGCCTCAACGGGGCTGAGATCGTGTTCAATCCATCGGCAACGAGCAGGGGCCTGTCAAAGTACCTGTGGCAGATCGAACAGCCTGCATCGGCGGTTGCCAACATGTACTACGTCGGAGCGATCAACAGGGTCGGCGTCGAGGACCTCGGAGACAACGACTTCTACGGCTCGTCGTACTTCGTTGATCCCCGCGGCCAGTACGTTGGTGACGTTGCCTCTGACACTGAGGCCGAGCTCGTGGTCCGCGATCTCGATCTTGACAAGATCGAGGAGGTACGCAATCAGTGGGCCTTCTACCGCGACCGTAGGCCTGAGGCATACGGTCCACTCACAGAGGGATGACAGCCATGGGTATCCACCAGGAACTCACCGAACGCACACGAGCGGTGCTGCCTGCGTGGCTGGCGCTCTACTACGACGAGCCGATCGCGATTGATCGTGGTGACGGTCGCACCGTGTGGGATCTGGAAGGAAATGAATATCTCGACTTCTTCGGGGGCATCCTCACCACCATGACGGCACACTCGCTGCCGGAGGTCACGGCGGCGATCAATGAACAGGCAGCCAAGGTGCTGCACACGTCGACGCTGTATCTGAATCGGCCGATGGTCGAGCTTGCGGAGATGGTTGCGGAGATGTCAGGCATCCCTGACGCCAAGGTCTTCTTCACGCCGTCTGGCACTGAGGCCAACGACGCCGCGATGCTCCTGGCAACCTCATTTCGAAGATCGAACCAGGTTCTCGCGCTCCGCAACAGTTATCACGGCCGCAGTTTCACGGCTATTGCACTGACGAGCCACCGTGCTTGGTCGCCGACGGGCTATTCGGGACTCAATGTGCAGTATGTGCAGGGTCCGTACAAGGTGCGAAGCCCGTACAAACATCTGAGCGACGCTGAGTTCGTTGACGCCGCGGTGGACGACCTGCATCAGGTCATCGACATGATGACTTCTGGCGATGTCGCGTGTCTGATCGCAGAGCCGGTTCAGGGCGTCGGCGGATTCGCAACGCCACCGGATGGCTTCTTCAAGAGGTTCAAGGAAGTGCTCGACGACTACAGCATCCTGTTCGTTTCAGACGAGGTGCAGACGGGTTGGGGCCGGACAGGTGACCACATGTGGGGCTACCAGGCCCATGGCATCACGCCGGACATCATGACCTTCGCAAAGGGCATCGGCAACGGCCTCTCCATCGGCGGCGTCGTTGCTCGAGCAGAGATCATGGACTGTATCGGCGCCAACTCGATCTCGACCTTCGGTGGCAACCCTCTGGTGTCAGCCGGCGCCCTCGCGAACCTCAAGTACCTTGTCGACAAC